>JAAUXV010110973.1_pt1 | contig 13764 bp, 18 predicted proteins | sample 7278181 | NCBI WGS metagenome assembly JAAUXV01 (sample SAMN14350114, study PRJNA611818) | marine sediment metagenome | isolation source: surface marine sediment (2.1m) | place: French Polynesia: Moorea | collected 2018-08
AGAAATGCAATCTATTATTATTACATTGTTGGAGGCATCCACACAGCTGTTCTCCACTCCACACTCTTCACCCTGCTGCTTTGGGATGCCACGCGGGCGAGGGTCAGGCTTGGCTGTTGGGTTGCGACCTGCGACCAAAGTAAAGAATCAGAACTACAGTTTTGCAATGTTGACATAGCAAATAGGAATTCCATACCTGGCTTGGCCCATGGGATGTCAGAGAAATCGGGGGCCTCCTGCACCCGGCGCCACCTTTGCAGGTGAGCGGGAACATTGGCAGCCTGCAAAAAAGGAGTAGCTTTAATTATGAATATTCCCCAATTTGTTCGCAATTAGTCACATACCAAGGTGCCAGCCAGGAACAAGCTAAGGACAACAAGGTACTTCATGTTGACTGTGATCCGCACAGCCCAAAAATCCCGCACGAAGTAGCAAGAAAATTTTTGACACGTAGAAATTGTTGCATGCAGCACGGATCGGCCCTACATTATCTTTATGACTCTGCGGGTTTTTTGCTTTGCTTTTATGAGCCTTCTCCATCATACACCATTTGCGCAGCCTTTTAATTTGTATAGTAATTGTACAAACTGCTCTGACGCTGCACTCTACGTCTTGAATGACGACAACTTAGAAATCCCTAGGTTTGGCCATTGTGCTGTTGTTAGGTAAACATCTACTATTGCCTTTGTCAAAAATAGGTTCCAAAATGGGGGGAAGGAGGGCTGGAGGACCTTTCGTTGGGAAACCTAAACTCTGACACTTGATCAGCTTTTGCCTTCGATTCGTGATTATATAGTCAGTGGAATTTGTTAGCTGTGCCTAAGCTCCTGCAATAAGTTTATTCTTTCGTGTGCCGAAAAAGATCCACTTCCGGGAATAGTTTTTGTCCGAAGGATTTTGTATTCCCCCTCCAAAACGGACTTCCCCCGGAATTGTCGGTTTTGTGAGCCCAAAAAGGTTGTTTGAACATATTTTTTTGCCCCCCCCCCCAAAAAAAAGTTTTGAAATCCTAGCTGCATTACATACTACACTTTGGGGGTTAGAACAATGTACAGTAAACAGTAAAATGGCTCAATTAGCAACAATAATGGCTGTCCAATGACATCATTTTTTTGGATGGATGGGATCCGGTTATGCACAAAAACGCTGGTTTGTAGCATAAAAAATATGCCACGCAACGCAGGATACATTATTGTTTATTAGTTTATAGGGTTCCAAAAAACCAAATTTGCATCTCTGCAACAATGTTTTTTTTTTCTTGCTGAAACAGTTTAGCCTAGCGCCTGTGACTTCATCTTGGTCATCTTCAGCCATTGATCCCAGTGACATCAGTGATCCACCCAAGGAAAGAGGTGACTCTGGCGTAGGCATTGGGCTTTCCAGTCTCACAGCCATTGTTAGGGCCAAAGCTAGTCACTCCAATCTGGACATACTGGGTGCCGGGACCAAAGTCCCCTTTGCCATTAATCTGCCAGTTGAGGGGTCCACCACTGTCACCATTGCAGATACCTGTGCCCTGGGACGTTTCAATGCAAATATTCTCAGGGACAACCTTGAGGAAAAGTAAAAAAAGTAAAACTTAATTTATAAGAACATTTGTGTGGGCTTGGGCAAAAGCCTTGAAGTAAAAACTTTTAACTTGATACAAGGATACAATACATACATCTAGGGTGAGGGTTCCGAGGTTGTTGGCATACTCCTCCACGCACTGCTCATTTGAGATGACAGGTACATCATTAGCATAGTTAAGGACAACAGCTCCGCCAGTATCATCATCATCAGTCTTGCCCCACCCAGTTACGGTGGTGAACTCGCCAGCAAAGTCCTCATCCTCCAGTCCAAAGGGGAGACAGGAAAGGGCGATGGCATCTGATATGTCATGAAAAGGGTTCTAGCATACTACTGTTTCAGGTTTCTAATAAGGTACATTGTCTTGAACTCTTTTGAAATAGAAAGGTTGTGTATTGGTTTTAAGAAATCTAACTAAAGTTTAAAAATAGCACTATATTTATACCGTTAAGTGGAGCAGGCTCTGGCAGTGGAATAAGAGCAATGTCATTGTAGGACTCAATGCTGCCTAGAACCTCATAGTCAGGATGCTGGAACTGGTTGCCATCAAGGCCATCCACAGAGATGACAAGGGAGCCTTCATCTAGATCATTTCTGTTGGCTGTGCCCAAGTAGATGTCATATGAAAAGCAGCCCACCACACAGTGACCTAGTAAAGGAAAATGAAAAAATAGATATGTTACAAAGCAATGAAATGTTAGCATTAACAGTTTCATCATTTTACAAGCAGAGTTTTCTTACATTTCAAAGACACTCATATGTTTGATTAGGTATTGAGCCTTTTATAGTTTTTTTTATGATTCTCACCAGCTGTGAGCACCCATTCTGGGTCAATGAGTGACCCTGTGCAGAGCCATCCAGGATTAGCACAGTTGACGGTTACAAGCCAGGGGAACTGGTGCGGGCATTGAACGTTACCACCTCCGATGATGCGCTGTTTGGATGTGTAGAAAATATGAAACGGAGACTCATGCATCACCATATGTTGTAGTTGCATTTCCAAAAATGTGAAATGAATGAAATTTCACCTGTATCTTTTTGGCTCACTTTAAGCAAATTTTTTGAAAAGAAACACAAAAAACAATAGCAAAGAAAAATGATATAAGAATTACATTGCCAGTGGCATCAACACAGCTGGTCTCCACCCCACAATCATCTTGCTGCTTTGGGATGGCTCTTGGACGTAGATCTGGCTTGGCAGTAGGATTAAGACCTACAGAATGAAGAAGTTAAAAAAATGTGTGACTGAGTTACAGTCTTCCTAATCAATATATCTTTAAAGCCATTTTGTTTCCTAACCTGGCTTGGCCCACGGGATGTCAGAGAAGTCAGGGGCATCCCTAACCCTGCGCCATCTCTGCAAGTGTGCTGGAACATTGGTGGCCTGGAAAAAGAACGTTAAAATTAAATATGACATTTTTTTGAAAAGCTATATTTTACCATGGAGCCAATCAGAAGCATGCTAAAGATGACAAGAAGTTTCATGTTGACTTCAGTCTTTCTTCCGTATGTTCCAGAGGTCTGTTGCAAACTGTGATACAGCACATAGTTTTTGCCATGCCACGTATATGCTCAGCTCAAGCACTCCTTGTTATCTTTAGGGCTTTTGGGCGGGGATTTTTGTGTTCACTATATCTGCTCTTCTTGCAGATGGGCTTGTTCAGCCACGTTGTCAATTCAGTTTTGTATGTTCTTATTGTACAGCCTAGTAAATTTTCTGTTTAAAGTCTGGAACGGATTTTTTTTACATGACGGATGGTCCTTTTCACTTTAAGGTCTTTTTTCCCATTTGAAACATGAAATTGGTCTAGGCAATATGTACCATTTTTGTGATAGCGCAATCTGCTTTTTTGACTATAGGGTGTGGTCCTTTTTTGCAAACTAGGACAAACAGAAAAAGTAACATGCATTTGCATTATCATGAAGCCAGAATTCAATTACTATGACAAGAACTTTTTTTTAATAAAATGACATCTCCATACCCTAACTAAACCTTTCGTTGCCCTGGCAAATTTAGAAAATCTGATACTTTGTTCCTAAATAGAAATATTTTTGTACTATAGGTATTGTGTCTTCCAACACCATGTACTCATCCACCACTTGAGTCCTGTTTGTACTGCAATACTATCATTGTCCAATTTCACATACAGAGTTATATTCACTTGTTCAGGAAAAAGTTACAAAGTTGTATTTCTTTTCTCAACACAAATTTAGCCAATTATTCCAGTCACATCAGTGATCCAGCTAAGGAAAGAGGTGACCCTGACATAAGCATCAGGCTTCCCAGTCTCACAGCCATTGTTGGGCAAAAAGCTGAAAACGCCAATCTGGATGTATTGGGTGCCAGGGCCAAAGTCGCCTTCTCCATTCTGCTGCCAGTTGAGCGGTCCACCACTGTCGCCATTGCAGAGTGATGGTCCTTGATCAGTGGAAACACAGATGTTCTCAGGGGCAACCTAAAATATAAGTGTATACTGTATGTGAAACATCAATAGTTTTTCTGCTTTGGGATATCAAAGAATGCAGCAACAAATATTATTAAAAAGTTATGCCATTTTTGCCAATGAGTATAAATACCTGGAGGATGAGAAGTTGTTGTCAAACTCATCCTGGCACTGTTCATTTGTAATGACAGGGAGGTCATTGGCATAGTTGAGGACAACAGCTCCGCCAGTATCATCATCATCGGTCTTTCCCCAACCAGTTCCCGTGGCAAACTCACCAGCAAAGTCTTCATCTTCAAGTCCAAATGGGAGGCAGGAGAGTGCAATCACATCTGACAGAGGAAAAAAGTTATTAACTATAAACCACTGCAATTTTACAATGAAAACTGTTCCAGTTCTTCGTGGACACCAAAAATTCTAACTTCCAAATGGTACTTTTTATAAAGATTACTATATTAATCTTTAACATACCATTTAGTGGAGCAGGCTCTGGCAGTGGGATAAGAGCAATGTCATTCAAGGATTCGATGCTACCAAAAGCAGTGTAATTTGGGTGCTGGAATTGATTTCCATCAAGTCCATCAACAGAGATGACAAGAGAGTCCTCATCAAGGTCATTTCGGTTTGCTGTCCCCAGGTATATGTCATATGAAAAGCAGCCCACCACACAGTGGCCTTGCAGAAAACAAAAATGGAGATAAAATGAATTATTGAAAATGGTTATAACTTCAAGTTTCATGGGAAATTCTTTATCAACTTTGTTTAGATGCAAAACTAATGTTATCATTGCAAGCAAAGGCTGTATCAGAAATTGTATTTGCCTAGTGTGTGCACTGTGCAACAACTGTATTTTTCATTTACAGCAGTTTGCTATTTGGCTTGCCTCACCAGCTGTAAGAACCCACTCTGGGTCAATAAGTGACCCAGTGCAAAGCCATCCAGGATTGGCACAATTGACAGTCACCAGCCAGGGGAACTGGTGTGGGCACTGGACCTCTTCACCTCCAACAACACGCTGCTTGAAATTCACACAAAGATAAACATATGATGCTTAGAGGAATTGTAACATGTAACATGATTACATTTTTGGGGGTGTCAGGACAGCTGTTCTCCACACCGCACTCACCACCCTGCTTTGGGATGGCTCTTGGACGCGGATCTGGCTTGACAGTTGGATTGGGGCCTATGTAGAAGGTAAAGGAAGATATCTTGTTGAAATATTTTTTATATGCAGGTTAGCAAGATGTTGTAGATTCACTGACCTGGCTTTGCCCTAGGAATATCAGAGAAATCCGGAGCCTCTGTCACCCTGCGCCACTTCTGAAGATGGGCTGGTATATTGGCAGCCTAAGAACAAGGAAATCAACAAATTTATATTTGGCATTGCATTTGGCAACCATATTACCATGGACCCTGCCAGAAGTATGCTTAGTATGATGAAGTATTTCATGTTGATCCTTTTTAGTGCAGTCCAAACGGTCTAAAGGGCTGTTCAAAAGTGAGAGGTGACACGAAAATTTTGCTAGCAAAAGCTTTGCATGGGAACTCCTTTTTATCTTTATGACAGCTATGAAGGCATAGGGTGAAGCTTTTTTGTTCAAATTGTCATTGACAGTAAATTCATAGGAAATATCTATTTGGAAATTACAGTACAAAACTTGTCAAGTTTGTCTTGTTTAGGTAATAGTTTTTTGCATTGGTGCATTATAGTAACCTAGTATTTTAGCTGCAACATGCAATGGTGTCTGATCATTTGAGAGAGTTGTTTGCAAGGTATATACTGGTCAATGGGAGGGATTATCGTGACCATCCATTCCTCCTCCTTGCAAGGGCGTCCTGGTAGATTATGTGAAAGAGACTGAATCTAGAGTCGTGTGCAGCTTGTGTTTGGAAAGCACCAAAAAATATTTGGGTTAATATGTCCATTTTTCTGTTTATATTAAGTGAATGTGTAGTACAAAGTACATTCCCTCTTCACAAACGGGACAGAGACCCCAATTAAGTCAATGTGGTCTCAAACATTGTAGGTCACTAGACATATTGAAATGTTTATTTTCTTGTCCTTTTTTGTCTCCAAACTAAGCTCAGTACAATATTTGTTTTAAAAAGCTAAAAGCTGTCAAAATAACTTTCATACTTAAAACAGTTTGAAATTACATGTTTTTCCCCTAACAAACCATACATTTTTCTATTTCCTGCGAGTGATAATAACTATATTTTGCTATTTGTCTAATCTATGGTATCTTTTATTTCAAAAAACAAGCATTGTTGATCTTGAAAGGAAGACAGAACAACAATCTTTATTTTGTTCACAGGAATATAGTATTTAATGCATTTGACAAAGTTTCAACTATTTTTTCCCAATCATTAGTTTAGCCCTCAATTCCTGTGACATCAGAGATCCAACCAAGGAAGGAAGTGACTCTGGCATAGGCGGTAGGCTTGCCGGACTCACATCCATTGTTGGGGCCATAGCTGGTCACTCCAATCTGGACATACTGAGTGCCAGGACCAACGGCGCCTTGGCCATTTGGTTGCCAGTTGAGTGGTCCACCACTGTCACCATTACAGGTTCCACTGCCCTGTTCTGTGGCAATACAGATATTTTCAGGAGTGACCTGTGGAAAAAGTATTGCATAAGTTCAAGGGACAAGCTCACCAAGATTGCAAAACTGTCAAAAATTGTTTAAGCAAAGAAAACCAGCATACTTCTTTTTGCCATTTAAAGGCAGACTTACTATGAGAGTGAGGGTTCCTAGATTGTTGGCATACTCATCCTCACACTGTTCATTGGAAATGACGGGGATGTCACTAGCATAGTTGAGGACAACAGCTCCGCCAGTATCATCATCATCAGTCTTTCCCCAACCAGTTGCTGTGGCAAACTCCCCAGCAAAGTCCTCATCCTCCAGTCCAAAAGGGAGGCAGGAAAGAGCAATCGCGTCTAAAGAAATGGGTTTTACACAGGGTTTCATATACTTTGGTTTTTTACTTTACCATTTAGGGGAGCAGGCTCAGGCAGTGGAATTAGGGCAACATCATTCAAGGACTCAATGCCACCGATAGCAAAATAGTCCGGGTGCTGAAACTGGTTGCCATCAAGTCCATCCACAGAGATGACAAGGGAGTCCTCATCAAGGTCATTTCTGTCAGCCGTTCCCAGGTAAATGTCATATGAAAAGCAGCCCACTACACAGTGGCCTGGTTAAGAGGAAAAGGAACTACCTGGCTAAGTTATTTTTTATAATTTTCTTACAGTTTTTCTTTTTCTCTTACCAGCAGTAAGAACCCACTCAGGGTCGATGAGAGACCCTGTGCATAGCCATCCAGGATTGGCACAGTTGACTGTGACCAGCCAGGGGAACTGGTGAGCGCACTGCACCTCGTCGCCTCCAATAATTCTCTAATGCAAAGGGGAAGAAAGGGGAAATAGTAGATTTTTGTAAAACAATATATATAATAACCACAGTTTTTGATCTGAGCGTTCAAAGGATTTTGTACGATTCAATGTCTATGGCGTTACAATTTTCTGTAAAAATGCATTACTTACATTGTTGGCAGCACCAGCACAGCTGTTCTCCACTCCACACTCTTCACCCTGCTTCTTGGGGGTGGCACGAGGGCGAGGGTCAGGCTTGGCAGCTGGATTGAGTCCTTTGAAGACAAAAAAAAAATATGTTTTCATTGTAAATTCATAATGTGCGTCTTAATTTAATAAGTACTCACCTGGCTTTGCCCACGGAATGCTTGAAAAGTCTGGGGCCTCCTTCACCCGGCGCCACCTCTGCAGGTGGGCGGGGACGTTGGCAGCCTAAAGAAAAAAAAATTGCAATGTAAAATCCCCTACAACTTACTCTTTAGAAAATATTTTCAATTACCAGTGCAGTGGCCAAGAGCACGCTGAGGACGACGAGGTATCTCATGGTTGGGACTGACGGCCACTCTGATGTCCAAACCGTCGCAGCGGAGTGAGACGCATGGACTTTTTTTTGTTTGTTATTGCATTACCTGTGTGCTGTGATGGCTAGATTTGTGCCGACACCCACTTTCTCTTTATCTGAGATCCCTGACTCTGAGTGCTTTGTTTTCATCGCGCATTTTCATGTCGAGGTCGCCAATGTGGGCCATAGCATGAAAGACAGTATTTGTTACGTACATGACGCACAAAACTCCCATGAGCGGTATACGAACACAAAGAATCCTGCGAAAAATGCTGGTACGCTAGTTCCTGAACTGAAAAAACCATCTCATGAGAATTCTGCTCCAGTTCCGTTGCCAAGTACTCAGGTCATAAAAACCGTTTGTGGACCCAAGGCGTTGCCTCGATCGCAGGCCCGGCCGGCACATCATGCAACGTTTGCTCTTGTTGTAGTACGGCGGGTCCCTGAACGTTTGAAATTGCGAGAGATTGATCCCCTCAATCAAGGGAGATTATTGAGACCGAGAGACCGTCTTGCACGCTTCGTACGAGTCATGCTTTGTTTGCCAACAAACGTTCGTTCAGGCAGAGAAGGCGGCCTAATTTTACGATTCTTTCTACGTACTTGCGAGCGGGGTACATGTTTTTTTGTTTCCAGTATAAAAAATTGCTGAACCGATGTTTAAAGCTTTTGAATTCATAAAGCAACTTCTTTTCCACGAATTCTTTGCGTTTAAAAGTCTTCTGCATGCCACTGGGAAAAACTATGGCGAATGCAGTGGGACCGGCCAATATTTATATAAAAAACGTTCCTTACTTTCTATTTTTCATAACTGTCGTCTGGGCAGCATCTTGCGCAAGAAGATCCCTTCTGCTATCTCCTCATTGTTTCTGTGCAGTAGTACGCAGAAGTTGTTCGGAGATGCCTGATTGGCCCCCAAAAAATCATAGGCCAGTAGTACAATCTCCCAGGACAAGACAAGACACATCAAGTAACACAGCAAGTGAAAAAATGAGGCTCTCGCTCTGTTTCGTCCTCCTCCTCGCAGCCTCTGCCTCGGTATTTTTAAAATCGAAATGTTTGTTAGATTTTTGAAACACATACATTTCGGAAATCTGAACTAGGCGTTCAATGTCAACCCTGCCCTGAGGTCCTCCGTCGGAATCATTCCAGATAGTCAGGTATATAGAGAAATTGTCTGACCCTTTGAAAACTAATCGCCAAAAAAAAATATGAACAACAGAGGGTGAGCAAGAACATTAGGGAGACCGACGCCATCGCCGCCGTTAGGTATGATGTGTTTATGAGGGACTTCGTGCGAATTGGCGGAAAGTTGAAAAATGGTTTCCGCGAACAGGAAGTCAAACGCCATCCGCCAGTCCCCGGCCATCTCCAAGCCGTCCAACAGACAGGTTTTGCAAGATGGAAATACTATTTGGAAATGAAATGAAAAACGATTCGAAGTACCTTTAATTCCCACAAAAACAAGGATGACGGCGAATGCGGCATCGAGAATGCGTGCCCCGGCGGAGACTCTCCCGGGGGTGACAGGGTCGTCAACGGAAACGTGAGAAATGCTGTCTAGAAATAAGATGTGTACTTATTTTCTTTGTGCCAATTCGCAGGAGGCGTGCGCCAACCAGTTCCCCTGGCTGGCCACCGTCAACTGCCGCACCTCCACCAGCGGCGGCGGATGGCTCTGCACTGGCTCCTTCATCTATGACAACTGGGTCATGACTGCTGGTATTTAAATTATATTTTCCTATCTTAATTTCCCTTATTCTATGAGACAAAACCTCCCAGGCCACTGCGTCTTTGGCTGCACCAGCTACGAGATCTACGCCGGTGCTCACGACCGCACCGACACCGGCGAGCCCGTCCAGGTCATCGCCGTGGACGGCCTTGACGGCTTCCAGTTCCAGCACCCTCAGTACCAGCCCGTGCTCAACATCCTGTCCTTCTACGACATAGCCCTCATCCCGCTTCCAGAGCCGATCGAGCTCAATGGTCCGTTTCAGGCAAAATAATGAAAATTTTATATTTTATTTCTTTTCATTTTTACAGAGGTTGTATCCCTCTCTTGCCTGCCTACAAGGAACATGGAGAACAACCAGTTTGACGGCGACTTTGCCACCATCACCGGCTGGGGGAAGACCTCTGACGCCGCCCCCGGCGCCCCCGACACCGTCCACTACGCCTACGACCGCCCCATCATCTCCAACCCCGACTGCCAGGAAGGACTCAACTCTGTGGGGGCCCTCCAGGACAACATGGTCTGCATCGACACCTCCGACCGGACCGGTGTCTGCAACGGCGACAGCGGCGGGCCCCTCAACCTGCAGGTGGGCGGCGAGGAGGCCACCGGCCCAGGCGCCCAGTACGTCCAGATCGGGGTGGCCAACTATGTGCCCAACGAGGGGTGCGAGAGCGGGAAGCCCCACGTCTTTGCCAGGGTCACCTCCTACCTCAACTGGATCCAGGACACCACCGGCATCGACATCAACTAAGCCCTCTTAATAGCATCAAAAATTCCCTTGCAAAAAATTGGCAATAATACAAAAGCAAATTAGACAAAAAAAAATACAAGGCATATTTTTACCTGAATGTATGCTCCGTAGGCCGCACATAAATGCCAGATCGCGTGGAACTAGGAATATATTTAGTGCACACTTTATGCGCTGGCCATTATTAAAAACTTTTGTTGTTGCTCACTTACCTGTGTTATCGGATTGATCCTGATTGCCCAAAGCAGCCAAGAAGACGAGGAATTTCCGTCCCCTCCCCTGAAGAGCTTCAGCAAGTGGCATGCGTGGTAGTCGGTGAGCCACACCACCGTTCCCAACACCATACTGTTATTTTCATAATTTTTTTTTAAAAAAAAGTGGGAAATGTTGTTCACTGACGTCCCCGCTCCGTAACGACAGAAGAGGCGGAGGACTCCAGACTGGTCCCTTCTAGACTCCCTGCATTGATAAATGTCCAAAACTATTTTTATATTATTTTTGTTTTCCCCAAAATTTCAAGATTTTTTTTATGACCTGAAGTCGCACAGAAGCAGCGCGGCCGTGAGAGAAGCGTACATCATCTGGATTCCCGAAAAAAAGTGTTATTTTCCCCTTACTTTTATGCTCCAAAAAATACCTGGAAGAAGGCCGGCTCGTTCGTGGTCAGGTACACCGCTATGAGTAGGAGGCAGTAGGAGGCGATGGCGGAGGAGAGGCGGGGGCTGACGCGGCCGCGGGGGGAGCGGATCTGGATGAAGAAAAATGGAGATGGAATTTTTTAAAACATGTTGTCACGCATGCCATGTCGCTGGTATGTTGTTGTTGTTGCTGCTACTGCTCTGCTGTTTGTGTTGCTGCTGTTGCGATTACGCATCAATACGGTACTGTATTCCAGCAGCTTTGCGAATTTAAGTATGTTTTTCCTTTAAAAAATATATCTTTCTACTTACGTCGAACAGCACGTAGAAGGCGGCGGCCATGAAGGCGACCATTGGCAGTTCGTCCAGCATCTGAGTCCAGTACTGGAGGGTGCCGTGGAAGAGGGTCGAACCCAGGCCCAACAGGAGCAGGAGCCAGGAGCACAGGCGGACCCTGTAATCGTTTTAGGTTAAAATGGGCAATTATCAATTTAGCGTACCAGGGCCGTACCCAGATAATTTTGGGGAGGGCTTTGCACTACGAAGTCAATTTCACTTTTGGTGGTTTGCTCGGCCCAAAGGCCCTTTTTGAGAAAATTTTTGCTATTGTCATTTGGGAAATATTTGGGTGGCTTAAGCCTTACAAGTTCTCTCCCGGGGTGCGGAAACAAGATGCGCTTGTCGTTAAAAAACTTAAATAAATACCTTTCCATTATCCTCTCCCCCCGTGAATTATACCCTGATTTTTACTTATTTTTAAGTTGCCTGAACTCCAGCCCGCACCTCCGGGACTGCCTCAGCCCCTCCGCCCCCGCCGCAACGAGGGCAAGGCTTGTAAATATAAAAGCTCTTTTTCGATTTTAGAGAAAGTATGTCCGGGGAGACCACCTGCTTATGGTGTTCCAGAACTCTGCCACCGCCCGAGTGACCTGGTAGTTCTCCTCGCACCAGTCCACGGTGGAGGTGGGCGGGCCCCAGATTCCGGCGGAGGAGGCGGAGGCGGCGGTCGGAGGCATGCCGCTTTATATGCAACAATGGCCTAAGTTTCCCTTATTTTTTTAAAGAAAAGCACCTTGGATTTTGCTCAGTTGTCGCTTCAGAAGTAGTTTTTCTCGTAGACTTTGAACCAAATCACTTTGAAGTTGGTGAGATGCCACAGGGCGTTAGAGAAAAAGCTCTAGGTAGAAAATTCGAACTTCCGGACTTACTTTTTAAACATATTTCCTACATCTCATTTCTTCGCTGGGGAAAAACGAAATACCAAAGCTTAAAAACTATTATATTTTACTCAGTACAGTATGTATTTTTCGTTCATGTACAATAAAATTCAATTGTAGGTATAGCGCGCGCATACAAGAACATCTGAAGCAGACTCATTTTCACACAGTTTGAATTGAGCACTCTGTGTTTCATCGTCGTTCGTTAGCGTAAATCTTTTAGAAGTCTGTACAAAAAATACGTATTTTTTTTCTCTGTCCAGTAAAAGTTTATACGTAATAGACAATTTACAATCCAGCGTTTATAGGGTAAATTAAACAATTGTACGCGTGTTTTTGAGTTTCTTTTTCCTCCATGGCACTCGCTTTCCGTTATAACAGGTTTTCTATGGCATTTTGTACAAAAAATAGATTACTTTTCTCTCTCGTTTTCATTGGATGATTCTCCACCAGTGTTTGTATATGCATGTAAAAACAACTTAGTTAGCAGCAAAAGGGTTTTTCGTCCGAAAAAACCGTATGTCCTTAAAAACATTGCGTGTGTAGTATAAGTATGCCAATCCCGCCTCCGTTTTCCTCACGAGTCTTGTCTTCTTGCGGTTTCCCGCAAAATTTTAAAAATCCAGATTTATATTATTTCATCATGTTTTCATCTTGTTTCTATGTCCTCTCATTCTTCTATCCCCCGTAGGCCTGCTTGTAGAAGTCAGGCTCGTCGTCGTCGTCGCGGATGATCTGGCCCGCCTTGGGGCCGTCCAGCTGGAATTTTTTGAAAAAAATTAGATACATTATTTAATTGTTTTGTGGGAAACTTGAGGCATTTGTTCGGTTATTACCGCGTCGAGCTCCTTGGGCGTGAAGAGGAACTTGAGAGCGAGCCTGTAGGGGATCATGGCCACCACGAAGAAGGGGAAGAAGAGGGCCAGAGCGGACGATTTCACGGCCTGAAATTGTAGAAAAAAAGAAAAATTGGTTGGAAAATTCTTGTTAATTATCATAATTAACTATCATATTATCATGACATACAAAACATGTATTTTTAGGGGGGAAATTAACACGCCCGTATGGTGTACTGAAAGGACAAAAAAATTACCCAAAACCAAAAGCACTATTTTACTCGGAAAATAAAGCAAGACATCCACAGTTTTTTATTGCCCCACTCACCCATAGGACGGCGAGACCCAGGACCTGGCAGACTGTGAACAGGTTCATCTTCCAAGTCCTGACCCTGCGCACGTAGGAGACCTGCGGGTGGTGCTTGACCGGCGTGAACATCAGGCTGATCCTGTCGAACATCTGGATGCCGTTGATGGAGGACACTCCCATGTACAGGAACACCCCGAAGAGGACCGCGAAGGGGACCTGACGGTTTTGGGGGGAAAATTATAGCAACAAAATCAAGGAAAAAAGTCTAATAATTTGTTCGTTCAAGCGGGGAGTAACTTACTAAAACGGGGGAAAATATTCTGGAT
>JAAUXV010256017.1_pt1 | contig 13758 bp, 18 predicted proteins | sample 7278181 | NCBI WGS metagenome assembly JAAUXV01 (sample SAMN14350114, study PRJNA611818) | marine sediment metagenome | isolation source: surface marine sediment (2.1m) | place: French Polynesia: Moorea | collected 2018-08
AGGCCATCGAGGAGCAGGAGGAGGCTTGGGGGAGGACGATGTTCTCATTCTGCTCCGGCCAGGAGGAAGGGCAGGAGAACGGGTGCTGCCTGCTGGAGAGGGAGATCAGCGCCAACTATTCCTCCGTCCTAAAAATGTTGCAGTACACTTCACCTTCGCCGGTCAGGTAAGAAAATAATACCGTAAATTTTAAGCAGCCAGAAAAGTTTATGCTTATCAGTAGGCGGTTCTCTAGTAAGCGAAATTGGCTATGGGAAATTGCTAACAAACATTCCAAATTACCAGGAAAGTGCGATCCAAGAGTGAGGCCCGAGACATGGCAGCCATCGCCTCCAAGCTTCCCTACGCCAAAGCGGATCCCTCCTCCCCTGCGGAGAGCTCCGAGCCCGTCATCGTGGCCTGCAGGTTCGGCTCCGGGCACGCCTCCACCGACTGCGGAGACTTGTTTCTCCCGACCTACACCAACGACGGCGTCGGATACACCTTCAATGCCGTCGGATTCTGGGAGACGTACTCCAGGACGGAGTGGGCTGAGAAGTTCTTTTCTCAGTATGGCGAAGTCGAAATGGACGAAGATCACGGCGGCGAATACCCTCGCCATGTGGAGAACAACGGACCCGCCTTCGCCCTGGAGGTGCTGGTGAGCACCAGGGCGTCCGGAATAGAAGGAGGGGGACACCAGATGAGGGACAGACGCGTCGACTTCGCCATTCACTCTCCCAACGAGCTGCCAGACGTCGTCTCCAGATCGGTGAGGCTCAAGACCGGGACGACGGTGGACGCCTTCGTCAGCGCCAGCCAGGTTGTCACCATGCCGCAGGTGCTGAGATCGGTCAGCCCGGAGAAGAGGGACTGCCTCTCGGAGGAGGAGGGCACAGAGAAGGGAGTCTTCATGAAGTATCGCCACGTAATTAAACTGAGTAAAAGAAATTACTAATTTTCACCTCGTCAATCGGTTTCCTTTTTTTGTTTCAGAGCAACTGCGTGCAAGAGTGCAAGCTCCAGGGAGCCGTGGCCAAGTGCGGGTGTGTCCCCTGGCACAAGCCCCGCCCCAACGGAGACAGCCTCCCCGTCTGCCACAAGGCTGGCTCCCTCTGCGTAGAGCAGATAGTGAACAGACCGAGCAGGGAGCTTACTGAGAGCTGCAACGAGGAGTGTCCCTTCGACTGCTCAGTCGTCTCCTACAACTACTACCTGTACGTCGACGACATGGACGACGACGCCTGCGACTTCTTTGGAGAGCCACAAGACGTCGGAATTCCAAAGTATGTATGTCTTTTGCAAGGTGTAAAAAATATTTCAATCTCGAATTTTTCCGTCGCAACAGGTACTCTAGGAACACCTTATACACCGTCCCGGGCTTGGAGGACATTGTAAGGAACAACGAGGACCTCTGCGACAAGGAGATCAGATCGACAATGTCCCTGCTGAGAGTTTACATGACGAGCACCTTCGTCAACAAGATCACCAGGAGCAACAAGACGACGTTCACCGATCAATTAGCAAACCTAGGTCTGCCGAGAAAACTTTTGTTAGAAGTCACCAGTATGAAAGGAAACTATCCTCTGTTCTCTCTTCTCCCACAGGAGGCCTCTTCGGTCTGTTCACGGGTATGAGCCTACTCAGCCTCTACGAAATAATATTCTGGTTCGGCAGGATGTTCCGCTCGCTGGGCGAAAAAGATGCCAAAATCAAGGATGAAGAAACTCCGGCGGAAAAAAATTGAAAAAACCTAATTCAGTGCCTTCTCTATTTCATCTTTCAAATTAAAAGAGTACAAAAGTTGCAGAAAAGTCAAATAAATGTAACAGTTCATCTCCATCGTCATTTCGTCCCTCCTCCCCGTCCTTTTGCCCTCGCCAGCCACTCCCTGAAGACGTCTGCGCCCCTCTCCGTCACCTCCCCCCGCCCGCTTCGGCTCAGCACCTCCTCCTCCTCCCCTCCGCCCTCGACGGCCACGGCGATCAAGCTTGGCAGCCCTGTGACGCGGTACCTCTTCCTCAGCTCCCCCGCCAGCGCCGCCCCGTGCTGCACCGCCAGCCAGTCGCCGTGGCTCTCGGACATGTACGCGAGCATCTCCTCGGGGGAGTCGTCGGAACTGACGAACACTACCTCCAGCGGCTCCTCCTCGCGAATCAGCTCCTAAAAGGAATTTGACAGTAAAATATATAAAGCAAATAAGTAAAGACGGTTGCAGACCGTGTAGAATTCGTGCAGCACCGGCGTGAACACCCTGCAGGGGGGACACCACCTGGCGGAGAAGTAGAAGAGTACCACCCTCTTGTCGGAGAGAGCCTCGTCCGCCAATTCTACTCGACCGCCGTCAGAAGAAACCCCTCCTCCAACGCAGCGGAGGAGTTTCTGACCCCGCAGCACCTCCATTTCGACTATGTCACAAAGGCAATGGAGCAGAAGATCTCCTGCGTCCAAAGGAAAAATAAAAACGCCGGCTCCTTTGCTGTCTCGAACGCCGGATACGCTACGTTGCATCTTCCCTTTCCCCTTTCTCTCCCTCGGGCGACAGCGATGCGGCCGCCGGCGGACGGAGGAGGAGGAAGGACGGACGGAGGCTGCAGCGGCTTCTGCACGTTGCTTGGCATGGCTCCAAGACGAAGGGGAATGGAAAAGGAGCCTCGGCGGACGAAGATCTGCTTTCGTCCGCCCCACAGATTTCCCCCCTCCCTTCCTCATCTCTCGATCCTCCCCTGCAGTTATGTCCATCCTTCCTCCTCCGTTCGTTTTCGGGCTCCCCCTTATTCCCCTCTCCCCTCTCTTTCTCTCCCTGCATTTGACATCCATCCATTAAAAGAAGCCCTCCTCCTCCTCCTCCCGAGCCCTTAGTTCCCCTCCCCCTGCACCCACCGTCCGCCGGGCAGCCTCTCTCTCCACCCCCTCCCCTCTCCCAGACCCGATATGACGTCCCTCTCTTCCCTTCCCCCGACGGTCCCTTCCTACTTAAGCCGCTTTTTTTCGGGGGGGATGGAGCTGCATTTTATGCCGTTCTAGTGGAGAGTAGGGGAAACAGATGAGATGCATCCCCAATGTTTTTCGGACGCCAAGGGAAAGTTATTCCTGGACGGAAGGATGCACAAAAAAGTACTATAGTCGGATTTCAAGGGTGATTTGCGGCGCATCGATGCGTGAAAGATAAAGATGTACCGTACCAGCCCAAAACAATCTATCACTTTCATCTCTGCTCCTGGAGCAAATGGGCCGAGCTTCTTCTTCCTTCCTCCAGAATTTCTAATCCCCCACTACCTGCCCAACTGATTGTGGTTTGAACATTGCAATTGCAAACGGACTCTAGAGAGGATCTGGGCAATGCGGTGAATTTCATCAACGCCAAGAAATGGAGCTTAGTCGGAGCACAGTGAGGACCATTTTCCTATTCTGCCTTTTCCTTCTTCCCGCCGTTTTGGCGGAGAAACCCTTCAAGGATAATTTATCCTCTTCCACATTGCGAGAGCAATGCGAGGCAATCTGCCCACTTTTGAATGGCGAAGGCGGAAGCGACTGCGGAGGAGGAGGAGAAAGAGGAGGGAGGTCTCGAAGGGGCCGTCGCTCGGTGACCCTCCCGAACGCTTCTTTCCTGTCCCTGCAGAGTCGTCTGATCGTGCCTCAGCCGCCGCTCGGAGTCTACCTCGTCTGGGTCAGGGTCAGGTTCATCGTCAGGTCGCTCTTCACAGAGCAGACAGCGTGAGTCGGTGAGTGCAATGCTTGGATCAGGGGTCAGCCAATTCCAGTTCGTTCCGACTCCTCGCTCCCTCCTCCTCCGCCGCCGCCGCTTCCGCCGCCGCCGTCTCCATCTTTAAACCGTTCCATCTGTCGAACACAGCTCCCCTGGCTCTTCCTGCCCTTCTTCTTCCTGAGCGAGGCCTTGGTGGACCCGAGGGACCACGAGTTCACCGTCCGCCGCCTGCACTCCCGCCGCCGTCGCTTCGTGGCCCCCGGGGCGCGCTGGGACCTCCTGGCCGGGGTGGAGGCGCTGGGCGACGACACAGAGTTCAGGTTCGACGTGGTGGTGAGGTACGAGTTCGACTACCTGTTCGGCGGGGCGACCGCGCTGGCGGCGGAGATCGCCGCGGCGAACGCGGCTGCGCTCGCCTTCCAGGACACGGAGGCGGCAGTGCTGGCGGGCAAGAAGCGGAAGAGGAGAGAGGCGGAGGCGGAGGAGGGAGATGGGGAGAACGAGGAGGAAACGTCAGAACAATTTGGGCGGAGAAAATGTTACTGAAATCAACCGACAATATGTTTTTCAGTGTCACCAACAACGGCAACCAGTTCAGCAGCCTCTTCTCCGGCCGATCCCTCAACAACGTCCTAACGAGGACTCTGGCCGACGACCAGCTGGACATTTTGGCTGTACATAGGAAATAGGAAATTGCTTTTCCTTTTGTGACGAAACTTTTTCCACCAATAGAACCTGGAGTCTTCCCTTGACCGCGTTGGTGTCTCCGGCCGGCAGTGCGTGCTGAGGGCCATCTGCGAGCTGTCAGAGACGCCGGTGCACGAGTGGAGCGTCATAGGGGAGATGCTCACCGTACTACTCTTGTAAGTGTATACTTGATATACAAACAAAGAGGAGCAAAGACTGGGTTCTATCAAATTTCTATTTCCGCGCAGCCCCAAGTCCGGCTCCCACAGCCGCCTGGAGGAGTACCGCAAGGCGAAGCAGCTGGGGGAGAAGGGCGGCGAGTGCTGGAGCGAGTACGGAGAGTGTCCAGTCTCCATCTTCAACATCATCCCGGACGTCTACACCGAGGAGGACAGGTTCAACGTCACTCTGGACAACTTCGGGATGGGCTCGGACGTCCTGGACAGCCTCAAGGCCGCAAACATCGACGTCGTGCCAAAATGATAACGACTTCTGTGGATTACTCGATTTTGTCGGATTAGTGAAATTAATTATATTGCGACATAAGAATGACAAACAATATAGGTACAGACGAGGTCCTCTCCTTCGTGGATGTCTTTCACGAAAGTGTGTTGGTCCAAGCTTATGACAAACCGAAACCAATCTTTTGCGTTGATTCATATCTACGTACGTGTAGAGATTCAAAATTGTACGTACAAAAAAAAGATACGTGCAAAATTTTAGCTTTTGGAGTGTGTACCAATCCCACTTTCCAGAACTTCCCTCTCCTTTGGAAGGAGGAGGAGAGAATGAACGAGGAGGCGGAGGAGGCCGCCACAGCCACCGCTTGCATTCCTCCCCATCCGTCGGCGGGCAATTTTGGGGGTCGCGCCCAAAAGGGAGGAAAGAGGGGAAGTGGCGGCGGCGGAAGAGTAGACTAAGAAGGCGAAAAAGAAAGCGAAAAGGGAGAGGGGGGAGGGGGGCGGAAGAGCCTTTTAAGAATGCCAAACAGATGCTCCATCCTTCTTCTTCTTCTTCTTCCTTCTACCCCTCCCTACCCTCTTCTCACTCTCTAGTAAACCAGGTCGACACCGCCTCCACCGCCACCTCTTCCTTCCTCCCTCTTCCTCTCTCTACTTCCCCTAACTCCGACGACGACCGACATCTCCTTCCTTCCTCTTCCGACTGCTCTTTCCTTACTTTTTCCCTCTTCCTCCCTCCCCCCCTACCCTTCTTTTCGTAAGCCGGAGGTGAAGGAAGGGGGACCAAAGCAAAGCCTTGTTCCCCTCCCTATATCCTCTCTCTCTACCTCTGAGGCTGGTCTTGCGCGCCATGTTGTTCCCCTCCGCTCACAGCGACCGAGACGCCTCAGCCGAGGCCAGGGAGGGAGCGGTCTCCCCCCCCCCTATAGATACAGTAGTAGTGCAATGCGGAGGATGGTTCTCCCTCCGTTCAACCGACGGGGCAAGGAGGATGGGTGTTGGGGGTCGCTTGTCGCTTTTGCTGCTGCTTGCACTTAAGGCCCCCATCCATCCATATCGTTAAAAAACTCCACGGGCCGCCCTCCGACGGGAAAAGGGGGGGAAAGGGGGACACGGTGGCATGGTCTTGGTCGGCCTCCGCCGTTTTGGTTGCTTTCTCTGTCCCTGCGCCCTCGCTTCGGCCGCGCCAGTCACATGACGGCTTGGACCGACTAAACTTCCTTCCGCTCTCGCCTCCGCCGCTGGTTATAGTCTGGTTTCTGCCAGAGAAGATGTCCTTCGCCAGCAGCAACGAGCAGCCTTCCAAAGTGAATAAGACCGGCAGCAGCATTTCCGGCCTTTCCCTCCGCCAAGCAGTTATAGAAGGCAGGGCTGAGGAAGAGCCGCGATGGTTGTTGGACAGTAGGGGGGTGGGGGTGGGGGGAGCTCTCTCTACTTCCTCCTCCTGCTTTCTTGGGGCAGCCTAGGCCGCCGCTGCCGCTCCCCCGTCAGTGCTCCAGAAGAAAGTATTCCCCTCTCCCCTTCCTACTCCGTTCGTGGTCCACGGGAAAGCGGGAGGGGGGGGGAACTGTCCTGGGCTGGAGAGAAAGTATTGTGGGGAGGAGAAAGGAGGGGAAGGCAGCGGGGGGAAGGGACGGAGGATATAGATGGGAAGGGGGAAAAGGCGATGCTGCAGCGATCGAGGAAAGGAAAAAGAAAAGTAGTGAGCAGCGAGGGAGAGAGAGCTGGCAAATGCAGAGTCGCGATACGAAGCGAAAAAGGAAAACCTCAGACGAGGCCGAGAAGAGAAAAAGTCCACTCCTGAGCCACTACTACGGCAAGAGAAAACCCAGTTTTTTCCTCGTCCGTCCGCTCGATTCCGGCGAGGGAGGAGGACGTTGTTCCCCCGTCCGAGTGTCCCCGATTCGCTGTGAGCGAAAGAAAGGGGTTTTCCAGAAAGAAAGAGGAGAATCGTTGAATCCAGTGTGTGAAAAAGTATCACGAAACGCGAAAAAAACCTGCTACGAAGTGCATACCAATCTCCTGGCTGAATTGGCTACGCAGCCAGTCATTGTTCTCAAAAAAGAAGGCGCAGCGGGGGGGCAACAGCGAGGCCCAGTTGCGGATAAAACAGAAAAGAGGGGAAGAGAAAAAATCCGTGCCTTGGGCTATAGCAGAATTGAGGTGAACAAGAAGGGGGGGAACGGGTGAAGCGAGTGGGGGGAAAAGAGGGGAAAGTCCGACTTTGCATTGGGCAGAGAGGAAATTTTTCCGACATGCAGTGACTCTTGAGTCAGAGCAAGAAGATGTGGTGGCGGCGGTCGCCGGATACGGCGGCTGAGACAGCTCGGCCCACGACGACGACGACGAAAAGAAGCATGGATTCGGCCGCCGGCAGGAGGAGGTCCATTCCTGCGTGGCTCGCCGCCTCCTTGGTCCTGTGCCTGGCGATATGCCTCGGGCAGGTCGGACTCGGACAGAGGCTGCACCAGCAGCAGCAACCGCACATGCGGCAACAGGGACAACACTCCGAGGAGAAGATCCCCAACGGACAGTGAGTTGTTTACCTGGTTTTATTTGAACAAATTTGAATTTAATTTAACGTTGTTGAAAAATACATGTGGAAAAAATAGATAAGCAACAAAAATTATTCTTGGGTAGTCGTGCAATCAGTATCCCTCCCACCGATTATCCCCATGGAGTCAATCGAGTTGATGGAAATGGATCCTATGGCCAGTGGGGACAAGGGCCTGCCGACGGTGGACACTTTCATGGACGAAGAGACTTCTGCGCAAGTTCTGGACTCTGCCATAGCCCTCGCCGGACTCACTATTGTCTCGATCGGCCTGACGACCTTTTCTTACGGACTGAAGCGGACCCTCTACGACTCTCTCAACCATTTCACGTTCCTCAGCACCATTGGAAGCTACGCCGTCATGGTGGGAGCGGTCATCCTGGGGGTCTGCTACTTCCAAGCCGACAGTTTCTTTTCCGACCTCCCCATCGACAATTTCCTCTTCACCGTGGCGGAGTCCCCGTCCCTCACTTTTTTCGTCGCCCTGGGGTGCGCCTTCAGTCTGGCGGCTGGCTGCGTCATTCCGTGCCACTAGCATGAAATACAACGACGTATTGGAGTCCTAGAACTTCGCCAAAAAGAAAATTCCATCTGAATACAAAAAACTCGGGTTGTCCTGTTGGAGACAAATGTGTTTCAGCAGACGAAGTCTCCCCCTACCTTTTCCCATTTCTGCATGTGAGGAAGGGGAAAAGGGGGAGTTCCGAAAGAGGGGGTATTAGCTTTGATCCCCAGCTTTTAAAAAAGTTGGCTGGAGGTTTCGTACAGTACTAGTCCACTCCCCCTTTCTAATGCATCATTCTACTACCAGCATGCTAACAAAAAATGGGTTGGTTGGGGGAGGAGAAACTCTCTCCTTTCTTTGTATTGTTTGGACAAAAATAAGACGAGAGAAGAAGTGTACTGGTATTTCTTCTACGGAAGTAAAGCGCGTACCGTAAAATGTTCATACTCCTGCATGAACAAAACGTTAACATCCCTTCTTGTCCTTTACAGATTGGAAAACTGGGCCGTGAGTTTCGGGTCAGTTCTATGGGAATCGGCGAGAGTGGTCACTAGATTCGACGCCGTGAAAGAGGTAAGAAAACAAAAATCTGCTAATTAGTTCAACATTCAATGTCATTGAAATAGAGGTGGCCATTCTGTACAGAGTGCTCACTCTTGCACCTATTGCCCAGGGTAACGCAGTGTCCAGTGTTGACGGTGCAAGTGACAATCTTTGCAAAGGAGCTGACGCACAAGTTTCCCTGAGTGCTGAAATTGGGGCTTCCGAAGATTACGCTGTTCTTGTTGGTATGGAACCTCTTTCCCCTGGCGTTTCTTTCCTTTGAAAACGCAAGCGCGTCAGCATTGTTCTGGCACGTAGAACAGAGGTGCTTCATGACAAAAGTTCCATGCGGGCATTCTCCACTACTCGTCAAAAGTTTCCCCTCCTCCGACAAGTCCGACTCGAACGGCGCTTCCACTTCGTCAATACCGCCCACCACATCATCTTCCTCGGGTCTATACTTGTAAAGTCCATCAGCGCTGGCAACATTTCCTGGAAACTGCACATCCCCAGACTTTTTCATCACCGACTGATACGTGGGAAGCTTTGACCGACTGTTGCTAACATTGGCTCCCCTGGCGGCACCCGAATATTGATTTCGCATCCTCTCATGGCGAAGGGAGTCCACCCCATCGCACAGACAGAGGAGGCCAACCGTTACCACCAGAATTTGATTGAAACAAGAAGGAAGTCGATGAGACACGAGTGACATGATAATTTTCAAAAGCCACGCGCTAGGCGCACTGAAATTTCCCCGATACATAATTCTAATTTTCAAAATTTATTTCAGAAATTCCGAAATCAAGGAGCTAAGGTGAAGAAAGTCGACGGATACACGATGGTCAAGAACATGGCTGCAGACGTGGAGGCCATGATGCAGCACAAAATCGACGCCATCAAGGTAAAGCGCCATGCAACTTGTTGCAAAAGTCACTATGGTTTCAAACTATTTCTTTCCCACAGCGAATAATGGAATTCGCCGAAAATCTCGCTCTCGACCACCGGTACGAGAAAGACCTTGGTACCCAGCTAAAGAAGCCCCCGAACGACGGCGGGTTCCATTACTACAACGCCAAGAAGATCAACGAAATCTGCGACGAGAACGAGGAGATGCCGGAGTATGACAGGTACCTCAGACACAATAATCTGTTTGAGGTAGAAAATGAAATTCTGTTACTTGCTCAATCGTAGATTCTGCTCCGCCACCGACTGGGACAAGGAAGACCACAGGTTCAACCAAGGCTTCTCCAGGATGATGCTGGAGGGCAACGCTCACTTCTCGGGCATCCCTGTCAACACCAGCTTCAGCTCAGTTCATGTGCCCACCAACGTCTTTGACGGAGGTAGGGGTTTTTAGAATTCCGTGCAACGGTGCTAGGCTAACTTTCCAATGTTTTCTACTCAGATCCGAAGGTGGTTAACGCCATCAAGTGGTCTAAGGGCCTGGACTTGGTGTTCATGGACAACTACAACCGCGACCCGTCTCTCTCCTGGCAGTACTTTGGCAGTTCCACCGGATTCATGCGCCAGTACCCGGCCATGAAGTGGCTGGTGGCCGAAGAGGATCCAGACCTGTACGACGCCCGCATCAGAGACTGGTACATCAAGAGCGCCGCCTCCCCTAAGGAGGTGGTCATCCTGCTAGACACTTCAGGCTCCATGACGGGGCTGCGCAAGGAGATCGCCAAGCACGTCGTACTCAACATTCTGGAGACCCTTGGCGAAGACGACTTTGTCGCCGTCTACAAGTTCTCCAACCGCGTGGAGCCTCTTGCGCGGTGCTTTGCGCACGAGGTGGGCGAGGGCGACGAGGTGGAGCTGGAGGCGGAGTTGGTGCAGGCCACCAACGAGAACCTGAGGATCCTGCAGGAGGCCATGACCGACGTCAAGACTCAGGACATCGCCAACTTCACCATCTCGCTGCAGAAGGCCTTCGAGCTGCTGCACGAGAGCCGCCGCGATCCCTCCCTCGGCTCCAACTGCAACCAGGCCATCATGCTCGTCACCGACGGCGTCCCGGAGAGCTATGAGGAGATCTTCAAGCTGTACAACATGCCGCACAAGCCCGTCAGGATCTTCACCTACCTGATCGGGAGGGAGATCTCCGACCTGAAGGCTGCCAACCAGATGGCCTGCAACAACCGAGGCTACTTCACCCACGTGACCACCCTGGCAGAGGTCAAGGAGCAGGTGCTCAAGTACGTGCCCGTCATGGCCAGGCCCATGGTCATGTACAGAAACAATCACCCCATCCAGTGGACGGGGGTCTATGCGGACGTGGAGGTGAGAAGCAATTTTAAAGCTAAAGTAAATTAGCAGATTGGTAACCGGGTGTTCCGGGTACAATTACTGCGTCTAGGTGCCGGACGAGCGAGATCTGTGGATCCTGAAACTGTCAAAGCCCACTTTCCGATCGATAGTGTTCGAAGTAAGAGGGGTGCCCGAAAACTAACCAACTACCTTTGTCTAGTAGAATTACCCTTGGGTGCCTCCCTTAATATTATGCATACTAACCAATCCGACTAACACTAACAACACACAACCTTAACCCTAACCAGGACCCCAAGACAAGCCGCTGGCTTTGGGACCTGCGCGAGCGGGCGCGGCAGAAGAAGCGCACCGAGCACTACCGCGAGATCATGCGCATGCAGCAGGAGAACGCCGACGTGCTGACGGGCGTCGACTCGGAGGACGACTCCACAGAGGTCAGCCAGATCATGGAGAAGCTGACCAAGCTGGCCTACTACCAACAGATGGACAACTACCTCTCCTACGGGCGGTGGGACCTGGACCAGGAGGACATAGAGAGGATACGCAAGGACGAGGAGGCCAAGCAGAGAGTGAGTCGTCTCAGAACAGTAGGCCGGGTACACAATTGTTTTTCCAAGACGACTGTCGCCAAGTCTGGCTTTTTTATACGCTAATGAGGGATCTCTCTCGATCTGCGGTGGGTCGCTTTCTTTCCCCGGCCCCTACAAAAGTCCCAGGAAGAGCGGAAGACCATCCGTGGAATGCCAAATTTGGGGGGAAACATCTTCGGGGCCTGTCCTATTTTCCGTACAGAAAGGCACTATTTTTTATGCTGGCCCCCGCCTGCCATGCAAAAAGAGCACCGACAAACATGTGTCCCTCGCACTCATTCTCCGCGAATGCGGACAGCACCTCGTCGTACAAGCAGAGAAGTTTATTTCTCAGCAGCAATGTGCCAGCTTGAGCATTTCCTTGTCGCGGACGACAGCAACCGATCGAGCTTTTCATGGGTGCGCCGAAAAATCGGCGCCCCTTTTCCGACCAAAAAGCCCTCAACACCGCCGCAGCCGCTGCACCAGCTTCTGCCGAACGAAGCCTTCTGCAGCAACCGAAACAACGAAACCCCAATAATGTACAAAGCTATATTCACTGCTTGATCAAGCTAGGAGAAGAGACATGACCAAGTCCCTCCTTCCAAGCATTCTTGGACGGGATGGCAAAACCGGGAATCGGCCACCAGTCACCTTCTAACACTAACTTTGAGGCTTTCTTTCCCCCCTTCCCTCTTCGATCTCACCCTGCTCCTCGCGTGTATAGCTAATACGCGAAATAACGGAGGCCAAAACGCAAAAGTGGACAATCCCACCCAAGCAGATGTCTTACAAGATAGATGTAAGTAAATGCCCCCTCCCCAATTCCTCCACCCATCCTTCCCCCAACCACTTACCTATATCCGACCCCAAGACGAAGGAACACCTGATACTTTCCCCTCCTCTTCCCCTTTTACCTACTTCCTAAATCGTGGTACACCCCCACCTAGCACATCAATCTTCTCTCCGCTTGTGCCAGGAGAACAGAGAGAAAGGGCGCTCAAACTGGGAACCACCGTAATATGGCCGTTCATGGCGTAAACGCAGTGCAAAAAAGTCAATCTTTTGAAATGCATATCTAGACCTTTCTCTTGGTTTGAGCGCCAGCTCTGTCGCCCTGTCACAACAGGGGAGAGAGATTTTGCTGACTGTTCTTTTCCCCTTTTCAATCTACCCTTCACACCCTCGGTCCCACATAGATTCGTTCTCTGGGCGAGGGAGGCGGACGTCTTTTCACAACACTTTTAACACAATTCAGATTTGTCGAGAATCGACCTCCGCCTCCAACCCCATTTCGACCCCTATACTCCCCATTTCACCCTAGAACTCGCACACAGAAGTGTCCATCCTAGTACCAACCCGCCAAATCTCAACAACCCCACACCTCCCTCACCTTCCAAGGAAAAACCAAATCGCCGTCGTCATTGTGCCTTCGCAGTTAGAAAGTGCCGCTTTCCTATTCCTCCACTCTTGATCTACCTTTTCCTATTCCTCCTCCTCTTCCATCATCATCTCTTGTTTGCTGCTCGACACATATCTGACTCCCCCCTTCTTCCATAAAAGCAAGGACAACTAATGAGAGAAAAGGAGCTTCTTTTCGAGTGATTCCCTTTTCCACATTGACGTTTTCGATATTAAAAAGCACCGCCGCTGTGACCGCCGCAGGCTGCTTCCTCCTCCGCCTTTGCTGCACCCACCAGCAACGACACTTGTAAAAGCAGGGAAAGGGGGGCATGGAAAGAAAAGATAACACTGCACCGCTACGCAGAATTGCTTTGGGGTGAGACAGAAAACGGCAAAAAAAAAGTTGGGAAATCGAAATCGCCCTCGCCGCATGCATTGTGTTTTTGCTGCTTCACATTTTGGGACTAGCCGCCTTCGATCATTGGACGCCGCCTCCCTCCCAACAATAATTGGGCTGGCTGTTGTTCGCAACGGGACTTCAAAAAAACTTTTGAGTGTGAAACAAGACAAAGTTCATCTTGCATGCTGTTCGCCCCCCTCCCCATCCTCTCTTTTCTCATTCACTCACACGTATCTTTCTTCCTATACCCGTTCGGAAATCGAGGACCTCTTAAATCGTCGTTTTTCTCTCGCCAATATTTTCGTGTAGCAGTCAGGACAGACAACACCCACAATATCACCCTAGGTATCCCCCGTAATCCCCCTCTTAACTAACATACTCTTCCAATAGGTCCTCATCTCACAACGTCGAAGCCAATTTCTTATTTCGGTGTAGCCACCCTCCGCCGTTTCTTACCATAACAACCGCCGTGCATGACAAAACCCTTTCTTAGTCACACGATTCGCTTCTTTCTTTCTCCCTCCCCCCTTCTCATCTTTCACGGTGGCTGCTTTCAAATTTCGGCAAAAAAAACCTTTGCGGCCAATGTAGCTTCGCCGTCGAATGGTTGACCACGGCTTCAACAAGAGGGAGAAGAGGAAGGAGATGTACCATAAGAGGATGGCTAAGAAGAGGG
>JAAUXV010032157.1_pt1 | contig 13747 bp, 16 predicted proteins | sample 7278181 | NCBI WGS metagenome assembly JAAUXV01 (sample SAMN14350114, study PRJNA611818) | marine sediment metagenome | isolation source: surface marine sediment (2.1m) | place: French Polynesia: Moorea | collected 2018-08
CGCTGCTTCATCTTCAGCAGTGCAAAGGGGCAGGAGGAACAGCAGTTACTACTACACTACTGCAAAAGCCTTCTCATCTCCCCCCCCTTCTCCCTTGCACCTGCACCTCTTGGCTTCCTCCCTCCCTCCATTCTCCCGAAAAAAGAACCCGTGTAACCTCAACCAAACATCATAACTCCCTCCTTTTCTTCTCCTCTTCCTCTTTTTTGGCGAAATGCATGTGAGTGTGTGGAGCTTGGGAGGAAGAAGGGGGTGGCTGCCCTCCCCTCCCTCCTTTTCCGCCACAGGTGAATGAACTAAAAAGAGGAAGGGAGGAGAGAGCAGTGACAGCAGTCGCTCCTTCCCCTCCTCCTCTTCCAAAAGGGGGAGAAGAAAGAAGAAAAGAACGGCATGCGAAAATATTTGCAACCGGATCCCCCCCCCCTTCTCTCCCCTTTCTTCTTCGGTTTCTGCCGCCGCCGCCGCAGTCGTAGGGAGGGCTGTTAGGGGCTGCACCACCCAGCCTCCCCCTTCCTTTTTTTAACAGCCATGCCTCCTCCTCTTCTATTACGTGCCATCTCCAACGCAGAGGTTATTGATCTTGGCGAACGGCTGTTGCCTCTTCTGAGATCGAGAAGCGGGCTCTCTCCTCAGGAGGTGCCTTTGCCGGCCCGCCGCCGCGCCCCCCTTTCCTCCCAAGCAACCATCCTCCTCCTCCTCCTCCTTTTCCTCCGCGGCATAGGTGTGCCCCGCTGCTGTGCTAGTACGGGGTAACGTTGCGCGTCCGTCGCCATCGAAGGCGGCGACGCCGCCGCCGCCGCCGCCGCCGCCGCCGTCAGACTGTTTTTTTTTTCTCGGACGGAGGAGAGAAGTCAATGCCCTCTCCTTCCTCCCTCCCTCCCCTCCGTTCGTTGGGTCCGTGAGAGCGCCAGGGCGATGTGGTTTTGTTGCCATGAGGAGGGTGGGAGTCCCCCTGACTTTTTGGCGCGAAAAGGGATCTTACCCTCCCATTGGCTCTCGGGCAACAAGAGGCGGGCCGCCATAGGTGGGGCCCTTGGAGGGGCGCTTTTAGGGCTACACTACTATGCGGTGTAGGACCTGGTATTCGGACATGTGTACCACTTTTTCGGCGGAGGCGTGCACATGAGGGGGGGAGGGCGGGATTCGCATGCTCCAATTGATTTATTGCCCCCCAAACTCCCAATTCCCTTTTACAAAAAAATCTGGAAACGTCGGCGAGTAATTGGGCTGGCGCGCGCGTGCAAAAATCGCGTGACTGATTAGCCGAAAAGAGAGAGAGAAAAAATCGAATAAATTACCCGGATCAGCGGAAGCACCTGTTCTCCGTTTGAAAAGAAATGAAACATTCTTATGGTTGGCCGGGAAAAGAAAGAGTCTAAAAAAGCAAAAACCGCGGACAGAGCAAATGGATTCCCTCCTCTTGGAGAAAAAGAAGAAGAAAATGGCTCGACCGGATGTTTGACTTCCTTGCAAGCACCGAAAAAAACGGGCCGCGAGCGCACCGCAGTTTCCCGATTCCAAGAAAAACATCCATGATGCGCAGGTTTTTTCCCCCCCTAAACGCGTCTGGGGCCCTCTCTGCATGGTGGTGAAGGGATCAATCTCAGCCCTCGCGACAGTAATTCCAACCACTTCTGCCGTTGTTGTTGCTGCGCGAATTTCTGGGAAAAACGCGGCGGCGTCGGCGTCGGCATCCCCCCCCCCCTCTTCAACAGCAATCCAGCCAGTGCACTTATTTTTTTCTTCCTTTTCTTCGCTATACAGGTGGGCCGCCTCCGCCCTCCGCCCTGCTGCGAGTGTGTGCAGCAGACAGGTAAATGAACGCTCCTTGGTTCACGGCCGTTCAAAGCAACAGATTCTTTCTTTCTCCTCCTCCTCCTTTTCTGCGGACTGCGGCGGAGGAGGAGGAGGCGCTTTGGTGGCTTCGTTCGATGGCATGGGAGTGTGAACGGAGGAGGAGGAGAGTGTCTGCATCGTTCGCGGAGCAGAAACAACAGGCGCGGGGGGGAGGGATTCACCGACACTTGAGGAAGACCTCCTCTAGGAGGAACAACTTTAGCCACGCCAGGGACATCCAGATTTCCATGGTCAAAAAATTGTTTTAAGGAATGTTTGAATCCCGTACTAGAGTGGAGAGAATGCAGAGATTTTTTTGGCGGGAATCCTCCTCCTCCTCCTCCTGTTCTCCTTCTTCCACCACTTCTTGCCGGCTGGCGTTGGTAACGGGAGGAGGAGGAGGAGGAGGAGGAGGAGGAGGAGGCGCGAGTGTGTGTGTGTGTGCCTCCCTCCTCCTCCTCCTCCTAGTGTGTGTACCTTTTGGAGGAGGAGGAGGAGAGGGGGCTTCTCTCTTTCTTGGGCGCTGGAAAAGGCATTGAACCCTGTGTTGTTGTTGCTGCTGCGTCAGAGGCGAAGAGGGGGGGGGCGTCAGGCAAAAGGCGGCGGAGGCGGAGGCGCAGGAGGAGGAGTAAATGGGAGAATAATTAGGGCAAGGTAGGAGAAGCGTAAGAGGAAGGGAAAAGGAAGAAGGCAAAGAATGAATGCGCTTTTCCCTAGTAGTACGTAGTAGCGCGTATGCCAGTTTCTTTTCTTTCCGATTCGGGAATGCATGGATTATATTTTTCGTCGTGTTTTTTTGGCTTTCGCATCTGCGGCGGCGGCGGCATCCTCCTAGCTCTTTTCCCCCCTCCTCGTTAATTGCTGGGTTTCCAACTGGGGGAAAATAGGGGGGGGGGGAAGGCTTTTTATGGCTAATTCCGCGGCGGCGGCGGCGGATTCTCTCTAGGTTTTTTTTCTGCACCAGCTTCTTCTTCTTCTTCTCCCACACGGCAGCGAGCACGCACACGCGCATGTGCGAAAATCGACCAAAATTGTCCCATTTTTGCACAAAAATGAGATCTTTTTATCATATACTTTGCATCTCTCAGAGTCCTTCTGTGCTAGCACCTAGTTTTACTGCATCAACAGAGTAAACAATGTCGAGAGCCATTTTTGCAAAGGCAACACCCAATTGCCACACTTTTTTGCGTCTGGAGAACATACAAACAAGTGTTTTAACCTTGCCTGATGAAACTCCTTCTGCATCGTGGCAAGTACAGTCCTGCAAGCGGCAATGCCAGTAAAAGAAGCCGCCAAAGCTCTCTTCTCTTATCTGCCATGAATCATCCGCGCCAATTACGATTCCCGCTTCCTCCTCCTCCTCCTCCTCTTTCGTCGGCGCCGCTTAAAAAAGAGTTGGGAAAATGCATCCCTCCCCCACTCTCCCAGAAAAAAAACCCCTTCCATTACTTTTGGCATTCCTACGTAATTTGAACCTCCGGAGGCCGAAAATATACCGTGCGAGAAGGAAGAAGGGGAAGGAGAATCGGAGCTCCACTCAACAGCCGTTTTATCACGCGGACAAGGGCGAAAATCACATAATATCAAGGCGCTGGCTCACCTGCTGACTATGTAGACTTGAAACTACAGATAGGAATCCCTCAATTTCTAAATTTTCAGGCTCTGGAAAAGTGTTTCTACGAAGGGCCTTTGGCGAATCCAGGAAAAGCAACTTGGTCGTCGCTATCTCTCCAGGCGATCGGGCCTTTCTTGGACATTGCATTACGCTTCTGCATTCAATTAGACCGGGAAGGGGGGGGGAGAAGAAGGAGGAGCCTTAAACCTTTTCTCTCTCTTTCTCCCCAGCGTCGTGAGATTGGCATAATTTAGTGCACGCCGCCTTCCTCTCCTCTTGTGGGAAGGGGGAAGAGAAGGGTGTAATCATCGGATAAACAAGGCAGTTTGTATGCGGGAGGGGGAGAAGGGGGGAGTTGTCAGGAGGGGAGATAGAAACGGCGCTAGTCTTCCTCCTCCTCCTCGCAAATAAAACGGGAAAACAACAGAAAAAGGCTTTTAGGCGCCACCTCCTCTCGATCCCGCCGTTTCTCCTATCGCGGAATCCATTTCCATTTCGTCATTCCCGTTTCTCTCTTTGGCATGTACACGTACGTACGTACGTATATATAGTACGTGGGTACGATTTGGGGAAAACTCTTTTGTAGAAACGTACGAAGCTTTTCCGCCCACAAATGCGGAGATGGGACTTGGGGATAACTATAAATAAGGGTGCAGAATTGCCAGACCGAAAGTTATTGACCTCTTCTTCTTCTTCTGGGGAATCTGCGGGGGATTAAATTAAATCGTTCGACTTTTTGCGCGAAAAGTAAGTGTTTTCTGCGCACATCCATCCTCTCTCTCTCTCTATTCGTACTCGGCTTCTTTTTCGCCCTTTTCGCCCTCCGGCGGAGGCAAAGAGTCGTTAGCAGAAGTACAAGGACGAATTTATGCAAACGGCTTTGGCTCCCCCCTCCCCCTCCCCCTCTTGCTCTTGCTCTGCGGAAAATGAGAGCGGGGAAGTGTGCCAAAAGTCGCCGGTCTTGGAATGGGAGGTATGTTCTTGTTGTTTGTGATGTTGGCGTTTGCAGGAGTGGCCCAGTTGCATTAGTTTAAAATTTGTAGCAGAATCGAAAGAACGAAATTGGCGCACATTTTGCTCGAATAATTTATGGAGCTCTTCTTTGCTGAAGTAGCAATAAAAGTAATTTCGCGCATATTTTTTACAGCGGCCGCGGAAGCTGGGTGGAAAAGAAAAGGGGGATGTAGGGGATGCCGCCGCTGTTATGGAAATTAATTTGATATTTTCTTCTTTCCTTCACTATCTGCAAAAAGTACTACATACAGTAGACTTTCAAGGCATGTCAAAACTATCGAGCAACAAGATCTGCTAAAATCTGCGACTTCCAAAGAAAAATATTCGTATTTTGAAAAAAAATAATTTCGTAGATATTTATCAATTGCAAATGCTTACCCGACATTGTATACCCTCAACCAATCCTGGAGATGATGATTTCGCGCGTCCGCCAAAACTTACTTACTCTTTTTGCACACTTGGTGTCGTAAAAAACCGAGTTTGTCGTTCGTTCGTTCGTTTGCACACCCTCGTCGTAAAACCAGATATTCGTCCTTTTTCGGTCTGGCGTGTGTGACCTTTTCGGCTGTTGCAAAGGACTCTTGGTGACATTTCGTAGCACTGGTGAAAACGACCAAGGTTGATTAAGTAATAGTCACTTTGTAAGGATACTTTTAGTTATCAAAAATAAACATTAGAAATAGCCACTTTGTTCATACATTTTCCGATGTTTGGTGATCCCAGAAGTCCCTTGGGAGGGCAGTTGCTACTCCATATGGAAAGCCGAGGTTTTTCCTGTCTGAAGATTCCAAGACCATGGTGCAAGCTGTGCCAGAGCCGCCAAATGTGTCTTTTTTTGCGACGAAACACCTCTGATTCCCATGAGGATGAGGAGGAAAACCACCACAGCCTTCCTCCCGGCATCAAGGAGGGATTCACCATTCGATTGAACAGGAATGTGGCAAATTGGTACAGTCAGAAACCCAAAGTTTGCTAGTGAACGATTTTCGGAACCCGTTGAGTTGCCCCCCCCCGTTTCCCACATACAGTTTTATGGTCTTATTACTCTTGTGCACATCCCATAATTCCGCCTCCGCCTCCTCCTCCTGCGAACGAACGGGGCCAACGACCGTTTTTGCACAGACAGCGCTCGCTCGAGACCCACTCTCTCTCTCCCGGGGATTGGCTGCTGTCTAGCGCCGCGTAGTCGCCCCCCGCCCGCGGTATTTGCACTCAGTCGACGACTTTTTGGCAAAGTCTGGTTTTCCCCCTCCCACGAACGACCAAACACCCCCCCCCCCTTCCTCCCCTTTCGCTCAGACGGTGACGGGGCCGAATTGCTCACTAGCCAAAGTGGTTTTTTTTGGGGGGGGGGAACTAGGGGGGCGTTGGTTCTTGATGACGGGGTAAGATTTTGTGTGTGGCAAATTCGGACTTTTTTTCTGGAGGTTTTGCAATGGGGAGGGGTGTAATTATCGCAAATAAAAAAAGAGGATTCCGTAAATCGTTGCTGCCGCGGAAATGGCGGAATTATTGTGAAAAAAACACAGACAGCACAAGGACTTATTTCTTGCATTTTTCCTTGTTTTCGCAACGCGAGAGAACAACATCGTAAACTGTCTCTTGTCGCATTAAGTAAATAACAGTTTCTTTGTTGCACTAGCTGTACACCGTCATAGAGCACTAAAACATGTACTGCAGCACAATACAGTAATTACCCTCCCTTCTTTACAGTTGCAATTGTACAGGTATTACATAGCATCTCTCTCAATAAAGTCTTAGTGCCCTTTACTACATTTTTTTCTAAAAGGAACCTACTACAGAGCACAAAAGGTTCGAGCACCCCGAACAAAAAGATTTGCAGAAAGTAGAGCAAATGAATCTACAAAAACATGATACACAAAACCGACACATGTCCTCTCCCGGAGAGAGATTTTGTTCGTGTTCGTTTATAGTGTGTGCAAAATGCACAATGTTTTTTAGCACAACCATCGTTGCTTGCAGTACGGTACACGCGAAAATAATGCCGTACAATGAAGTGAGAAAAATCGTCCACTGGTCACATGAGGCTTTTTCTTCTCGGCAAAATTACGGAACTACACGATTCCTTTTTCTCCTTTGTCACATTTCTGCTCTGATAAGGGACCGACATGTGTCTGTCGCCATGCGTCGCTTGAAAAAAAAAGCGAGGAGGGTTGGTTCACTCGGATGAAAATGAAAAGAGGAGGGTTGTTGTATACTACTTTTTATGCGACGTACAGTAGCGGCGACGATGTTTTTCAGACAAGGATCATAAAACCCGGCGGCGACGCCCGACGCGCAATTTCCCACTTTTTTGCCATTGCGAAAAAGGGGGAAAAAACGTCGCCGAGGGGGGGGGGGGGGAAGAAAGGGAAACAAAGACGGAGAGGCGGAAAAGAAGCTTAGTCATCAAGATTATCCTTTCTGATTCAATGAGACGGGGCTGACATACGTTGCGCAGTTTTTTTTTGCCACCCCTCCCCACCCCCAGGGGGGGGACGCTTTTGCCAAATTATTCGGCAAAAAAGGATGAGGAAGCGGAAAAACCCCTCGTTGCCAACCCAGGACATTGGCATCCGGCGATACGACGGAGCCTCTTGCAATTTCCCAAAGGAGAAAAAGGGCGCAAAAAAGGAGGAAAATCAGACGTCGCCTCCTCCTCCTCCTCCGACCGCGCGGGCCGATGTGTCTGGGACTCCGGGGGAAAAAAGAAACTGCACCGAGGAGGCGTGCAGCAGGATATAAAAAAACTATGACGCATTTTCAAAGTCGGCGGCGGCGGAAGCGGCTGAGCCTTTTGTCTGAGTCGGGATACGTAAGTGCACCCTGTGTGTGTGTGTGTGTAGTCTGAGGAGAACAGGAAAACAACCGGAACGTCAGTCGAAATTTTGGATGATCGTACTTTATCTCGACGTTTTTTCCGCCCACGCCGCCGCCGCCGCCTGGCTTCTTGCGATGGGACCTATGCTGTAGATCAGTTGAGAGAAAAAAGGGGTAGAAAAATTTGTCCGGTTTACGTTGGGCCTTGCACTGACCTAAAAGACAAGGGCTGTAAATCACCAAACAAACGTATAAATTTATAAAAAGATATATATATCGATTGTATACCATTCCCAGAAGTTGCTCGGTATTTAGTAAAAGCTTTATTTCTCATTCGGTCATTGGCGAATGTTTTCCCGATTGACCCCTAGCTCGATCGGCTCCGAAATCCAAAGAAGACGAGATTTCAAGATCCATCTCTCCTCCTGCTGTTGGTACAACCGATTCCCCCCCCCCCCTTCAGAAGATAAATGGTCTCGGGCCGGTTAGGGAAATTTCTCACACGCCCCAAAATGGATTCTGCCCCCCCAAAAAAATCGGTGGCCCTTTTGAGTGTGTAAATTGGGGGCAGACAGACGGAATTAGACCCACTGAAAGGGGACGCAGACGTCCAGACATTTCCCTCATTTATCTAACTCTCCCCATTCCCTCTAGGAAGGCTCCCCCTTTTAGCAGCGGCCGCTTCACAAAGAGGCAGACAGGCAGCTAATTCGAAGAGGGAAAAAGGAGGAGGAGGGAAATCACACGAGCGATCGGGCACCGCGTCTCGATCGGCTATACTATAGAAGGGGAAAAAATGTCCCATGTGCACCGCTGGGTCATTATTTGGAAAACTGTTGCGATTTATCGAACAGATTGTACGGGACTTCAACGTGAGCGCGCTGCAGATTTTTTAAAGATTTTCCCCTCCTCCCTTCAACACACGATGGAGGTCGATGCCCTTAATGTCGCCAAAGTGAGGAGAGTTGCAGCCGAAACTTTTTTTGGGGGGGAACTTATTCGGCAGATTGCTTTACTACGCAGCGAATTTTGTAGTTCGGTGTTCCTAAAAAACGTTGCCAGGAAAGACTTCCAAGATCACGGCTAAAAAAAGACAAGATCGCTAATCTGTTTAAGGGAAAACCGGTGCAACAACCCCACCCCCCAAACATAAAAACCGTTCGTCTGTCTGGGAAAAGCTCCGTTGTGCTTTTTCTTCTCACACAAACTTTGCACCGTCCGCCGCCGCCGCGCCCCATTGTGGGAAAGGAGTGCAGCGGAGGAGGAGACGCCCCACCGACACTTTTGGGGCACCCAGACTACATTGTGCGGGAGGAAAAGGAGGAAGGGAGCACACACATGTCTGCACATGGGTTTTTTTGCGCTGTTGCCATGGGGATCGACTTCCCATGGGTGCATTTCACACATCACGAGGAGAGACTTTGGACATATTCTTGTTCACCTTTTGGTTTGTTTTACAGCTAGGGTCGCCAGGTCAGAAGGTCGTTGAACGGCCAAACCGTTTTTACCTCTTCCTCTCGTTCTTGACGGGAGATTGGCTTAATTGGTCCAAGGAGGAGGAGGAAGGTGAAAGAGTTGCAAGAAACAGTTTGAGGAGAAGACCAAAGTCGCCGCCAGATTTATGCACCTCGGTAAATGAGACTTCTTCAAACGGATGCATTGACCCCCCCCCCTCTCCCCCCCTCCTCCTCCGCATCCAATTTTTCGACGAGGAGTGGAGAGACGGTTTCCAGGGAAATGTCTGGGGCGGACGGACCTATGCACCGACTTTTTTTTAGGGCGGCGGAGGCGTGAATTTGGAGGATGCCGTTGGCGGTGGAGGAGGAGGTGGGATGTCTTCTTGGACGCCCACAGGCTCAAAAGTTCAAAACCGAGCGCCATGGAAATATTTTCTTTTCACGCTTTTTACTGTATGTTTTAAACTGTCAGCCTTGGAAACCTCTTGAAAACTTTTATATCTTCTAAATAACTTCTGCTGCCTGGAAAGTTTCAAGACCAAATCTTGGCAATTTGTAAAAAAGGCCACCTCCACCGCCCCTCGGCAAAACTCCTCCTGTTTCGGCAGACAGAACCGCAAGGAAGCAAGGGAGCAGCAACCACTTGTGGAATGTCCGGTTGTTCAACCTCCTGCCCCATTTTCTCCCCTTTCCCCCCTTTTCGCCACCGGTGTGTGTCTAGACATGAGGGGTCCTCATTCTCCTCTTTTCCCTCTTCGCCGCCGCCGACCGTCCTTGAACTCTTTTGTGAATATATCCTGGCAGACGGCGAAGGGAGGGAGGGAGGGAGAAAAAGTCCTTCGCTGCAGACGACGACGCCGCCGCCCATTGTGAAAATGGAATGGGGGTGAGAGGGAAAGGGGGCTCCCGACTGTGGGGCGGCAAGGGATTCCCCGACTTTGTAGAGGTTTTTGAAGAGATAAAACAAGTGAGACTTCGTTGTTATTATTGACCTTAAAAATTAGTGGAATATCTGTAAAAAATGGTTGAATCTCTCCGCTTCGCTCCCCAGGTCGTTCAACCATCTCCGCCGCTGCCTGCACCCAAGCACGCAAAAGAATAATCGGTGGGGGAAAAGGAGTGATGTGGAGGAATTGGAGCGGCGGCGGCGGGTTCAGGTTCCGAAAACGGGGAAGGGACGTCTAGACATGGGGAAGAGGAGAAAGAGGAAGGGTAGAGGAAGGGAAAAAGTCGGTCGGTTATTCATTTTCTCCGGTGGCGACGGCCGGCAGCAGCAACTGGTTCTCTCTCACGTGGGGAGGGAGGGAAAAACTGTGTCGCGTTCTCGCCTCCTTCCAAGTGCCTTATCTCGATCGGCGGAGCTAGGGAGCGTGGGAGCATTATTTTCTCTCCTCCTCCTTGGCATCCGCATCGTCTTTCGGATGTGTGTGTGTGTGGATACGAGGTGCTATCATGCGACTTATCCCACCTCCCGGTATTCTTGGCTCTTGCAGGCGGGGCGAGGGGGGGAGATTATTATTAGGGGCTTCGATTTCACGTGCCAGGTTTTTCTCTCTCCATCCTCCTCTTTTCCTCCTTACTGTGTGTCGCCTTTTGCGATGTTTGTGTTTTCTTTTTTCCCCGTCACGTGCGACTTTTTCCGTGTGCAGTAATTATCCCTGCTTACCAAACGGGCCTTTGACCCCAAGGGGCTCTCGTGAGTAAAAAAAAATGTACAGCTGGTATATCGCAACTCAGATCTCTGAATAAATGCATATTATTTTGTATGCCTGAAAAGTCACTTTTCAGGGCTTTTTTTTCGTTGTTACTGCGTGCACAAAAAGTCGTCTAGTTGCCAAGGGCGAATCTGTGTAAAGATGTAAGATAACATGTTCTGGTGGCCAGTGCAGCATTTTTTCTTAGGTAAGAGCGGTTCATTGGCACCAAAGCAGAAATGCATTTAGCAGCAGAAGAGGACAAAGACAAAGGGCGGAGGAGGGAGATATGAAATGCATCGGAGGAGGAGGAAGATTCTTTTTTTTGCTGCCGTCTCCTCTCTTCCTTTGTTTGAGTAGAAGCATTGCACTTTCCCACACTATTGGACTCGGGAAAGTCCCATTCATATTTGAAAAAGCGAACCGCGGAGTGACCCAGCAAACACCGGAAGGTGTCAGTTCCGAGAAAGAATCGCAAGACTTTCGAACTTTCCTTTTTTTGCGGAAAGTCCGATTTTATTGGCGCTCGATTCCTGGAAACTCCCGCTCCGAGGAAGCATAAAAGGAGAAGTTTGTTAGCGTGGGAATTGCATGAATGCATTATTGTCTATCGGAGGGGGTTTGGCGCCGCCGCCATCGACTGGTTAAGCAACCACCGGAAGGAAAACCGGGCCTTTCCCATTTTCGGGCGGTGTGTAGCGATGTTTTCCTCGGAACAGCCAAGGGCGGCAGTTTGTTCTCGTACGTATAATACGGGAAAGGGCTTTTTTTTGGAGAAAAGGGTTTTCGCGTGACTCCCGCGGCCGCAAAAACGAGGTAGGACGCAGTACACCGAGAAATTTCTATTTTTGGCGCCGGACCCACCATTTAGGGGAAATATCGCAATATCATAACTCCGAGTTCCCTCAAAAAGTCGCAGCATTTTCCGGCGATTATTAACCCGTCCTCAGCACGTTTACTTCCAAAGCAAAAAAAACCATTCTCGTTTTTCCCTTTTTGCCTCTCACAGCAATTAGCAGAGATGATATTTCTCCTCCCTTCTCCTCCTCCTCCTCCGCCCGCATAAATTAACTCTTTCTCGCCGACACGAGCGGGAGGAAGAGGCAGGTGACATAATTGAAGGGCTCCTCCTCCTTCCTCCAACTAACTATTCCTGTCTGTCTGTCTCTCTGATCTCCGCCTTTGATATGCCACCGTATAAGCACGCAAACACACGCAAACAAAAAATACACAAAAGAGAGACAGAGAGAGACAGAGAGGGGGCTGTCCGCGAAACCAAGCTGTGTGTGCTTTTTCCCACCTTTCATGAAGGTGTTTTTCCGTCGTTGCCCTCTCCCCTCTTTTTTCCGCGTAAAAATAATTTTCCGCCTCTCTCTCTCTCTTTCTACTGCGACCTGTCAAGGAGGGGGGAAAAGAGCAAAGCTTACCATTTTCCTCCCCTCTCCCTGAGTTGAGAGTGGAAGTGCCAATTGGCCAAAAAGCAGCTTTCCTCCCCCCCCCCTCCTCCCCTTGGCGCCCAGGAGCAACTTTTCTCTTTTTTTCGCATGCAATCCACCTCAGCAAGAAAAGGGGGGGAAAGGCGAGGGTGGGGTTGGAGCACGGCTAGAGAAACGGAAAAGGGGGAAGTAGGACTACTTTTCTCTCTTCCTTTCAATTTTCTGGGAAAGGAGGAGGAGGAGGAGGAGGAAAGGGATCGCGTGAGAGAGGGAGGAAGCATTACTAGATGGCCAGCCAGGGCAGAGGAGGAGGAGGCAGAGGCTGAATATCCGGTAGTGGGACAGTCAGTAGTCAAAAGTAGTGATTACCGACTGATCGGAATATTGCTTGCTTGGACGGACGACGTTTTGGCCCGTCACTCAAAGGGGCGGGATTCGCCGATGGCTTTAGACGGCGAGGCCAGGCTTAGGCGAGCGGAAAGTACACAGAGATGCATGATGTGCGGTGAATGTTGAGAGGCGTCTTGTCTTGCCCCCGTGACTGTGACAATACCGGAGGGGCTTTCCCTCCCTTCGTCTGCGGCGGCCGCGGGAGGGAAACGGTATTATCATAATTCGTCTGAGTTGGTTTTGTCGTTTTCCCCTCCTCGATCCTCCTCCTTACAACGTACGCGCTTCCCTCCCGCACACAAGATTGTCACATGTCATGAATCACGGAATGGCGGAAGAAGAAGGGAAATATTTCTACTTTTTGCGCGGGAAGTCCACGTACGTGTATAATACGCACGTCAAAGTGGAGCTGCGGTAATAATTCCTCCTCCTCCTCGAACCCTAACGACCCTAACCGCGAGCTGCCGCTAATCTCCAGATGAATCAGTGGAGGAAAGAGGCAAAAAAAGGCCAGCAACTTATCCACCGAGAGGGACATTAGCAATTCCGGCCACGGAAATCTCCGGAGGATCTCTCTCCCTCCCTCTCTTGGCAAAAAGAAAGAACGAAACCGGAGCAACCCGGCCTGCCTGCCTGCGCTGTGTTTGTTTTGGTTTTTCCAACACGTACGCAACTGCGCCGCAGTCTGTGTGCTGCGCCCAGGACTTGGGTTACGAAAGGAAATGGAGGTGTACTAACTTTTTTTCCCTTTGTTTTTATCCTCCTTTGCGGGGGCTCGATTCCAGGTTTTCCCCCTTAGATTTGCTGTTATGATGTTCGAATACCTCTATAGTCTATACCATGACGAAAGCATATTCCCGGATAACCTGCATGGATGTCCCTTTGTTCCTTCTATCCTATCCTTTGGGATCAACGTACGATGCCCCCCGACTTTTATGGGGCGGCGAAGAAGAATACCTGTCCAGGTGGGCGGATAACCCCCCCGAAGCACGCACCCTCCCGAGTCTACGACCTTTTTTACGCCTCCCCGCTGGGGCAGGTCCTCCCCCCCCTCCTCCGCCTGCATGTTTTCATTTTTTGCTCCCTCCTCCTCCTCCGCGTTGTTGTTGTGTCTGGCCCTCCCCCGGACAGTGAACGGAGGAGGAGAGGCAACGAACCCGGGAGGATTTCGTGGAAGTGAGAAAAAGAACACATGCACACACACATCGGCACGGACATCGAAGATGTTTCTTTTTTTTGTTTTCAAGATCAAGGTTCTTTACTCGCTAAAGGGAATTGTACGACGCTCTCAAGCATCCGAAAACAACAACAATTGTTATTCTCTTGTTTCTTGTTTCCATGCGTTCGTTGCCCCCTTCCCTCCCCCTTGGCTGCGGCGTCGCTTTGCGTGAGGGGAGGAAGGGGAGGAGGCGGAGGCGGATGCGTAGCTAGTAAACAGAAGAGGAGGCGGAGGTGAATGACCAGCTTGGATGGGGTATAAGTAAG
>JAAUXV010069636.1_pt1 | contig 13724 bp, 11 predicted proteins | sample 7278181 | NCBI WGS metagenome assembly JAAUXV01 (sample SAMN14350114, study PRJNA611818) | marine sediment metagenome | isolation source: surface marine sediment (2.1m) | place: French Polynesia: Moorea | collected 2018-08
GCATTCTACGTCTACCTGCGATTCTTCCACGAGCGGCTGCGAAAAATGAGGAGGAGGGGCGGGGCGGGGGGCGTCGGCATCGGGGAGGCCAACGGGTGGAGGCAGCAGGAGGCGCAGGAGCTCACGCTGCACCAGACGCAGCCGCCGCAGGACGTGGAGTCACAGGGAAGCAGCGATAGGGACAGCCGGCAGCCATCCCCTGCGCTTGACTCACTAAGGGAGAGGGTGTGGCAGATCCCCAGGAACTTCCTCCAGCTCTCGGGCGAGGTGGTCGGAAGAGGCTCCTTCGGCTCGGTCATCCGCGGGACGGTGAACCTCCGCGGCCGCCGCCGCGCGGCCATCGTGCAGGTGGCCGCCGCCGCCGCGGAGCAGCCGTCGTCCGCCGCCGCCGACCTTGCCAAGAGCATCTCCCTGGTGGCGGACTGCTCAGACCACCCCAACGTGCTCGGCCTGATCGGGCTGTGCGGACTAGGGGAGGACTCGTCTACGCTGTACGTGGTGCTGGAGGACGGGTCGGTGTCGCTCAAGCAGGCGCTGCTCGATGCTAGGATGGCTCAGCACGACCCTGACCGTGCCAGGAGGACGGGGAGTGGGTCGGCCATCAAGGAGGAGCAACTCCTAGGATACGCAAGGGGAATCGCGGCGGCGCTGGAGTACTTATCTTCCAAGCAGGTGGATAATGTTTTTTCTCTTACCTATTTTCCTTCTCATTCGATTTAAACAGTTTAAAATCCTTGCTCCAGATCATCCACCGCAAAGTTTGCGCCCGCAACGTCTCTCTCCATCCCCTCCCCGGGGATCCGCCAGAGGGAGAGGAGGAGGCAAATCACTCTCCATCCGCCTCCGACCTCCCTGTCGCCAAGCTTGGCGGATTCGGCATTGTGGACTTTTCCCGCGGCCAGCCCGGTTCTGAGGCCGACCACGTCCGGTGGCATTCGCACGAGAGGCTCTACGGGAGGGAGGCGAATACTAAAAGCGACGTTTGGGCCTTCGGGGTCCTCATGTGGGAGATATTCACGCTGGGTAAGGCATGGGAGAGATGCTGCTGCTGCTGCTGCTGTTTTTGATTATGCTCCTGTTGTTGCTGCCGTTTTTATTCATTATGCTCCTGTTGTTGCATTGCTGTTGTTGTATGATGCTGCTCCTGTTGTTTTTGATTCTGCTCCTGTTGTTGCTGCCGTTTTTATTGGTTCTGATGCTGTTGTTGCATTGCTGTTGTTGATGTATGCGTCTCCTGTTTTTGTTATTGATTCTGCTTGTGTTATTGTTGTATTGCTGCTGCTGTTGTTTTTGCTGCTGCTGTTGTCGTCGTCATTGCTGCCGCCGTTGTAGTAATACAGCCTCGATTTCTCCTTCCTTTTTCCAGGCGCGACCCCCTACTCCGACGTCCCCAGCTCCGAAGTTGCCTCCCAGGTGTGCCGCGGCCTCCGTCTCCCCAACGCCTCCCCTCACTTCAGCGACTCCCTCCACGCCCTGATGCTGGACTGCTGGCACATAGACGCGGACGAGAGGCCCTCGTTCGCGGAGGTGGCGGCAAACCTGGACCACCTCATGGACGAGGCAAGGCAGCACAAAATGGTTAGTTTCGATTTGACAAATTCTTTTCTGCAGAAAAATATCAATCTTTTTTTTGTTCCAGCCCTTGCTGGATCACACTTTGACGCCTGGCTACGACTACCTTCCCTTCGCGCAAGAGCTGGAGATGAGGCGCTTCCAATGATATTTGTCCACTTACTTTAAACGGCCTTACGTACGTCTATACCGGTAGACATTTGGGCACTATTGTTCCAAGACATTTCCTAATGATATAATGTTTTTATTTGACGAAGCTGCAAAAGAGTGTAATTAATTAGTCCGCCAGCCAAGATGCACTGTACAAAGATTTTCTAAAAGAAAAATATATGAAGTCAGCCATGCAGATACTGTACGAATAAGCGGACAAATTATCCGACGACGCTTTCTTCCCGATCCCATAATTGAGCTTTAGACTCTGGCGTTCTTCTCTAGGAACCTCTGCATGTCCCTCAGCATCTCCCTCTTGACCCTGTCAGGAACCATCCCGGTGGCCCTGGATAACAAAAAAAAAAGATTATTTAAGAATCGGGAAAATGTTAGATTGTGTGTTGGCATACTTTGGCGCCATCTCCTGCACCAGGTCCTCCATGGTAACCTTGTCGTACCCCCTCTCGTTGACCGTCTCCCGCACCTGCAGCTTGACCTGCTCGCGCCACCCTGCCTCCTCCAGGAGCTGGTTCAGCTTGTGGCGGAGCCTAAGCAGTTACGAACATTGTGGGAAATGGTCGTATCTTGTGGCATCTCAATCCATTCCATACTTGTCCCTCTCTCCCGACTCGACCATGGCCTTGTTGAGCGAGTCCTCGGCCTCTCCGTCTCCCATCTGCTGCCGATTGCGACCGCGGGCCATCGTGCTGGAACTGCCAGTAATGGGTTTTCTCACGGAAGCAAGCAATATCCACGACGAGGAGGAACTAGTGACGTATGTCCAGCTTCGAATGAAGAAAAAAATCAATATGTGACCGCACGGGGACAGAGTATTTGTCGGAACCCATGAGGTAGCCAGGGTGACCTTATCGATTTTTATTTTTTCTTAAGACAGGTTTGCCGCCAAGAACTTTACGAATACTTAACTTTAAAAATCACCGTTTTTATTATCATAACAGTTGACATCGCATGTACAGACGAGACAAAATGCCTTATTTCTTTTGGTGCGTTTTATACAGACACTGGGCTGTTGCAGGGTAACTTGGTCATCAATTTTTTCAGGTCTAGTACTTCAGACTAGAAACTCCGACGGACGATTCCTCACATTCTCCAACGGACGGGCGGGCGGTTTTTTTTGACTTCGTGTCATTTTTTTACTCCCTAAAAGTGCAAAAGTGTCGTTCAAAGAGTGCCAAAAGTGCTTGCTGATATGATCCGTCTTTTAAAAATATGTCTAATGGGGGAATATAGGGACACACAGCCTTTAAAAAACGAAAAAAAGGAGGGGAAATCATCATGGTGGTGGCTTGGCCCAAAACGAGTTTTGTGCACAAAAAGGGGGGCTCCTTTTCACTATGGGATATGCTTGCAATTTACAGGCTTCGCGTGCGGGGATATTTACGCTGCTTTGCAACGGGGGAGTCACCAAGGACTTCTGCACATAAAGAGATTTCTCTTCTCGCAACTTTTTTTCAGTGCTGTCCTCTCACGGGATGATTCAGATCGACACGCACCACCGAAACGAGCTGTACAGTATGCGTGCGTAACTCCTTTTTTCCAGTCCCCCGTCCGGGATGAGAGAGAATGTTTATCACATTTTGGAATCCCCCACAAGTCTTGCTGGGGCAGCCATAACTTTTTTTCTTGTTTTTTTGGGGGGAACCTGTCTGGGTCAAGATTCTTTTCCTATAGTTGTTGCTACGGTATTAACGACTTTGGGAAATTCAGTCGAGGACTCTCTTCGCTTTCATGCGCTCCAGGCACTGACGGAGAGAGCCTGAAACGATGCTCCTACAGTTATTGTCCGTGCATACCGCAAGGTCGGCGGCAAATCCCTCTTCGCTTCACCATCACAGCCGCCGGAGCGAGTTTTCTATTTCCTCACACTCCTTTTTTTTCTACGTGGCGATGTTGGTCATCTCGGCTCCCCCTGCGGCCGCCTTGTAGTCCCCGTTGCGCAGTGCCGCGCCGCCCCTTGAGGCGTCGCGCCGACGCCACGCGGCGTAACCGAGCGCCGCCAGCAGCAGCGCGCCGCCCACCGCGAAGCAGAAGACGCCGCCGGACAGCGGCAGCTTCTTTGGCGCGGCCAGCCCGAACTCGATGTCCGCCGCCATCTTCTCGGTGGGCTCGTCGAACCCGTCCTGCGCCCAGAGGAAGGGCATGACGATCTCCTCAGGCATGCCGGCGATGACGGACCAGTCCGGGTCGACCGAGCTGCCCATCAGCACGTTGAGCTGGAAGCGAGGCCGCATGGCAAGGGGGAATCCGAACTCGGGGACTACGTCGATGAAGAACTCGTGCTCTTCCTTGTTCGGGCTAAGACCCTCAACAGCGTCCACGAAGGAGGGATCAGCCTGCAATGGTTCAAAATTTTGAATGTTGACTTTTTAAGGAATATTTTTTGCGAGTTATTACCTGGTAGAAGTGAGGCATGGAGAGCGCTAGGGGCGCCTTGAGCTCTCTCTTGCACGGCTCCATGTTGAGCACGCCCGACTTGAAGCACTTGAAGTTCTCCTCCTTGAGGCAGTAGCACTCGTTGTCCGGGTTGCGCCTGGCCGGGTCAGGGTCGTCGTGGGCACCGAGGGCGTTCACAGGGGGGATGAAGCGGAGAGTCTTGATGCCCGCGTGCTCCGTTTCCTGCATGAGAGAGAAAAATCCATCACTCATGGGAATCGTTTTTTCCCACCCACGAGTTTTTCATTTGAGAACCCATCAATACACATCTTTCATCTCGCACTTCAATCAAGCAAGCACGAAAATTGCTATCCCTCGGGAGAGGCTAAAATGCTGGCTTGCCATTGACACAATATCCGAAGGAAAGACGATGTTGCTCCCCTCACTTTCCCATAAGACAAGTCAGCAAGTCGCATGATGCATGAAAGGGTGTTCAGTACGTCCCGAAACGGGAATTGTTGATGCTGCACCCTCTCGGATGATGCATTATACTAAAGTTTCCTGGGAAGCCATTAGTCACATATTTAAGAGTAAACAGGAAATCGCGAGAAGATAAGAGCTTTCCCGTGTTCCATGCAACCACCGATGGTGCACGAAAAATCCGACACCTTTGCAAAGAACGTCCCCCCCCCCAAAAAAAACCAGGAAAAAAACGCGAGAATTTTTTACCCCCGCTCACCTTTTCGAACTCCATGGGCAGTCCCCTGCACATTAGCGAGATGAATATGTTTGGCCTGCTCTCCTTGGTGAGCCCTGGCGGGAGCGTGGAGCTGTCCTGGCCGCCCACGGCGTCGCACTGAGACCCCTCCTTCCACCATCCCAGAGTGTTGGCCCCGTCGAACTCCTCCACCACGCCCTTCAGACCCAGGTCCGCCACTCCAGTGTGGATCCTGATTGGCTTGCGCATGGTGACGTTGCGGTCGCGGAAGAGACCCCAGTTGCACTTGCAGTCAACGAACTCTGCCTTGGGCTTGGCCTGGCCGTAGTACTCTGACTCTTTGTCCTGGTCCGGGTTGCTCCACCTCGATTCAAAGTCCTCCTTGCTGACGGACCTCTTCCTCCTCCTCTTCCACTCGTCGTCCCCCCACGCGTCCCCGCCGTCGTCTCCGAATGGGTCGTCCTCGCCGCCGCAGCCGGACGGGCGGTCCATCTTGAGGCAGGGCAGCTCGTCCTCGTAGCCCCAGAGGAGGCCGTCGAAGGTGACCTCGATGAAGGGAGTGCCCCGACCGTTGCCCGTCACCATGTCGCGCCCGATGTTCTTGGCCACGCCGGACTCGCTTCGGATGGCGTTGAGGCCGGTCCACAGCGGGATGTTGGGCACGGTGAGGACGTCCGTCTTGGGGTCGAGCCCGGGGCCGGACAGGCTCGGCTCGAAAGAGTAGAACTTCCTCGGCCTGTAGGTGAGCTTCTCCTCGCCGTCGCTCCAGTACATGTTGTTGTCCGTGTCCTTGACAGTCACCGACTTGTAGACGTAGGGCCCCCTCTCCTCTAATACGGGCTTGGCGCCGTTGAGCACCTCGTTGGGGTTGGCCACGTGGAAGGCGTAGCCGCTGAGGTGCGGGGTGACGGGCGGCTCCAGCCAGGAGGCGGTCACGTCTCCGCCCGGAGTCAGCGCCATCGACTTCAGGATGAATCCCCGCAGCATGCCCTCGCCGGCGAAGAGGGCGACAAGGCCGAACATGACGAAGAGGAGGCCGAAGATGCCGGTGACGACGGCGCAGGCCAGGCACCCCTTGGAACGAAGGCATCCTCCCCTTCCTCCGCCCTTGGTGGGCTTCCCTCCTCCTCCGCCCAGGAAGGCGTCGTTCTCACCCCCAGTCACCATCGTCTTAATTCTCCTTCACTCCTGCTCGAAAAGAATGAAGGAAAGTAATTATGGATGTTGAGTCGATAGTAAGAGTATAAGAGTAGTAGTAGTAGCACCTGCTGCTATGAAAGCTACCTCCCTCTTGCCGCCTCCGCTCCGTTCCCTTGCTGGCCTATAATATTGTCTGCTCCTTTCCAGAAAGAAGTTCCTCCCACGATAAGGAAGGAGGGACTCTGGATCGGGAAAAGGAGCGTCGTCGGACTCGGACTACGGACGGACGGAGGAGCGTGCTGAGACGACGACACGACGGGAAGCGAGAAAACTGTTATGGACAAGTGTCTTCCTCCTTTTCCTCGGTCCTAAAACTCTACAGCACTCTCTTCGTGCCAAGCAAAAGACTCTCACTCCGATCAGGATTTCTTTTCCGTTATTATTACAGCGAGGTCCAATGTCCGTTCTCTAAGAGGCACTGGGCGGCCGCGAAATGTAAATATTGTAAGCGAAATGATGTCCGGTCCACTCCAGACGGACAGTGTTTGTCGTAACTAAGGGAGTCCTCCCAATTCCAGTTTCGTTCGGGTTAAAAGAATGTGCTGGGCGAAGAGTCATGGTGAGTGCACTGCGATTAGCCCAGCAACTGTACAGTGCATGTGCCGACGACGACAATCGGCGACCCCGTTCCCCTTTCCCTACAGTGCTCCCGTTTCTGCATTTCCACTGATGTGGGGAAAAGGGGGGAGTTTTTTTCTCCCTCTCGTTCCTCCTTCATCTCCCCCCGCAGTGTAATGTAAAGTTCTTCATATAATGGTGGCGGAAACAAAGCTTCAGCTCGGATATTTAAAATTCAAAACTACTGGAATTTATTTTCAATCGGAGGGAGGGAAAATAGTAATTCGCGTCGTCTTCACTTCGTGCAAAGAGCTGAAAGCGATGCTCAAATATCCCGTTCATTGCGTGTTTGCTTGCTGGCTTCGTCTGTTGTTGCCCTCCACAAAGAAGTGACCCTAAACGACGATGAGGCTGACAAGAGGAAGGGTTTGGATGGAAGAGGAGTGTGAAAGAGGGGGGAGGGAGAAACTCGCAATCCTTCAACAATGGGTTCTCTCACAGAGCTGCGTGTAAAGAGGGACGCCGCATCGAGAATTGGACCCAAAAAACGAAAGGGGGAAAGAAGAGCGACAACACAGCAGACGGATCGTGTCATTTTTTTCGAGCAAACAAGGAGTTTCGGTTCGGACTTTGTCGCCGGATGTGAAACTCGAGCCGACTTTGGAAGAGGGGAGCCCAATGAGAGACGTAGTAATGTATAGTAGTACGTTAGTACGTAGTGACCCTTTAACTCGCTGTGTAGTGTGTACTCTTCCTAAGAAATGCGGCAAGCCTCCGGAAGGGAGCTACAAAATTCACACCTTTTGATTTGGCTTCTCAAGTGTTCAGGGGGAAATAGCTCGTAGGGAACTCTACCTAACCAATTAGTTGTAATGGGTGTGAAATTTAGCAGAAACCTACTAGCAACGTGGAAAACATTCAAAGAAAGCGACCTGCTCGAAAGTGCGTTTTCCCTGCAGGTGGGGAAAGGTGGGTCAAGGGAGGAAAATTTGCACGCTCGGCTCAGGCTAGCTAGAGGAAAGGGAGAGAGAATGAAACCCGCCTCACGGGGGAGGGGGGGGGCGAAACTGTCCACTTGGACAGACGCCCTGAAAAACTACGTCAAGGCTGCGGGGAAAGGAAGTCATGTGTGTTGGAGAAACAACATGAATGGAGCGCGGCGCAACCTGAGGGAATCGTTCCGAGACGCGGAAAATTCTTTCCTACGGCTGTACCTTACTGAGTTACAGTACAGCACCCTTTCCTTTCCCTTCCCTTCCCTAGCTTTGAGCCGGCTTTCTGATAATCGATCGAGGGGAAGGTTTCAGCCCGGGAGAGTAAGACGCAGATGGATATAGTACTACAACGCCGAAAGAGAGGCAAGCGTGCCACCATCGCGGTTGCATGGTCGGAAATTCGGAACAGATGACCCAAATTGGTCTACTGATACCGCCGAATGAAGGTACACAGCTGAAATAACTCCAGGCGAATCTGGGGCGAATGTTGAGCGGCAATTTTGCGGCAGGGGAGGGATGGAAAAGGCGGAAGCGGGATGTTGTTGTTGCAGATGTAGGAAAAGGAGGGATCGTCGTCAATGGGGAGGAAAAAAACCGCTTACTCGACTCTACAGAACAACAAATGCATCGTATTCGTAGCGTCTGCTCGTGCAGCGGAAAAATCGTCTGCATACAAACATTTGCATGCTATGTCGTATACCATCTCCCGTAAAGTGAAGTTTCTAAGAACATATTCTTAATGGTTCCACTAAAAGACACGGATGCTAATGTTTGCCAAGTATTTCAGTTGCGTGAAGTTAATCAGCGGGGTGTTTAATTGTGCCCAATAGCCAATCTTGAATGTAATATTATTCCACCTCCTCACTTGCTTACGCAACAAAGCTCACCGGTAAAAGAATAAGAAAACTTGATATCTTTCTCACCTGCCCTTGAAACCGGTGCCGACAAAAGTGATGTCCAGTTGTGTTTTCCCCCTGAAGTATCTAATCGCAGTCGTCGACCCCTCTTGTCGATCACCGGCCTGTCCTCTATCTGATATGTGGCAGTCGAGGGGATGCAACTAACTAAAAGTCCTCCTCGTGTGTTCTCCCTCTCGATCTCGATGTGGAGGTGGTGCCACCTCCGATTCCACTCTCTCACGTTCTCTCCGAACTGCTGGCGTGCGTGTGTGTTGGAGTGCGGGCTTGCCTTGCCTGCGCCGAAAGGGAAGACCGCCTTCGCCTCCTTTTGCGCGACCGCCTTTTTTTTCGTCATCACATCCGTCCCTCCTCTTCCTTTCTCCCCCTCTGTGTCTGCGAGCTGGCTGGTGGAGGGGCTGCAGATGAACCCGGGGGCCGGACCGGAGAGAAGCGCGTGCGTGTTGGTCGACCGACCGACGGCCGCGACATGACGGTGACTCTCCTCTCCTCTTTCAAGTCTCCCTCGCTGGCGCGCTCCTTTCCCTATTGCAGCTCTAAAAGCTCTTCTTCCCACGACTGCTGCCGTTGTTGTAACTGCGAGCCATTGGCTAGCGCAGAAATCGTACGATTTTTTCGGGCTACCTTCCTTGAAACCAGGAGATAGAATTTGTGCCTTTGTATGGAGAGCTTTTTGAGAAAGAATGGCTCTACGACACGAAAGATCGCACAGAAAAAGTTGCATAAATGTTCGAAAACTCACCGATGGAATGTTTTTAGAAATTTAATTAGGGTGCGGTTTTGTCCAAGCAAATATACCGCACGAAAATTGCCAAGTTACGTACACACTTGCACGTCTTGTAAGATCTTTCCCCATATTCTGAAAAAGGTTGTCATAAGCGGCATTGATCAAAAAGGCTTTACCGAAGAAAAACGCCTGTATGGAAAAAAGTGTGAAGTAGTGTTTTTCTTTGTTTGCATAAAAGAGCTATGTTTTTCTGTACAATTAAACAGTACAGTAGAATTTCATATGTGGGAGTACGCTAATAATGACTTACAATTGATTTTTCCCATGATGCATGGGTTTGAAATAAATTTGTGTGATATCCACTAGATTTCCTACCTAATATTTGTTTAGATCTCGAATCTCATACTTCCATCCTTGCCTGGCTTCTTCCAGTGGGAGCTCTTCTTGATCTTTTTCTCGGGAGGTGCACCGCTCGACTCATCTGACCTGAGCTTCCTCTTCTTTGGAACCTTATAATTAAAAAGTTTGCAGCATTTATAAAAACGAATAAAATATAGCACTGCTTACCTCCCCGACACTCATCTCTTCGGCGTCTTTCGCCAGCTCAGTAACAGGGCAGGATTGCTGCACCTTCTGCTGTCCTGGGTGTCCATCTCCGGAGGCCATGTCGACATCAAGGTTATCGTTCCTGCCCTTTCCAAGCAGGGCCTCATAGTGTTTGCCAAGGTACTTCGGCCCGATCGTTGTTTCCAGCGCCTTCTGATCGACCTGAGCCACCTCGTCACCATTTTTCATCTTGACAACTCCATCGGCGATCAGCTTGTCAAGGACCTGTTCGGCCAATTCGTCATCACACTGAAGCAGTTGCCTGAGCGACGTCAGGCTGACCATTTCGTTCTGGTGACAGTAGAACAGGACGCGGCGAAACTTGGCCGAGTGCTTTACGTCCTTTCCCCCTCTGACCTTCCTGGCCATCTTGGGGTCGGCGCAAGCATCGTCACTGCCAATCTCCATGGCGCAAAAATGGCAGGCGTGCTCCTTGGGCACCTGGTCGGCGTCAAACACCAGGAAACACTCTCCGTGTTGTTTGGAGCCACAGCGAGAGCACTTCAGGTAGAGGGAGCCTTCCTTGACCCCGGCGTCGCCAGCGCCCCTCTCGGAGATATCCTCATCCATCTCGCACACGCACACCAGCTTGTCCTTGATGGTGGTGGCCTGGCTGGTTCTCGACTGATCCACCGTCGCGTTGTACTGCGAGGAGCTAGGCATCAGGCTCTCAGGCGGCACCGTCGCAGACTTGATCTTGACGGAAAGGCCGTGGTGCTTGGTCCTGACGGTGGGAGTGATGGCGGCGTCTGCGTCGCCGCCCTGCTCCAGCTCCCAGGTGGAGCGGGCAAATCCCGGTGGCTCGTACTCGGGCGGAGTGCGATCGTCGTAGTAGTTGAGCATGACGTGTAGGTAAGCGTGCTCCGGTAGCAGCTCCATGTTGTTGGTGGCCACGTTGATCTTGTGCAGCAGGGCGCGGGTCTGGCGGTACAGGTCGTCCTTCTCCAGGAGGGCCGTCTCCACTGAGCCGCCCTTGCCCTTGCCAAAGCTGAGGTTGACGCGGGAGTTGATGAACCCCGCGCCACCGTCCTGCACGTACTCGAAGCCGAAGCAGTAGGTCTCCAGCACCGAGTCCGGGTTGTCGGGGTCAGCCAGCACGGCCAGCACCAGCTCCTTGAGGTATCCCTTGGCCACGGCGTCGAAGGCGTTGGCGACGCACTCGCACAGGTCGCGCGCGTCAGTGTGCTCGGAGGAGCGCTCCAGGATCTTGAGCCGCAGCCCGTCCAGCTTGCGGTCGGTGAAGGCGCTCTCGGGGAAGTTGGAGCGCAGGTACAGGATGTTGGAGACGCCCGCCGCGACCAGCTTCTGCAGGAAGGCCAGGGACTCGGTGCGGGTGTTGAGGCTGGCGGGGAAGACCTGTCCCCAAGTCCCCGCCGACATGAGCGAGCGGCGGGTCTTCACGGGCGTCTTGGTAGACATGGTCGGGATCCCCCGCAACAGAGGCACGACACAAACACCGGCACAACCACAACGAGAACACGGACACGGGAAACGCGAGCAAGGAGCCAAGGACGACGTCGCTGTTTCGCTTTTTTTCCCCGTGATTTCCCGAAAAAGCAAAAAAGAAAATTAATTTGAAAAATTTAAAATTCAAATTCAAATTTTTGGCGGGAAAAGGCGTTTTTCAATTATCGCATATTTAATGATATTTTGTGAATGAGGAGTCATTCAATATTTCAAACCTCGGAAAATAAAATTTTCTGTGATTGTTGGCGATGGTGTTGACGTCCTGGTTCGGCGGCAAGGAGAAGGAGCCAACAAAGAGGAAGAAGAAGAAGAAGAAGAAGCGGGCGACCAAGCGGAGCGAGAAGGAGATCAAGCCGCCAATCTTCGTCAAGGAGAAGGCCCCGCCGTACTCAAACCCGCAACTGGGGGAGGGGAAGTTCCTCGAGTGCCTCAGCTCCAACCTGCCGGACCCCAAGAACATTGGGCACAAGGTCAACGTCAACAAGAGGTCGGTCAGGCCCATCAACCGCAACGTCGACAAGGGCAAGGTGGCCCCCGCCAAGATGTGCGCCACCAAGGACTCCAAGAAGCAACAGGTGGCCAAGGCAAAGAAAAATGCCGGAAAGAGTTCCAAAGCCCCCAAGATGCTCTTGACTAAGTCCCTGCACCAAAAGAACTCCGCCCGGGAAAGGAACTCCCGCATCAAGAAACCAAGTAAAAAGAGTAAGCCGCCAAATGCCCCGAAATTGCTTTTGGCCTTGAAGAGCGGGGAAAAAAGTCTGACAGCCAAGAAGAAGAATACCGGAAAAAGGAGGACTACAAAGGCGACTGCCCATAGTTCCAATGCTCCGAAAAAGCTAATGACGAGAAAAACCCCTGATGGCCCAAAAAATACTGCCAAGAAAAAGAAGAAACCCAACAAGCCTGCTGCTAAAAATTCGAAGGCCCCCAAATTGCTCCTGGCGGAGAAGAAGCCAGGAAAGCGAAAGAAGCAGGATACTCCGGAAAAACGCAAGAAGAAAAAGTCAGGTAAAAACAGTGCCCGCACTTCTAAAGCCCCCAAATTGCTTCTGACCTCAAAGAGAAAGGGCCAGAGCAAAAAAGATGACGCCAAAAAGTCCCCTAAAAAGAATTCGAGTAGAAAGGCAAGGTCCCACAACAAAAGTTGACGAGTACAAGGGTGACAATAAATGTTTGTACACGTGGACCGTTGGTGTTTCTGTCGAAGTATTCATGTAAAGGTACTGTGGAAGAAGGGCTGTCGGCTTACAATCTCGAAGTCAGCAGGCAGTATTACTTTTCCCACGTCCCAGTTTTCGAGTGTGAATCGACAAAATGGGTTCTTCCTGTCATACTCGAATTGTCGTGCAACCATCCGTTGATCGTAGATTCGTCGCTATTTGCTTCATACACCTCCTAATGCGTAGAACATGTTTCTTAATCCCAGACCTATTTTTGCGCACACCGCAAGCCCGAAGTTTGCTCGTTGTGAGCACTATCGGATTGGGCAATGCAGTGTCCGTCGCGTCCCTTCCGACGATGACAGGCTTGAGGCGGCGAAGAAAGCTACATTCAGAAACTTGCGCCTCCTCCGTCCGCGCGAGGTCCGTTGCCTTGGAAAACGGCAATGCAAGCAAAAGCAAACCACCTGCCCCCTCACTCTTCATGTATGTATACGTACTCAGCCCTTGGGTTTGGGTCTAGCCAGGAGAGAGAGGAATGGGCACCGAGCAGGTGGGAGGCCGAGAGAAAGCCCCGCCCCGCTTCCTCTTCCTCCTTCTTCGAGATCCCCATTGTGTTGGGTTTCGATTCGGTGACGCTATGTTATGGCCTTGGAAAACCGTCTTGCAGCATGGTATACGTAGTGCCCAATGTGGAAATCGATAATGTTTTTCCCGCTAATGGGATGGAACTTATGAGCAAGGTATAAATAGATTTTTTCACACCTTTCCAAATCCGATCATCGCGGAAACCGTTCAAATAGTGCGGACAAAAAGAGGAAAGGGGCGAAGAAAGAAATAGAGCGCCGGGAACTTTCTGGCTCCGCTGCATTGGAGGGCGGGGAAAGGCCCGCCGGTCGAGCTTCAGTAGACCGGTGGACTTCACAAAGAAAGAAAAAGAAATATGCTCGGATACTTCGGAAGAAAAGCTTCAGATTTTTAGTCAAGTCAGTGTACCAAAAAGGTGTTAATCATGTCTCGGAACATTGGCGACCGCGACGCCCGCCGCGAGAGGCGTCACGAGCGACGAGAGGTGCTCCGTCAGCAGCCCCCGGTCAAGTGGATCAACGTCATCGACGGCGAGGGCGGGGCGCAGCAGCCCAGGGTGCAGAGGCACCTCGTCAGGATGAACCAGGCCAAGGACATGGACAGGCTCACGGCAGAGCTGACGGACAAGCTCAACCCGCAGTGGGGCGCCGTGAGGAACCTGTTCACGCCGGC
>JAAUXV010122606.1_pt1 | contig 13704 bp, 15 predicted proteins | sample 7278181 | NCBI WGS metagenome assembly JAAUXV01 (sample SAMN14350114, study PRJNA611818) | marine sediment metagenome | isolation source: surface marine sediment (2.1m) | place: French Polynesia: Moorea | collected 2018-08
CACTCTGTTGCAGAAGGAGGGGGGTGTCACACCCCATTCTGAAATCATAGTGGGAGATGAACCACCTTGTATTTTTTGAACAACTCTGTTGCAGAAGAGGTGTGTGTGTCACACCCCATTCTGAAATCATAGTGGGAGATGAACCACTTTGTATTTTCGAACCACTCTGTTGCAGAAGGGGGTGTGTGTGTCACACCCCATTCTGAAATCATAGTGGGAGATGAACCACTTTGTATTTTTGAACCACCCTGTTGCAGATGGGAGGTCACCTTCTCTAATAACACCTTTTAATTAAGTTCAATTAAGTCAATATAGTTTTCTTTCTTTATTGTAATATCCTGCCGCAGGTCATTGAACAAAGTTTGTTCTTGTTGTTCCTGCTGCTACTGTCATTGTTGCTATTTTTTGTTGCTACTGCTGCTGTCATTGTTGTTGCCTATATTGTTGGTGATGGTGCTGTTGCTGTTGTTTTTTGTGGCTTCTGTCTTTGTAGCTATTATATTTGTTGCTGTTGCTGTTGTCGCTCATTCCGACTGCAGCGCACCCACCCACCAATTAGCGCCGCCACCGCCGTCTCCATGAACCTGGGGAAGTCCTCCGGCTTTGAGCACTCGACGCCCGTCTCCCCCGCGTCGGACGCGGAGGGGAGGAACTCTGTCTCGATGTCGAAGAGCGAGTCTCGGCCCAGGGCGATCAGGAACTTTGTCGGGCGGCCAGAGGAGGGCCCGCCGTCGCCGCCGCAGTCGCACTCGCACACTTGGCCGGAGACGCAAGAAGAGCACTGGGAGTCGTCAACCTGAAAAAGAGACGGAAAAATAGGAAAAGACATTTAATTGTAGAGCACCGCATTTCTTACTACCTCTCCGCATTCAAAGAACGCCTCACAGGTGGAGGTTATCGGGTTGTAGGAGAACCAATTGCAGTCGGCAACGTCTTCTGTTTTCGAAGGGAGATAATATTACATAAATTGTTCATGGACATTTGGACGAGTCTTCCCACCCTGACAGTACTCCAAACACTCTTCCGCCGAGTCGGTCTGGACGGCGCTGATGTAGTCCTCGGTGCACTCCCCGGGGAGGAAGCAGTGATCGCCGAATCCTGGAACAAGATCGAAATCTTCCGAAAAAAAACTTCGCAAATAAAGAAATCCCCACCTCCATCGTCTCCGTCATCATCATCATCGGGCCGCGGACAGTCTGCTGCGCTGGTGATGGCTTCCCCTCCCGCCTCCACCGTCTCGAAGGAGCACTCCGCGTAGGGGGAGCACAGCCCGAAGGAGGCGCTGTACGTGTAGAACTCGCAGTCGTCCAAAACATCGCAGTACTTTTGGTGGGGAAGAAAAAAAATAATCTGGCACTTCAATACTAATTATTATGACTCCCACTCACATCCCAGCACTCTGCCTCGGAGAGCACTCTTTCCGGCGGCCCCGCCGGGTCGCTGCCGGAGGAGCAGACTCCGGGCTCGGAGCAGAAGTTGCACTCGTCCAGCCTCCCCGTGGTGCACCCTCCGGAGCCGGAGCACTCATCGACAGAGGAAGAGGGCGAGACCGTCAGGCAGGAGGAGAAGTAGTGGCACTCGTGCTCGTCGGCGACGAAGCTGAAGACCTCGCAGGAGTGGGAGTCCTCGTTGAGGCACAGGGAGAAGCACTCCTCTGCGCTGTCGGCGGGCACGATGGGCCCGAGGGCGCCGGAGGTGCAGTACCCGTCCTCGAAGCATCCCACGTTGGGCGGGACGTCGTCGGGGTCGCACCCGACCTCGCCGGAGACGCACTCAGGGCAGGCGTCAGCGTCAGGACCGCCAGGGCAAGCAGTCAGCAGGTAGCAACGGGTCTCCTCCTCGCCCTCCCAAGAGAACCAGTTGCAGCGGAGCTCGTCTAATTAGCGAAAAGAGTTTGAAAATGCGGCTTGGTAAAAAAAAGTTTTTCTGCTGAGAAAAGTAACTCCTACTTTTAGCCACATGCTGTTGTTGCCTTTTCCAAATATGCTGTTGCTGCTGTTAACTTTTTTGGTTGCTGCTGTTGCTCCCCATACCAATGACTTAAGACTAGTATTATTGTTTTCCACTGCGGCAAAGCACAATTGTTAGATATCAATTTTCTCTCTCGACCCACCCTGGCATTCCAGCAGACACGCTTCGGCATTGTCGGTAGATTTGAGACCAATTGAGGAGGAGAGGTCGCACTCGCCGGGGACGAAGCACACGAGGTCTTCGTCCTGATAAATAATAATAATAATAAACTTTTGTTGTCTTTCAGCAGCAACGTACCTGTCCCGCTGTTGGATCTGGCGCAACGATCAACGCCGCTGCTACCAGGGCATGAACGAGTGAGGAGGAGGAGATACTTCGCATCTTAACTCTTGAGCGATTGGCTCGGAGATCCTGCAGAGTGCCCACCTTAGGAAGGGGCTAATATGTAATCGTCTTTAAAAAACTATGTTTTCCCCCTGGACCGATGTTTTGTTCACCGAGTTAGCTGAACGAGAGACCGGGGCAATAACATAAAGATTTCTCAGTTCATTGTACGATCTCTCTTTGCGCCTTATCGAAATCGAAATCGTGTCAACACCTTCGATTCAACGTCGCTCGCTGTAGGTAGGCAGGGTGGGGTGAGTGGGCATCGAAACGAAAATCCCCGCCCGTAAAAAAAACTAGAGTAGTGTTGTCATGCAATCTAATGTCGCTAAATAACATGGGTAGATCATGAATCCTCCCGTAGAGGGAAAAATCTAAACTATATCTGTTCACATCCCCGGAGGAAAGAGCATCTTCTTCTTTATTCTCAGTACAAAGCTGGATATGGCATCTCACCTTCGTTGGCGTACAAAAGTAGTCCTGCTCTTCATATCCGCCGCTGGCCACCATCATTTACGTTCTGCGCTCTGATACGTCGTTCGCTTAGAGATAACGGGTCGCCCTAGACACGAGCGAGGCTTCGTCGTCCCGAATTCAGAGTTTCCTCTTCGGGGTGACTTTTCCAGACTGCAAATTTGCACGTGCCACTGTACTACGGCAGTCCTTTTGCGCATTGTGCGCGCACCCTTTTGTCTTCACTTCATCCTCCTCTTGTGCCGTACTTTTTACGTCATCCAGCTGCAGAGATCTAGGCTAGGACCGGCTGGCGTCAACATCAACAGGAGGTCTACCGTTGGATGTTGCTGGGGAGGAGGAGGAGGATCCTCAGGACGATGGCCACCAGGGTGCTGCCCGTGACATTGGTTCGAAAAATTCTGAAAGCGTGCAAAGGCAACTTGAACTTTGCAATCTGTCTTATTTAATGACCACAGTGCAATCAGATCCCGCTTTCTTTTGCAGGTTCTCTTGTTCTCACTCCACTGCTGGCACGCCGCCGGGGTAGCAGAGTCCTGCCCGGCAGGTTCGGGGGCAGGAGGGTGCACGGAAAACGCCAAACCGAGGTGAGTGGAACGTAGCAGCAGTACATAATGTTATCGAAATGTAATTTCCCAGGCGTATATGTGATGCGCTCCAGGTTCCGCGCCGCAGTGGTGGAATACGGCCTTCCCGAGTTTGACTCTCGCAAGGTGGACTCAACAAAGTATCTGAGGAGCATATTGAAGGCATGTTCTTGAAGAGATATGATGCTTTCGATATTGGACTTTTTTATGTTGAGAAAATTTATTTTGATCCCACAGGAATACGAGGTCATCGTCAAAAAGGCCAAGGAGAATGTAAAAAATTTTTGTCGACCATAATGCACATAGTTTTTTATAGTTGGTTTTTTATCATGCCTTTTACGCGAATGAAGGGCGCCGACATCGTAGTGTTCCCCGAGTACGGCCTCGCTCCCCCCGACGTGCTGAAGGGCGCCTCCGGCCCAACGGACATCTACCCCTGGCTGCAGGACATCCCTGCCAACGAGGCGCAGTGGGAGGGGGACGGGCGGTTCCGCACAGAGGTCCCCCGCACGCTGAGCAGGCTGGCCAGGGAGAGCGGCGTTTACCTGGTGGCCGGGGTCCTGCTGAGGGAGAAGTGCCGCCTCTCGGAGCCAGACTGTGACCCGGAGCTGCATTTCAAGAGCTACAATGCCGCCGTCGCGTTCGACAGGAAGGGGAACCTGCAGACAATGTACCAAAATTGAAATTCAATCATACAACTATTTTTTGTTGAGATTTTTTATATGCTCAGATACCGGAAGTATCACCTGTACGCGGAGGAGACCAAGGTGTTCAGCCAGACGGAAGAGCCAGATGTGGCGTACTTTGAAACGGACTTCGGGGAGAGGTAGAATTGATGAAATAGACCAAAAAAAGTTACAAAAGCAGCAGCAAAACACCTATATTGTTGAAACTACTTCGACTACCACTGCTGTTGCTGTTGCTGCTACTGCTGTTGCTGTTGCTGTTATTGCTACTATTGCTGCTGATGCAAATAATGATAATGGTGCAGTACAACTATTAGCTGCAACAGGTCCTGTACACTAAAAACACATGAACAAAACCGACCGTTATATCTTCTTCAGGATTGGCCTTTTCATCTGCTTCGACATTTTCTTCGAGCAACCTTGGCTGAACCTGAAGGAGGCCGGCGTCACCACCGTCGCCTACCCCACGGCCTGGATAGACGAACTCCCCTTCCTTACCGGTCGGTACAAAAAAAGCAAAAGAGTAGCTCAGTCCCTGGAATGATTGTTTTCCCAATTTTTCAAAGCTCTGCAAGCCCACCCTGGATGGGCTGCCTCTCACGGGGTGAACCTGTTGTCCTCCAACCGCCACGTACCTGCCTCCGGTTCGTTGGGTTCGGGCGTCTACACAGCAGAGGGAATAGCAAACTACACATTCCAGGCAATGCTGAAAATATTTTTCCGAAAAACAAAAGACAATAAAATGAACTATTCTAGGCCACGGCAAAGAGGAGGAAGATCGTCTACGCCGACGTCGGGGGTCCCTCCATCCTGTGGTCGGACAAGGATCCATTCGAGGCTGCAAAATGTCGGAAATTCTGTCTCTACAAGATTTGGCATGTTTGAAAGCAATAAATATTTGTCATTTCAGCTTCGAACGATGCTGAGGTGTGGCGCCTCATGTACGAGGAGGATCTCTCCTCGTACTCCTTCAAAAAGTTGGAGAAATACCAAGTCGAGACAGAGGCGGGAATCGAGCTGGACAAGTCAAAGTGCTCCGTGAAATACTCGATGGAATCCGACGGTGGAGACGGTAGGACAAACATAGGATACAGAAGTACAGAAAAAAAATGTAGCGATTGTTTCCAGGTTCATTCGTCCTTGTTAGCTTCCGCGGTCCTCGTCCGTTCGGCGGCGGCTCGCACCTGATGGGGGTGGACGTCTGCGGGGTCATCAGGTGCGAAGGGACGGATGTGGACGACCTGTCGAGGTGCGGGAAGAGACCGAAGGAGGGAGACGGGGTGCCGCCGGCGTTCAAGACCCTGGAGCTAATAATGGAACATCCAGAGGGGGAGGACCCAATGCCGGTGGCGCTGGACGGAAACATACAGCCGCTGGACACGAGGACGAAGGTCAAGTACTACAGGGAGGGCAAGACGACATCGTCGCTCAGGGCGGAGGGGAAGCTGGAAGACCTCTTGTCGGTGGGGCTGCTGGCCAGGGTGTACCGGATGGATTCGTGAACGATCCATCAACCCGAAATCAAAATAAAAACACACAATACCGGTAAAACAGTTGGTCTGTTACTCTTTTAATTTTTTTCGCAATTTTAATTCTCGTTGAAAGTAAAAGTGATCTTGTTGAAAAAATTGAATTGTTTCTTCCTTCATTCGGCAATGGAAGGGATATTTTTGCGATTCTTTTTCTCCCTCCTCCTCCTCCTTGCTTTCGCGAGTTGGGGAAGTGAGCGGTGGCGACCGGCCAAGGGGACATAACAGTACAGCAAGGGGGAAGGGCGGCTACTCGACCCACTTCATAGGTCGTTCGGGCGACTTTCTAATTTTCAAGCTCCAGCGCTTTCTTTAAAGCCGCCCACAAGACAATGATGTTTCAAAAACTGCCATGAAACAAATGTTACAGGCTACACATTAGCACACAAGCATGAAATATGCCTTGAGTGGACTGGTGATCAGGGTACAAAAAGCGAAATATTTTATGAACCACCCCTTCCACCCTGTATTTGGAGGTCGCCCTCCCACCGCCTTGCATCTTTCTGTTTCTCCCTGACCTGACTTTCTCCTCGTGAAGGTATCTTCCCCTTGTTTTCTCGCCCCTCTCCTCTTTCCCCCCATTAGGACCGGCCCCGCCTCATCCACTCCATATCCTGAAATAGTGTACTACGAGCTGCAAAGGTGATGCACCGGTAGCGAAACGAAAAAAACAAGCCCCGATACTGCTACCAAGTACCAACATACCTGAGGTAAAGCAACTTCCAAGAGCAGCAGGACAACTGCCGACAACCACAACAGCAGCTTCGACGTAGCAGCAAGAACAGTGCCGCCAAAAACACTAATATTGGCAACTTATCTATTACAGAAGTTTTGCCTTCAATTTCCAATTAAGTTCATCATGGCTAACGACGACGTGATGACTTGGTTCCCTCGCGCGGAGGACTACGAGGTTCAGCAGACGGTTCAGCCTGACGAGACAACGGCCGAGAAGATCCAGCGTCTCAACGACGCCATCGAGCTCTCCCAGACTGCCATCAAGGAGGTGGTGGACGGCAACGAGGTCTGCCTCGAGCACAAGGTCTACCGCGCCATGGACACCGTGCAGGACCTCGACGACTTCGCCAAGCTGCTCAAGGAGTGCGAGGAGGAGGACGCCAGGGGCAAGAAGGAGAACGCGGAGGCGCTCAAGAAGGCCAGGGTCGGAATCATGAACCTCAAGGCCTACATGGGGCAGGTCAACGTGGAGGAGTTCGCCGCCGCCATCAGGAATGAGAACCAGTTCAAGGTCGGATGCGAACAGGTAAATAACTTGAGCTACTTCCAACCAATATTTTCCTATCCTATTTTTTTGTTCGTTGCGCTCAAACAGGGTCTTGGTCCCTGGTTGTCGTGGACTGAGAGGCGCATGTCAGCCCCTCCCAACAAGCCCAAGGATTTCCAAGAAGCTGTCAAGTGTGAGGAGGACGCATGCAAGTTCCTCAAGGAGGTCGTCAAGGGGAACAAGGCGCTCAAGACAGTCCAGGTACGAAAGGAGAACAGCCATGGGAAATTTTTTGAACTTCAATATTTCTTTGTTTAGGGAGCTTGCGACGGCATCCGCGGAAATGTAGAGGCCCAGGACAGGATGGCCAGCATGCAAGAGCGGTACTACCTGCTATGCAAGAAGGCGGAGCAGCGGGTGAAGAACATCACGCACCTGCTAAACGAGTGGAAGAGGCTGGAGGACTTCCTGGCGCCGGAGGAGCCAAAGGACTGGGACGACTACACGCCCAAGCAGATGGTCGTCTTCCTAAGGACGTACGCGCTGTACTTTGCATAAAGAAATAAAAAAGCAATCCGCAAACTTTTCTATATGTATGAAATCTTGGTTGATATTTGAGGATTCAATAAAAAAAGGCGAATTTAACTGCGATACAATCACGGGAATCACAGACGAAAACAATTGCACGACTATACCGCAAACCTTCGCAGAGGAGGAGACTTGAGGGACAAAAATGCTGTTTCGTTGACTTGACACCTAGAACTTGACGCTTCCGGCGGGCAGGCTGGAGTTGCAGATTTTGTAGTAGCGGAGATCGTTTACGAACCGGAGGACGTTGGAGGTGAAGGAAGGGAGGTCCTGGAGAGAGAGAGTTTCGCAAAGTTCTAACTTAAGAAACAATTTGTCTATTTCATACCGTGTCCGGCTTGAAATTGGCCTTGAGTATGTCGGCCTGGCTGCGGTCTACCTCCCCCGTCTGCTGCACGAACCCCGGCAGGAAGTGCTCGAAGAAGGCTGCAAAGTCCGCGGAGGCCATGGAGTGCACGCAGGACACGATTTCGTCTCTGAGCAGATCGTGCGAGCGCACCAGGAGCGCCTGCAGCAGGACGGTCAGGAACTGCGCCGTCATGGCCTCGGTGAAGGCCTTCTTGTGGAAGAGCCTCCACTTGCGGTTGACCTCCTCCAGGGCCGCGAGGTTCTGCTGGAAGACGGCGATATCCGGCTGGAGGAAGGAGCGGCCATACGCCTCCATCAGGGCCAGGAACTCGGCTCTGTTGAGAACCTCCTCTTGCTTCTGCGGGTTCCCAAGAGAGCGGACCACCGAAGGCTTGAAGAAGTACCGCTGGTTGTACAGCAGGACGCTCGTCAGCACGGAATAGAGGGGGCTCTTGACATCGGCGGAAGGTTTCTGTGTCAAACGAAATTCATTAGGTTTTTACTCAGCTTTGCTATATTTTGTTTTACTTACATCTGCCACCAGTGGGAAAATGTGCTGCAGTACGAGCTGGAGAGTGCTGGGTATAAACCTTCTGAAGGACGCATTGGGCTCCTTGACGACAAACTCCAGGATGCCGAGGAATCGCTCCACCACCCTGACTCCCGAGGCCTCGTCCGCGATGGCTTTGGCGATTAGGTCTTTGCCGAAGAAGGACAAGAATGTCTGAATGGCTCCCTCCACTGCCTGGGCGCCCATCTGGGACTTGAGCACGTCAAAGACGGAGTGGAAGAAGTCGAAGAGCTCTCCGCACATGGCGGGAGACTCCACGTAGACGGGGAAGATTCGAAGAGCGTCCTCCACGTATTCCTGGATACAGTCGTAGCACAGTTTCTTGGTCTGAGTCACCTCGTCCAGGACGTTCTGCACCAGGTCGCCCACGATGCGAAGGGTTTGCACGATGACAGGCTCGGCTGTTCAAACAAAGAGATACATGACATAAAGCAAATAAATAGTGATTTTTCAATTACGTACCCATTTTCTGGACTTCCCGGTTATGCTCGAACCCTTGCACCGCCCTTAGGTCCCTGAAGTCCTTGGTGACGTCCCTCAGGAACTTTGCGAGGTGCTTCTGGCGCTCGTCCCACCGCTGCTCGCTCAGCCCCGGCCAGTGCAGGAGCAACACGTTGGCCAGCGACCGTACCAGCAGTCGGTGGTCCTCCTGCGGCAGCCGCAGCCGGAGGTTGGAGGCGTACAGGTCGGTGAACTCCTTGAGCTTCCAGATTGAGGGCGGGCGGACGGTGCCGGTGAGGGTTACCAGGAAGTGTACGGCCGAGTGCGCCAGGTCGGAGGAGGAGGAGGAGGCCGGGGCGTCGGCGCCGTCCTTGATGACGGTGACGGCGGCCAGCGTCACGCGGGAGGTCAGCTCGCGGCACTGAGACTCGAAGGAGGGGTTCTTCAGGGAGGCCGTGTGCAGCTTGGCCAGCCAATGGCACCATGCCTTGAGGGCAGCGAGGGTGTGGGCTTGGCTGGAAATAAACAAGTCATACAGGATCTGCAAAAGTATCAAGGAAAAACTTTAATACACTTACACGTCCACAAAGTCCTTGGCAATCTCCGCGCTGAGACCCTGCAGAGAGTAGAACTTCTCCTTTGCGCCGTAGGAGGCGAGGAAGATGAGCTGGCGGACGAGCTCGCTGGCCTCGGTGATCCTGGCCAGGAACTCGTCTCCGGCGAAGAGGGAGGAGACGCGCCCGACCACCTGCAGGAGGGAGGTGAAGTCCCTGAGTAGGCAGTGGAGCCGGGCCAGCTCGGCAGGGGAAGAGATGGAGAGGTGCCGAGAACCGTCGCTGCCAGAGGACACGTGGTGCTCCAAGCTAAGGTACACGGCGCTGCACTCCTTCCACGGACCGGCCTGGAAGAAATAAAATGAATTTGTTTTTGCTTGTTGACCAGTTCCAAAGTTGGAATATTTTAACAATATACCGTGATTCGAAGGACCTCGTCAGGGAAGAGTTCGGCGACTTTCATGACAACCTCGATGCTGCTCCGAAGATACTTTTGCCACTCGGTCTCGTCCTAGGGGGGAGAGTGATAATTTGGGTTAGGTGGCTGAATCACCCAAATGCCGAATCACCAAAAAGTTTGAACAACCCGATTTTGAATAACCAGCTCCCGAATCACCCACTTTTGAATCACCCGCTTCCAAACAACCCTTTACTTACAGACACACCAAATCACCCATTTTCAAATCACCCAATCCCGAATCACCCATTTACTTACAGACACACCAAATCACCCACTTTTGAATCCCTACTTTACCTACAAACATGCCAAATCACCTCATTGGCTATATTTCTTTGTCAAATAGCTGCAGCCATTGCTGGAGCTGATGCTCCATTCTTGTCAACATCCAGTGTCTCCAGATGAAAATTCTGATAGCGCAGAATGGTAAGAAGCAGAGTCTGCTCTAGTGCCGCTCAGGATCCATCTGACCAAAGAGGTCACTCAGTATGATTGCAAAGCCCAGGCAGGACTTTCTACTGTGACTGCGCAGGAAGGAGATCTCCAAGCGTGTGAACAACACGGACTCAAGGCATCATGAGAGAACCATTCTCTTCAACAAGGAAAGTTGGTTTAACAGGCTTGATGAAGCCGGCAAGTCCCACAAGGTGCAAAGCCTTGAGCACGTGAGGTCACTTCTCACCAGTGAGGAGAACGTCTTTGCTCTTATGAGTGCTGCCAGGAGGATGTCAAGCAAGGGAAAGAGGTTGTAAGACATGATTAGGGATAGGGTGATTTGGTGTGTCTGTAAATAAACAGGTGATTCTGGAGCAGGTGATTCAAAAATGGTTGGTTCCAAGACTACTAGGTGATTCAAGGTGTCTGTAATTAAACAAGTGATTTGGAAGTGGGTGACTTAGGAGCTGGTGAATCGGGAGCGGGTGATTCAGGAGTGGGTGATTCGGCACCCGCACCGATAATTTGGCACTTGTAACAACAGCAGGAACTCACGTCGTCGTCCAAGGAGCTGTTGTCCAGGTCCTCGATCATGGTCCTACTGACGTGGTCGATCCTGAACTGCATCCTAGCCAGCACCTCGGTGGTCAGGGCCAGAAGGGCCTCGTGGTACCGCGCCAGAAGCCTCACACTGCCGGCGGTGCCGGGGCTGACGGCGGAGGCAGAGGAGCCGGGAGACTCGACCAACTTGCCCCCACTCTTCCCCGTGACCAGGGCGTTGGTGACGAAGTCTACCACGGTGGCCCAGGCGTCGAGGCAGGCGAAGTAGGACTCGACGCGCTGCTGCAGAAAAGTGTACTTAAAGAGGAGCGAGAGGAACTCCATGACGGGGAAGCGGGCGCTGCCTTCGAAACGCCCGAGGTGGCTGGTCACGAAGGTGCGAAGGAACTCTGTTAGCTTATCCACGTACCTAGATCGGAAGAAAATAATAAACTTCTTAATGTATGGTATTTCATTGATTAAAAAATCAAGAATCCCCACATCAATTCAATACAACATTTCATCTCGAGGGGCCTAGCTGCACTTTCTGACTGCTAGCGCCTGTGTGGCTGTGCGTGCGTGCAACTTGCAACTACCCGTCCCCGTAATTTTCCTTCAATTCAACTCCACTTTTTAAATTCAAATTCATTTTTGACAATGTTACTAAATTTTAATAGGGAAAGAAGATGTTTAACTGATTAAATTAGCTGATTCGAAAAACTTGACGGGTGAGGATGTCGCTCTGTGTTTGAAAAAGTTAATTTGACGAAGTAAGTTGCCTCTCTGTGTTTGAAAGTGATGTGATATCCTTACTACCATATTATCGCCCATTTGTTATGCGATGAAAGTCAAAGGATGGATAAGGATTGAGGACCTAATAAGCAGGATAGTCGAACGAGTGCAGTACAAAGACGGACCTGGAAGCAAAGGCTTTGAGCACCTCAAGATAGAAGAGGTACAAGTGGGGAAACCAAACTATATGCGCCAATCGAATCTCTTCCGCTGAGCGCGCTAGTTATCCAAGGTCAAGAAAATGATGTCTGAATTCAGAAATGCTGTATCGAGTCCCAAGTTTTATCATGCGAGTGAAGTACGGTTTTTGTTGGTGAGGAAACAATTTTTTTTCGAATTCAAAGCTTGTCAGACTCGTACTTGACTCGAACTACGCAGAAGAGCAGAGTTTTAGTCATGCGAGTTCAAGACTCGATACATAACTATTTTCCCGTATCTTTTTTTTGTCTGATTGATCATGTGAAATAAAGGAAACTCGTTTACGTGCTTCATTTGTAGCTAGGTGGATGCTGAAGTGAAGTGCCAAGTCGGGAGAACTCTGGTTCCCTTCTGGCCTGCTATTGGATTTTGTTCGGTGCTGACAGAAGAAACCCTAATAGGGGACTACGCTCGCGATTTTTTTCTTACTTACATGTCATCCAGTAGACTGATTCTAGCCTTCTCAGGACTGGCTGGAGACTCGCTTAGGACTGTTTGCAGGAGTTGGAAAGCGCTGGCAAATAGCTGAAGAAGGAAGCCCTCAAAGTCGACGGGCATGCAGTTCCTGTACATGATCTCGTTGATGGCTGACATAGCTAGTACGCCGAGCTGGGATCCCTCGTGACTCTGCAACATGTTAAACGGTCAATACAAGGAGTTGTGTCATTTTTCTCCTAGAGATTTTGTACCGGTACGCATCCCAGTGCGGCGAACTGGAAGATGACCTCCAGCAGCTGCGGGCTTATGCTGGAGGAGAGCGGTATCCAGGTAAACATGTGCGCCAAGCACCTGAGCGCCAGGGCGGAGACCTCCTCCGAGTCAGAATCGAACGGGGCGAGCCTAGCCACCATTTCGCCTCCGCCCGGGCCGAGCTGTTGCGAGCCCAAGAGTCGGTGGCTTACGATGCGCAGGAGCGATCCGTCCTGAACGGGAGAGGTGGTGAAGAAAGAAGTTGAGGCGGCGGAGTGCTGTGGCGTCTGGTGCTGGTCTCCGCCCGCCGGGTCCTGCATCTGGTGCTGGGGAGAGGGAGGAGGGGTGTGAGCCCCCGGAGCGGAGGGGCCGGACCCGCCGCCTGGTCCCTCCGAGCTTCCCCTCCGCAGCTTCCTCTGCTTGTCCAGCACCGAGTGCAGGATGGTGTAGACGGCGTCCAGCATGATGGGGGCCTGCGCCACCAGCAGCCTCCTAAGCTCCTCTTTCCTCCCCGTGGGCAGGTCGTCCCTGGGCGAGGCAAGCTCCTCCGACGCTATGAGCAAGGTGGAAAGTCCGAGGCGCATCGAGTCCGGAGCCCGGGTGGCCTCCAAAGCGCGGGACAAGAAGTCCGGGTAGAAGTGCGGCCAGTCCGTCCTAGCCACGTCCACAAGCAGCTTGATGAGCTTGTTGCCAATGAAGGGCGGGGCAGAGCGGAAATGCTCCCCCAAGAACCTTGAGAGTGCGTCCCTGATCTCTGCGTGCTCTGCCCCTGGCAGCCCTACCCAGTGCCTCCGGATGACGGTCTCCAAGACGTTGAGGGCGAACATGCAGACGTAGTGGGAGCGTGTGGCGGCCACAAAGTCTAGGCACCTCCTCCAGGCGTCCTTCTGCAGGGAGAAGTTGTCCAACAGGGCCTCGATCTCCCTTTTCCTGGCGTTGGAGGTGGCGCCGGAGAAGAACTCCTCCATGAGCGCCTCCAGGGCCTTCAGGTCGGCGTCCTCCGTGGCCCCGCCGCCTTGGGCACCAGCAGAGGTGGAGGACATGTTGTCCGTGGCCGCCCCGAACACCGAGGGGACGAACGTGAACACCGCGGACAAGGACGGTAATTTTTAAATAATTCCAACTCAATTTTGTTTATTTACTTTACTTTCTAACTTTTTGGCTATAAAGAAGTGTGTCTCACTCTCACGCAACCTGTCAAAGTGCCCGACTGGACGGACACCGGAAAAAGGCTCCG
>JAAUXV010188702.1_pt1 | contig 13700 bp, 15 predicted proteins | sample 7278181 | NCBI WGS metagenome assembly JAAUXV01 (sample SAMN14350114, study PRJNA611818) | marine sediment metagenome | isolation source: surface marine sediment (2.1m) | place: French Polynesia: Moorea | collected 2018-08
CATCGATTGAGTTTTTCAGTCGGAGGGGAGAAGAAAAGTGTTTTTCCGCCTTCCCCCCCTTCTCAAACTCAATTCGCGATCCGAAGGTGATTCAGCTCGAAAAAAAAGTAGGGGGAGGGAGAAGAGGAAAAATCCAAACTCAGCCGCTCCAGCTCGATTCATCCGCAGTCGACACCTTTTACCGCGCGTAGAAATCTCCAAGCTGAGTTGAAGGAGAGAGAGAAAATCCTACTCTTATCTCCCGTTTGGTTCGAAGTGTATGTGGGAAATAAGCTTCACTCGCTCTCGGTGCATTCCGCCCAGTCACCCCCTTCCGATTCCCCCGCCCCTGTTTTGGAAGAGGATCCAATCTAGTGACAGGGGAGGGAAGCAAGCAAGCAGTGCGCTGTGACTTTTTCGGAGCGACTGACAGAATCACAACCAAACTCGTACGTAAGACCCACCACCGTTTATTTGAAAATTTGGGAAAATAAGACGGCACCTGGCCTGCTTCCTTTTCCACCGCCGGCGAAAACTTACACCAGGTGGGAAAAGAGGGAAGGAGGGGTCTGAACAAGAGTTTTTTCTCCCTCCTCCTCCCTCTTCCCTTCCCTGGAGTGTGTGATTGCGATTTTGACACTTTTTGGCACCGATCAATCCACTTTTCTTCCTTTTTTCCCTCAACAGACAGGCACCGTGGTAGCACAGTGTACTGCAATGTACAATAGAATGCGCTTTTCACCCTCGAGTGCGCCACTTTCACCCCCAACAAGCGGATCCGATCGAGAGGAGGAAAGAGAAAAAAAACTGCCGCATTCCTGCACTTTCCCATATACGAAACACAGGAAGAACGCTTCAAGGGAAACCAAAAATGCCAAGCGCCAAAAAAGTTTCTTGGTGGGGAAATCACGCACAATGCGAAGCGCGAAGACTGACTTTGACCTTCCTCGAAAAGGGAGGAAAAAATACCGCGAAGGGAGGAGAGGAGAATTGGGGGGAGGAAGATTGGGCGATCGCGTGGAGGAAATTGCAAAGATGATGATGCCAAGAAAAGCCACCTCACACAATAGTGTCTGAGGTGGCAGAGGAGGAGGATGCCTACTTTTGTTCGTTTCGTTTCTGGAAAACATTTTTCCGGTATTTTATGGCGAATCGAAATGAGCCCGGAAGAGGGAGGGAGGAGTGGAGGGCCAAATTTGCTTCCTGCGTTTCCTGCGTTCCCTCCCTCCTCTGTATTTGAAATATAGGTCAATTTCGTTGGAAATGTGGGAAACTCACGAAAAACGGCGGCAGTTACAAGAACGAAGGAAGTGGGGGAGGGAGAGGTCTTATTGACCCCAATTTCGATGCCATCGCGAGCAAAGCCCCAAACTAACCTAACCAACCTTTTACGACTCTTTTCCACAGGTAAGATAAAAAAAGAAGGAGGAAGGAACAGGAGCAATCTTGGATCCAGGAGAAGGTAACAGCAAACGGCAAAAAAATCGTTGCTGCTCATCCGCATTCCGCAACCTGTAACAACGTCCTCAGCCCAAAAACTCAAACGATCGAATTTTGAGCCTTCGGTGCACTTAAAGATTCCTCGTATTTGGTATTTTCGGCATTTTGATAATACGGACTCCTCTCGCGCGGAACGCAGAGAAGGAAAAAAATCAAAGATTCCTACGCCGATTCCCTCCTCCCCCCACTTCCTGCCGTTTCCCACACAATGTGAGCAAAGATATTTTTAAAGACAACAGAGCGTGGTGATGGGGGAGGTAAAAAAAGGGAGGAGGAAGTGATAAGACAGCAAAGGGCTCCTCTACAACCACTTGGTAGGAGGTGCCTCCAACGTTGCCGCCGCTTCCGTCGGTCGGTAGGTAGTCGATCAGCGCAGATTGGGATATTTTCCTTCCTCTCCCTAGTACTGTAGTATTCGGTTTCCCAGATATTTCCTCCTCCTCGTATTTTCTTTTCCTCCTTTTGTTTCCCCCCTTCTTACGAGCCAGGATCGGATCGTGATAAGGAAGACGCCTCCTCCCTCCAGCCTCGGTCGGTCGGAGGCGACGCATAAAAAGTCCTCGCTCACCCACTATCTCTCCCTCCTCATGTAATATTCCACCTCCTTTTTTTGTCCCCTTTTGATTTACGAGGATGAAGCGGCGCCCTCAGCGAACGACGGGCCAAAAAAACCCTCTCTCGGGAAATGGTTGGATGCGCGGGGGAGAAGAGATCTTTTGTGGTGCAAATGCTGCTGTCGGGAGGAGGAGAAGGAGAGCCTATTAGGCATTCATGCCCACAGAATAGGAAGACGAAGATGGGCAGGTGCGGAAATCACCAAACTAAAAAGACGATTCAACTTTGATCAGGCCTTTTGTTCCTAACCTCCACCACATTTGGAGATAGTTCATCCTATGGCTTCCTAACAGGAGAGGGAAGAAAAGCAGCTGTTTGGAATCCTCTTTATTCTAAATCATCTCCTCTTTCGTTCGCATCAATTTGCCACACCTGAGAATTTTTCGTAAAGGGGGGAGGAGGGAATGGAAGAAGATGCGCATTCTGCACAAAGCAAAAACGATGAGGCAAACTGTGTACCTACTTCCGAAAGAAGCAGCGAGAGGGAAACAGAAGAGGTAGATAAACACACACAACAAAAAGCGTTGAATTTTCTGCGCTCCGGGCGGCAATTTTAGAAGGAGGGGGAGTCTACTTGCAGTCGCTCGATCCTCCCTCCAGGCGGAGCCGCAACATGGTTTCCCCTATTTCGAAAATACAATACAACATATATGAGCCCAAATCGCAATTTAATACGGCGTGGCGACAACTGCACGGGAGGGGGACGAAGGTGGAATCTGGCGCCAGAATTGTTGATCCAAGGTCGGGATTCTGGCACACAAGCAGCAGCAGCAGCAATAGCAGTTGGGGGGACCATTTCTTGATTGCGGTAAAAAAGCCAAATGAAAATAAATCTATCTGGGGAGGCGCAAGTTGTTCGTTTGGAATTGGGAGGTGATTTTGAAATGACGTGGCACCTCTTCTAAAAAGTCCCTCCCATCCAATATCCACCGTTGCTGCATGGACCGATCGTGGAAAAATATTTTCCTCGGACCATCCCGCCGCCGCTCCTTCTTTAACCAACACATAGCTCAGCCACAGTTTGAAAAAACTGACCAACTTCACCGCAATAGCGGCTTTCGCGCAAAAAAAGAAAAGAGCGCTCGACCGCAAAATAGCGACGATTCCGGCCGGCGGTGGGGGGGCGAAGGAGCAGAACGGTCCGAAATAGTACGTGGGACTTTTTCCCAGTTTCGAAAACCCACCGCGCGTAAGTTTTAAAGAGGTTGGGAAACCTAAACACTTCCTCTCCTCCCCGTCCCAGCAGAATCACCCCTTGACGTTTCGCGCTATATACATACACACATGCGCATGCATGCCTAACCTGCGTTCACGCGAAGCATGATTTGGGGCTTAGGAGATGAGGTAGGCCCGCTAAACATGCAAAGGAACGCGGTGGTGAGCAAGAGGGAAAGAATAGAGGAAGAGAAACAAGTATGGGGGCCTTGCTTGTAAAAACACGGCTTCAGAGTTTCCTTCTCCTATGTATGTATTCTACAATACGCCCACCTCTCGGCAACCAACAACCCCAAAGAAAAACTTTAGGGGGCCTTTTTTGCCTTGCAGATTGAGGAGCTCCTTCCTTCTCCTCTCCTTGCCTCCATACCTGGCGATCTCTTTCAAGAGAACGCGCAGACAGACATGTCGTCGGTTTGTCACCCGTGTCTCGATTTCCCAGATTGGCGCAGTTAAGCGGGGAAGAGCAAAAAAATAGATCCAAGCAAGACCTTCGGATCCGAAAGAAGTGTGGGACTCTGTCGGCGGGATGTCTTTTTATCGCCTTGCGTTTTTTGTCGGCCAAAATCGAATTTAAATCTCTTTTTTTTTTGGCGGCGGCGGCGGGGGAGATCAGGCCCACAAAAATATGGGAGTGAAAGAAAAACCTCTTTCCCTTCCTCCTCTCCAGCGCCCCCTCCCGTTTGCGTGGGCGAGAATAGGCCACCGCAAAGGGAAGAAAAAATGGAGAAGTCAGTTCGGGCGAGCATCCCACAGACAGGGCTTCTCTCCCCCCGACTTTAGCTTTTTTGCCCGACCAACATGTACCGGATTTCATTTCGTTCTGACCCCCTGTTTTGACATGGATGGGCGTGGGCGATGAGATGGGAGGAGGGAGGAGGAGGCCCCAGAGGCATCGGTTTCCTCCCTCCTCCTCTAGACGGACAGTTTCGCTTCCTCTTCGTCTTTCTTCCACCTCCTCCGCCCACTCTAGGGTCGAGACCCAGAAGGGAAAGATGAAATTGGCCCTTCAACCTAGGAAGATTATTTTCCCCTCTATCTTGAGGATGTTTTCTCCGCCCCTTGGGCGCTTCCCTTTAAAAGAGGAGGAGGAGGAGACAAAATGGGTGGCAAAACGCAAAACGCGCGCTTTCCCCTAATTAAGAAGAAAGAACTTTTCTCTTTTGCCTTGCAAATGTTCTCGTTTCTTGGTTCAAGGGAAAAAGAGGAAGAAAATGAAGAAGAAGCTAGATGTGAACAGGAAGAGGGAAGAAGAACGAGAAGTGACGAGAAGTTTGTTGCAAAATGAAAATGAAAAAGGAGGGAGGATGCCAATTTTGCAGCCTCCTTCGTTCTTAACTGTTTTGGTTTCTCCTGGGAAGCAGCATCCTGCGGACATACAGAGAGATTTTTCAATTAACTCCTTTTCCTTCTCTTAGTTGTTCTCATCCATTTTCCTCTCCCTTTTCGTCCTAGCCTTGTCATGCTTTGCTCTCAATGAGAGCTAGCCGAAGATACGGTGCTCAGTCACAAGCCCTCCTCGCCCTCTTCATTTAAATATCCTGCTGGCTCCCTGTAGAGGTTTTGCCAAGAAGGCGAGAGACAAAATCACCTTCAAAAAAAGTTGACACTCCACCCATTTTTGTGCCAGATTTTTGGACAGCTCTGAATCATGTCTGTTTTTGTATTAACTTTTTTGCAGGAGTAACCAAATGCCGCCCCCGTTGTCTTGCATGACAGAACAGCACGGCATGAGATTTTCCCTCCCTTTTCCTATCCTTTAGTTTTTTCCCCTTGGGCGGGATTTTAGGAGCTGGCACGGGTGAGAAGGGGGGCATATCCTACACACGGCGTATGCCTACACTCGGTACGGATCCTAGGAGATAGGTGGTGGCGCACGGCGGTGGGTCCCCCTCACCCAGTTTCTTATAGGGAGGGAAAATGGAAGCGAAGGGGGGTCAATGGAGCATGAAGGATTCTCACCCTCAGGGGGGAAGGAGGAAGAAACGAAGACTGACAGCCAGAGGAAGTGAGAAGAGAGGAGGGAGGGACCTACTTTTTACTCCCTCCTCTGTTCTGTTCCATGTAGGCGGTGGAGGATGATAGAGTTTTTGAAGGAATCCCGCCAAGAAGGCGGAGGGAGGAGGTGGTGATGAGTGGAGGAGTCTTTGTCTTCCTTCCTAAACTGTATTCGAGAGGAAGAGAACCCCCGCAGCTTTGCCACCATGAGGGTATGGAGACTCCGCCGCCGCCACACGTAGCCGCCGCCGCCGCCGCCGCCGCCGCCGCCGCCGCCGCCTAATTGAATCCTAAAAGTGGCCCCTCGCGATGAAGAGGAGAGAAAACAACAGAGCTCTCTCCTTCTCTCCTCCTCGCATTTTTCCTCGATCCGTAAAAAGGAAACCCCCCCTTTCTCGCGCTACGTAAGTCCGTAAGTCCGTTCGTAATTGCCGCCGCCACCGTGAGCGGGAACAGATGGCGAATTACCACGGTCTGTCGGCGCACATAAACGGCGCAGCGGCTCCCTCCCCTCCTTTTCCCTTCGCAACTTCTTGTGTTTCCTCCTCTCCCCCTCATCGTCGTTGCTGTATGGTTCCTTCCTCCCCGTCCCCTCCCCTCCCCTCTTTTTCTCGCCGTTTAAGATTTTCTGGGAGATTTCTTCTTCTCACTCGCTGGATTGGGAAAATATCTACCTACTTTGAAAACTTTGCAGCGCGAACCCTCCCTCTTGGAGCAAATGTAAGAATTTCAAGCCAAGTCGCAAAGAGCAAAAAAGTATGCATGATGCACTTGGTTTCCTTCTCGCAGCAATTGTCCTTCCTCCGCTTTTCTCTGTCGCGAGGTGATGAAGTTATCATCATCAAGAGCGCGTCGGCCTAAGAGAAAGATGGGCTTGCTGCTCCTCCTCTGTCGGAGGGGGCAAGGCCACTTGAGAAATCTGCGCATGCAAATTGCCCCCTCGGCGACGACGACGGCGACGCCACCACATACCTTCTTCTCCCCAAGGTCCCTCCTGTTCTTTCGTGCCAAGCGGGTTATACTGTACACAGCCGTGCATCCTCTCTTTTTCAATTACGCATTCCTGGAATGGAGGGGTGGCCGGCCTGTTTTGGTTTGGAGGCGGGCCCATTTCCTCAGTCGTCTTCTATGCGCTTCTTAACTTAAGAGTGTCGCTCCAGCGTGATTGTCATTATGTGCGAAGGGTGGAGAGAAAAGAGGAGAGGGGAAAATAATGGGAGCACGTGTGGTGTGCCATTGTTGCCGTGCCTTTTCTTCGCAACATACAAAGAAAAGAGGATTCTTCCTTCTCCTCCTCTCCTCGGTTGATGGCATTGCGCCTCCGCCGCCATTCACTCATCAAGGGCCTCTTTCTCCTCCTCTTCCGTCTCCTCCAACTCCTCATTGTCACTCTTCAGATCACGCATCTCGAGTTGCCGCCATCGCTGCCGTGCGAATCTATCCACTTGGTTGGGCAGGCAACGTCGCCGTCGCCCGTCCCCCCCACTTGGAGATCTCTCTGCTAAATATCCCTCCCCACTTTTACCCACGTCCTCGCTCTTAACTACCCCAAAGTCAAACTGTGGGAAGGACACTCGCAGCAGTGCAAGCAGTATGCCCCCCACTCGTTAAAATTCCCTCCCTCCCTCCTTTCCCTAAGTGAGTCTGAGGCGGATGGCCGACAGATACAGATCCTCCTCCTCCTCGTTCTCGGCGTCCTCCTCCTCCTCCTCCTCGAAGTTCCATTCCCACAGCAAAGTGAGATTGAGGTGGATTCTCTTCAGTCCTGTGCAAACTCTCGATCCGCGTGCAAGTGTTCATCCTCCTCATCAACCTCGCCAAAGGAGACTCCGCCGCCGCCGCCGCCTCCGTTTCCTCGATCGCCCATCCAATATGAATTTGTCGCTCAGGTAAAAAAAGGCTTTTTTTCGTTTGCTCATGCAGATTAGGTCAAATGAAGTTGGGCAGAAAGACGGGCTCTTGTATGGCGGCATTGTTGATCTCCTCTCTGCTACCCTCTCTGAATAAAAAAAAGCAGAAGGCTAAATCTGTTTCGTACATTGGCATTGTGCATAATCGTACAGAACATTGGCGCCCGTAGCGACGGAAGCCAGAATCAGAAGTCTGGAAGCCAGCGTATTTTTGAGGGAGGCCTCCTTCTCCTCGATCTTTTTGGGTTCTCTCTCCCTCGATTGGGCTTTGGCACCCCGACAAAAGAATGGGAGTAGCAGAAGAAGAAGAAGCCTCTACCAGCGTACATGGCAAACCACGATCGGCGCAGAGAAGAAAATCGCCCGATCGACAGACAGACAGCCCCAATTCCGAAATTGCTCCAAGGCGCCTCCCTGATCCACGAATATAGATCTAGCCTAATCATCTCTCCCTCAGAAAATGAAGGGAGGCGCTGGGGAGAGAGAGAAGGGCTCTAAGCTCTCCTCTTTTTCTCCCTCCCTGGCTTTTCAGATTCGTAGAAAAGGCGTTGTTAATGGATGCATGAGGAGAAGAAGAGGAGAAGTGTCGGACAGAAAAAAGAACATCACCTTGCCCCGCACGCGATTCTTGTGTGTGGATGCAATTCCCCGCGGATAGTTCTCCTCGAATTCAACAAGCGACTCTTTTTTACGCCGAAGTCGAGAGTTGGATCTCGGCCAGCCGAATGCGTGTGAAGGGAGAAGGGATGTGTATGAGTCCTACATAGAACCACCAAAGTTGCCCCACTGTTCATGGCACAACTAGATTGCCATCAGCAAATTAGAGGAAATTCCAACGTGCGATTCAAGACATTCCTTTTCTTTCCATTTTGCTCCACTATGCTTTGGAGGCGTGGCCCGAGGCATGCATTCTCAGCTCTCCGACTTTATATACGCAGCAGATCTGGGGCAGAGATTCGATGCTGCATGTTTCTCTCCTCCCCGACTCTCTCACACACAAAAAACTTCTTTTTTATCTCGTATCACGTCCAATTTGCATACTGGAGATTTGAGCGCTGGATATCAAAGAGAGGAGGAGGATTTAAGTCCGAAAATAAGGCTACCTACAACGCATAGCTCTCTTAAAATAACGACGGTTTCTTTGCTTTTCAATTCCAGGTTCGTTTGCTGTTACCATCGAGACTACGATATCGGCGAGGAGGGAGGACGGGAGGACGGGCCGCCGTCGGAAAAGGGACAGAGGACAACAGAAGCCGCCCCCGCCCTCGAAAGTGGAGGAGGCGAGAGGAGAAGAAGGTAAAGAACACACGAAGGCGATCAAACGGATGGTCCTCTCAAGTCTCCAGTCTCCACACAACAAAATCGCAAATTCTAGTCAGTCCTAAGCAAACCAACGAAACATCCGTTTTCGATCGACTCTTCCTCCCTAGCTCCAGTGCGTCATTCGCGTTCGCAAGCGCCGTTGCGAAGACGTGCTAAAATTCCCAGTCAACACCTCTTTTAAAACGGTCGGTATCCTCCTGTTTGTTTTGCAAGTTGGGGAATAACGCCTCAGTGGGAGTCGGTCGCAGCCAACATGCTAATGAATGAAGTGGTCTCGGCATTATTTGCTCAGGCACGAGTCAGTCGGTCGGACCTTGGGATTTTTTATCGCACGGTGGAAGAGGGATCCGACGCGACAAACTCGGAAAATATTTGAGCTTTTCGAAAAGCCGTTCTTGGTCTTGACTTATCGAAAGGACAGATGTGCCGTCCTCCCGTTGCTGTCTATAATTTACTGCAATAATGTCAAGAGCAACTTTTTTTTTGGCAGTTCGCTGCATGCACGCAAGAGAAAGAAGGACTTGGTGGGTGTTCTGGATTATTAGACTCCCACGGAGAGACGAGACCGCCGCAGAGAAGCCCATTGCCTCGCCAAACATCAAACAAAGATAGCTTTACTTATTGGCAAAGTGCAACCCAGATTAGCTCATTAATACCCAAGACAGAGTTAAGTCGTGTCCTGTCCGTTGGCTCGTCTCGCAAGCCCAGCCGACGAAGCCACACATGTTGGCAATTTATACCCAAAAACGACGCCGCCGAAGCCTCCTGGCGCGGCTGAGTGGGCGAGGTAGGGAAGCCCAAGAAAGAAAGAAATGAGGAGACGAAGGGGAGGACGAAAATGGGGCCCAGGTGTGCATCCATTCGCTTATTCCTTCGAGTTTTCGGCTTTTGTGGCGCTTGATGTTGCGGGTGGGGAAGGAGGAGGCGGCCGTTGCCCGGGCAATCGTGAGTTGTGATCCGCCGTCCGTCCGTCCGTCGTCGCCATGCCCAAGGAAGGAGTGGGCTACTCTTTCAAAAGAAGCGGTCCTCCCCCCTCCCTCCCCTATCGCCCCAAAAAGAGTGCAAGCAGCAACTCCATCCATCGGGGCAACTCCGCTTGATTGGAGGAGGAGGAGGAGGAGGAGGAGGAGGGACCGGACTAAAAAAAAGTGGGCACCCTTCGTGAAGGGGGAGAAAGAGGGAGGGAAGAGATGACAGTTGACCAAGGACAGGAGCGGGTGAGTCAACAAGGGGAAGAAGAGGAAAGGGTCCTTCATTCCCATTCCTCCATCGCGGGTCTCGATGTGTCGCACGCCATAAAAGTAAATGGGGGACATTAAAGCCCTGGCCGCAAGGGGCGATTCCCCCCCTCCTCTTATGTTATCTCGTCTCCTTCCTCATTCTCCCGCGGATTCCTCCGCCTCCTCCCGTTTGGCCACTTAACTATGTGGCCTCATTCGACGCTTGGGACACTTAACTTGCTTGTGGATAAATAAAAAATTCCGTATAATTTAAATAGGATGAGTCTTTGCTGCTCTACCGTACGTACTATAAATGATTTTCTGTCACTAATTCCTTAGTCCACCACTGTACGACCCCTGTCACTCTTCCCACTTCCTGGCAGATCAATTACGGGTTAATTACTGCTGTAACGCGAGCAGAGATGTCTATAGTGTGCTTCTTCAGGCACTAAACTCATGGTACTGAGTTTGCAAGCGGGATTTTTCAACTTAGTTTCGTTGTGACGTTGTCCTTATCTTTTTTTGTAATATACAATACAATAAAAAACTATGAACTGTTGTTTACTTGCGTTTTGCCTCTATAATCGTTAACGTGGGTCTCCATTTTCCGTCCTTGTTGTTTTCCAGCCTTTTCCTTCGCCGTCCAAAGCGGAGGAGGAAGTGGAGCAAGAACAACAAAGACACTTGGCCAAAAGACGCCGCCGTCGACCCGGAGGAACTGCTGTCTCCCCCGGTCAGTTTCAGGGACGGAGAACCGGAGGGGGAGGACGGCTACCTACAGCCTGAGAGTGACCTCGACCTTGAAAGTGTCGAAGGAGCAGAGGAGGAGGAGGTGAATGAGGGGTCCGGGTTCTTCCCCTACCGTCCGGGATGACTATCCGCCGCCGCCGTCCACCCGGGGGGGCCTCCTCCCCCGGGACAGTCTCCCTGTGGGCCTGACCTGGGGACCATGCAGAGTGAGGCGGACACGCTAGACCCCCCCACCCCCGTTGACTCCTCTCCCTGCCTCCCCCCGCGGCGACTGCCCTCGCACCTGCAGCAGCACCTGCACCGCTCGGACTCCCTCCGCTCCGACCAGACGGACGCCTCCTCCGAGGCCAGGAGAGTCAGCTTCAACAGCGACGTCAAGGTCAAGAAGATCCCCAAGAGCAGCGGCGAGCGCAGCGCACGGAGGCCCCACCACCACCCACACCACCCTCCTGCGCCTCCCCCGCTCCATCCCAAGCCCGCCTTCCCCCGCCCGTCCGAGATCGACTCCGGCCCCTTCGCCGAAAACGTCCGGCGCGAGTCTCCCCCTTCGGACGAGGACGAGATCGCCGTAGAGACCGCCAGGATCCTGAGCCGCCTCCAGGGCGTCCAGTGCAGGGCCGCGCCCACGCTAGACACCTCCAACAACCCACCGCCTCACGTCCGCCGCCCCCAGACCAACATTTCGATAGAGGCGGCAAGGCAGCAGCAACAACAACGGCATTTTTCTCCTCCGCCCCCCTCCAACAGTGCAGCAACGCCCACGCCTTCTTCGCCGCCTCCTTCCAACATTGGGGCGGACGAAGGCGACGGCGACCGACACCAAAGTCATCTTCCCTCCTCTTCTGTCTCCCTCCCCCGCCCTTGTACGCCCCCGCCCCATCCTCCGCCTCCGCCTCCTCTTCAGTCCAACGCGGCTTCGCGCATAATCCGTCCGCATCCCATTCTGGGAGGAGGAGGCAACAAGTGGCACAACCACAGCGGTAGCGAGGCGGGGGACAGCGGGCTGCAGGCCGAGAGCAGCCTCAACAGCGGAGGAGGAGGATCCGGTGGTGTCGGCGGCGAGAGCGCCATGCAAACGGGAGAGTCCTTCTCCTCCTCCATCACCACCACCACAAACGAGTGCGCAAGTAGTAGCAGCGGAGGCGGAGGCAGCGACGGCATCACTAGAAATAGCCGCAACCCAGTTCCCAAGGTTAGGAGCGCGAGCAGCGACAACAGACTTTTCGGCCTCCACGCCCTCAACAACCTGGACATCGCCGTCAACGGCAAGGACGTCAATTCCATGCCGAGCTACCACGAGGTGAGGAGGGCCTCGCAGCACCACCACCCTCACCATCAACATCAGCAGTACCTCGACAGCTCTGGAAACTCGGCCGAGTACTCTCCTCCGTCCAAGCGAAGTCCGACCAGCGGCGGCAGCGGGGGAAGTGCCAGCTTCGTTAGCCCACCAAAGCCCCCGCGTAGCAAAGCGCCGAGTGCCAGCCCTCCCAGCGTGCGAAGAATGGCCACAGCGGCCAACGGGGACGTCCCGCACTACGCCCAGCCGGAGAGGTCCACCAAGATGGTCACATCCATGATGGAGCAGCTCTCGCAGGACAGCCGCTTCAGGCGGCGCCTGGCGGAGACGAGCGGGGACGATGACGTCACCTCCTCCATCTATTCTTCTGCTGCGGCCGCCCCTCGCCATCACATGCACCCGCCGCCTCCAGTGACCAACCCCTACCTCCAGCGGATGGACAGCCGCGAGTCGCCCTCCTCCAGGCTTTCCCCCTCCCGCACCTGCATGACAGACACCGAGCTCCTTCGCTCGCCCACCGAGGTGCTCTACGCGGTGTCGGACAAGTACAGGCATCACGGGAACAACGAGAACGTGGCACACTCCGCCAGCCAGACCAGCCGCTCAGAACTGCACCACCCGCACCACAACGGAGGTCCAGTCGGGGGTAGTCGAGGAGGTTACGACAGGAGGTCGGCAAAGGCCGCCGCATCCTCCAGAGAGGATCTTCTGTCCGACGCTCCCTCCTCGTCCGTGGCGGGAAGGGGAGCTAGGTCCGCCGCCACTTACCACCACCCGCCGAGTCGCTCCCTGGATAGGTACAGGAACGATAACAAGGAAAACTCATTCAAGGCCCGCATCCTTGTGACCTCTCCGGACAGGGGCGCCTCTCCCTCGCAGGCGGCCAGAAAGCCGTACAAGACGACAATCAACACGGCCAACGACGACATCATCCAGTACCGCGGCTCGATGCACCACGGGAACGGCGGTGTGCCTGGGGGCTCCTCCAGGGGCCAGCAGCACCAGAGGCAGCTCTTCCAGAAGAACCAGATGTACCGGCGGCCAGAGTCCGAGCACTACAAGGTGCCCAAGAGCAAGGCCGTCCCGGTGGAGTACTTGCGCAACGGAGGCGTTCGCCACCACCACCCCGGCCTCATCATGGGCACGGACTCCGACCACAGCTCCTCCGTCTACCACACTTACAACAACAGGAACTCTGGCCGCCTGGTTAAGGGCCCCGACGGCCGAGGCGGAGGCGGCAGGCACCCCCTGGACGGCGGCTCCTCTTCGCGCGAGCTGGACCGCGAGGGCCGCACGATCCGCCGCGACAGGGGCAGGACCTACTCCGGCTGCAGCACTAGCCCTGACCGGGAGGGTAGCCCGGAGAGGAACGGCTACAGCCGCCCCAGGCCGCCGGCAAGGTCCTACAGCAGCAGTGTGCACCACCAGCACCAGAACCGCTCCCCGAGCACCTCCCCTACGCGGCCGCCCAGGGCCAGGTCGAGTCCGGGCAGGGAGCTCATCACCAATGTCGTCAGGAGAGTGACCAACAGAGGCGTCGAGAGGCACCCGAGCAATCGCGCTTCCACGTCGGGAAGAAGTCCATTTAAGGTGAGCAATGACTTTGTGTGGCCCTCAGATTTTTTAGAGAGAAAATCTTCTGTTGAAAATATTATCTCCGAGCACTTTGGATAGGGCAGAGTCGCAACATAATTTTTTTTTGCTACGTTTTTCTACGGCAGAAGTGGGCTTCGGTTTTTTTTTGTTTTTAAACAAACCCCTGATAGTCGCCTCTTATTTGTGTAGACAAACATAAATACTCCATTCCGTAAAATCGCTTTTCCAGGACATTCAGAGGGTGCACAACAATCTCAGGAGGGAGACTTCCGCCGACCGCCTGAGGGCGCATGGCCC
>JAAUXV010153876.1_pt1 | contig 13670 bp, 20 predicted proteins | sample 7278181 | NCBI WGS metagenome assembly JAAUXV01 (sample SAMN14350114, study PRJNA611818) | marine sediment metagenome | isolation source: surface marine sediment (2.1m) | place: French Polynesia: Moorea | collected 2018-08
CTCTGGTACTGCGAAACTACTTCCACTTTCGAAAGAAGGAGAAGAGAGGGAACTTCTCCTTTTTCTCCAATGGCAAAAAGGAATTCCAAGTTAGACTTTGGAAGGGGGGAGGGGGCGGGGAAGTCGAGTTTCTCAGCCTTTGTCTTTAACTCGCGAGGGACCTAGGTTCTGAACGGGAACGCAATTTTTTTGCAAGAAAAAAATCACTTCACGTTAGAACAATTGTGTCTTCAATAGCAGTGGCACAGTCCATCCCTGCGTAAAAATAAGACGATGGACTGTTTGAGTTCTTCCCTACCCTCTTTTCCTTGTCAAAGTACGAAGCTCGCAGCAGCAGTGCTCTTGATGGCCAATAAAAGGCGGCTAATAAGGGGAGAGGAAAGTGCAAAACTTTTCCATCTCATTCCTTTGGCACCTGGGAAAAGTCACTCGCTCGGTCTCTGGAGATAGACTTTTCCTGTTCTTCTTTATCTGCTCTTGTAAAAGAACTTTTTGTGCTTCGTTTATTAACAAGCAGGCCATTGCTCGCCCTCCAGATAGCCAAGAAAGTAAGAACTTCATGATCGAACACACCTCGCTCTTGTGATCCAATAGCAACATTGGTAATACCTTTTGAGGTATTACTAATCTTTATCTTGTCTTTTGAGGTTTACAATTGCCACGTACGTACAAAGTAAAATCGGGTAAAATTTTACCCGAAAAAGCAATGCGGTGGGCATTTTTTGGTTTCTCAAGACTCTTTCTCTCCTTTCGGGGCACGAAATGGGCCTAAAAAGGAGCAGCGAAACTGTTTTTTGGGCTGGCCGAAAAGATGAAATAGGAAAAGGAAAAACGGGGGAGGGGAGGTCCCTTGGGAGGGAGGGTCGGAGAAAGTAGTGGTAGTAGCTTAGAAGGAGTAGTAAGGGGAGAAGGGGGGGATGGAGATCCATTTTGGAAAGAAAAGGACCAAAAAAGGCTCCTTCTGGTAAGGGGCAAAATTGCCCATTTCTTTCAGTTTTCCAAGGTCTCGAAAATGCTACATGCAATTGTGCTAGTGGGATTTCGCTAAAAAGTACTGATTTTTCTCGATCTAGTTTGGCGAATTCCGCACCAGCCAAAAGTTTCGCAAGTTGTCCTGGCTGAGGTCGATCGAAGTAGGTCCGAGACCCTCTTGACTCCCTCTTCCTCTCTGATGGGATGCGTAGTGGTGAGGAGGACGAGGAGGAGGCAACGTGGCATTAGATCGAGAGTGAAAGGAAAGGACAGAAAGAGAAAAAGAGAGAGAAACATTCCGACGGCGGTATGCAGACAAGACTTGAACTTTCCCTATTTTACGGGCAAAGCTAACATTGAGGGATATGGGCCCTTTCGTCCGGACTGCAGGGCACAATCCTACATTAGCCCTTTCTCTCTTGGATTCCGATGCCGACTTGCTTGGGACTGAGATTGAGATTGCCGCCAATCCTACCTGAAGGAGGAGGAGGGAAGTGAGAGAGGGGGAGGAGGAGCAATAAATTGAGGGAGAAAAGGGGGACTCCAAGAAAGTGCACAGCCTTCTTGATTGTGACCACGAGAACCAACGCGACCAAGTTTTGCTAGGTATGAAGGAAAAAGTGGATTAAAAGCGTTGGAATGACAAGGAAGAGACGGCGACAGGTCAGTGTCCCCCTCTTGCTTTGTTCGTCAGCGATGTGTGAAAGGGTGAAAGAAAAGAGAAGGAAGAAAGTCAAGGTCGCTTCGGTTGCCCCCAAGTGGGAAGAGGAGGAAGGGATAGGGGCGGGGGAGGGAGGAGGAGGAGGAGGAGACCGAGTGAGTGTTTAGTGCCGCCGAGAAAGGGAAGGGGGCTCCCAAGCCCACTAGCGAAGAGGAGGAGGAGTGAAGCTCTAGGCCTTCTTCCATACTCCTTCGCTACACGGGTCGATGATCGCTCACTGCTGTACACAGTGCTACGTGCTCTGCACACGTTCATACGTACGTACGTACATACGCACATTGAGAGCGTAGGCGCTATACGGTACACGTACATTCCCCGTCGTCGTCTCTCCTTTTCCGCCAACGGATGGTGGCATGCCGAGGGAGGGAGGGAGGGGGCGGCCACACCAGATCCGTGCTCTGGCCCACCACCTCGCTCGGCTCCGATAAATGGCGCATTGTGCCGTTCGCTCTGAACTGTGAATCGGGGGAAAGGTTTCCCTTGCATTGCCTTCAGGATCGAAGGAAGGATCCACAGTAGGAAGTGTTGCTCTTGGCAGCACGGCAGGTCAGTTGGGTGCACTAAGGGAGGAGCAAACTCCCCTTTTGTACGTGGGCAGCGTAAAAGAGAAAGGCTAACACCTTGCTTGCACGGTGCTTTTGTTTCGTCGCCAGAGTAAGGGACAAAAGGAGGACTCGTCTTTTCTGGAGGGGGGGAGGTTAGGGATCTCCCCACACCCGTCGTCTCGAGTTGTCGGTTGACAGCACAAGGACAGAAGAGAAGGGGGAGAACCACTAATTTGTTGGGCTCCCCTCCTCCTTGCGAGCGGAACTTGACATTTCCCACGAACGCTGCAGCGTAATTAGTACAGCAGCAGCCCGCTCTTCTCTAGCTCAGGTGTCATTGAACGTAGTACTTGGGAGAGTCTCTCTGCTCCTTGGTAACGGAAACGTCGTGTCAGAGAGGATTGACGCCTTACCCACGTACCGAAAAGTGGACAAGATGAGACAAAAGTGAAAACCAGTGCTTTTGTAGTCATGGCTCTTCTCTTATTGTCCTAGCCTGTACTTTCCTGCATCAACTATCGTCGGTGCCTCAACTTTCAATGATCAATGATTTTTTCTCCTTCTTTACCTTCCCCTCGGACTCATCCACTGAACTCTTTTTTTCTCGATGGAAGGTTTTGCCGCAGAAAAACCCATATCTCTGGCGCTCACATGCTATGAGCAACGGTGTGAGTACAAAACCACATTTCCCCTCCTCCTCCCCTCGATATGCCGATATACAATGCAACTCCCCCCCACTGCTGCATAGCATTGCATACGTGGGGTGCATGTAGTACAACGAACGCGCGTTTGCTCACTCACGCATGGAGTGAAGCAACAGTCCCCCAATTCCCCCTTCGGTACGTCGATCAGCCCAGAGCAAACCAAACGAAGCGAGTGACACACACAATCGGGTCCTCCCCCCCCCCTTTTCCTTCGTGCATGTTGAGTATCGACAGGGAGAGAGAGAAAGAGAGAGAGGAGAGGGTCACACATTCCTGACTAGGGCCTAGGAACAAAAGGAGCAAGGGGAAGGAAGGGGGAGCGACGGGACACTTGACACCACTTCTCTGTACGCCATGAGAAAATAGGAGAGAGGGGCAAAGTCGGCGACAGTTAAATTAGCCCGAAAGTTTACTACTTCTTCCCTTCGCCCTTCTCCTCCCTTTCCTTTCCTTTCGAGGTGAAGGAGGCATTCTCCCCCCTTGAACCCACTTCGTTAGTTTCGGGAGGGGAAAGGGGAGGAGAAAGGAAGGGCCCTTTCGGCGGAGGGGCGACGTTGCAGCAGCAAGCTTCTCCCTGCTATTCCCCATTTTCACTGCCGTAGTATACAGAAGGGCGTATGGTGCTGTAGTGTCGTGTGCGTATGTCGCGGGTGTGTCCTGACAGGCAAGGGTGTACGCTATACGGCACGAGAAGGAATTGAGGGAGGGAGACTGAGGGAAGAGTTCCTCGCGTGTGCCGCCGCCGCCGCCGCCGCCGCCGCCGCCGCCGCCGCATATTGAAGCATGGGTCGGGGATTCGCCCAATCAAGCGCGGGAAAAAAAATAGCAGAAGAAGGCAAGGGAAAGCGCCGTACTGTATTATTACTTCATCTCCATCACTTCCAAATATGAAGAGCGGAGTCGTTTGGGCAATTTCGACCGAGAGATAGGCGGTTTACGGCGGGAATTGGAGGTGGGCTGGAGGAATGTGTCATGTCAGTTTCCGGCGGCACCGATGCCTCGCCTCGAAGCGGGATTATAAAAAGCAGAAAATGTTCAAAAACAACGAGACAAAAAGAAAGCATTGCTTCTGGCTTTTGCAGGAAACTGACTTTGTTTTTTTTTCGGTTGTGGAAAAGAGTTGATTTATTCGGGAGGAAAGTTGTGGTGTCCTCTTCCATCCTTCCGAAATGGGATTTCCTCGCAATTTCCACCGTTTCTCTCCTTCCTCTTTCCCTTTCCCTCCACTGATTAATTCATCTCTCTTCTTCCCTTCCCTCGGATCGAAGCCAACCTGCGTCTCCTCCAGCGTCGTCGCCGGGGCTCCTCCTCCTCTCCGTCCTCCCCCCGTGTATAATTTAAGCTCCCCCCTCCTTCCACTTTCCCTCCTCGCAGCTTTCGCTATTACAACTTCGCCGCAGAGAGAGGGGGGGAAGGGAGGGACTGTGGAAAATAAGGGGAGGGGAGGGCGTCTGATGGCCGAAATCAATAACTGCTGAAATCGACGCCATCGCTCCCCCCCTCCCCTTTCGGCTAAAGCCACCCTCCTTTTTCTTTCTCCTTCCCCCTCCGTCCTTTTTCGTGACAGCCTTTTTTCCCTTTCGCATCTGTCCTTAATGTGGGGATCGAGAAGAAAGAAAGAAAGAATGGAAAGAGGCCTTCTTCCCCTCTCGGACGATCCGCTCTCCTGCTTTGCCTCCCTCCTCCTCCTCCTTTCCCTCCATTCTCTTTTTCTTTTCTGACTCTAAGTATCTCTCTCCTCCTCCCTCCTCCTTTCTTCTCCCCACTTCCCCTCCCTTTCATGGTCCCATTGTTTTATGCCTATTTCCGTCCCCCCCTCTCCCCCCAGGAGAATGATTCAACAACCTGGAAAGATTCTGCCAAAAAAACCTTTTCAAGCTTGAGGGGGATACATTTTGCTAGGGAAATGTAGTAATAGCAAAGGATTTAGCATGATGTTGGTGACGCCCTACTCGGTCACACCACGGCGGCGGCGGCGCTCACTACCTCTCGGTGGCCATCCAGAGACTACTTTGGCCCCTACTACTACGGAGAGAGAGGATGGACGGAGGAGGAGGAGGGAGGCTTAGGCAAGGCAAAAGAGAGACAGCCATTCTCATACTCTCCCGGCCGTCCCTCACCTCGCATCGTCTGGGACAGTTGCTCAAGGACAAATGTGTCCTCCTCCATACTCAAGGCCTTCTGACGTGCTTACGCTATATACTGGAATGTACTTTGGAGAACGCATTGTGTGCGGTGTTCGAATGCGTATCAAGATGCGACCGTGAGGCCACACGTTTCGCGCCAAAGGGAGGAGGAAAAGTCCCCCTTTTGCCGCGTCCCGTCTGCGGCGGAGGGAGGAGAGGGATATACTTTGGAGAGGGGACGCAAACTTCCTTTTGCCCCCTTCGGAGGGAGACCCCCTCCCTCCCTCTCCCTTCGGAATATAACGGATGCAGCAGCAGCAGTTTTCAAGAGAGGTCTCCTCCTCCTCCTCCTCCTCCTCCTCGACAGAGACCTTGCTGCGGAGGCCTTTGGAGGGATGGCGGCCTCTCCCTCTCCCTCCCAGCTTCTTTGATGCCTCCTCCGCCTCCAGGTCTTCTTCTTCGCCGCATACGTTATACCACGGTGTGTAGTAGGGAGGGAGGGAAGGAGGGAGGCTTTCTTCACTGCGCCATCCTCCCCCTCCTCTTTCGGCCCGGGAAAAGGGAAAAGAGCTACAGGGAAAAGGGAGGAGGAAAACTTGTGGCGGTGGAGGAGGAGAAGAGATAGGATGATGACGATGATGACGATGCCTGGGACGAAGGCAAAAGGGAAAGATAATAGGACTAGGAGGAGATGTGGGGAAAGAATCTAGTCAAGAGAGTCAAGAGAGGAATAAAAAGTATTCAACTTCTCTAGAGAGAGGGTGAAGAAATGTGGTCCATCTTTTGATTGAAATCATACGGAGAGTAGTATACAGTAAACTAGATTTCAAGAGTCGGACAAACAACTATTACTTGTGTACTGTTCACTTTTGCCCATTGTTAACATTTTCCGACAAAATTCTCTACGAACCTCCATGAAGGTGTGTGTATACCTTAGCTTCCATTTCCTCCTTCCAAGGAGGGATGACTCGTCCAGATCTTCTCTCTACGTTTCATCCCTCTGAATAGCGTACGCACGTACGGTAGTGCCGTGAGGGGGATACCCTCCACCGCGCTCCCTCCACCGACCGACCGACCTTCGAGCGAGGAATACAGAATGTATCCTCGCTCCTTCCGACTTCCCCCCTCCTCTGTTTCGCCGCTGCATCTTTGCTCCCTCCTCCGCCATTGTCAGTGGAACGTCCCTCCCTCCAAAGGCTCCCATGGGAGCAGTGAAGGCTTCTTGTCGCCGCCGCGCTGCGTAGACAAATTACGCATGAGACGGAGGAGGAGGGAGGTACAAAGAAAGAGGAAAGGGATCAGGGTTGGACTCTTGCTTACTCCGTGTTGGCCAGATGGGAGGAAAAGGAGGAACAAAGAAAGGGGCTGTTTGGAAGAGCAAAGGTCAGCACTCTTTCTCTGCCATGGAGGAGGATGCCCCTCGCCTCCGCCAGACTCTTCCTCTTCCTCTTCCCCTCCTCTTCCCCTCCTCCCGCCCCGCTTAATTTCGCTCCATTTGGCGTCAGATCTGCTGTCCTCCCTCTCCCCGTCTCTCGTATCCTGGCCCAGTCCATCCAAGCCCGATTTCTTGTTTGCTGGGTCCATCCCAAGGGCCCTCTCCTCTTCCCCCTTATTTTGGCTGTGTCCACCCTAGCAGGCGACCGCCCGCCCGGCTGGGCATGGGAAGAGGAGGAGGAGGAGGAGGAGGAGGTCTGGGCCGCGCAAGATACATCAAGAGAGCGGGGGAGGGAGGGGCTCTCAGGCAATTTCCCCTCTTTACCCGGCGGCGGCGGCCTGTGTCCTCCTTTTCCCCTCCACCATCTCCCTCTCCCTCTATGCGGCGACTCCTCCCGGTCTTGCCCCGCGGAGCGAGGGGGAGGGTCTGGGAGAAGGAGGAAGGAAGAGGCCTAATTGACCATAAATCTACGGAGGAGAAAGGGAGAGAGATGGGCGGGGAAGGAAAAGGGAATTGACCCAATGCCAAAGTTACTCCATTCTCCCCTTCCCCCCTCTCATTCGGAGGGCAACCAAGAACCAACCACTGTTGATGCCCGAATAAAAAGCTCCATCTAGCTCGCTGCTTCATCCTACGAGAATGCTCAACCAATGGTGTCTGCTGAGGTCGAAGTGTCTCATTCACCGCGTGCAATAAACTGTAGAAGTGAACTTTTTGCTGCATTTTGACTTTGCGAGCAAGTGTTTTAAGTGTTTTACATATTGGGTTTTCACTTGGAGCGACGCCCGTTTTTTGACAGTCCACTTTCTGCAGAGGAGAGAGAGACGTCTTAATGCAGCAAAAAGTCAAGGCAGCCACTTTGAGGAAAAAGAGAGAGGAGGAGGAAGGGGGAGATGCTGCTGGCTGCTCGGGTTAAATGGAGCGGAGGGAGGGCCCTCCTTCCCTCCCTCCCTTCCCTTTCCGCCCGGGGGCGGGGCCGGTTGGTGGGTCCCTCCCTCGATCCGTCCAACTTTTGCAACAGTTGTTGGAAAGTGCCTGGCGATAAGAGCTGCGACGAAGAAGAGAATGACCAAGCCAGAGGCGCCCTTTGGGGAGAAGAAAGGCTCTTCTTCATAAGCTGGCTCTCTAGCTTGCACAATGATGGACGGAAAAAGGGACTTTGGTCGTAGTCGGGAAATTCCCGTCGGAGAATGGCTCAAAAAAGGGGTGGAAGGGGGACGGACAGGGTAGTTAGATGGGATCTTGAAAAAAGTAAGGGCAGGAGGGTGCTGTGCTGGCTGGCGGAAGGTCTTTCTTGGTTCGCCACAGTGAGAATGTTCATAAGAAACAAAAAGGAGTTTTTTTGCAACTGTGGATAACAAAGTCGTGGCTGGCATGGTGTTCCTGTGTGTGTTCCTCCGTTCCCGCTAGCTGCCACAGCCTGGTGCTGTGTACTGTGGCCTCAAATAACTCTGGTCATGCAAAGCAGCTCCCTCCTCGCCTCTCCGACTTGGCTTTCTCCTCCAGTGGAGGCGGGGCGTACACTGTAAATGTATATGGAAATGGCTGCGGGGAAGAGAAAGAGGCGAGCTCCCAAAAACGCTTTCTAGCTATGATGACCGCCTGCCGACTTTTTCCCGTAACGGCCTCCACGACTGGCAGAACTGACAGGCTGGCGAAAGCGGCCGACGAAAAAAAGGGAGGCGATTTTACTTTTTTCTTCTTCCCCTTTCTCCACCTGTTTTTGTTTCCCTCGACTCCCATGCCGCATTGGGATGGGAGGGGGAGGGGGAGGCACAGAGGTAGTTTATCAGACCTACTTACTTACTTTCTACCGCATATATCTTGCTCATGCCCCACCCCTTTCCCCTCTACCCTGACTCCTCGCGCCCCTTCCCTTCCTCCGCTTGACTGATAAGTGGGTCTTATTTCCACACACTCTAGTTTGAAGGGCCTCTTAGAGATCGAAAGGGGGGAGGCGAAGGCAGGCGAGGACGGAGGGAGAAGAAAAATCGAGGCTACTTTGGCGCGAGATCCATTGCAAAGACCTTTTTTTGCTCTATCTAGTATTGCACTTACTCAGTGCAGTGCATTTCGAAGCAGGCATGGTAAAAGTGGAGGGGTCTGGATTTGGAAGAATTTAGTAAGCCTTCCGTGGCCGACTACTCAGACTCCATGTTCTGCCCCGCCAACTGTAAGCATGTATCCGAATTCCTCCATTTTTCGCCTGCTCTTCTTCTTCTGCTTCTCTTTTGCTACTCGCAACTTTCGTGCCAGTTCTAATTTCGTTCTCTCTCTCTCCCCTCCCCTCTCATGGAGGCATCCCTCTTCTTATTTCCCACCCGAGGGAAAAAGTTTTTCCCCGCCTCCTCTTTCCCTTCCCCCTTCTGCTCCTCCCTATCTCTCCCCGGGACCTCCTCTTCCTCCTCCTCCTCCTCCTCTTTCTCCTCCACATCTTCTTCCACTTTCAGTTGTTTCTGCTGTTGACGGTTACGAGGGAAGGAGGGAGGGAGAGAGAAAATTGCGGTTTTTTTCTCCCTCTCCTCTCTCCTCCCTCGAAATTGAGTGAGGGAAAAAAGGGTGAGGGCGTTCGTTCTTGAAAAGGTCGCGTACTGGGTTTGGGAAAACAGAGGATGCTCCTCAAACGCCCAAGTGCTCTCGTTTCCCCCTTTTTCTCTCTCTTTCCGTATTGCAGTGCTGCATAGCTACTCCTTCCACTTGCGTGCAAACTAAGCCAATTTTCGTCGGCATTGGGATAATTGGCCAGCTCGCCTTACGTGCATGCAAGCAAGAAAGCCTCTGCGATGGCGGAGGCGTCAGCAAACGTCTATCCAGAAATTCCCCCTCCTCCTTTCCCTCCCAAGATATTTGGCCATGCAGAATGATCCTTCTCGATCTCTGAAATGGAATCGTCGCATGCACCCAGCCATTGCAGAGAGCTTTGGCAGAAAAAAAATACGCCGGATTGGATGTGAAAAACACTCGTGTATCCACCCAGCTAGCCTTTGCGTGAGCTGAATCATGTCCAGCGTGCAATTTGGAGCAGGTGTTGTCTGTCTTTATTGCGAGGAGGGGCCGAAGGGGCTGGACAAAAAAGAGATGGTTTCAAGCGGCACAAAACACCTCCCACAACTTTTCCCTCCCCCGAAGCTGCAGCCTTTTGCGGAGAGAAAGATCTTTCGGCCGGACAACAACAACAGCCAGCCATGGTTGTGTTAAAGGCAGGAGGAGGAGTGTGGCTCGATCGCCGGAGGAGGCGGCGGACTTCGGAAATCGATGAAAGAGCCTCCTCCCTCGGTTTTCCAAAGCCCGCCTCCGCAGAGGCCAGTTGTGGACGTACACCGTACGTATAAGAGAAGCCACACACGAGAGAGAAGGAAGAGGAGGGAAATAAAGAGGAGGAAAAATCCCTCTCTTCTTTCGCGGTCGGTCGCCCCCCCTCCGCTCCCCTCCCCCTCTTTTGTGTGAGCTATCTCCATTCTCCTCCTCCTCCTTTTTAAAAGCGGCTCCTCCTCCTCCTCTCTTTGTTCCCCCTCCTCCTTTTTTTCTCGCGTACGTCTTCCTCCTTCCTTCTCTTCTCTTTCCCCGAGGCGCATAAATTTGAAATTACCTCTACTAGTCTGTCTAGCTGGATCCTCCCTCCTCCTCTTCCACCCTCACGGTATTCCCCTCCTGCGGCGGAGGGAAAAAACTTTCTCAAGTTGGGGTAGGGACTCCTTTCCTCTGCGGCGGCGGCGGCGGATAGGGCGGCGGCCTGTCTGACTCTCCCTGGAGCTGTCGTTTTTTCTCCCCCTTCCCCTCCTTTTCTCCCGCAGTCACTTCTTCCCTTCTCCTTCTCCCCCTTACCTCGCCGTGTCAAAACCGTCTCGAAATCCTCTTAAATCGAAAATCCCCGCCCGGTTACTAGTGGTGGTTCTCTACTCTTTCAGAGCTTACACTACTGTGTAAAAGGGGGAAAAGCCAAGACTGCATTGGCCAGGGACCGAGCGACGGAGGAACAAAAGTTTTTGACCATTACGATACAGAGAACCGTGACTTTTCCTTAACCAGTGGGAGCAAAAACTTTGGAGAAATTGTTTGTTCGGTTAATTGGCTACACTGACAAAACTCTGTCGAACAAATGGTGGAACTTTTCCTAGCTCATGAATGCAGATGGAGTTTAGGTATCAAGCCACTCCTATGAGGGGATGTCTTCTTTCCTTCCCTTTTCTCTTGCCCCTCAAAATCATACGTAGAGAAGTTTCAGGAGTGAAAGACGTAGAGACGAGGAGGAGGAGGAGGTGTCTGAATTTTACATCTTTACCCCCTCGCTCCCGCTCTTGCTGGGAAGGAGCGAGGAGGCCTCAGTCGAAGGAGCGAAGAAGTCTTCTTCGGACCGACGCCATCCAGGCGTCTTATCTTGCAAGTGAAGCTACTTTTCCAGGCCCAAACAGTGAAGTCGGCAGAGTTTCCTCTTTCTCGGAGGACGAGGATCGGGTGGAGTCAGCGCAGACGCCGAAAAGGGACCTCCTCCTCCACTGCCTCCCTTATTCCAACGCATTCCCCGAAGAGGACTGAGTATACGTACGGAGCGAGAAGGGAGTGGTGAGATTCTCGCACTAGACTTTCAAGACCCTCTTCTTCTTCTGCCGGCGGCGGCGGCTTGGTTTTTGTTCCTTTTCCTCCTCTTCCCCCGGCTCTTCTCTGGGGTGTTTGGCCTTGAAGGGGAGACGAGAGGAGGGAGCTCTTCTTCTGCCGTGGGGAATGAGCGAGATAGCACACGCACACACAGAGAGAGAGAGAGAAGAAGAGTCCGAGAATCTTACTCTCCTCCTTCGATCTCTCCCAAGAACTTATTTGCTCTCTTTTCCCCCTCCGGAAGAATTGTTCCCCCCCTCTCCTCTCCCCGTTTTCATTGCCCCGTGAAGACCCCAACGATGGACGAACGGACGAACGGGGGAGAAGAAGACCTGCTGATCGAGTTTGCGGCGGTGGGGGGGAAACTCGTAAAAAGGCCCTTTCCCCCCTTTCGCCGTTCTTCAGTCTGTGCCTCGACCGGTGGCGGCCAAACCATTGAAAAGAGGGACAAATTGCCTGCCAGATTAGATTTTCCATGCGCGCGCCTCTCTTCTCGCGCTTTATGCTATTCAAAAGCGGAGGGGGGGGGGGCAATCCCTACGGACTGCTCCAAATTTTGCCCCCCCCAAAAAATCATTTCATAGAGGGAATCTCGAGTTTTCAGTCCCTCCAAACACGCTATTGTAGCTTTGTCTCCTATGGCAATTCAGTTGCCGCAGAAACGGAACGAATTGTGCTGTGTTTTCCCCTCTGTGTTGGTATGCCGCCACTCAAGGTTCTCCGACTGCAGATGTTGGTGTTGGAAAAGCAGATAAAGAGAGAGAGAAAGAGGCTTTCAATGCAATTTCCCAAGGATGCATCGAAGGGGAGAAGAAAACTTATCGCAGCTCCTCTTCCTCGATCCCCAAAGCGTTTGCCGTTTCTCGGAGGGGAAAGCAATGGAATTTGGAGAAGAAGATGATATTCTACAGCAAGGATACGGGGTATCACTATGCAGAGGGATTTTGTCTCTTTCTACAAACATTCTGCCTGCACTCACATTTTGACATTTCCTTGGAATACGGTCTCGAGCCTATAGTTCCCGTGATATTGTTTGGAGGTTGTCTAAAAAATTCACAGCTTTTTGGGCGTTTTATTGCTTTTGGTTTCTCTCTGGAATGAAGGTTTCGCTGTTACTCGTAGACATGGGAGCGAAAACCACGCAAAGGAAAAACAATTTCAGAAATGCCGCTGTTTTCAGGCCTCTAAAATATTTTGCACGTTTTGGGTGTCTGCAAACTTTATCCTGGATCCCGTGCCAAAGCGAAAATCTCTTTCTCCCATTGTCTTGGCAGCTTCCGACGCTTCCCTCTCCCCTCCCCAAATTTCAAGACTTCGGAGCCTCACACTCATGTTTTAATTTTCCCCTATATCCCTTTTTGTGCGAAGCAGCATTTTTCTTCTTGTGAAGAGTACGGGAATATTGTGAGGCCTCCTCCTCCTCCCCACCTGAGGGACCTTCCTCCTTGAAGTGGATGGAACTCCTCTTGCATGCTCGATCCCAGGTGGCCCCTTCCACCCTTTCTCTCCTGTCTCCCCTTTTGCCGCGCGGGGGAGGACGAGGAATGAATGGGTTTTCTGTTGGACTCGAGACAATATTTATGGGCAGTAATAGAAAAAAAGAAGCGTTTCAGCCGACATTTCATATTTCGACCTGCAGAAAGAGCATCGGATAGCGGTTAAAACTTGTGGATGGTTCTGCCTTTTTCCCAGACTTGTTTGAGCCTCTTTCTATCCATCCTCCTCACCACGTTATGGCTTGAAGGAAGGTGCTGAGACAAGGTAAAAGACGGAGCTGGGGCAAGTAAATCAACGACACGAGGGAAAACCCAAGTGAATTGGCAACAATTGGCGCAATCATATAAACTTTCCACCTGTCCCACAGCACGGCGGTTGTAACAGTAATAGAAAGCAGCGGGGAAATTGGGGGAGTGAGTTGGTTGGTCGGTTGAGGAGGCGCCATTAATGGAAACAAATGCGAGAAGCGACGGGAAAAGAAAGAGGAGAAGGGGGCCTCCCCCCCTCCTTCTTGGTTCGTCGACCTCCTCCTCCTCCTCTTCTCCGCTTTCTCTTTCGCTCTGTCTCCCTTTTCCTCCCCCCTCTCTCAGTCTCCCTCTCACCCAAGGCCCCTTTCCTGCTGTCAGCGGAGGGGATTTTCCACGAAGGGTTTTCGGGGTCACGAAAGGAGGAGGAGGGGGCATTAGTCGTATTTCGAAAAGAGAGAGAGGGAGGAGAAACTCATTGTGTTCTTGTAGGACTTGAAGCAACTGCCCCAGAGAATGCTTCCGTTTTGCAGTGAAAGTTCTCTCCTCTTCAGCCGTTCAAATTCCGAAGAGAACGAAAACTCCATGTCGGAAATACAGAGCCTTACAGTCCAGGGCAACAACTTTTGCCAATTTCATCCCTCCAACTCTTTTCTCCAACCATCGGTGATGCAAAAGGTCCTTGATTCTATAATGAAGCAGAAGGCAGTTGGGGAAAAAGTCGGATAAAAGAAAAAAGTCTCCCAGGCTGATCTATAGTAGGATAGAGGCATGACTGGGGCAAAGGAAAGGAGAAGAGAAAAGGCGCCATGAGCTTTCATTAGACGGC
>JAAUXV010286619.1_pt1 | contig 13613 bp, 25 predicted proteins | sample 7278181 | NCBI WGS metagenome assembly JAAUXV01 (sample SAMN14350114, study PRJNA611818) | marine sediment metagenome | isolation source: surface marine sediment (2.1m) | place: French Polynesia: Moorea | collected 2018-08
CAGAACGAGGCGGCGGAATCAGATAACAGTGTGTAATACCATACCTTAGTTTGAATGATCGTAATCTGCAGACTTTTTTCGTAAAGGCGCGGAGCAAAATGGCGGACTCAGCACTCTGCCAGAGCTAAAGGATTTCATACTGAAGAGGAGGAGGGAGGTCGAAGAGAACAAACTTTCGGTGTTGTCAAAAATAATTTTTTATACAAGGGACACACAGAATAGCGTGCCGAAAACTCGTGAAATTAAGGACTTGGCGGGCGCTCCACCGAAGCCGCCGCCGCCGCAACCCGCGGTGCCCCTTCCGCCTCTTCCTCGGGTCACAGAGGCCCCGAGGACGCGCGCACCGAGGCCGAAGAAGAGGAGGAGGTTCTTCTGGGCGCGCAGGAAGAAGAGGGGGAAGAACAGGGCGTCAAAGTGAGCGAAAAATGAACATAAATCTTTCCAAAATGCTTCCCCCCAATTTATTTCATGGTTGAAGGAAAGAGAAGAAGTCCAAGGTGAAGCCAGTCCCCAAGAAGAGGGGCGGCGGAGGCGGCAAGAAAAAGAAGATAAAGATTGTTCAGAAGCCGCCGCCGCGGAAGAAGAAGACCGGCCGAGGGTTCCCGAAAAGGAGGCGGAGTCCCTTCTCTTACTTTGCGCTGCCGCTAATACTCGGATGATAGGAAGTTGTTCTAATTTTTTGGTGCTTTTATTTTCTTCAAAGGTGCTATGGCACTGACATCCGTCGCTTGGTATCATTTTGTCCAAAAAAATACGCTATGTATTGAAACGTTTTCACATTCTTGCCATCACCACTTTCGTCCTCTACCGAACTTTAATGCCATACCGGTAACTACTTTTTTCCCCAATGAATCTTTCGCGTTGAAAATACGGTAAACACCTCTGCTACTTCTTGCCCATGACCGAAACCGGTTGTCCGTAGAATTGCAGTTGCTTATGCTGCTGCTGCTGAGGCTGCATGTAGTGGTAGGCGGCGGGGCGGAGCTGCAGCACAGGCTGGGAGGCGTAGCCATAGCCGTAGACTGAGGGTCGGGACTGGACAGAAGTAAGAAATTGAAGTTAAGTCGATTTCTCAGACAAGATGCAAGTAAACGCTAAAGATATTTCAATAAGCAAATACCTGGCTGAACTGTTGCTGGTAACGCTGTTGCTGTTGCTGCGGCATGGGGAAGCCAGACCTAAGGTCGTAGGGCGTGGCGCCTCCGCCAAAGTCCCCGACAAAGTCGAATCCAGCGTCGTCGCTGCCGTAGGTCCCGGCGTCGCACTTGGGGTCCGGAGAGGGGTGGTTCCTCAGGACGCGGTTGATGGTGCGCAGGAGGGGGTGCTTCTCGCAGCCGCAAACGTTGTTGAAGTCATCCAGGTCCAAAGCCCAGATCATGGCTCCGCCGTAGCCCTTGGCCTTGACGAACTCGGACTTGCGGCGCACCATGGCCACGTCGTCGTAGCCCACCCACTGGTTGCCCTTGAAGGCGTAGGGACCCAGGGCCTCCCGGTCGTGGTGCACCACAGTCCAACCCTCGCTCTTGATCTTCTGGCATATCTGCGGTTACGAAGAAGACAAACAGTTGATTTCCCAAAAAATTCTGCAGTGTACCGTAGAATAATAATATCTTTCAAAAAAAATCTCACCTCATAGTAGGCGAGGAACCCGGCGGCCCTGGTGAAGGGCCCCTGCAGCCCCCTCTGCGGCGCCTTGGCGTTCAGGCCGTTCTCCGACGGGTTGGCCAGGGAGAAGGCCTGCCCGTACATGGGGATGCCCATCACCAGCTTCTTGGGGTCGGCGCCCTTCTCCACGTAATACTTCATTGTGTACTCAGAGTTGAAGTAGTCGTAGTCTGATCCTTCATAGTCCTTGAGGGGGGCGACGTGTCCGGTCTTCTTGTCCCAGTGGCCGTGGTAGTCGTAGGTCATCACGTTGATGATGTCCAGATACCTGAGGGAGGAAAAATTATTCGAATGTTTGAATCATCTCAGATATTTCGTGGAATGCCGAACTCACTGGCTCATGGTCTTGACATCGTAGGCCTGGTCGATGACGGTCTTGCTGGGGGAGACGGCGGCAGTGAGGAGGAGCCCCTTGGGCCTGAAGGCCATCTTTAGCTCCTTGACCCAGGCAGCAAAGTTCTCCTTGTCTGCAGGCGGGCCTCGGTCGCAGTTGACCTGCCAGCACTTGGGATACTCCCAGTCGAGGTCCAGACCGTCAAAGTTGTACTGCTCGATGAACTGGAGGGCGTGCTCAATGAAGGCCGACCTCGAGCTCTTTTGCGAGACGAGCCTGCTGTACTTGTCGCCCTCAGAGTCATTCCAACCGCCAATGGCGATAAGCACCTTGACTCCCTTCTTCTTCAGGTCAGTGACCTTCCTGTAGAACTCATTGTCCAGGTCGGCCCAGGTGTCGTGGGGTTTCATCTGGAGGCTGACAGGGTCGAGGACAGCAAAGCCGTACATGACGTGGGTGCAGAGGGAGGGGTCAATGTCGTCGGGGGTGTACTTGCCCTGCTCCTGCCTGTACCAGGCCCAGTTTGTGAAGTAACACACCACCTGTGGATTTCGAGGAAAACACGTATCACATACAACATAATATTTTTATAAACCGCGCGTCTCACCTTGTTTCCAGTGTCAGGAACGTCGCTGGGCTCGTACTCGTTTTCATCCTCGTCCATGTCCATGCCCTGGTCGTGATCCTGGTGGCCGTCGTGGTCCTCCTCGTGGTGCACGGGCGGAGGAGGCTGTGGCGGGTACTCTGGCGGCCTGGAGTCGCCGATCTCGTTGTTCCCCGATCCCTCGCAGCCGGCGTCCTGCGGCCAGGTGCAGGCCATCTGGCCCCAGTGCAGCCCGCCCGGGCAGGCGCGCTCCTCGTAGTCGCCGTTGTTGCACATGAGGTAGGAGGAGCACTCGGACGGGTGCGGCTTGAAGCTGGACTCGCAGCCCGAGTAGGGGGCGGTGGGCAGGTCGGCCACCAGGCGGTTGGCCTCCTCCTGGATGCGGAAGTTGCCCATCATGGCGCACGACGGTCCGTAGCCCTGAAAAATTCATTAAATACGAGACTATTAGGATTTAAACCACTTTTTGCACAAAATCTACAGCTGTGCAAACAATTTTTAAGTAGGATAATTAAACTCTCGCGAACTCACAGAAAGCCTGCCCAGTCCCCTGTTGATGGTCCTGAGGAGGGGGTACTTTTCACAGCCGCAGCGGTTGGTAAAGTCATCCAGGTCGAGGGCCCAGATCATGCCACCTCCAAGACCCATCTCCTTGATGTACTTGGTCTTGTAGGCAATTGTGTCAACGTCATCAAATCCGACCCACTGGTCCCCCTTGAAAGCATATGGGCCCATGCGGCTCTCGGGATCTCTGACAAGCTTCCAGCCCTCGTTCTTGATCTTGTGACAAATCTGAAATACGAAAAGAGGTGAAAAAGCCGTCTATACTTCTAGTTTGAAATGTAAATACCTCATAGTAAGCCAGGAATCCTCTAGCTCTTGTGAATTCTCCAGCTTCTCCTCCTCCGTGGCTCTTTGCCTGAAGCCCATTTTCAGAAGCTTCGGCCAAGGTGAACGACTGTCCATAAGTCGGCATGCCAAGGATGACCTTTTTGGGATCAAGACCCTTCTTGATCCAGTAGTGAATGGTGTAGTTGACATTAAAGAAGTCCTTGGAGTTCATGGGATGGTCATACATGGGGGCAACATGACCAGTCTTCTTGTCCCACTGACCATGATAGTCATAGGTCATAATTGACACATAGTCAAGGTACTTATTGGTGGCAGGGACATCATATCCAGCATCAACAACAGTTTTGGAAGGGGTAACTGCTGCAGTCAGGAGGAGACCATGAGGTTCAAAGGCCATCTTGAGCTCCTTGATCCAGGCGGCAAAGTTGGCCTTGTCACTGTCAGGGCCCTTGTTGCAGGCCACCTGCCAGCACTTAGGGTACTCCCAGTCCAGGTCCAGACCATCAAAGTCATACTTCTTCAGGAATTCTACAGCATGCTCAATGAAGGCTGCACGTGAGCTAGGGCTGGATACCAGCTTGCTGTACTTGTCGCCAGCACTGTCATTCCACCCACCAAGGGCGAGGAGTACCTTGCGGCCCTTCTTGTGATTCTTGTGAGCCACAACCTTCTCGTAGAACTCTGCATACAAAAAGTAAAACATGTTGAACAAAAAGAACAAAAAAACAAAAAAGACTCAGCTTACTGTTATCCAGGTCAGCCCAAGCATCATGGGGCCTCATCTTCATGGTATTGGGGTCCAGCACCACAAAGCCGTAAACAATGTGGGTACAGAGAGATGCATCTATGTCCTCAGGTTGGTACTTGCCCAAGCCGGGCCTGTACCAAGCCCAGTTGGTGAAGTAGCAGACCACCTTGTAGCCAGAGTCCGAGGTGGCGACCTCGTTGTCGCTCTCACTGCTGTCTCCGTCGGAGGACTCCACAACATCGAACTGGTCATCATCGTCATTTCCGCCGCCCTGGCCGCCGGGGTAAGAGGAATCTCCGCCGCTCCCGCCGGAGCCGCCGCCCGCTCCTCCTCCTTCGCCCATCTCCACAACTTCGGCGTCGTCGCCGGAGCCGTCGGTGATGCCCGGGTACTCGCCCTTGGGCACGGAGAGCACGTCCTTGATGGTGGTGAGGAGCGGATGGGGTCCCTCGCCGCAGCGGTTGTTGAAGTCGTCCAGGTCGAGCGCCCAGATCATGCCGCCGCCAAGACCCATCTTGCGCACGTACTCGGACTAAAAAGGAAACAAAAGCGAGCTTCGTAAAACAAATAGAAAATCGAGTAATGTGATAAATGACGTGGAAAAAAACTGATATCAAAGAGTACCGTACGTTGGGAGTTTCTGCGCTTTCAAAATAACATTTACTGTACCTTGTATTGGATCATATCAACGTCGTCGTAGCCGACCCATTGGTTGCCCTTGAACGCGTAGGGTCCCATCCTGCCCTTAGGGTCTTTGACAACAGTGTAGCCCTCGTTTTTGACCATGTGGCAGATCTCGTAGTAGGCCAGGAACCCGGCGGCTCGCGTGAACTGCCCCGCGCGGCCCTTGGAGCCGGGGGAGTTGAGTCCGGTGTTGGACTGGTCGTTGATGGTGAAGGCCTGCCCGTAGAGCGGCATGCCCAGCACCAGCTTGTGCCTCGGGGCTCCCTTCTCAATCCAGTAGTTTATGGTGAAGTTGGTGTTGAAGTACTCAACCGGAATTTCAGGGTGATGGTACATGGGGGCAACGTGGCCGGTCTTCTTGTCCCAGTGGCCAAAGTAGTCGTAGGTCATGACTGCAATCCAGTCAAAGTACATGGCAACCTTGTCGACCTCGTAGCCAGCGTCGATGATCTTCTTGCTGGGGGAGACGGCCGCGGACAGAAGTAGGCCATGGGGCTTGAAGGCATCACTGAGCTCCTTCACCCAGGCAGTGAAGGCCTCCTTGTCACCAGCCCTGTTGGGCTTGCAGTCAGTCTGCCAGCAGGCGGGGTACTCCCAGTCCAGGTCAAGGCCGTCAAAGTTGTGCTTGAGGATAAAGTCGACAACGTGCTGGATAAACTTGCTCCTGGCGGAGGGGTTGTTGACCAGTCGGCTGTACTTGTCTCCCTGAGAGTCATTCCAGCCTCCAATGGCGATGGTGACCTTGATTCCTTTCTGCCTCAGAGCAGTGACCTTTTCGTAGAATTCTGAGGAAGGGGAAGTACGGGAATTCATAAAAATACGAATGTGTTTGAACTATAAAGTTTCACATACTGTTGTCAAAGTCAGCCCATCCGTCGTGAGCCTTTATGACCAGGTTGGAGTAATCCAGGACAGCGAAACCGTAGACAATGTGAGTGCAGAGCTCAGGGTCAATATCCTCAGGCTTGTACTTGCCCACGCCAGGGCGGTACCAGGCCCAGTTGGTGAAGTAGCAAACAACCTGAAAGAAAAAATAGTTCCTCCAATTAAATATGTACAAAATTATCCTGACCAATACTAACCTTGTAGTCGTGTTCTGCCGGCCACCCCGCCACCGGAGGGTAGGTAGGCCTGGGCTTGGGGGTGGTCTGAGGCGGGGGGCGGGGCTTGGGCTCGCCCGGGTTGGGGGGCGGCTGGCCGATAGGGTAGGCGGGCTTCTGGCCGTCCGACGGCGGGGCGCCGGGAATGGTGTTGTCAGGGCGAGTGGGCTCCTGCTTCTTCTTGGGCTTGCACTTTTGGGCGCGCTCTGGAAAAAACATTCTGCGGATAAGTCAAGAACCCACAAAAAAGAAAAACTAAGTCCTAGAGTCCCTAATAATATGATATGTGGTACATATTCCCAGTTTTCCACGCACCGTTCGAGCACCCCGGCACGGCGGCGGGGTAGTTGCACCCGCTGATGGTCTTGTCCCAGACGGTCCCGCTCTGGCAGTCGGTCTCGAGCCACTTGAAGTGCACGCACTGGCGGTAGAAGTGGCAGCACTCGCCGATGTCCGGGTCGAAGCCGGACTCGCACTCCTTCTCCTCGTCGTCCTGGTAGCGGACGGAGGCGAAGGAGCCCTGGGGGACGGCCCAAGGGTTGGTGAAGTCGAAGGTCCAGGCGTAGGAAGGGTAGGAGGCCTGAATTGACTTCTTCTTGATGGCCTGGAGTAAGGGGAGAAAAACATCAGAAGTTTAGAACCAAACTGGTGTAGGAATAAGAAAAGAATTAGGCAAGACCTACGAAGATACTTTACGAAAATTAAACTCTGGAAGACACCATACGGACGATTTCGTCTTCCCCCACCCACCTGCTGCCCCCTGGAGTGGTCCTCGTTTGACCCGTCCTGGCAGCCAGAGTTCTGCGGCCAGTCGCACGAGTTCTTCTCCCTGACGAAGTGGAGCCCGGCCGCGCACTTCTTGGCGTAGCGGAAGCCGTCCTTGCACACGGTGAAGGCGTTGCAGTCGCCAGGGACAGGCGCGTACTCGCCAGGCTCGCACTCCTGCAAATCTCCCGCATCGTAGGAATAAACCAAAATACTGCTAAAAAGTTTTCTTACCTCTCCGTTTCCTCCGCTTTGGCCGATCTCGTTGTCGTTGTCCACCACGACCTCCTGCTCGCCCAGAATCTCATCGGCGGGAGGGCCTCCGTCGGAAGCGCCGCCAACTAAGGAAGATAAGAATGAAATAAATACTGTATGCACAAAAGCTGGGAAATTGTCTTTTTCTTCTACTCACGGCTCCTGGTGTTGCACTCTGCGTCGTCCTGCCAGGTGCAGTAGCCGCTGGTGTGCCAGTAGAGGTTGGCCGGGCAGGACCTCTCCTCCTTCTTGCCCTGGAAATGGGAGTCGACAGAAGCAGGAAACAAGAATAAAAAACTTATCACATTGGAACTTCTGGTGGTGACTTACATGTTGGCAGACGAGGTACTTGGAGCAGAGGCAGTCGTGGGTGAAGGTCACGCCCTCTGAGTCGCAGGGCGTGCCAACCTGGTTTTCCTGGCACCCCTGTCCCTGTCCCTGTCCCTGACCTTGTCCTTGCTCTTGTCCCTGACCCTGGTCTTGGCCCTGGCCTTGTTGTTGCCCCTGGTCTTGGCCCTGGTCCGGGTACTGTACCTGACCCTGATCCTGCGGGGGTTTTATGGGCTGCGTTTCGGGCCTCGGGGGGTAAGAACCTGCGGTAAATGAAAAATAATTAATAATTTCAAGTCAATTCGCTTAAAAATGATTTTTTTCTACCTTGGGGCTTCTCGATCACCCCCTCCTCGGGCAGGCCCGGCCTCCACTCGGACGGGGGCGGCGGCGGCGGCGGCTGCCAGGCGCCGCCGTCGTCCCAGGGGGTCGTGTCGAGCGGGATGGGCGGGGGGGTGGAGACGGGCGGCGGGCGGCGGCAGCCGGCGGAGTCGGCCGCGGGGGTGTCGCGGAGGACGGCGCTCACGGCGCTGATCACCTAGTTTGTGGGAAAGTACATGTTGGGATAGTCTGAATTTGAATGTTGAATAGCAATGAGCCAGCCAACTCTAGCAAAAAAAAAATTCTCTCGCTTTCTCGTCACCAACGTTTATATTTAAAATCTAAATTTGCTAACCGGGTTTGGCCCCTTGCAGCAGAGGTTGTTGAAGTCGTCCAGGTCTACGGTGTAGAGCGTGGCGCCGCCGTATCCGTTCTCGACGATGAACTTTGCCTTGCGGGCGGCGGACTCTGCGTCGTCGTAGCCCACCCACTGGCCGCCGCCGTGAGCGTAGGGGCCGCGGGAGGCGGTGCCGGGGGACTTGGTCAGCTTGTACGAGTCGACTGAAAAAAGCGAAGGAAAAAAACCTTTGAGAGGGCGAACATTTCAAAACATTGGACATTTCGTATTTCTGCAAACGACAAAAAAGGCGTCTAGTGTTCAATTTGTGAGTGAAGCAGGGCAATGTTTGCGGGAAAACACGGAAAGTTCGGGTTGTCCAAAAAAAAAAACATGGACTCACTCATGGAGCAGATCTCGTAGTAGGCCAGCATCCCTCCCTGCATGGTGAACTCGCCCGGCTCCCCCCTCCCGTCGGTGGGGGCGTCGACGCCGTGGAAGGTGGAGCGCAGGCGGAAGGTCTGCCCGTACAGGGGCACCCCGGCGTGGATCTTGTTCTTGGGGACGCCCTTGGACGCCACCTGCTCGAGGATGTCGGCGACGTTGTTGCCGTCGCGGTCGCTGGGCTGGAAAAGGATAGAGATAAGGATAGGAAATGATGTATAAAGCTGGAATCTTTTTGTGTTAGAAGACGTTTGCAGTAAAGATAATTCGCCAAACAAAATTGGCCTTTTGCCTAGAAATATGGCGAATTTCTCTCCCGTTTACCTGCTTGGTGAGAGGGCTGTGGTGTCCGGTGCGCCCGTCCCAGAAGCCGTGGTAGTCGTACGTCATGACGTTGACGATGTCCGCTGCCTTGCCCACCTCCCGCAGGTCGTAGGCCAGGGCGAGCACGGACGGGTAGCCGGCCACCGAAACGGCCAGCTCGTAGCCGCCGGCAGAGTCGAAGGCCGAGCGCAGGGACCTGAGCAGGTTGCTGAAGCCCTCCTTGTCCTGGCTGGGGCCCTTGGAGCAGTCGGACTGCCAGCAGACGGGGTACTGCCAGTCCATGGACAAGCCGTCGAAGCCGTGTTTCTGAGTTGAGAATTGACAAAGAATTGGAAAACTTGCGCAAAATCCCCAATATTTTTTTATCTACGGTACCTTCAGGTAAGCGACGGCCTTCTCCACGAAATTGTCGATGTTCTCCTGCTTGGAGACCAGCTTGGAGTAGGCTGAGGTGCCAGAGTCGGTCCACCCGCCCAGGGCGAGGAGCACCTTCACGTTGGGATTCTTGGCGCGGGCCACAGACTGGACGCGGTTGAAGAAGCCTTCAACAATTTTTAAAAAATAATACGAGTTTTTTTGCCAGACCGTTGGGGGAAATTATTGTTTTTTTGCCAACCGCTCTCGATGTCGTTCCTGGGCGAGGAGGATCCCAGCTCGAGGGTCTCGGTGTCGAGGGAGGCGAAGGCGTAGACCACGTGGGAGCAGCGGGAAGCGTCCTGGGGAAGGATGATTTTGAATCAACTTACTCTAGATTAGAAACAGACTTAGGTAGGGAAATTAGATAAACTAACCAGGTTTTCCGGGACGAACTTCCCGTCTCCCTCCCTCATGGCGGCCCAGTTGCTGAAGTAGCAGACGACGTTGCCCTTGGAGGCGTAGCCGGACGCCGGGGGGCGGCGGCGCTGCTTGAGGGAGTTGTCGGAGCCGGCCTGACATTGGAGAGCAATTTCCGAATTCAAGAACGGCATCGTCCGGCGATATCAAGTTCTATTTCTACCTGGTAGCGCTGCATCCCGAGGGAGTAAGGGTAACCTGTGCGCAAACGAGACATTATAATTGGACCTGATTTTCGCAAAAGTGCCGTGGCACTAAACTCACTGGCAATCTTGACGGGATCCGGCACCAGCCTGTGTCCGCCGCCGTAGGCGGCGGTGACTACCGAGGGGCCGCCGACGGCCTTCGCAGGCACCATGTAGTAGGGCGAGGGCAGGATGTCCGGGTGGAGGGCGTGCGGCAGGTGGCGGCTGGTCGGGGCCACCAGGCTGAGGACGCGGCCGCGGCGGGCGGACCCGGTGCGGCAGCCGCCGGCGTAGAACGAGCAGGTGCCGGTGGAAGAGTCAAACACCTGTGGGGAATACATATATTTTTGAAAAACGCTTTCTATTTATTATGAGTTAAGCTATATACCTGTCCGGCGTTGGGACACCTCAGCTTGAACTGAGCGCCGTCGACGCACCAGAACATTGCTGCGCAGTCCTGCGGGTCCGCGTAAAGGCCGTTGTCGGCACCGGAGCACCTGGCAAAAAAAAACTAAATTAGGCTAATTCCCAAATTTGTACATTCCATTTTGTTCACTCTGAGTTGAGGGCGACCCTGGAGGTGGCCTTGAATCCTGCGGCCCTGTGCCTGTTGATGCTGTTTCCCCCGGCGCCACCGCTGTTCCTGCAGGTGACCTCGGACGCCCAGTTGCAAACCTTCTTGTCGGCGTCGAAGAGAAGGCCGGCGGGGCAGTTCCTGCATTCAAAAAACATATTTCATTTTTTTTCTCTCTCTTTTCGAGTGAAAATTATGCGAACTTACTGGATGTGTGACCTCCCGTTGGGGTTGCAAAGAATGAAGGTGGAGCAGGTGGAGTCGTCGCTGTTCTCCTGCAGTCCGGAAGACGAGCAGCTGAGCAAGAAACGACACAATAATATAAGACAAATAAGCCACATTTCGTTTTCCGGAAAAGCAAACCTGATCTCCCCTGTGACCGGCGGGATCACCGGGTACTCTGGTCTGTTCTGCTCCTCGGTGTCGATGACCACCACGTCCTGGGGGGGCCTCTGGGGAGGGGGAATGGGGGGACTCGAGGGCTTCTCGTCGGCCTCCACAATCACCTCCTCGCTGGCGTCGTCCGTCAGCAGGGCTGATAAAAACATTTGAGTTTTTGAAAACTTTTCATTTGGGAAAGCAAGGGAAACCCGTACGCCTGAGGCTCCTGTTGATGGCGGAGAGCAGAGGCCACTTTCCTTGCCCGCAGGCGCCGACAAAGTCGTCCAGGTCGACGGCCCACACCATGGCGCCGCCGAAGCCGCGGCTCTTGATGTAGTCCATCTTGGCCGCCACGCCGTCCGCGGCGTCGAAGCCGACCCACTGCGTAGCGATTAAGTCTCTGAAAATGTGTCAAAAGATTGAATCTAGTGCCATTTCACCTGGTCGCCGCTGTATGCGTAGGCGTTGCCGCCCTCGTCCCTCTCCACCTTCCACCTCCCCTCCTTCATCGCCGCGCACACCTCGAAATAGGCCATGAACCCGCCCTCCTCCGTGTAGGGGGCGGGCTTGCCGTCGCCCGAGGAGGGGGAGCCTGCGGGCGTTTAGAGGCGCGCTCATTAGGGCGTAGAAATATGTGCAAGTTGCAACATCAACGGATGCCTTCGGCACGTGCTAAGTTACGGAATCGCGACCGGCCCATGGACGAAATTTTTCTCACCGGGCTTGTTCTGGTTGGGGCTGGTGAGGGTGAAGGAGCGCCCGTAGAAGGGGATGCCCAGCAGGAGCTTCTCCTTGGGGGCGCCCAGCTCCTCCCACATAGTCATGGCGGCGTCCTGAGAGAAAGCAAAATGACGTAATGTTGAAAATATTTTTAAGAGAAACGTGGAAAGAAACGTACCGCGTTCAGGACTTTGAAGTTGTAGGGGTCCGAGTTCCTCGCGTAGAGGGGCGCGTGGTGGTCGGCGCGTCCGTCCCAAGAGCCGCGGAGGTCGTACGTCATCACGTTGATGAAGTCCAGCTTCTCGGCAATCTTGGCAACCTTTTTTTTAAGAAATAAGAGGGAAATGAACGACAATTCATTATATGTTATTGTTGTCCCCCACCTCGTATCCCTCGGTAATTCTGAACTTTGCCGCCGAGACTGCGGCGGACAGGATCCAGGGGTCGACGCCCTCCTTCTTGGCCCGCATCTCGAACGCGTGGTGCAGCTCGTCCACCAGCTTGACAAAGTTGGCTCTGAAGGATTTGAATGAATACAGTAGTTTGGACCGAAAAGGCAAATTCGTAGTTGTCTCTTCCGCTCACTTGTCTGCCCACTTCCCGTCCCTGTCTTGAGCCCCGGGGTACTCCCAGTCCAGGTCGAAGCCGTCGAACTTGTGCTCCTCCATGAAAGAAATCACTGACTTGATGAACCTGGCGAAAAAGAGAGATAAAAACTCTATGTTTTTTCGACCGTAACATTTATTTGTGGAAAACCCACTTGTCCCTGTTCTCCGGGCTGGATGCCATGTCGGAGTACTTCTTCCCGCCCTCGTTCCACCCCCCGATGGCGATCATCACCTTCAGGTCCGGGTTCTTGTTCTTGAGGCCCACGGCGGACTTGTAGTAACCTAACAAAAGAATGAGTTGCAGCATTCAAACAGCATCCGTCAGGTCGAAATCGAGTGTGTCCTCACCCTGAACCAGATCGACCTCCTCGTCGAGCACCTTGATCCTGTGGGTGTGCTCCTCCAGCCCTGCGAAGCTGTAGATGACGTGGGTGCACAGGCGGGGCTCGACGTGGCTGGGGGTGAAGGTGAAGGGGTCCGGGCGGTAGACGGCCCAGCCGCTGTAGTAGCACACCACCTTGTAGGCGCCGGGGTCGGAGTAGCCGGATCCGCCGGCGCGGTTGCGCACGTAGAGCGCGGGCCGGTCCGGGATGCTCTCCACCGAGGACCGGACGCCGGCGGACTCCTCCTCCGGTCCCCCGAGGTCGCTGTGGTCGCCCAGGGCGGAGTAGGACTGCTGCTGCCGCTGCTGACCACTTCCGTAGAGTCGCTCCGCGGCGCCGTAGTAGTCCAGCCTGTCCGGGCGCGCGGTGTACCCGAGGGTGGACGGCGACCCGGACTCGACCGGGCCGCGGTTGAAGGGGACCCCGGTGGCGGCGGCAGAGTACGCGCTGCCCGTGGCGTGCGCCTCCGTGCGCCGGGCCTTGGCCTGCAACGGATGACATGATGTGATGATGAGCAACGTCAGGCACAGCGGACTAAAAACTTCACTTCACTAAAGTTCACTTCACGGCAGTGCTGCTGCTGCTGGCCTTAGCCCTTAATGCCAAATTTTATTCAAAAAATGCCAAATTTGAGGTTTTATTTACTGACTCCAAAAATTTTCAATGGCAAACAGTAAATAAAATTTTCTCGAAAAAAAATGCCAAACAGTAAATAAATCCTAATCCCAAACGTTTTTGAAAATGCCAAATTTCTGGAATCTGGCATTGAAAAATGCCAGTTGGCAGCACTGGTTCACGGATACACGAGACCAGGGCTGCCAGATGTTATTTTAAAAATTTAAAATGCGCGGGAAAGTTATCGAAATGAGCAAAAAATGCGCCAGCCTAAAATGTCTATTTTTGCATTTTTGGACGTTTCAGATGGACCGGTACGAAAACAAAATTAAAAAATCTTCATTAAAAAAGCTTAAAAATCAAATTTGTGTGTAGTAAAATCTGGCAATGTTCAAAATGCGGTTAAATTATCGGAGAGGCTACTGACAGCTGTTGCTTTAGCAGGTTAGGCTTAGCTTATGGCCTGGTGCTCCAGCAGGCTAGGCCTAGGCAGGTTAGGTTGGGTTAGGTTAGGTTAGATTAATTTCAGTAGCCTCTCCGATAACTTTAC
>JAAUXV010027362.1_pt1 | contig 13606 bp, 15 predicted proteins | sample 7278181 | NCBI WGS metagenome assembly JAAUXV01 (sample SAMN14350114, study PRJNA611818) | marine sediment metagenome | isolation source: surface marine sediment (2.1m) | place: French Polynesia: Moorea | collected 2018-08
CTCCCGGGTCTCGCGGGCAACTAATACTAAGATGGGACTGGGTCTGGGTTGTAGGACCCCCCGAATCCGGAGTTGGGAACGGGGATGGGGGATGTCGTCTCCGCTGCTGCGGGCTAGCAGAGCCAGTTCAAAGGAGCTTAACTTAATCCCAGATCAAACTGGGGAAAGAGGGGATGGGGGTGGGGGGTGGTAGAAACGGGGGGGAGGGGGGGGGCTTAGCAGCAGTGGAAAGCGGCGCCGTCCGTCCGTCAGTAGTTGGACTCCCTATCCCCTGAGCCGATGGGAGCTTCGCCTTTGGATTAGGGATTTAGAGAGGAAAGAAGGAAAGAGGAGGAGGAGGGGCAAAAGGGGGATTGCAGCTCTAGCTAGGCTAGGCTGGATCCATCCCAGATTATAATCCTCCTCCTCCTCCGCTTCCTCTCTCTCTCCGCCTTTTTTCTTTCTTCTTTCTCCGCACCTTCGTCGTCCTCCCCCCTTTTCTATACGCACTGCTATACTTTTAGTTTCTGAGCCGATGAAAAACTTTTTTTCTCTTTTTTCTCTCTCTCTGTTCGTGTGTGTCTCCGTCCGCCCTCAGGCAAGTCGTCGGACCCCTTGGATTATTGGAGCCGGGGATGGGATTGGGATGGAGGGGGGATTGGGATGGAGCACGGTGGAATGGAGAAACGGAAAGAGGAAAGGGAAAGAAGGACGAATCCCGTTTCTGCGAATGTTGCGGTACACTTATACACACTATGCCACGCCCCTTCCATTTTCCATTATTTACTCTTTGAAGCTCATGCAGAACATGGGCATGCCCTGCCCAACCAACCACTAAGTGCAGCTTTTCGCAGATATTATTATTCCTACGTCGATGTGCCGCAAATAAGCATTCAGTGAACCTTTCGTAGAGGTCAAAATTATCCACACTTTGGCCAGCCTCTCAAGCCATTCCAATTCTCTCAAAAAGTTTGCACTCGCATCGCAAGAATCTGTGATGAAGTTTTTGTACAGCAAATTGATGCCATGCGGGGATACTTTACTTTGAGTAAAAAATGCCTGCTTCTTCGTTTTTTTTGTCCTCAGAAGTGCTACAACAACATCATTTCGGATCTGCGTGTCTGTATGATGCATAACTTATATTTCTATCCGGGTAAATTATTTCTCGTGCGACGGACCTTGTTCGGATCCCTCCACTCCCCCGTAATTTGCGAAAGAGGAGGGAAGTGTCTCGCTCACCTTCTCCGCCGAAGATTGCAGTCCTAGATTTCTCGGAGAAGTTGCGCGTTGCGCCGCCGCCGCGCCGCCGGCCAGCCGCAGCGAAAAAAGTAAATAAGAAATTTCGGACCGGACACCGAACCGGACCGGACCAGAGTGTATGACCCCCTGAACCTGACAGTCCCGGACAACCCGGAGCCCCACGGCCAAGACAGCTCCAGACACCGTCGCACCATGGTAGACGTGGGCATGTACGCCAGGTAAGAGAGAGGGGGGAAGACCGATTGCTAGCCAAACGCCGCCTCCACCGTCATCTCCGCCATGGTCCTCCGCGGCGCCCCTCTCCTCCGCGCCGGGGCAGCCCTGTCCTCCTCCGGGCCCCGCCGGCCCAGACACCGGTTCACCCTGAGCACCCTGCTTCGCCCGGTCAACGTCCTGCCGCACCGGAGCCCTGACAGTCTCAGGCTGCTGGAGGACGCCCCCGTGGAGGTGGAGGACGCCGCCTCCTCCGCGCAGGGACCGGAGTGCAAGAGCCACAGGCTCCTGGTGGACCAAGGCATTATCAGACCGGTCACGAACTGCCCGGGAATGTTCCACTACCTGCCACTGGCTGTCAGGTAAGTGGTGGTTGAACTAGACGTACGATTTTTTCCTAACCCTGGATTGCTCTTTAGGGGTCTGTTGAAAGTGTTGCGAGAAAGCACAATGACAAGAAGAAAGGCAATTCGGGTGTGGTAAAACACGTGGCGATTTTATTACCAATCACTGGCAGCGAGAAGTGAACGAACTTGGTTCGTGTCTACATTAGGGCACGGGACTATACTTAAGCAGAAGGTAGTTTTGAGAGTTCATGGAGGTGTGGGTGGAAGAATAGCTCTATTTGTCAGTATCCGTGGTATTGCCTCCATCGTCCGAATCCATGTCTCCAAGGCGCTCTTCTATCTTGGCAAATACCTTGTGAAGCTTCCTCTCACTGTCAAGCAGGCCAAATTTCTCCTTGGTGTAGAAGACCTCAAGTTCCCCATTTGTGTCTCTCACAGCGATGTCGAAGCAGTCTGAGCGGTCATGGGACTTTTTGCCGTGGACGACAACTCTCTCGTGGTACACTTTCTCAATGTCCTTCTTCACCTTTTCATAGCAATGTCTGTACTTCTTGGTGCTTTTGTCGTTTCCATATGTGATGCGTAGCTTTACAACAGGTTTTCTGGACATGGACATGGTGAGGGCTGGTCCAGGAGAGAGACAAGAGGGCAAAAAAGACTTTGAATGGAGAGACTGTTGTTCCAACAGTCCTATTTTCAGAATATTTGGCCAGACACTACTTGTTTCCTCAAAAAAGGAGAAAGGTAATTGCAATAGAAAAAGGCCGAAATATTAAAAGGGATGGGGAAATATGGTAAGTGAAGTCTGAACGAACAATTTCTTCTTGGCAATATACTTGCTCACGCGGCTAAAATTTGGAGAAGGCTTCCTTTCGTCCTTGCTATAGGGCTGCAGTGTAACGTAGGAATGCAATCCAGGGCCTTGGGAAATATACTGTATTATGACACCTTACCAGCATATTTACCAGAATAAAACTTCTCAGTCTACATTTTCTTTTATACCGTATATATATATTCCAGGTCCCTGGAGAAGCTGACGCGCCTGATCGACCGCCACATGGAGTCCATCGGCTGCCAGAAGGTGCTGATGCCCTCGCTGACCCCGGGCGACCTGTGGGTGGCCACGCAGCGCTGGGACAAGATGGGCCGCGAGCTGCTCAAGGTGGACGACCGCCACGGCCGCAGGTTCGTGTTCAGCCCCACCCACGAGGAGGCCATCACCGCCCTCGTCGCCGGACTCTTCCCCGTCTCCTACCGCGGGCTCCCTATCAAGATCTACCAGACGTCCAACAAGTTCAGAGACGAGCTGAGGCCAAAGTACGGGCTCATGAGGAGCCGGGAGTTCATCATGAAGGACCTCTACACGTTCGACCGGAACCTGGACGAGGCCCGGAGGACGTACGAGGAGGTCGGCGGGGCGTACAACGCCTTCTTCGAGGAGCTGGGCGTGCCCTTCGTCAGGGTGAGGGGCGACACCGGCGACATCGGCGGCTCCACCTCGCACGAGTACCACTTCGACGTTGGCGGCGTCGGGCAGGACAGGCTGTTCACCTGCGGGCGGTGCTCGAGGGCGGAGAACGCGGAGGTGATGAAGTCGGCCGGTTTCGGCGACTGCGGCGTGTGCGGAGGGGCGGCCGAGCTCACAGAGTCCAGGGGAGTGGAGGTGGGACACACCTTCTTATTGGGCGACCGATACTCTGCCATCCTCGGGGGACAGTTCCTCAACGAGAAGGGCAAGCCGGAGGTGCTGCAGATGGGATGCTACGGGCTGGGGGTCTCAAGAATCCTGGCAGCCTCCGTGGAGGCATTGTCCACGGAATCAGAACTACGGTGGCCGAAAGCCATCGCTCCCTTCGCCTGCTGCGTGGCTGCGCCAAAGGGAGGCAGCAAGGAGGAGAAGGCAGTCGGAGGAAAGGTGCTCGAGTTCTACGACGAGCTAAACTCGGAGGTCTTCCCGGGGGATGTGGCGCTGGACGACAGGGATCGGGTGACGGTGGGCAAGAAGCTGAGGGAGGCCGCAAAGACAGGCTACAGGTTCGTCGTCGTCTTCGGCAAGGGAAGTCTCGAGGAGAAAGGACCTGTGGTGGAGGTGCACAGCGTGGACGTGGAGAGTGGGGAGTGGACAAAGGCGGAGATGGCGGTGGGGGAGGCGGGGGACTTTTTGAGATCTTCCTCATGACATGTGTGCCTTCTTTCAATTTTCTGTGATTGAATTGTTGTTCCCCCGTATGATATGAAAAGTGAGCTCGGCCCCAAGGACGTGGCCATCATCCGAGAGGTGTACGACAGCGACGACTCTGACGAAATCTTCAAAATGGAGCTGGAGAGGGCATTGCAAGTATGAGCACTTTCTGGATTTCTAGTGCAATATTCATTTAGCTTTTCTTTCGCCAGGTTGGTTGTCGCACCATAGTCATCGAGCCCGCCGCGCTGGGGACCTACACTAGTCGATGGATGACCCTGGGCAGCGTCATCAAGAAAACTTCAATGATCTCGGGATTTTCCACCATGGCAGTAGGTACGAAAACTACCTGGAACTTCAATTTAAATTTGCTATGACATTTCGTATCGCTCAGATTCACAATATATTTTGTATGTTTGAAATTAGGATTTCAAATTTCGAGTTTTGCATTTTCCAAAAAACTAAAGATAGCTCATTAATAGTTAGAATTCGAAATTTATCAGGCGCTGCCATCAGCGACCAGCCTTGGCTCGTCCTCCCGCTGGGCGCCACCTCCGCCTTTCTGGGCGGCCTCCACTTCCTAAGCTGGCAGGGCGACCCCTGCTCGAGGTACAAGCTGGACGTGCGCAAGGGCAGGAGGCAGCCCTCCGTCACCGCATTGAATATCGGCTCGTCTTCCACTTCCACCTCGTCGTCCTCCGAGGGCCCAGTCGTGCTCAACAGGAAGCAGAGCAACAGGAGCGACGGCGTGGCCAACGTCATCGCCGCCGCTTCTCTAGCCTATGCGCTGTGGAAGACTTGGAATAAAGACTGACGTACGGTGATCGTCCACGTGAAAACTCTGTTCTTTCTTTGTCGTCGTTGGAGAGGAATTAAGACCCTAACTCAAACACAGGCGTCAATTTTTTTTCTAGACAATAATGCTTTAAAAATTGCTTTACCCTCCAAAACGGCTGGAGGATGGGATGAAGTCAAGTGAGGTTTGAAGTGAAAATGACCTTTTTAGTTTTTTTAATCGTAATTTGGAAATTTACTGCGATATTGTATTTCAATGGCGACATACTGTGCTGTTGTTATAAAACAAGACTGATAATTTAACATCCTTGAGGGAGGGAAAAGGAGAGTAGTGTTTGGACCGCCGTCAATGCTGTTTTTTCGACGGCCGTCGTCGTCCTTCCTAGATCATGTCGTCCTCGTCCTCCGCCATCTCGTTGGCCAGCTCCAGGTCCTGGGCCTCCCGCTCCCTCCTCTCCTCGGCGGACTCCAGCTCCTGCGCGTATGACTTGGGCGGGAACCTCATCGCGCGCACGGAGCTGTTGTGCAGCCCGAGGCAGAACTCGATCCTCTGGTGGAAGGCCAGCTGCGGCTCGCGCGTGCAGTAGATGTCGGTGGCGTCTCCGGACTGCATCCACTGCTTGTCGTGGTCGAGGGTTGCCTCGATGACGCCGTCGCGGATGGCCTTGGCGATGATGTACTCGGCGTCCTCGGCCGACTCCAGGCGCAGCTTGCGCGCCACGTCCGACAGAGAGATGCGAGAGTAGGCCAGGGAGATGGTGCGGATGGCGGTCTTGATCACGTTGTGGTGGAGGCGCAGGATCAGGGTGAAGGTGTGGTCGTCGCGGAACTGGGACCCGTACTCGTCCAGAACCTCCTGGAAGCGCTTCACGTCACCGGATCGGACGGCTGAAAAATTCATAATTATTAGGACATGTTTTAATATCTTTAGTACAGCTCAAAGAACCTAACCTTGTGTCAGCTTCAAGTAAGGGGCTAGCGCCTTCCTGTTGTCCTTCTGCAGGAAGACCTGCCTCTCCGGGATGTCCCCGAGCAGCAGCTCCACGGTGATGCTGAGCTTGAGCACGGTGTGCCGGAAGCCCATGGCGGAGTGCTGCGGAGCTTTCCTTAGAGACTGAACCAGGTTTTTGTGCGCCTCCGAGTACTCCAGCTGGATTGCCTTAATGCGGCCAAGGTAGTAGAGGTAGCGGGCCCATTCGTTGTTGCTGGCACTCTCCGGGAACTGGGTCTTGTTCACGAGCTTTTCGGCCTGGGAAACATTTTTTAAAAATCTATGAGGGAAATGAAGTTAACGAATTTGAGACAGAGAATTTGAAACGATCGAAATGCTGGAAACTTGAAATAAAGAAAGAGCTGTCTGACTCTACCTGGTCGTAAAGGTTGTGGTTAACGTAGCTCCTGACGAGGCAGTTGATGAGGACGGCCTGCCCTTCAAAATCGTTCCTGAGCGTGGCCGTCCTGAGGCGGCTGTGGAGGAAGCCCCTGATCTGGGCGATCTGTCCCGCCGCCTCGTGCGCCCGCATGTAGTAGTAGTAGGCGCGGGCGGCGATGTGGTCCAGGCTGCGACGGTTCTGCGCCACGATCTTCCTGGCCAGGGCGTCGGCGCACTCCACCGCCAGGCGAGCCTGCCCCTGCTGCTTCTTGCTGTCTGCGGCGTCGAGCAAGTGCAGCAGGACCAGCAGGTGCAGGAAGCAATCCACCTCGGGGAGGAGCGGGGTGAGGGCGGACTTTGCGCCCCTCAGCCGGGAGGGGGTGGGCGCGGGCGTGGCGGATTCGTCCGTGTCCATGGCGTCCGCGGGAGGGTCCTCCTCCACGATGTAGGCCAGGAGGTCGTCCCGCTCCTTGTTGGAGTGCGTGTAGAACCCGTTGACGATCCTCCTAAGGTGTTGACCGTCCAGCTTCTTTCTCAGGGCGAAGAGGCCCCGGAGGACACGGGTGGCGAAGCGAGACTCCTTGGTCACCACGGCGCGCTCAATCAGCCGGCATTGCTCACGGACCTCTGCAAAGAAACAAAGGACATAATAAAAATATTGACACTGTATGTGTCTAAGACATGTTGATGTACTCACCGTCAACGACGCTGACCTCTTTGACTGGCTTCTTGTCCTTGTCCTCCGAGGCCGAGTCCTTGGGCGAGGCAGGGCCGCCGGAGGAGGAGGACGCCGCAGGGGGGTCGCTGTTCTTGGCCGTCATGCTGGTGATCTGAAGGCCAGCGAGAGGTCGAGGTCAAGCGCGAGGTCGAGGTCGCCGTGGTCGGAGGACGGAGGTCGGCCTTTCCTCCGAGATTGAGTTTCCTTTTTGCTAATTTTTCGGCTTTTTCTGGCCTCGCAAAAATCGGATCGGAATGACTTGAAAGTTTTCTTTCCTTTTTTCCTCTTTTCCAGCGTTGCCAAAGATTTCCTTCCTTTTCTCTCTCTCTTGCGGACACGTCAGCTTCCACAGAAGAGAGAGAGAGAGAAAGCGAAAGGGGAAGAAACGGGATAGGAGTAGGGGAGGATGTCGTAATAATCCGACAAGTCGTCTTATTCCAAAGAGATAGTTTTTCTCTGATAAACTTATTGGAACTCGTCAAGATTGGTGGATCGTGGTGGACCGGCACCAATCTTAACCAGTACCAACTTATTTTCAACTCTTTAAAATCGTACAACAGATTACTGTACAATTTGAATTACTATTATTTCACTAAAAAACGCAGTGGGGACTTCGAGACTCAAGCCTAGTTTGCCCCTATCCCGAACCAAATTGCAAATTGCAAACAAGCCAAAGAAGTGTCCGAGGGTGGCCTTGCACTTCTTCCCGTCCTTGTTCCCGTCCGCCAGCATGGGCCTGTGCAAGTGCCCCAAGCGCAAGGTGACCAACCAGTTCTGCTTCGAGCACCGCGTCAACGTGTGCGAGCACTGCATGGTGCAGAAGCACCCAAAGTGCGTCGTCCAGTCCTACCTCCTTTGGCTGCAGGACTCGGACTACAGCCCGGACTGCGGCTTCTGCAGCACCGAGCTCGCCAGTGAGGTCTGCGTCAGGCTCGTTTGCTACCGTAAGTTGGCAAAAGATCCTTATCACCTTCGTCTTTAGTGATCTCGTAAAATCCTTCCTCCAGATGTCTTCCACTGGGTGTGCCTGGACAAGTATGCCCGGTCTCTGCCCCCGGACACCGCCCCGGCGGGATACACCTGCTTCTCGTGCAGCTCCGGCCTCTTCCCTCCGGACAACCTGGTCAGTCCGGTGGCGGACGCCCTCAGGGAGAAGCTGAAGGAGGTCAACTGGTACGATATTGAAATTTTATTTTTTCTGTAACACCAAGAGTCAATTCACTCTTAATTTTAGGGCCCGCGGCGGCCTTGGGCTTCCCCTCCTGGAGAGTCGCAGCGAGAGGAGGCCGGAGTTCACACAGTCAGGATCAACTTCTTCGTCTCAGTCCGGAGGAGGTGGGTTCCCCTCGGGACCTCGCCCCGCGCCAGAGGGAGAGAACAGCGGCCTCTCCTCCTCCCAGACCATCGAGGTGCACTCTGGCGCAGCGCCACCGTCGCCATCCGGCGATCACCACAGGCACCTACAAGTGGGAAAACAGACCCGATGGTCCTAATTAATATTCAAATCACTTGCATTTTGAAATCGGGATATTAAGCATAGTATAGCCATGCAAGTGTTTCATCATATATGCATCTTCGCGTTGATTGCAGGGCCGCTCATCCAGCAAGGAATCCTCCTTGAACATGTCTGAGCCCCTATTGAGTTCCTCCTCCCTCGGAGTCGGCGGCCACGACGTCGACGACGACAAGTACAAGCGCAAGTCAGCCGTGGAGATGATGCTGAGGTGGTTCAAGACCTTCGGGCCGGGATCCAGGAGGAGGACGTCAAAGACGCAGAGGTGCTGAGATACAACTTTGATTCTGTTTTGACGGGAAGTTTTATTTAACTTGATCCGTTCCAGGTACCTCATGATCGGGCTCATCTTCCTGTTCGGGTTCCTCACGTTCCTGATGCTGATGAGCTACCTCGCCGGCGGATCCAGAGGATATGATGACCCCATGCTGGAGCCCATGAATAACCCCAACATCCACGTCGGGATCGACAGATAGAAAAAGAAGTGTTGACAGCATTTGCTACGCTAGCAGCTTTGCTGAAAAAAGATTGTGTTTGTTTCTGCTATATTTTAAGATTGGTGTTCTACTTTTCCTAACTAGCTTTACCTTCTTTTCCCCCTCCGTTATTTTTTTTTTTCAAATTGTCCATATGCTGTGATACCGTAGCTTATCCACATAGGATCACTATCGAACAATTTTGAAGTTTTGCCTCCCCCCCCCTTCCCATCCAAGACAAATAATGATTCAATCTGAACTTGAAGACTATTTCGGGAAAGCGTTATTTTTAACGAATATCTTAAACATTTAGTTATGGTCTTGACTGCATTGTCGTCACCAGGACCTGCCGAGTGACGCCTTCGACGTGGACGCCAGCCTCGTCGCCGATCCGGACCTGGACCTTGGTCTTCTGGCGGAGCGGATGCCCGGGACGGAGGAGAGGTCGTAGGCTGACGCCGACGAAGAAGTGGAGGGACCGGGTGTCACCGTCGGCGAGATCGTGTCCGAAGACTCTCCATCCGGAGGAGTCTTGGGGGCGTTGTTCAGGCCGTAGAGCGGCATCCCCATGAACTTTGGCAGGTCGTCCTTGGATGACCAGTGCCTGTGGTGATTGCAAGTGTGCCCTCCTCCCTCCCTGGCCTTGTTCTTGGCTGCGCTGTCCTGCTTGCGCTGGTAGGCCTGCTGCTTGGCCTTGAAGTTGACGTACTTGAAGGGCCCCTCCCCTGGCAGACCGGGCGACCACGACGGGTGCACGTAGATGCCCCTGTACAGCACGAACCACAGCAGTACGGCGGCGCAGGCGGCCACCACCTTCTCGATCATGATGTGGAAGAAGAGCGCCGTGCAGATGAGCATGCCGTCCCAGAGCAGCGCCAGCGCCGCCATCAGGCAAAAGAGCACCCTCACCTTTGGCGTGTGCGCCAGGTAGCGCCGGCGCAGGTGCAGGAACTCGTCCAGCGAGAGCTTAGACAAGACGGTGGCGCGCTCTGCCCTCTCCTCCGATCCCGGGTCGGTGTTGAGCCTCAGGTGCTCCTCGTTCCTTATCATCTCCCGGATTCGCTCCCAACCCAGGTAGGCCTTGCCCTCCTCTATCAGGAAGAGGCCGTTCCAGACCAGCAGGAAGCAGTGCCCGGATATGTCGAATCCTTTCCAGCGGAAGCCTCCCGCCAGGCACTGTGCCTTGTTCAGGAACTTTGTCCCCACAGCGCAGATTCCGAGGCGCTCCTCCACCAGCAGGAAGGAGGAGGTGGCTCCGTACCAGACGCAGGTGGCCAGCACCAGGCGGGTCATCTGGTTCTTGACGACGACGGCGTTGCCGCAGCTGTAGGTGTAGCTGGTGACGAAGACGAAGAGGCCGCTGACGAGGAGTGTCCAGCCCCAGCCCAGCTTGACGAAGTAGGCGTTGAAGAAGTTGTCGGGTCGGGAGAAGTAGCTGGAGGACTGAGGGGCGAAGTCGCCGACCACGCTCAGCACAAGGATCCCCACCACGTAGGCCCCGATCTGTAACAAGAGAGAATTGTTTTTATTCTAAACAACAGAAATAATTTCTGCTGCTCTTGCTGACCCAAAAATCTAGGTGCTGCAGTTGTTGCCGTTTACAAGGTACTATTTATCTTTATGCTACGGTACAATTGCATTTCTTTGTTTGTTGTTGTTGCTGCTGCAATTTTTGCAGTAAAATAACAGCAGTAGATATGGATCTGTCATGATTTCGACTCCTCCAATAACTACAAATGCAGCTCTTGTAAGGAAGAAAAAAGTACCAACAACCAATAAAAAATGAACCCTCACCTTCATGGAGATGTCCACCCCGTACAGCACCTTTCTGGCGAGGTGGACCACCATCATCCCCACGACGTGCGCCACCGAAGCCGCCTCCGCCACCGGCCGCTTGCCCGTGGCGGAGGAGCGGCTCGTCTCCACAGGGGGGCGGAACTTCATGGCCATCCCGCCGCCGATGCCGCCGCCTCCTCCTCCTCCACCACCGAAGCGCTTCCGACCGCCGCCGCCGCTCTTCATCGTGGCATCAGCGAGATCTTGTTGGTTTCATGAGTGGGACTCACTCTTGATCAGGAGGAGTCGTTGGTTCTTTGGCCGACGACGGATGTTCTTATTCTTAGCGGACTTGGGCAGCGTTGAGGTGGGGGAAGAAATTCTGCTTAATTGCCACGGCGTCCTCCCTAGAGAAAGCCGCTCGCATCCCATGATGTCGCTGGAGGGAGGGCCAAAGACTTTTTCTTGGCACGAATCCTCTTAGCATAGGTGCCGGCGGCGGCTTTCTCCTGCGTTGTTTCCCTAGGTGGTGGTTATGGTGCGGAGAGCGGCGGAAGAAAAAGACACCGGTGCAGACTTCTTTTTTCCTCGCTCCCCTTTCAAAGTGCGCAGCAACACTCCGAAAGTACGAGTTGGGAAAAAAAAGTTTTTGCGGAAGGATTTCTTTGTCCCAATTTTTGGCTGCGACCGGTGCAGAATCTCCTTCGCCCCTATCACAGCATTGTCCGCGCTGAAAGGAATGATATTGAAAAATATCTTTCTTCGCCTAAGCAAAGCATCTTCCTATTTTAAAAAATGTATTTATTTCTTGAAAAAGACCGTGCATGTACTAGACATTGCGACAAATAAAATATTGTTTGATTGGCGGGACCACATGATTACAAAATTGCATACCAGAAAGAAACGCTTTATCACCTTGAGGTACAGTACACTGGGAAAAAGTCTGACAAATCATACTCCCACAAATGCCGAGATTATGTCCGTGATCAGTGGCTAAATGCTGGGAACAAATCTTGTTCCGTTTTCTTGGCGACTCAGGCCTGCACCTCCTGCTGCTGCTGCCTGCCGTCTTCTTGATTCTCGCTGTGTTCGTTGGTGGTGGTCGTCGTCTCGGGCTCCTCCTCCGTCACCAGGCTCTCCCTGCCGGCATCATCGTCCTCGGCGCTTCCAACTCTGTTAACCCCGGTGACGCTCTGGTTGTAGTAGTGCAGCCCGACCATGGAGCCCAGGGCGAGGGCCACCAGCAGCAGGATGCACCCGCTCACCGTCAGGATCACCAGTAGGTTGCTCAGCATCCAGATCTCCGCCAGCATGTAGAAGGGCAGCTCCACCTTGGACTCGAACCACACGGTGGGAAACATGATCTGGTCCCGCATGTGCTGGAAGATCTCCATGTTGCCAATCTTCTTGATGTAGAAGTTGACCTGGAACCTGGCAGTGACATCCACGGGAAGGCCGGAGCTGGGCTCCACGTTGAAGACAGTCTCGTGCTTCCCTTGGTTGGGGTCGAGGGAACCTGGCTCCAGCTCTCGGACGTAGTAGGGGTCGGCTTGGTAGAAGTGGGGCTGTGACATGAAGACAGGCGCCTCCTGCCGACAGGGCCCCAAACCAAAGACACCGCTGGGAAGCTCCAGCTTGGCAGGATCATAGCACCAGTTGTCAGGCTCTTCTGTGGCATTGGCAAACAGCTTCTTGTCGATTTTGTAAGTGTAGACTTTGATTCCGTGTGAAAAGGCTGTCTTGTCAAAGGCAATCTTGATAGAACGGCAGAGGTCATTAGAGAACAAGTTGACATGTGTCTTTGTCTGCCCCGGAGAGAAGAAGTCACCCTCGCCATTCACATCACCACAGTGGTCCTCGTAATAGCCAAGGTGTGTTGAGTAATTCCAAGAGTGCATATGGCACATCTTCTCCAGGCCAGACTGGCCAGTGTACATGTTGAAGACTCCGTCAAACCAGTCCGACCCGTTGCGCTGGTAGTAGTAGCCAAAGCGGTCCGGGGTGCCAGGAACAAGCCACTTGGGAATGGCCTTCAGGACGGGATCCTCGTAGCCGTCAAAGAGCAGCTTCTGCACTGTGGTCTCGGTGAAGAGCTTCTCCTGCATGACAAACAGGGCCGCCCCCATCGTCCACCTGGCTTCCTTACCCTTCCCGAGAGCGATGGCATTGGCAGAGGCCGCCACCGCATTTAGTGTGACAATCTTGTCACTGAGAGACCCATTGGAGAGATGCGGCTGGTGAGCGTAGGTCCTGATCTGTTGGTAGGTAACGGTGCCGTTGCTCTCCGTGAAGACCAGCTTGGTCTTGTGATGGTACTCGTGGTAGACGTAGGGGCCGAGCTGCTCCAGCCTGGGCTTGGCAGCGTGCTTGGCCACCGCCTCGGAGTTGGTCACGTTGAACAGGTAGATGGAGGTGACGATGGGCACCGGGTAGTCCACCCAGTTGGGGAACATGCCAGTCCCCGGCACCACGATGAGGTTGTTGTACATGACGTACTGGACAATGTCTGGGCCCTTGGTGAAGAGGAAGACGGCCACGGCCAGGAAGATGGCGCTGCCCACGGTGAAGGCGACCAGGGCGCACCTGGTCAAGCTCAGCTTGCGGAGGCGCGGGCAGGACATGGCGGAGGTCCGGAGGGTGACTGCGCTCGAAGACGAGATTATCTTGTGACGAAGAATCAGGGGGCGTTTTCGGCGAGAGACAAAGGACTATGGCTTCTTCAGGGAGTCCCTTCCGCCTGAGTCCTCTGGTGCGACAAAATTGGCCTTTGTTCTCGGCGAAGTCTTCAGCTACCCTCCAGGATTTGACATCTGGCGTTGCAAGGCGACCTTGCTAATTGTTATATTTGTTCCTGGGGCCTTGGTGGCCTTGCAAAGGTCTTGGCTTTGCAGCCCAATCGGGGATTCTCTTTTTGCGTCTTGCTGACTTGCTCTGCTCTTGTCCCTTGTCCCTTGTTTCCGTGCCTGCTGGCTGCC
>JAAUXV010005727.1_pt1 | contig 13557 bp, 15 predicted proteins | sample 7278181 | NCBI WGS metagenome assembly JAAUXV01 (sample SAMN14350114, study PRJNA611818) | marine sediment metagenome | isolation source: surface marine sediment (2.1m) | place: French Polynesia: Moorea | collected 2018-08
GGTTTGAGGACGGGGTGCGGGTGGGGAATATGGGCGGGGTTGGGGGTGACTGCTTGACTCATTTGTCAAACAGTGAAATATATTGACTGCCTGGGGGACCCGCCTGCAAAGACAAGACAAGGATCCCCTGGTTTGAGTTTTTTTCTGTTGCCAGTTTCTGAGTGACTGGTGGACCATGAAAGCTCTTCCCCCATTTTCCATTTCCCCCCGCCGAGTGAGGGAAAAGAATGGGCGGTTTCCCACCCCTTCCTCCAGCAGATAGATCCCTTGGCGCCGCCGGCATATGATTTACATAAATAGGAAGTGGAGGGGGGAAAGAGGCAACCCAAGCAGAAAAGGAAAGAAGGTGGGGGTGGTGGACAGAAATTTCCCCTTCCCTCTTTTCCTGATCCCGGGATTTGGAAGATATTTTTTTTCGTTTTTCGTTTCCTTTTGCTCCGAAGAGCTTGAAAAGGTATGTTTAGCTCACACTCCTCCTGTTGGTCCTGGCTGATTGGTGCTTCCTTTTCTCTTCCCCTTTTCATCCCCTCTTTCTTTTCCTCCACTGACCACAGACTCTGATTTCTTGCCTCCTTTTTCCCTCGAAAGGAAAAACCGGTCGGATGAGATTTTTTGCTCTTCTCTTCTCAAATTTCAGTGGGCAAAGTCGGAGGGGGAAGGAAAGTGAGTGAGGCCTTTGAAAGCGAGAAGGTCGCAAAAGTTGAAGAGGAGGGGGAGGATTGGTGGGATGAGATCTCGAATCCCGATCTTTCAGGGTTCATTAACTCTGTGCCAACGCGCGTCCGGCCACCCCTTCCTTTTTCCCCGGCAAGGTTCGCAGAGGAGAATTAAATCCAAAGACTCGGCCTCAAGATCGTTCTCCCTTCTTCGGACAATTAAGAACAATTTGTGTTTTCAACCGTCGCAAAAAAGTATGCGCATGCCCCCCCGACTCCCCCCCCGCAATCCCGGGGAAATTGTGCCCCGCTCGGTTTTGAAACATCGGGGGGGGGGGGGCTCTGAGGTCTGGAAAGAGGATGGACATTCGACAAAAAACCATCTCCCCGGCCATTCTCCATCCATCAGCCAGTTCTCCAGACCGGCCGAATGAGAAGAAAGGAAAGAAGAAGACAGTGGTCGACCGACCCCATCCTCCTCTCTCCCACAAAAACTTCCCAAGTCGGAGGGGGAAAAGCCAACAACAACTTGTGCGTGGGAAATAGTAGCTTGGTCTGAAGAGGGAACTCCCCGTCCCCTTTCTTCGTTTAAACCGGCCGATCCCCCCCCCCGCGCCGGTTCGAAGAACTCCGCTCACGGCCACGTTATCTGCGTTGTGGGTGGGAACGGGACGGAGATTTTCCTTCTCCCCTCCTCCGTGTGAGGCCGCCATACTTTTTCGCACAAGCTTTCCCCACTTCTGAAATTCTGGTTTCTACAACGGCGGTCTAACGACTTTTTCATCGTGTGGTTTTTGGCCCCTTCAACATTATTTCTGTCTCAGCCTTCTGGTTGGTCAAAAGAACAGTTTCAGAGCGAGGCGACAAATTAAGCTTGCTTTCCTCTCTATCTCTCCCGCCATTCTCTCTTCGATTCTCCCTCCCCCCTTCTCGTTTTCATTTAATGGGCGTCTCGTTGGTCAGACGCTTCCCACCAACGAGTTTAGGGGAAATCTTCATTTATTGGCAATAAAACGTTGGCGTTGAAATGTGAAAACCAGCCGACTAAGGGAATGGTACAGCGATGACGATATCTTTTTCTGTAAGATATCTACGTAACACACATATCTGGAAAGACCCTCTCTTTTCCCATCTTCCCGCCCCTGCACGTCCCGGAATTTAGATTAATGTTTATTTCTTCCCCTCCTCCTTCTTCTCCCGGTGTTCTGCGAGGAATCCTCATTACTGGCGCACACCCCACCTCCTCCCTCTGTACACGTACGTACAACAATGCACAAGTGAAGAAAAGAAGAGAAGAGACGGGAAAAGAAAGTTGGTGCTGGAAATGTCTCTTTGTAAATGTGAAATAATGTCTCGTTACAAAACCGCCGCCTCCGTCCCCACTCTGCAACCTGCAGGTGCAGCGAATTTCATGTTCCGAGAAAGGAGGAAGGGAATTAAACCTGGCATAAATTGGGGCACAAAGTTCATTTAGGAGCAGAAGCAGGACTATATATGGCTGTGTGTGAATAATAAGTACTTGCTTTCTTTCAGCTCTTAAAGAACACTGTACAGACTTGCCTATCAAAGACTGCCGTTAGTATCAAGGAAAGGAATTGTGAGTCGAATCAATCCTGTTTTGACATCGTCATTGCCAGAGTAAACAAATAAAGTTTTGGCTCTAAAAATATCTTCAGCCAGAAAGAAGTATCGTTAGAAAGGAAGTGTCATTTTTGGCTCCTTCTCCTTCCTCTCCCCTCCCTTCCTCTGCCTCTGTAAGCTAAAAAGAAACTTGAAGGCAATAAGACAAGGAACTCAAGAAAGAAACGGAGGAGGAAGAGATGAAAATAATCCTTTTCTCCTCCAGGGCTTCCTCCTCCTTCCGCTCCTCCTCTTCTCTTTCGGTTCAACTGGGGGAAATTCGCCAACAGAATCGGGGCGTATTGCAAAAAAATCATTCTCGTATTTTCTTCTTTTTAAATCCAATAATGGATGGGCGAATTTCAAACAAAGGCCTGCCTTCACTTGTGAGGGGAAAGTTTGCACAGGATGAGAAAGGGATGGGAAGAAGGAAGCAGAAGATAAGACAGACTAACCATAAGAGGAGGTTCCATACGGGGGGAGGAGGAGGCCCCCTTCAAGCGGCGGCGGCGGCGGCGGCGGCGGCGGCGGCGGCGGCGGCGGTCGACGAAAGTGGAGGAGGAGGCTGATACAGAAGACGACGAGAGAAGCTGTAAGGCCACGGAGGAGGGGAAGGAGCAAGATTCACCAGAGAAGCTCAAAATGCTCAATAGAATATCTAACAAAAATATTCGAGACAGATTGCCAAGATTGCCAATAAAAAAAGAGTCTTCTTCAAAGCTCGACGTTCATCGTGCAATTTTTCGCCTAAGCCAACAAGAGCAGTGCCTCCTCTCTCCGTCTAGGCTGCTTTGGGCTTTAATTTCCGCTGACTTCTTCCTCCCTCCCTCCTCCTGCGGGAGCCTTCTCCCCTTCCTCCTCTCTTCAAGTGATGAAAAGGAAGGATAAACTCGACTGAATCTGATACCTCTTTCAAGGACCCGCCTCTCCAACAAGGCAACTACCCGGACGGAAGGAACCGCGGCGGGCTCATAAGGTCGATATAGCGAAGAAGGAGTGAGAGATGCCGAGAATTAGGCTTCGCCATGGAAGGAGAAAGTACACCGGCAGCGATGGCATCCAGGATATTCACTGGAAAATTACTTACAGCGCATAGCAGAATATTTTCACAATGTAATCGAAAAAATGATACTTTGAAAGCAAGTTTCCTGGTTCATATTGTCGCCATAGCTGTCACAGAGTAATTTATACCGTACTCTTTCTCTTGCTTGTTTGGAGAGGATTGCCACGGAAATTCCGGTAGCAAGAGCAATATTCCCCTGTAGAAGCCCATGAAATGCCCGTTGGAGGATGGCGCCGAGTGTGTTTGTGTGTGCTTGAGGGCCCACTACAACTCAACGGCCCTCCGCCGGCTCCATTGCAGATAGTAGCCTCCACTTCCGCAGCTCAGTCCAAGCTCATCCTCTGGGCGTGCGAAAGAGGAGGTGGCGGTGGAAGGCGCCTTGTAAAATCCCCTCACCCCCTTTCTCGTCGTGGGAGTCAAAAAAAGTTTTACACCACTGAGTAGTTGTAGTAGAACTGCACAATGGGCTGTAGTACTGCACAGCGCCAAGAGTGCGTAAGCACCTCTTTTTTCCCCCTCCGTCTGTCCGTCCCTGTCGTGTCGGCGCGTGGCCCTCGTTTGCAGCACTAGCCTTCTCCCTCTCCTCCCGCCACATCAGACAACAAGCAGTAAATTAGTCGAGGAGGGGGCTAAAAATCTGGATTCAACTTTAAAGGAGCGCACACGCAGGCGGAGAAGGCATAAGAACTTGAGTGCGCAACTGCCTCCAAAACAGGGGAGAAGGGACATTTCGCTAATTTCTGCCTCTTTTTAGGTCAGCATTGCAGACTCCATTGTCAGTGAAGGGGGACCTCCGACTTGAGCACGGCTCTAAATTCAAGGCTAAATGCGGTGTACACGTACTAGCATGAGAGGGAGGGAAACTGACACTTTCGCCTAGGACAAAGACCGTTTGTCTTTGTTGAGCGGCGGTGGCGACGGGCAAGGAAACGAGTGAGACCGGCCGCCATACGCGGCTGCACGTCTGCGGTGGTAGGAACAGAGGAAAATTGTCAGACGGAGACAGAAAGAAATGGGAGGAGGGAGGCTGTATGAATAAAATTACCCTCCGTTACCCTGTCTTTAAAAGGAGAATTTGGCAGGCGCTTGGCATTCTGAGAAATGCACAGAAGCTCTCTCGCGAGGAGAAGGTGGTGGGTGGGCCTGTCTCAGCTCATCAAGTAATTGTGTGGGATATCCACCCTGGATCTGCTCGAGAAAGAGCAAAAGAAGGGGGCGGAATGGAGGGGAGGCGTCATTTTCCTCCCTCCATTGGTCTCCATTTCGAAACGGGTGCGGGAGTCGCCAAACCATGGAATCCTACTTTGGCACGGGATTTACCAAAGGGCATTGATGCATAATGGCGAGAAAGTCCGATGGCCTCGAAATTTAGTTGTTCGATCCCACACTCAGACTCAGATCTCGTGCCCCAATGCAGCGCGGCGGCGGCGATCGGGCGAATCCCCTTCAAACCCCCTTTCCTTGCTCTCCTTTTCCCCGATTCGGGTCCAATTTTCTCCGATGGGAAAAGGATGGGGCATGGGGAGGAGACCTTGAACGGGACGAGGGAATTGGGGGAGGACGCGCTTGAAGCGATCGGAGAAAAATACATAGGAAAAGCGAAAAGGAGTGGGAGGTATTTTCTACGTTAGAAAAAAAAGAAGGCACTCACACATCACTGTTGCCAGAGTACACAGAGCGCCTCGTTCTCACTCTTCGGGAAGCAATGCAGCAAAAGGGAAAGGGAATTCCCTCCTCCCCCTCAAAGGGGACCAGGGGAGAGAAGGAAACTGGGGGAAGAGAAGGTCTTTAAAAGTTCTCCGCGCCAAAAGAAGAGGTCGACGAACGAAGAGGGGGGGAAGCGTCGAAGGAAGATGGATTGAGAAAAGTCGCTCCTTTTCCTCCTCCGCCATTGACCCCTGGACATGTCGACCTGCTGCAGGGAGGGAAACGAGGCACTTAGTGCCCATTTAGTCCACTTAACATGGGGGTCGGCCTTTCCCCCTCCTGCATGTCATGCTGCAGCCTCCTTCCATCCTCATTCTCGTTTGGTGGACCCTCCTCCTCCGGTGCTGCATAATGTTGTATAGCCTAAAACCTGCCTTCCCACCCTCCCTCCCTTTCCACGCTGGCTCAATCTGTTCCGACAATCTCTCTCCTGATGGATTCCGCGAGGCTTCTGAAGAAGCGCACGAACTTGTAAAGTCACGCCCTTTAAGGCAAATGCAGGCGGCCTTTCCCTAATAACGTTCCACACCCAAATACGGTTATTTTTCTCATGGTGAAACTTTCCTCTCTCGGAGCTCAATTCTGGTTCCCCCGATGGTCGATCCCTCTTTTTTCCGTCCCCTTAGACGTCTCCTTCCGAAGAGGAAGAGTGAAATACGACCGTCCTCCCCCTCCCCCTCCTCCTCCTCGCTCTCTTCCCAGCTGGTCAACCCATCCTCCTCTGTCTTCTCCCCCCTTCTCTTCCCAATTACTCTGGTTTCCCGCAATTAAGCTCCTCCTCCTCCTCCTCCTCCTCCTCTTCGTCCAGCTTTGGGTGTTCGGAGCGAGTGCCCCATCCCCGTTTCCCTCTTATCCGTACCCTCCCGATTGAAACAGAAAATCAGAACTTACAGTACAGCCTATTTGACCTAGTTTTTTGGTCCCAGCAGAGCATTTTTGTTCTTCTTTTTGTTCATGATATTTTGAAGTCGATATTTGCCTTTTTCACCTGGTGGTCCACGGAAAGCCACACTCACCTACAAGAAAGAAAGGGAAAACGTAAGAACAATGCAGGATGCTCGTGAAAGGACAAGGTTACTTGGTTAGGCCTACTATAGTATAGCTCCGTAGCACGGTTTCAAGGCCCCACTTCCAAGGACTCGCGAGCAAATATACTGCCTTTGGGAAAGGGTCACGAAGGAAAGACAGAGAGAGAGGCCCTCCCCCACCCCCTTCCTTCCTAATTTAATTACCCCACGATCCCTCTTTCCCCCCTTTTTTCTTCGGCGCGTCTTTTTAATTAGAACCGGATGCTGCCCCCTCCTCCTCCTCTCTACCGTCGTCGTTTGTAGAGCGAGCGGCATTACGAAAGAAACACACGAAGTAGTAGATGGGGAATGGAGGAAGAGGGGAGGAGGGACCTTTGAAGGCTCCCCCGGCAGGCAAAGAGGAGGAGGAGGGGGGCAAAACTTTATGGCCGCGTGAGAAAAGAGAAATGCGACCTTGTACGCATCGTACGTCGCACTCCCTTTCCCAGGCTGCTATTTCGAGCGGGCGAGAACGAAAGTGGGGAATTCTATTAGGAGCCAGTTTTGTTGTGCTTGCTTGACCCTCTTCCTCTTTTGTAAAAGGCATTGTTTTACGCGGTTGGGTGGGTGGACCCTCCTTTTCAATCCCAGGAGGGATGAATACGGTACAAGCTGGCCGAAGTGCATCCAGGAGGATTTATGGCGGAGGAGGAGTACTGCGAAACTTTCTCCTCACTCTTCCTAGGATCGGCATTCGCCGAAAAATATTGCAAGACGCTCGCTCCATTCCACAGCGGGCGAGAGGAGCATTTTGCGGGTGTTCTTCGGCGAACCCCGTTCCATTCCCTCCCTTGGGAGGAGACAAACTCCCGCGCCCACTAAATAATAGAGGAGAGGAGAGAAAGTGCATCACCCGGACTCCAACTTTGGCCCCTCCTCTTTCGCGCTTCCATGCCAAAGTGGGAAAGCGATGGCTTTTAATTTAGAAACAGCGGAAGAGGCAAAGGTGCAAAACAGCAACAGATCAGCCCCTCTTCCAGATGGGCGACTCGACGACTCCTCATAAATTTTTATGCGCTTGGCGGTCAATGTGGTGCAATCTTACACATTTTCAGGACAATGACCCTTCTTGCAAAAGGAGGAGAGGGCCATTTATTATTTTCCCGTCTCCGCCCGACCACCCTCTCACCCCGTTTTTACTTATTTATAAGCCAAAGACAACTCCGCAAAAAAGCGGACCTTTCCCAATTTCTTATCGCTGTATTGCGGAAAATGAAGGCAAAACAAGGAAGGGGGGGAAACACATTGGAGGCGAATCTGGCCTAGCTGGAGAAGGGGGAGGTTCCTTTTCAGACAGGTATAGTAGAGAGGGGCCGGTCTGCCCCCTCCCCCCCATTGTGGTCAAAATGAGATCCTGATTGAAGGGGGGATAAAAAAGGAGGGGGAAAGAGGGGAAAGGGAAGCCCTCCTCTTCGTTTTTCGTCCAACCCTTCTTTTCGAGATTGGGTCTCCTCCTCTTCCTTTCCCCCTTCTATTCTTCTTTCCATTCTCCTCCCCCTTCTCTTTCCGTCCCCTTCTCTCCCTCCCTCGCGGATTGAATTATGCGCCGCCGCCGCCGTCGACGCCGCTGCAGACGCAGTCCTTTGAGGCTTGTGGAAAGAGGAGGCTGGAGAAAAAAGCCTTCGTGGAAGGAGGAGAAGGGAGGGAGGCCCCCTCCCGCTGACGTCCCGAGAAGGAGGGTTTTTGTTATGCTTCATACAAGGTCAAAAATCCCTCCTTTGAAGTCCCCCGGAGAAAGAGAGAAATGAAGGGTCAGAGGTTCGAGAATGTGTACGAACGAAATATGTTGTTCGTACACCCCAAACCGTCTTGGAGTACCTCACACCCAGAAGGAGGAACATCAAACGATCGGAGCGAAGATGCGATCTGTCACTCAGCGCACGACAAATCCCTCAATCCATCGTCTCTCCCCCACTCAATCCAGGATGCTGCCATGCACGTACGGCGTGCCCCCTTCGTGATACGCACATGGCCTGGTCGCAAAAAAGGGAAGTGAGAAACACCGAGAAGTAATGGAACGTAGTATGTTGCCTCTTCTTTCCATTGGCGAGGGAAATGAATACTACGTATGTTCACTGTCGTTCAAATTGAAGGGGAGTGGCGACGCTTCTTTCTCCTTGTACGAACGAGCAACGTTCTTTCGCTCCTTGTTGGGTGCTGCCGCGAAACTCCTCACTTTCCTCAGGGGAGCGATCAGTTTCGTGGCCTTTTCCCTTCCCCTCCTTTCCCTCTCGAAAAAGCCGCATTCATAAAGCGATTTGCGCAAATTGGACCGCTCCGGGGGAAAAAGCCGGATCTGCCACATTTACGGAGGGGAAAAAATATAAAAAAGGCAACTGCTGCTGCTTGGCGACTGGGGCAAAAATGTCCACACAAAAAGGAGGGGGGCAGAAAATTGCCCCGACCGAGAGGGGAAGAAGAATGCGGGGGGAACGAGGGGAGGGAGGAGGAAAAACAATTCCGAGATAAGTTATTCCGGGGGGCGGGCGAAGGAGGAGGAGGAGGGAAAGCCGCCTTGGCATATTAGGAATTAGGAGGGGAGAGAGGAGAGCAGCAGAGCACAGAGGGCGGAGGGACGGATTGGCAGCTCAGGAAACGACCAAGAGACCGACCCAAGGATTAATAAGGGGGCGCTAACTTGAGTCGAATATTATGCACCCTCTATACTTCGAATTATGTTTTTAAATTTTCCCTTTTTTACGCTGACTTTAGTTCGAAAATTCCCAACCCTCACTAGTTCGAAAATGCAACACCCTCACTAATTCGAAAAGGAGGGTAGAGGAGAGGAGTAAGAGTTACCAGATGTGAAATTTATAATATATCTAGGGAAAGAGCACAGTAACTAGGCTTTAACATGAAAAAATAATTGGATGCTAGCATACATGGGCGCGGGGTCGGACGTTGGGGGAGGGGGGGGGGAGGCCTAGCGGCCCTTGGCCAGGGGGGAATTGTGGTTTTTCATCCCTCAGGGGAGCTGAAATTGGAGTTGGATAATTATTTCTCAAAATGTGCTAAAATTTTACGACTCTGATTTCTGTGTTTCTTTTTTGGAGATGCCAGTACTTAAACAATTATCATGAGAGTTGAAATTTATATTTTACACTCATCTGCAAAAAGTAGTTGGAAATTATATTTTACACTCATCTCCAAAAGGACGAAACTATCTGGGAACCCCTTTTATTTTCCTCTACTTTCGAACTAGTGAGGGTGCTGAACTTTCGGGCTAAGTAAGGGTTGGGAAAATTCGACTTTATGAGGGTGCAGGATTTTCCTGCTACTGAAGGGTGAGATCTGTTCTGCAAAAAATGGGTGCTGGATTTTCGAACTAAGTTTGGCGCCTCATTAATAAACAAAAGAAAGAAAGGAGGAAGAGGGGTCCCGGGCCCTTTGTTTTTTGCCTATTCCTCACTGAATTAGACTGAGACTCAAATTCGGTGTCTACGCCGCCCAGTAAAAAGACGACCGCGCAGAAAAATATTGCGAAAAGACTCGTGTGAGCGTTCTCAATGGCGCAGAATTGAATGTCACGGTGACATTTTTTCGCAAGTGGCGGCGGCAATAAAAGAGCTGGAAGGGAGTGGAGAAGGGAGAGAGCTTCCCAGAAAATGTTTTGGCATCTCGCCCCTCTCACTCTGCCACATATTTCATGCTGTTGGCCGTTGCTGGATGGGACGGGACGGGAGGGGGTGAGTGCAGGAAATGAATCAAGACGAGGGACGCCACGTGCGGCTAATCACAGCTACAACGTTGTGCAGTGCAGCGCTGCAGCAGCTCCGGCTTTCTCCGAATAAATGGATCACTTGCTGAAGCAAATCCTCGCTCGGACAAGGGTCTTACGGAAGGCGAGGGGGAGATCCGGGAGGAAGTTGTCAGGAACAAACTTCCTCAGATCAGATTATGGAAAAGGGTGCGACTGGGGAAGGAGAAGAAGGGCGCGAATAATGAATAAGTAGAGCATGCAAATCGGAACCCTCCTCATCTTTGGAATAGGAAGGGGGGAGGGAAGCAGGGAGCAGTGCCTAATCCAATAATCTCCCTGGGGGGAGAAAGATCATTCAGGGAAGGGAGGGCACAGGGCGTCAGCGGCCACGGCTAAGGTACTGATGATTATGACGATGATGATGCAATGCAATGAAAGGTGGATGGTTATACTGTTCTTCAACAAGAGCAAAACAAATCTCGCGATGCGATCAGGGGGGAGTTCTTTTTCCCTCACTTTGTCCGGTAAATCGTCCTTTTCCGGCAGACTCCATTTCTTGAACTGCTGCCCTCCCAAGGGACTTGAGGGAGGGCGGCCCCTGAAACCTTCACCAAGGACCGTTCGTCTGGCGGCGGAGAGAAGGAGAGAAAGTGGCCCCCGCTGACTGACCGACCGACCTCGCCCTCCTTTCCCATAGACCCAGAAAAAAGAGAACTTCGTTCCTTTTCTCGGCATTTTTTTGGGAAATGGCAGAGCTTCCTTTTTCTCTTTTCCCCCCTTCGCGCCCACAAGATCTATCGAAAATTGTCTCGCTGCGAAGAGAGGAAGAAGAGGTCAAGTTGGCCGTCTTCAGGCCTTTCCGCACAAAACTCGAGGGGGAAAGTTGTGGAGGAGGAGGAAGTCTTTTTCGACGAAGGGGCCTCCTCCACACCCTCCCACCCCTCCTCCTCCAAACCCATCCGGAGGGAAGGGCCTCCCTCCCCCTCTCCCGCTAAACAAACTTTTTCGTTGGGTCCGAAAATGCGGGGCGCAAGAGGCCGCAAAGGACCTCTGATTTGACCATCAATTTCTCCTTTTATTATGCTGAATACCAATCGTTTCCTGGCCGTGTCATTTCGTATGAAATCAAAAGTCTTCGAATTTGGTATTCGGCCAATCTCAACCCTCGTCCGCCGAACCGAACCGTCCAGTTAGTTTCGGCTCTTCCCCCGGGAGAGAGGGAGGGAGAAGGGCAAAAGTGCACCTGAGCAGATGTTCCTTCCTCCTCCACTTTCAGGCACTCTCTCTCTCTCGTCTCGACTCGGCTGGTCACTTTGGCGGAAGGCGACGACGGAAGCTGGAGGCATCTGTCCTTTTCCTTCTTCTTCTTCCCCCTGTTCCTCCCCCTCGGCTAATGGGATTCCCTGCCCACCTTTCTCTTTGCGAAACTTTGTAATCCCCCCTCAAATTGCCTATCCTTCCTCCCTACTTTTTCTCCCCCGAAAAAAACCCCGCAAATATCGAGAGGCTGCGCCGAGAAGAGACGAAGGAGGGGAGGGGTCACACCATGCGGGGTGCATCTTCGTTCCCCTTTTCACGGCGAGCGCCGCGATGCCCGCACGAGCGAGACGGAGACGCTCGCTTGAACAAACTTCCGCTTTCCCATGCATGCGCCTCTGCCGTCACACATTCCCATCCACTGCCGCCGCCGCCGTACTACCGTGAAGGTACGACCACCGTCCTATCGGAATTGACGGATGGGATCTAAGGGAAAATGGGAGACAGTCTCCAAAAGGAGCTCTTTGAGCAGTAGAAAGCAGACCCCCTTTTTAAGTAAAGTAGGCTTCATTTTTGGGAACGAGAAGTACGATGCTGGCTTTGTACTACTTTTCGTTTTGAAGTGAAGTGACGCAATCGTAAAAAGGCCCCTGGGCCTCCTTCGTGCTAATGACTCCAGAGAGCGTGTTCGAAGAGAAACTCCACTCCACAAAAAAATCTGAAGAAGCCAACATGGAACCTGTACTCCTTTTCCTTATATTTTTCTCCTTCCCCCTCCTCAAGACTTTTTTCGCGGAGATGAATTGTTGCTCGAGTGGCGAGGGAGGGAGGCAGGTTCGCGAAAGTGCACACTGCCTCGCAATAATCGCAAATTCACCGGGTTTACTCTTTCGAGGGCCCAGAGGAAAGTGAAATGTCGGAACTCGTGTCGAAAGCGACACCCGCCACTACAGCACCCGCCCACGTCCGGTTTCGCAAGGCAAGCGGGAGAAAAGTTCATTAAGCCCCCTTCTTACTCTCCTCGTCTTTTCTCTTTTCGCTCTCGTCGTCTTCTCGTTTCTCCGCTGCCTCGGTTTCCTTCCGGTGGAAGAAGTAGCAAAAAAATCCCCTCTTCTTCTCAGTCCTCTTCTTCCCCGTCTCTTTTCTCCCCATCGCAGAGTGTGAGTACGGCAGAGAAAGAGAAAAGGAGGGGAGGAAGAACCGCTTATCTTCAAAAGAACCCAGAGGGAAAGGAAGGACGAGGAACGAAGAAAAAAGTGAGAAGAGGGAAGAGAAGAGATTTCAGCGCGGACGGACAAAGTCGGAGAGGAGCGGGCTGGCAGATGGAGACGAAAAGCCTCCGACTTGAAATCCGGGGGCCTAATTTTCTGACACAAGGAAAAGAGAGAGATGTAAAAAAGCCCTGGTGCACTTTTCTCTCCGCCGAAAAAAAAGCAAGGCGGATAAGAAGCCAAAAAGTGCGAATTTCTCAATCTAACTTTCTTGGGCCGACCTTGCTAAGAAAAAGCCCATCTCAATATGCACTGTACGTTCGTGATTGAGGCAAATGCAGGTGCGTGTGAGAGAGAGAATAAGGGATGAGAAATCTCTTCGCCCCACTTTTTCACATCTGCAGCCTCCGGGGTAGGATCGAAGGCGCGCTTGCACCAGACACGGCATCTATCCCGAAGGGTGGAAGGAGGGCAGAAGAGCACGTGCACCAAGAGACGATTCGAGATCGAGAGGAGGAGAGGCGAAGATATGTCGGGGCCACAGGTGGGCGAGGGGCTTTAGGACGCACAGAGGACACACTCTACCAGTGCTCTAAACATCGTTCAAGTGGCGCGCCCATGTCTGGGCCGCTCTCGGCTGCATACCGAAGACGATCTTTCCCTTGCATGCGAGATGAGGCCCTCCCTCCCCACTTTCTCGCAGCCTTGGAGCCCCTCCTCTTCTTCTTCGTCTGATCGACCGAGAGGAGGAGATTTTTTCGCCTTTTGTTTCCCCCTCTCTTCTCCCTCCCGGCATGAATATCCCCCCCCCTCTCGGCCTACAGACCCCCGAGGCAATGCGCGTGAACCAGCCAAGGCGGAAGATAGTTTTCCTCTTGCATTGCAAGACGTTGTTGCAAGAGCAAGGCCGCGGCGGGGGGCCAAGGGAGAAGGAGACACGCTGCGCCGGCGCCGCCTCTTCCTGGGGAGGGTTTCGCCAAACTTGAGCTATTTACAAGGCGTTCAATAATAGCCTTTGTTGAGTTGCTCAATGCACGTCCACAGATTCCATCTCTCGCCCTTCTCCATCCACATTCCTCCGACCGTCCATCCTACCGCTTTCCATATGTAGCTACATTCAGACTGCATTGCAGCTCTCCCCCCCGCGGCTTTTCCCTTTGTGCGCCAAGAGATAGCCGCTCCCTCCATATCACCATTAGGTATTGAATGTAAACAAGTTTTTCCTCCTTCTCTCCCTTCGGAAATGAGCTGAGATTAGTGGAACAGAACGGCGGAC
>JAAUXV010230060.1_pt1 | contig 13532 bp, 12 predicted proteins | sample 7278181 | NCBI WGS metagenome assembly JAAUXV01 (sample SAMN14350114, study PRJNA611818) | marine sediment metagenome | isolation source: surface marine sediment (2.1m) | place: French Polynesia: Moorea | collected 2018-08
AGGAGTGGAGCAGGAGGAAGAAGGATGTCGTCGCAAAGGCTGTCAAGAGGGACGTCGTAGGAGAAGGGGAGGACGAGACTGATGCAGCAGAGGCTGTCAAGGATCTTAGTCAGGTTTGAATGAGAGCAACTTACATACGAAGGCATAGTGCATCTGTTTTCTCTACAGAGAGATTTCCTCCTTTTGGGCTCCCGAGCTCCATGGTGGCGGGAAATCGCGGAGGGGGTCAAAATTCTGTGGAGATCCCGACCAAAAAAGGAAGCTCCCAAGAAAACCGAAGATGAAGAGGAGGAGGAACAAGTATGCAAACAAAAAGTTGCTTATGATGTTTATAATGATAATTTATCTTTCAGCCGGTGAATCTTTCAGCCGCCGTTCCCCCCTCCCCCGACACTCAAGACGGCCCCCCTCGCGAGCTTGGCCTGGGCCTGTGGGGGAGGCTGACCGGCAGGTCCCTCTCCAACCTGTCCTCCGCGCCGTACGCAGTGCGCATGCGCCACGCCCGCCTCTCCGCCCGCCTCCAGCGCCTGGACCGACGCCCCTTCTTCACCTACTGGCTGTGCGCCGTGCAGACCGCCGTCCTCATGCTCGTCCTGTCATTGAACGTGGCGGACAACCACCCGTCCTCGTCCTCTTTATTGACTGGGATGGCTCCATTCGGGTTGGGAGGGCTTGCGCACAGGACTGGTCTCGTGTTCACGGAGTTTCTCACTCTTGAGCAGGTCGGTTCTGCTACTTTAGCTGCTGCTGTTGCTGTTGTTATTGTTGCTGCTTCTGTTGCTGTTACTGCTGTTGGTACTTCTGTGGCTGTTGTTATTCTTGCTGCCTCTGTTGCCGTTGTTGCTACTGCTGCTTTTTCTGCTGCTGCTATAACTGTTGCTGCTACTTCTACTGCCATCGTTGATGCTTTTTCTCAGAATGTTGCCCGGATTGCTGCTGTTTCTTTTTCTGTTACATATTATGCTACTTTTTTATTGCTTCTTGATTGCTCACCATTCAAATTAGGATTTCCATTCGTCTTTCAGGTCGACGTCTTCGAGCCGTCCAACCTTTGGCTCGGCCCCTCGGCCCTTGGCCTGGTTCGCGCCGGAGCCGGTTTCGCCCCCTGCATGCGCCCCTCCTCCTCCGCCCTCGCCACCGCCCTCGACTCCTCCCGCTCCAGGGAACGCCGATCCGGGTGCTGCGTGAGGAACGACCGGTCAGGGTGCGCACAGACCGCCCCGGAGCATTGCTCGCCCGTCCTGTCAGAGTTTAGAGAAGGGACCGTCTGCGGTCTGGACCCCAGGCACTGCGCCTCACCGGCCTCCGCGCCGCCATTCCAGTGGGGGGAGGACATTACAAAGTGGCCCCTTTGCAAGAAGAGGAGGGACTGGGGGGTGGGGAACCACAGGACGGATTCGGTCGGGGAGACGTCTCACATGAAGTGCGACGTGGTCGCCAGGTAAAAAAATATTTTTTCTCTATAAGAAATAGAAGGTAATGAGTGTTATTGCAATTTCAGGCCCTGCTGCATCGGCATCCACGGCGCCTGCGAGCTGCGTTCAAGAGACTTTTGCGATTGGGTCGGAGGGAAATTCCACCCGGAGGCCTCGATATGCTCACAGGTATGTATCTTCGACATTCGAAAAAGACGCGCTTTGGAGTACCCACTACCCACTCCCGCTTCCGAGCATCCAAACCAATGCTGCTGGCGTCATTCATTCTCGATTTTGGCATCGAGAGATCTCCCACAATTCCCCCCCTCCCTTTTTTCGGCGGCATTCTGGAGTACCCACTTGGTCTGCTCGCTCGCTCGCATCTCCAGGCTGCGAGAGGGCGGCAGGAATTCTTCCCCACTGAGAATCTCTTCCACCATCGGAGATTTTTTTGTAGGGATGTAAACGAGCCAGGAAAATGCGGGCTCGGGTCGGGTCGGGTTTTTGAAATGCGAGCTCGGGCTAAATGCGGGCCTGGCGGGCTCAACTTGGAGATTTTTTTCTTTGCTGTTTTGAGGGGGTCATTTCCGAAAAAGCCCACAATTGTCCAATTTTTCTCCTAAAAAAGGTTTGCACTAAAAAAAGTTTGCCCTGAAACCCTTTTTTTAAAAAATGGGACAAATTTAAGGGATTTTTAAAAAATAATATTGGTGAATTTGCAAATGCGGGCTGAAAAATGCGGGCTGCGGGCCTGGCGGGCTGGGAAAAGTCCCTGCGGGCTTGCGGGCTTGCGGGCTCGGGCCAGGCTCGTTTACATCCCTACTGAACACTAGGCAACCCTGCAGGCAGAACTCCCGAGTCCCGACGTTGGATAAACGATAAACGATAAAAACAATTTTTAAGACATTCTCCATCTCCAGTACCACGTCCACGTCAACGTCGCCGGCGCCGGAGTCTTGATCTTGTCCTCTCCCCGCCCCCGTCCGCATGTCCTCCATCTCCAGCACCAGCACCGCCTTGTCTAGCTCCCAAGGCCATGTTCGCGGGGCGCCAGCCGCGATCCCGTCTACGCCCGGGGAGAGGAGGTGTCGGGGTTGCGACAGGCCCTTCCGATTCCCCCTCGGGGCAGGGGTTCCCAGGGGAGACGCCGAACCGAGGTACCTGCCCTGCGGACACACACTCTGCGGCAGGTGCATCACACAGGGTAAGTAAGGAAATAAACTTGAGAGTGAACCTTAACTTGGAACCAACGTTTCTTGAAGATCTTACTTCTGTTTCGGTCTCCTTTCAGGTTTGTCCTCCCTCCCTCCAGCCTTGTTGTGTCCCTCCCAGTCATGCCGAGATCAAGAGATGTACCAGTGCTCAGACCAGGAGTCGGACGACGACGAGGACGACGAGGTGGAGGAGGAGGTGCCGCACAGATGTGGGAGGAGATTCCCCGACGACTTCCCGCTGGATCCGGTCGCCGTGCTGGAATTGATAGTCCAGGCGGAGGAGGAGGACAAGGAAGACGTCAAGAGAAGAGAGGGGGATTCCGGAGACCTCCCACAGGGTCGGGAGGCCATCGGTTTGGACGACGAGGACCTACGGAGGGCCGACCAGGGATCGAAGTGGTCTTCCTGCCTGGAGCCCGAACACGGAGACGAGCCCCGCCAGTACAGGTGTACCGAATGTCGGACGGATGTATGCCACGTCTGCCTCCTTGTCGGGCCCCACAAGAACCACGAGAGGGAGTTACTTCGAGGAGGAGGGGGAGGCGCTGGAGACGGATCCTCAGAATCGTCAACCTTTTCCTACTCACCCGCCGCCGAGGTCGCGCTCGGTGATGGCGGCTTGGAACACCCACCGCCGTCTTCCTTTTCCTCCTCCTCCTCCTCCTCTACTCGGGACGGCGCTGCGGCGACAGTCGTGGCTAGGGAAGACCAAGCCGACGCAATAGGCGAGGATGTGTTCATGACGGCCTCAGAGAAACAGAAGGAGGTGTACAGCCACTCGCTGCGACAGTTGGACACCCTGATAAGACAGCGGACGGTTGAGTCCGGAAAAGTCCTCAGTAGATGCGAGGAGGAGACCGAGGCCCTGATCGGGAGGCTGCTCCTCAACCAACTCAAGAACAGGAGGACCATCAAGAGCGTCCTGGGAGACACCCGAGGGAGCCTAGATGAGATGAGGATGCGGCTCAGGAGAGGCCTCGAGAAGATCGACGTCAGGATGCGGAGGGTGTCGCAGGACGGTGAGACGCCCAAGCGACAGTGGGTCGTGAACTACCAGTACGAGCATTGCCGGCTGAAGTCTGCCGCCGCCAAGGGCCAGCCGCTGTTCGTCGAGGAGGTGGTGGCCAGGATGGCGGTGGCGCACCCGGACGATCCTTCCGGCCCGAGGGCGGTGTCCGTCAGGAAGAACGAAGCGGCCAAGCTCCCAACTCTTGACAAGCCGTTCACCAAAGCTCCCATCCTGCCGCCTAATCCCAGGCGAGTTGTACTAAAAAAAGTCCGATATTAGAAATACTGCCATGAGCGACAAACATACATGCTCACCCCCCTGTGATAGCCTGTGGGTAGCCCACCCTCCCCCAGGTCGGGACCCAAATCTCCCTCGGTCCAGGACCTTTTATTGACCACCCCCCCACCCCCCGGTCCAAAATTTCGGGTCTGGAATGACCCTCCCTTAAAAATTCGGCCGCCAAAGAAACGAAAAAATCCTATAAATACCCATAAAAACTTATTTTTACTTATCTTTTTGGTTGAAAAACCCAAAAATTTAGGCCGCCTGGCCGGAAGAATTTTTTGCCCCTTCTCGAATTTTGGGGATTCCCCCCCGGTTGAAATTTTCTAGACCCCTCCCCGGGCCGCCAAGCCGCCAAGACCCCGTGAGCATGTATGGCGACAAATCTTCATACTTTAGGTCATTGATCGGCCCATTCGCGCCCATTCCGGAGGAGTCGTCCCTGTTCGACGAGGACGCGGTTCAGGCGCCACTTTCTAAGGTGAGGCGGCCGATGCTGCAACCCCGGAGCTCGCGTCACTACCCGGTGACAATCACCCACATCGAGTCCCCCTCCGAATTTTACGTCGCCGTCAAAGAGGAGGGCGCAGCAACGTTCGACTTCAGAGCCCTGGCGCAGGACGCCAGGAACATTTCTATGCGGGCTGAGGTGAGCTGGACGTATAAGGGAGATTGATGAATTATTATACTTTCAGCGATATCTTTCCTGTCCGTCCCAAGCACACATGGGCTAGCAACGGTCACATTGGAGGTGACCGGGGGTGGGGTGGGGTTTGCGATAGCAGTAAAATATGGGCATTTTTTTGTTAAGTGTAGAAAAAGGACAGATGGGAGGGTAAATCCCCTCTCCTTGCCCTGTGTATTCCTAAGTTACAACTCTCAAATTTCCTTCGGTTAAAGGGTAGGATCAAGCGTTTCGGATTGAGATAACGGTAGGTACTTTGAAGGGAACAAATTTAGCAACACGAAACAAGTAGGCAGGTAAGGGGAAAAGGCGAAGAATTTTCCCTCTTGACTCTTTCGCTCCTTTTGGCTGCTAGCTGATGTGCGTTTTCTAAATCATTTTATTCCCATTCCTTTTGGTAGAAAATGATGGACGATCTTTCCCCGTTGAAGAAGCCTTCGGGAGACCCGCAGCCGGCCAAGGGCTCCGTTTGCCTCTGTCGCGAGAAGCAGGGATGCCCAGCGGGAGTGGCTCGGCCGCCGCTCTGGCTGAGGGCGCAAATTATAGACTTTGTCACCGACGACGTCGCTGAGGTCCTCTTCCTTGACCTGGGCAGGCCAGGGCTGACACTGCTGAAGGAGGCCAGGTGAGGGAAACGTCGTCTATTGCCTGTGTTTGAACGATGAGTGGAAAAGATTACATTGTATGCTCTCCTTTTTATCATAGGGTTATTCCTCCCGACCTCATGCACATCCCGGTGACGACGAAGATATGTCGCCTTTTCAACGTGAAGCCCCCGCCATCCCCGCCCGACAAGGCGGTGTCTGCGTCGGTCTCTGGCTGGCCGCCGGAGTCCACAGAGTTCCTGAAGCGCCTCTTGGCCAGAGAAAGTCGATACAGGTTCTTCGTCAAAGAGCGCGAGAAGGAGTACGTGCATGTGGTAAGTATTCCTTTCACATTTTGAGGAAGTCGACGGAAATGACGTACTTTTACCGGCAACATGGACAGGTGGACTTCGAGTTGGTGACTCCCGCAGGGGTAGAGGGCGAGCCTCATTTGTGGGCCAGTGAGGTGAGACGGTATTTACAGGAGACATCATTGTGATGGTCGGAAGAACCCCTTCTTCTTGTTTCAGGCACTCGTAATTTCCGGCTTGGCCCAGAGAGAGGCGCCCAGCTCCCCGCACCAGAAGGGTGCTGGAGGAGGAGGAGAAGGTGGCGAAGAAGTCTGCCAGTTTGTGGAGATCAGGGAGATCGCTTTCTCCTTGGACTGCGAGTACAAGTGCTGTGTGATGCCCTTCGCAAGGGACCCGGGGATTTTCACCTTATGTGTGTACGGCCCCAATAACCTGCATCTGCAGAGTGTCAACCAGACCCTTGAGATGATGGAGGAACTGTATACGGGGTCTCTTGGGGAGGACTACCGCTTGCACTGCCCCAGGGTTGGGCAGCCGTGCGCAGTGGTGCCAGACGACGAGGACACCAAGACCATCTGCAGAGGAAAGGTAGGTTGTCTCTTTCTCTTCTTGATACCGTAGTTTCCAACAGATGCTTGGGGAGTGAGTGGGGACTGTGGAATACAAGTAGTACCGCACTTACTCTTAATTATTACCATTCATTTTGATACTTTTTTTAAAAAAAAACACCAGATTACCGGAATTCTCAACGGTCGCTTGGTCAAGGTCCTTAACGTGGACGACGGCGACGAGATGGAGGCTCCTCTGGACTGCCTCCGCCTCCTCCCCATCCGCTTTATGCGTCACCACATGCTGGGGGTGACTGTCAAACTGTCGGACGTGGGGCCGCCCTCGAGGAGCCAAGAGGAGGACTGCGGCGGTGTGTGGGACGAGGCATCTGCCGTGGCCGTCGCCCACTACCTCTCTGACCTGGGCGACCTCTCTGCGTTCGTGGAGAAGAGCGGGGCGTCGGGGAGATCGGTTGTCCTGTACGAGCACAAGGAGGGGAGGCTTGTTTGTGTGGTAAGTACAATTTTGTCACGGAAACACTGAAGCATTTTTCTCAATGCGACTCAATGATTTTTATATCTCTTTTGCAGAACGCCCTCCTTGTCTCTGAGGGTCTGGCTCGCGCCACCACGGACAAAATGGGAAGCCCTCCACAGGTCGCCTTCTTTAGAGAGGACCCTCAGCGCCTCCTCCGCGCCTTGTCAGCCTCCTTTCCTGACCAGATTTTCGACCTTTCTGCGGACGAAGACGGCACCAGCTCCTCCTCTTACCGGAGCTGCCACGTGGTTGAGGCCTCCAGCCCAGATCGAATCTTCGTGAGCACTGCGACGGACCAGGCCGAGTACCGAAAGCTGCTGGAGGACCTTAACTATCACTACGAGTTTGGGGAAGGGAAGACCGTTGGAGCCGGCGCCACCTTCTTGGTGGAATCCGGCGTGCGCTGCGCCCTACACCTGGACGGGAAGTGGCGACGTGGAGAGGTTCTCTCCGTTGGGAACGACAGGGGAAGGTGGGAGGCTGGAGAGGACGGCGAAGACTGCATGGCGGCGGTCAGGCTGGACGACACCGGGGAGATATTGGAGGAGACCTTTGCCTGCTCTCTCAAGCCCTTGGAACAGCGCTTCTGCAGGCTCGAGCCGAGGGGGTTTCTCTACGGCATGAAGAGAATCGTCCCTTCCGGGGATCACTGGTCGGTGGAGGCTGTCAACCTGGTAAAGACGAAGCTGGTGGACTGCGAGGGAGTAAAATTCAAGCTGCTATCAGAAGAAAAAGAATTTGTGAAACATGTGAAAGAGTGCAACTTTGAAGCAAAAACCCCAGCCGCCTCCTTTGTTTTCTGTTTCGAGAGGCCGGCTGGGGCTCTGGACCCGGCAGTCACGGTGGCCGTCGACATGGAGAAGTTTCTCGTTGAGACCGGCGAAGCAAAGTGGGTCGAAGGGCTGACTCCCGGCCCTATAGAAAGGCTCCCTTCCCCTCCGCTGTTGCGCTGGAAGCCGGCGGACGCCCCACAAAGCAAGGTGGTGGAGGGCACTTGCATGTTCGTGCACAGCGACGACGACCGCAGGATCATCGTCTACCTTGTGACCGAGGAGGTGGAGAAGAAGCTGGAGGAAATACGGTCTGTCGCCACCCAGGCGTTCCAGGGCACCTCTCCGCGCCCGCAGGACCGCTTCTGGTACGCCGGGCAGCCCTGCTTCGTGCAGTTTCACTGGGACTTGCTGTGGTACAGGGGCCAGGTGCTCAAGATCCACAAGAGGGACACCTACGACGTTCAGCTCATCGACTACGGCACCATCCAGGAGGTGGGTCCAAGGGGGATGAGGAAGGACCTACTGGGGATGGCGGACGTCCCCACCCTGGTGACGGCGGTGGAGATGACGGACAGGGAGCTCAAGCCGGCGGACGGAAAGGAGAAGATAGACAGGAGGGAGATCGTGGACCTGCACAAGAGCTTCGTCGACAAGAGGGTCGTCATTGAGCTGGACGAGTTCCCTCCAACGACATGGCCGTACGTCGGGAGACTCAAGAACGCCATCGAGATTCTCGTCGGTAAAGGCCCTAAAGGGTGAAGTCGAAGAGAGCGATACAAAAATTGTTATTACTGTTCATGTGTTTGTACCATGCTGGTGTGTTTATTGTTTCCAGTGGAATATTTATTTGACCAAGGTCCTATAGAAGAAACTGACAATATTGTTTTTGACCTATGAAAGAGAATTTAATATAGTATAGAAAAGGTTACAATGGATATTCAGACTTTTCCTCGCTCAAAACTAACTCGCCAATTTCCTTGACCCGGGTAGGGCTATTTTTGAGGCCTTTGTAAAGTCGTTTTTTGAACTTCTTAAGACCTTGTGGCTACTCTCGTCAGTATCATCAAGTTTATGTTCCTTAAAACTGCCTTGTCCCTCTGCCGTTGCCGTTTTGGACACACTCGATATTCTAATGTCTTTTCTCGGGAAATCCCGGCCTTTTCCAGTCTTTTCGCCAGTTGTTAATATGCTGTCGTCCTTGACGAATGACTCTTCCTTTTCCCCTGGAGAGGTGTCCATGAACCGGACTTTCTCTGTCCGCTTGGCCGACCTCTCTATCCTCCCTTTCCTCCCCTCTTTCGTCAACCTCGCCTCCATCTTTCTCTCGACGGCCAGGCTCTCCTTCCCCACCGGGTTGGAGACGACGGTGTCCGCGTCCCCGTCTTTCCCCCCGCTTGGCCTGAAGGCATCGAATACTCTGACGTTCTCGAAGCGCTTCGCCGTCCTCTCCAGGCGGTCCTTCTCGTTGGCGGTCAAGCATGCCTCGTATGTTCTCTCGATGAGAAGGCTTTTCTCGTCCTCTTCTTCGGCAAAGTGTTTCTCCAGGCCGGAAAGGTCGCCGGCGCCGCTGGCAAACTCCGCGGCATCCACTCCTTCCGTCACGTCGTCGCCAATTCTACAATCGAGGTGAACGTACTCGTAGTCATTGTCTCCAGTCGCCAATGGTGCCCTCGAAAAGTAGCGGTTTCCGGGCACGACGCCTATCTTGAGCCGAAGTGTGCAAAAGCTCCTCTGCACGCACGTCCCGTAGAAACTGGGCTTCTGCATAATTTCCCTCTTCGCCTCGACTGTGGTGGCTCTTTCAAGGCAGACGTACCTCGGCACGTACAGCACCGCATCTTCTTGTGCTTCGAAATTGGTCGTCCATCCGTGCTTTTTAGCCTTCCAGAAGTAAGAGGAAGTGGCGCCAGGATCGACGGACAGGCTGATTTTGAAAGCGTATCCCTCGGGCCCGTCAAAGAGAAATTCCAAACTGTCGTTCCCGGGGTTGTATTGTCCGTCAAATTGGAACGGTTTTTCTTCCTTTGAAACAAACCACAAGAGGCTGGGTAGCCTGTCGCCATCCTGCAAGTTGAGTGGAAACACGAAAAAGGTGTCCAGGTATCCGTCGGAGTGGGCCTCGAATCGTCCTTTCTCCATGTTGTACGTTACTTGAGGAGATTTCATGTCTCAGTAGCGAGAAAAATATTGCTTTCTTGAGGGTAGGACAAATTCAATTAGGAATTCAACCTTTTCCTTTTCCGGTACTTTTGGTCTCGATATAAAAAATTATGGAAACCGGAATTTAATTTGTTTTTTTTAAAAAAGTTTTTTTCCTCTTGAAAAATGGGAAACGAATCAAACGATAGTTGATGCTGATAGAAACTCTGCTTTTCGGACACGGTCAAAGGCATTGCGCCTAAAAATGAGCCGACATCAGGATTCTGACGAAGGTCTTCCTAGCATAGTCACCGAAAAAAATCTTGCTTTCATACGCAGAAGGAGAAGGAAAACGTGGTTCCAGCACGCATTCTTCACAGCACCAAAATCAGGGTGTCTCATCGTCGCCGGATATTCTTACGTACGTACGTAGAATTTGGACTGGAACTGAGTAGCAGAATTGTAACCCGTTGCCGGAACTCTTTCAAACAGTTGTGCTGCATCGTCTTCATTCTCCTGAACACTGTCTATCGCGGGAACGGGGAACAAGAGACCAGCAAAGAAGAGGCCAGTAAAGAGGAGAAGGAATACCACGGAGAGGACGACTTCTTCCCGGAAGAGCTGGAAATGGCCGAGGCCTACTCTCAGTGGGAGCTGGCTGAGCGTACGACCCAGGCTGCGGTGACGACGGCCATGGTGTGCGGAGTGTGCGCCCACGCCGGATCCTTCCTCTTCCCCTTCCTGCTGTGGACTCCCGTGCAGGCGGCCGTCAATCTGATCATGATGGCGGCGGCGGTGAGGAGGGAGGACAAGACCTGTCTCGTGCTAGGGATGCTACTCTGCTTTGACGTCTACGGATGGGGAGTAGTTTACAGCGCAAGGCAGCAAATGAAGTAAAATATTTCATTTTTTAGGATTTCTCCCTCTTCCATATTTCCTTCTTCCCTTAGCCTGGACGATATTCTGGATGCTAAGTTCGACAGCTACATCAAGTCCTTCGCCCGCCGACCAAAGAGCGAAAGAGAAGTCAGTGACAACTTAGACAGCCGGGGACGCAAGGTGGGAAGGAGGATAAAGAGGGTTCTGCGCACCACCAAGAGGAACATCCAGTGAAAAGTCAGGGACACTGTTATTCCGGTATCTGAATGAAGGCTCTAAATAAGTACAGGCTTGCTCACTGGAGAAGGCCTCACTACTGCTGCAGATCAAGTTGACAGTCCAGTCCGTCCGACGGCTTGCTTGCTTCACTTTGCCGCGGCCGCCTCCTTGTCCTCCCACTTCTTCCAGTCCGAATCGGTGTCCAGCCTGTCGTAGAGCGGGAGTCCCTTCCACTGCCATCGGTTGATGCTGCCCGTGTGGAAATCCTCGTCCCAGCCGCGCTTCTTCTGGCTCATGTCGCTGGAGTAGGGTAGGAAAGGGATGCCAGTGTCGCACGCCACCTTGTAGAGGTACATGATCAGGCCGCCGTACACGCTGATGACGACGCCGGCGTTGACGGACTTGAACCAGGTCCCGCAGATGGCGCCGGGGGCGGCCATGCCAGCGAAGAACGTCCAACCGTCAGTCCTCTGAAAAATGTGGAGAAAGTTAACAATTAACAGAGAAAAATCCCGTATGGACAGTTTCCGCCCTACTGACCGTGCCGCCCATCTTCTCGGAGACGACCCCGAGGAAGTCCCTGGCGGCGATGTACGACATGAACGCCAGCGTGTTGGGCGTGGTGATGTGCAGAAATCGCCCCAGCTTTGCCCTGGGCGTCTTGGGCTTGGTGACCGCCATGATGTCGAAGTAGGCGGCGGCGGTGGAGAGCACGAAGCCCTTCTTGGCGGCCAGGTACATGCGCCAGCCGAAGGTCGTGTCCGTGAACACGTTGAAGCGCGGCTTGATGGGCGCAGTGTCATGGACCGAGTCCGGCCAGCCCTTGTAGATGCGGTCGGGATAGTAGAAGTGGGCGAAGTGGTTGAAGGGCATGGGGTTGCGGAAGGGGTTGGGGTGCGTGGAGTCGCCGTTCAGCACCATCTTGGCGGGAGGAGGGAACTGGCTGGAGTGGACGTGGGTGTGGGTGGCCTCCGAGGCCGACAGAAGGGGGACAAGGAAACCAACTGGACTGGAAAAAGTACACTTCCTCGGTGCACGGGCGGCGGGCCTCCTCCACAGTACCTTTATAACTCCTCCTCCTCAACAGTCGACAAAGTTTATTCTGCTGTTTTTCAGGCAGACTGGATGGCAGAAAACGCTAAAGTGTTGCCAAACTGGCTTTTCTTAAATCGGCCTTCGTGGAATAGCTTTGACAGTTTTTTGCTTTCTTTGCCGTTTTAAAAATTTCACACGTTTTCTAAGAAGCACTGAGGCCTTTTAGGTGGCGAAAACTATATTTGCATGACAAAATGCCCTCGGGTATTAATGTATCACAATCGGGACAATAGAACTTCAAGCTATTCTGGTAAACCTGTGCGCCCTGAGCAAAATGGAGAGATAAAAACGAGAGGGACTGGACGAGAGAAGCATGTTTAAAGCTACGATGTTGCAAAATAATTTGGCCAGACTTTGAAAATGTGTAGAAAATTAATGAACTATCCATGGCATGTCATATAAAAATAAGACGCATTTTTATGCTTTTGAGGGTGGACTAGCAAACACTGAAGGTGCCCTGACTCGATGGGCAGGTGGAGGGTGGAGTGGGGCAGTGTTGCGGCCAAGTCGGCCAAAAAGACGTCCTTTTTTCAGGGGAGGATAAAATCTGCTTTTCCCTTTTCCCTCCCTTTCCTCCCTCGCCTTGACTGCCCCTCCCCCTCTTTCTCCTCCTCCTTTTGCTCCCCCTGAAACCGGGAAAACAAGAAGCCAGAAGCGTCGCTCTTTGGTTTTTTTCCGCGATCAAGAAAATCGCCAAATCTTGTTGGCGTCCCTCGCGAACAAGCCCGTTGCGACCCGGAGAGAGCGACCCGGAGGCCCTCCCGGACCCACCCGACGCCAGCTTCTTCCTGAGGACCCGAGACTCCTCCGCCGCCATGACTTCGGACAGCTTCTACGAGGAGGACGCCTCCCGGCAGATCCTGCAGCGGATCGCCAACGTGTTCAACGACCCCGACATCTGCGACGCCGTCTTCGTGGTGGGCGAGGAGCGCGAGGAGATCTGCGCCCCCTCGCAGTTCATGGCCATCTCCTCGCCCTACTTCAAGGAGCTCTTCTACCCGCCCAGGGAGGATGCGCGCAGGGAGATCAGGGACATGGAGCCCCAGGTCTTCAGGAAGATCCTGGACTACCTCTTCAGGGGCAGGGTCTCGCTCAGCACCGTGGAGGACGCCTGGAGGGTCAAGTCCGCCGGGGCCAGGTTCCAGCTCAAGGACCTGGAGGACCTGTGCACCAAGTTCCTGAAGTACAGGCTCGACAGCTCAAACCTGATCACCTTCTTGAAGAGCTCCACCAAGTACGAGGCCCAGGACCTAAAGGACGCCGTTCTGGCCAGGTTCTCCAGAGAGGCCAACTCCGTGCTGGCCCAGGACGCCGTGCTGGACCTGTCCGAGAGCGAGCTCATCTCCCTCCTTGAAACGGAGCCGTCCGTGCAGGCGTCAAAGCTCATGGAGGTCCTCATCAAGTGGGCAAAGAAGAGATACGGGTTCGTTGGGTTTTTTTTATTTTGCTAGCAATGACACTTCTCATGATTGTCGCTATTTATTCAGGCTGGACATTGATGAGAAGCAGGCTGAGAACGGTGGCGGCGACTCCAACGGAGCAGCGGCCGCGGGAGAGAACGGCTCCGGCGGCGGAGAGGCCATGGACACCTCCGCCAACGGGACAGCCGCCGCGCCCGCCGCCGCGCCAGTGGAGCAGCCAGAGGTCAACCTCATCAAGCCCCTGCAGAACTTCATGAAGTTCGTTGTCTGGGAGAGGGCTGACGCAGCCTTCTTCCTGAAGAACATCCGCAAGCGCAAGATCATGTCGGAGGACGACGAAAACAGGGCGATGGCGCAGATCCTACAGTCATTCGTGCAGAACCAGCAGCCGGTGAGGACATTATTTATCAGAGAGGGATG
>JAAUXV010078962.1_pt1 | contig 13529 bp, 12 predicted proteins | sample 7278181 | NCBI WGS metagenome assembly JAAUXV01 (sample SAMN14350114, study PRJNA611818) | marine sediment metagenome | isolation source: surface marine sediment (2.1m) | place: French Polynesia: Moorea | collected 2018-08
CTAATTTTTTCTTTGAGGTGCTGCACCAATAAGGCTGCCAACGAATATTCGTTGTTCGAACAATGTTCCATTCCAAATTGTTCTTTGTTCAAAACAATTGTTAAAACAAAAATTCAAACTATTTAACTTTGCTATATCATACGTTTTAAGTAAAAAGGCCTTTTGCTGTGCAATTTCCTACCAATTATTGAGTTTATGCCCCTTCTTTTAGTACTTTTCAATGTTTTTAGATTTGGTTTTAAATATTTTTTGAAGCATTCATATTTCAATATGATATAAAGAACAATTTTGTTCAAAATTTGTTTGAACAATTGCTTGAAAGTACCGTCATATTGTTCGTGTTTGAAAATCCTAATTTTTCGAACAATTTGGCAGCCATATGCACCAATTTCTAAGTTGTTGCTACTCTCCTATCGGCAACACTCTTGCTGTTGTTGCAGTTGGTGGAGCTGGTAGTTGTTCTATATTTGCATATTTTGCTGCTGTTTTCTGTAGCACTGCATCAACTCCTGACATTGTCGTCGATTGTAAGTTTGTAACGTGCTCTGTTGGTAAAACCTTTTTTTGCCGTTTCCCAGCCAGTCCTCCTCTCTGTCAGGCCCCAACGTTCACAAAACGGGGCGCCCGTTTTGGTGCCAGTAATGTGGTTCTATTTTAAACTCGTATTTTGGAGTCCCTTTGTTTACCCGTAATTTTAATTAAGCAGAATTTGGAAGGCGCTCCTGTACGCATAATTCTCGTGTTTGTCCCGTGAACTACTTTTTTAGTGATGAGATTTTCATGTGAGTGAGAGCAGGCATACTTAGCTTGGTATTTTCTTTGCTATTCTATGACAAAACCTACCACATTCGCCGCGGTAACAGCCTGTTTATGAACCGTATTTTTCGCAAGCACTGCCAAAAGCTAGTGTAGAATTTCAATTAAGTACATTTCTTGTACTTTTATCTTCATACACAAAATCAAAATCGCTCAATTCAATTATTTCACAGACGATCCGCTCACTTCCAACCCAACCGCCGCATGTCTCGCTCTGTCTGTCTGTATCCACAGACAGGGTTGGATACGAATACGCCCGTACAGACAGCATAGGCGAAAAAGCCATCAACGCCGCCATCAACGAATGCGAACAATGGAAGAAGCGGGGAGAGGGGGGAGAAGCCCCCGCAGCAAAGGGGAGAGGTAGGAGGGGTCTCTCCTCCTCCCAGACTTTTTTATGGAAGCGCGTTGTACATTGTTGTCTCCGCCGCAGCCGCACGTTCGTATTATTCGAAACGAAACGACTGTTGTTGGGCGGAGCGGAGTGGAAGACGGGGGGGAAATGGAACCCGCCCTGCGGTCGTTTGTTCAAGCCGAATATATTCTGCAGCAGCTCCCTCCCTCTCCCCGCCGTTTTTTGATATGCTAGACCTCTCCCTCTCTCCGCCCATGTACAGAGTACATGCCCAAAGCGTTGGAGCTGTACAGAATAAGTGGCTGGATGCAAGCTTTTTCTATGCTGGATGGATGATTTGGCGCTGGCGGGCTTCATCTTCTCTCCCTTTCGCGCCTCGCCTCTGCCTCCGCTACCTGCCAAGCCAAATTCGGAGAGCCCTCGAAATCAAGCAGCCCTCTCCCCCACATAATGACTGTACGTATTCGCATTCTAGTTTTGCCTGGATACTTCCAAGAAACGCAAGAGACGCCAAAGCAAAGCAGATATACTCGTCTACAAAAGGTTTGTACGTACAGCAATCCCTTCCCATTTCTTGGAAAAGAGCCTGTACAGAACTGTATATAAGATTTGAATTAGACAACGATACTTTGTTCACAGAATCTGCTACAAGCAAGAAGGAAGAAGTGCTCAAAAGATTTTTTTCGCCCAACATGCATAAGTTTTCTGCTTCTCCAGAATATTGCCTAAAAAGGGCAGCAGTTTCACTTTTATCCTCAGTCTGTGCCCCTTGTGCTTGTACCCCTCTCTGCTCCACGGTATTCGGTTCCAGAGAGGAGAGGATCCCTCCAGTTAGGCAGAAGACCAAGGCAGCAGGAGAGAGAGTGCGTACGCTCCCCTTTCCCTCTTTTCTCACCTCTGCCTCCGCAAAAGCCAGCAAGGCAGGCTGAGGGAGGGAGAGTGCTCTGCTGCAGCTCAGGCACTCTTTGCACACACACATACTCGTTACCACACACTGCTGCTGCGCCACAGCAGCCTCCCCCCTCCTGCTTTGGGTTTCCTCTTTGGAGGTGGAGCATGTAAGGGGGGAAGGGAATGGAGCAAAAGCAGCAGTCTCGGTGTCTGTAGTCCTCTGTGGCGGAGCGGAGGAAAGAGGAAATGGAGAGGCGGAGGAAAGAGGAAAGGGGCAAAAAGAGAGGAAGGAAGCAAGGGGGAAAAGAGGGGGAAGCAAGAGGAGCGACGAATTCGTCGCCTCTGCCCTATCCGCTCTAGCTGTATGTAGCTGCCTTCTTCCCCCTACTTCCTTGCCCTGTGTGGTGGTGCTTGTACGGTACGTATAGCCTGCCTCTCCCTCGATCGCGGTGGGCTGGATCATCAGCCACCTCCGCCACCGCCTCCACCGGATGTAGAGCAAGAGTAACGAATCTTTTTTATTCGGCGTTAGGCTGCCCTGCCACTCAGCCGCGGCGCAGCCAGGCCAGAGGGATCTCCATCCGCTTCGACGATCTCTTCCACGTAGCACACGGTAAGAAACGCATTCTTTGGAATACGCATTTTCCTCAATGGTATGTCGGTCGCGAGTAAAATTGTCGTGGCAAGGAAAGGTTCTTTTTATTATTCTGCAGGTAATGTTTTAGCAAAGTAAACATACTTTAGCAGGAGATTGGAGTGGTGAACATTTTGATTGATTGCAGTAGTATAGCAATGGACAAATGGCAGGAAAAAATATTTCCCCCTGAAAGTGGAACAGCAATTAGACGGATCCAATCTTTTGCTTCAAGGAGCGTTTTGATCTATTTTCAGTTGCTATTATGTTTAGAACACAGTTTTTGTTGGGCTCAACTTTGGCAAATGTATGAAATGACATCACAGAAATGCCACCATTAGCCGCAGGCGATACCGTGAAAATCCCCAGACCGGTTTCCGAAGGTACACGTCGTCGTCTTTTTCTGTGGCGGCGACCGATCGCTCTCTCTCTCTCTCAAAAAGCCTGTTTTCTACGTATTGCTCCCAATAAAGAGGTTCCCAATATGATTGTTCCTTCCACTTTTCATTTCAGGAGAAGTTGAGTCACTTGCAGCGGAGGATGACCAACTGCGGAGAAGGATACTCTGAGCCAGTCTCGTCCTCCTCCTCCGGCAGTCATTTCCCCCTAAGCTCTAAAGTGGAGGCAGCATGAACCCCAACCAACCCCACAATGTCTACCACCAGCACCAGCAGCAGGCACAGCAGCCGCCTGTTCACATGGTGCCCCAGCAACAGCAACAGATCATGCAGCCGCCACAAGGGTACCGACCCCAGGGGTACCAGGGGCAGGTGGGCCCCGGACCTCCGGGGTACATGGTGGCGGGAGTGCCGGGACGGCCTCCGCATCCAGTGGCAATACAGATGGCCCCTGCTGGCGTGCAGCAGCAGCAAGTTGTGTACCAAGGACAGGTGTTGCAGCAGCAGCAGCAATATCCCCAACACGTACAGCAGCAGCAGCAGTACGGGTATCGCCAACAACATCATGTTGCACCAACTGGATACCCTCAGCAGCAACAGATACCCTCAGGGTACCCAGCACAGAATCTCCCCGGAAACCAGCAGCATTTTCAGCATCCAAAGAATGTAGTGAGGAGCCAGATCCAACAACAGGGATTTGCGGACGGTTCCAGCATGCTGCAGCAAGGAGGCTATTTCCAACAGCAGCAGCAACAACACCCACAACAGCAGCACTTCCAGCAGCATCCACAACAGATGCAGCAACTTCCTGGTGATACCAACAGTAGTCCACAAGGGCACGTCGGCTACAGGCCCCGGTTCGTCCCTCCGAATCAGCATCAGCATGTGTCGTCCATGCAGCCTAGGTACCCCGCCTCTTACGGGCCGGGAGCGAGTCAGCCTCCTGCTCCCCCGCAAGCCCAGGGATATCCCGCACAACAGCCTCAGCCTCCTCCTCAGCATATTCAAGGGAACCCGAATAGTTTCCAATCGTTTAGACATCAAGGGCAGATACAACAGGGTCCGGGTCAAGGAATGGCGATAGGTCAGGGAGCGCCTATGCCGCATCTGCAGCAGGTCCAAGTGTCTCCAACTAGTCATCAGCAGCAGGTGCCAGTGCAGCACCAGGTGATGCAGCATGCGGGATACCAGCAGCAAATGCAGCCCTACAGGCCGCAGCAACAACATCAGTTCTACCAGCAGCAGGGGGCTCTGAGAAGTCAGCTTCCTCCCAAAGCACAGCAAATTTACGGGCAGCCGCCACCACAACAACACCAACAGCCAGGCCCAGGCCCTGGTCAGACTTTCCCAGTACCCGCTGGAGGCCAGATGAGAATGCCCAGTCAGTCACAACAAACACATTCCGAGAGTCAAGCACACCAGCTTGGACCCAGTCAGCAGTCTACGTTTAATCCACAGCAGCAGCAGCAACAACAGCAACAGCAAACGTACTACCAGCAGCAACAGACAATGAACCAGCAGTCGCAGTTCAGACCTGTTCACCAGCAGCGGTACAGGAACCCCACGCCCTTGAATTACGACCCGTCCAGACCTCAGGCGCCCACGATGCAGCAGCTGCAAGAGCAGCGAAACTTTGGAATGCAGCAACCGCAGCGGCAGCAGAATCTTCAACACGTGCAACAGCATCAACCACAGCAGATCCGCCAACCGGTTCAAGAACAAGGTCCTCCCAAGCTCACCCCAGAGGTGCAGCCTCCGGAGCAGTCTCCCATGATCACCCCTGAGGAAACTTCACAAATCGCTCAATCGCGGACACAGAGCCAAGAGGGTTTCGAAGATGCTACAGCAAAAACCGAAGAAAAGACTCGGGAGACGGCAGAGGTCGATTCAGAAATCCCAGACGGAAGTAGTATAGAACACGAGGAGACCAAAGAAAAGGAAGGAGAGGAGGAGGAAGAAAGGGACCAAGCGGAAGCAGATGCATCAGGACATCCTCCGTTGGAAGAGGTCAGCCAAGAGGAGCCCCACGTTGACGAGCAGCTGGAGATTCCGTCCGTGGAGGACGACAAGAAGGGAGAAGTTCCGAAAGATCCTTCCGACGAAGCTGATGACGTCAAGGTTCAGCACGAGACTTCTTCGGTTTCCTCATCCAAAGAGGAGACGGTGGATGCTTCAAGCTCCTCCTCCACTCCTCCACATCTCCACCCGCCTCCTCCCTACTCGGTGGCCGTCGCAGGCAAGGTCTTCTTGGACAAAGTCTCGGTGCCAGTCGGCTGGAAGAGGCTCCTCCTGTCAGATAGTGTCATTTATTATAGGTACGCGTTATTTTTTTTTTTGGGGGGGGGGGACTGCTCGCTTTTATCTATTTATGATTTCTCTTTTCTAGCCCGAGCGGCGTACAACTTAAAACAATGGACGAGGTTCGCTCCTATCTCCTGAAGGAGGGGACGTGCAAGTGCGGGCTGGAGTGCCCGGTCGACGTCACAAAAGTCTTTGATTTCGACGACTCGGTGAGAATTGAGAAAATGAAAATAACTCTTCGTAAATAACACTTTCTCCCAAACACGAACAGAAACAGTCCGAAGTGCTTCCCTTCCCCGTGCCCTCCACCAACGTCAGCTCGAGCTACTGCAACCACAAGAAGCTCCTCTTGGCGCTGGCCTCCGCCGACAAGACGCCAGAGTTCATTAACAAGATCACTCACGTGCACAAGCCGGTCTTGGAGACCAAGAAAGGTACAGTGTCAATTTCATTCTGTATTTTTCATCATTTCCTATGTTTTTATTCAGGTCTGAAGAGGAGGGCTGCAAAGAAGCCAAAGCCTTTCTCTGGTATGAAAGTGTCCGAGATGTTGGAGGCTAGGGAGGCAGAGAGGCAAAGGATAAATGAGGTGGGATATTAATTTACTTTTCCTCATTTGTGTGTTGGCAATACAGTATAGCATCAAATATTTTTTTACACTTTCCAGATCATAACCCAGCAGAGAAAGGAACACGAGGCCAGAATGCTGGCGAGCGGGGCACCGCCGGACGTCACACCAGAGGCGGAAGATCCAGGGCATTCAAGTGCGACCCCAGCGGGAGAAGCCTCCCCCATGCCAACCGAGGATATTCCCCCAAAAGAAGAACCGGAGGAAAAGGAGAAGGAGCAAAAGCAGGAAGTCCAACAAGAAAGACCCCAGGACAAAGGACATCAACTACTCGTGCAAGATGAGAATGAAGAGGTGAAACAGCAGGAGCAGGAGCTTGATCCTCAAGAAGGGGAAGATGACCTCGACAGTCAAGACAATGACGATTTGCCTCCAGTCCTTTCCCGGGAGGTGGACGAGCCCCCACACCTTTCGCCCGCTGTGCCGACGGAGACAGAGGAGGAGGAAGGAGACTCTGCTAAAAAGATGGAAGAGGAGGAGGAGATCCAAGTGTTGGAAAAGGAGGAGGAAGATGAGAACAGGGGCAACACCAAGGACGAAGGAGAAGAAGCAAGCGACAAACCAGGTTTGAAGAACATCGAGATTCGGCGGATGTCTGCAACGGAGGAGGGCGACAAGATCCTGAACGACGCCTGGACCAGTCCTGACAAGGAAAAGGAAAAGAAGGGAAAAACACCTCTTGAGATGGTCGAGAACATTGTGTCCAACATCGAGGTGCCGTCGTCCCCTTCTTCGGTTGCCGGAACCGCTGCCGCCGGTGGCGCTGGAACCTCCGGTACAAGTTCACCTGCTCCTAGCGAGGGATCTAGTGGAGGGTCCGGCAAAGGGGGAGTAAAAAACACTAAAAGCATGAGGACCCAATTGCTGGCAAACATGGCTCTTCAGCAACAGCAGCAACCTCCTCAACAAGTGGCGGCTCAACCTCCTCAACAGCCAATTGCTCCTCCCCAGCAACTCCAACAGCCCCAACCCGTAGCCCAGCAGCCCCCAACCCTGGCAACGGCTCCCCAACCAGTTGCAGTCCAAATCCATCCGCAGCAGCAACAGCCGCAACAGCAGCCACAGCAACCCGTGATGCAGCTGGTCAACACAATAAACGGGCCCATGTTGATGCAGGCTGTCCCTATCAGCACCCCAGGCGGTGGGATTGTGCCGTTCCCTGCTGCAGCTCCTGCTGGCACGATCGCCACCACCATATCAACAGTGGCCTCGGGCAACCCAGCGGTCATGACCACGGCCACGATACAGGCAAGACCGATCCAGCCCGCGCCACCTCCCGCGGCAATGCCCTTGCTCAGACCTCAGCAGCCGCAGCAACAACAGCCGGAGGCGGACGGCTCCAAGAGAAAGGGGAAAAAGAAGAAGGGTGCCACTCCCAGCGCCGGCCACCTCTCATTGGCTGCTGCCCCCAGGTCTAACCCCGTCCCCATCCTCATGTCTCCCGCCCCTCAGCAGCAGGCTCAGCTCCACCCTGGGCCCGCAGGAGGGCAGCAACTGGTGGCCATCGGGCCTCCCCCGCAGCCTCAGCCGGTCGTCATCCATCCGCAGCCCGCGGCGGCGCCAGGGCAGCAGGTGTTCCTCTCCAACGGTCCCATGATGCCCGTGCAGGGCGTGGTCTTCGGTCAGATGCCAGACGGGACACTCTACCAGATGCAGCCCGCTCCTCCCGGAGCTGCAACGCCTGGGGCTCAGCCGGCCCCGGTGCAGGTGATACAGGGGCCGGCTACTGGAGGACCGCAGCAGATCATGGGACCTGCGAGTGCGGGCCAGTTTGCCGGGCCTTTCTTCGTCAATGGCCCAGGAGGGCCGCAGCAACTTATTCCAGCGGCGAACGCTCCTCCCGGAACTTTGATTGTGGCGTCTCCGGCGGGAATTTCTCCCCAGGGATTCGTCCAGGCACCGGCTGTTCCAGTGTCTGTTGCCCAACAGCAGCCTAAGCAGCAACTACAGCAGCAGCAGCTACATCAGCAGCAACCAGGGACAGAGCAAGCAACTTCCGATAGAGTGCTTGGAAAACCCAAGCAAAGAGAGAGCAGGCAGTCTTCCACGGCCTCGTCTTCGTCTTCCTCATCTAGCAGTTCTTCGGACAATCAGAAGTCTGAGGCGGAGGAGAAGGGCGAGAAGTCCAAGATTATGACACAGATTGAGGAGGATACTGTGGAAGACGACGACGACGAGGAAGAAGAGGACGAGGAGACCGAGTCGGAGGCTGCGAACAACACGGAAGACACCGACAACAACGACGGCAGGTTTGAAAAGGAAATAGAGGAGAAGCCCAACGAGAAGCGGAAAGAGCAGCATGAAGAGAAGGAGGAGGAAGAATCGGAGGAGGAAACAGAGAGGGAGACTCGGAGCAGGTCCTCCAGTCGCTCAGCCAGGAGACAGTCACCTCGCCTTGCCACCCCTCCCCGCAAGTCACCCCGCAAATCCGGCGGAGGAACCCCCACTAGCGCAGACCCCTCCTCCTCCAAGACCACCAGCCCGCGCACCTTTATCCAGAGCAACAAAGTGGACAGCTCCGGCCTGAAGGCGACGCCGCCCCACAGCTCGGGGGAGCTGGAGGCTTCCTCATCTTCAATGTTCGAAAACGAGGGCGACGACGGCGACGACGAAGAGGAGGAGGCCAAAGGAGGAGACCGAGGAGGAGCGGCGGGAGAAACCAGCGAGACCGGCCTGGACACCAGTGGCGCCAGCGTCGGGACGGAGGCCAGCGGTGAGGTGGGATCCAGCGCGGCCGCCTCCGCCGCCGGAACGTCGTCAGGGAGGGGCAGGAAGAGAAAGAGGAGGAAGAGGAACGCGGAGGAGATCCTGCGGGACGACCTCAGCGCTATGCAAGGTAAATTGCATCTTGTTTAGTTCCCTTTCACTTATTTGGCCTCTTTTGTCACCCAAACGCATTGTCAACACTTTGACGCAAATGCATCATGGGAATTGGCCCGAGACTTTTTCAAGATAACGTCGTGTTTGGTCTAGAGGCTCTTTCGCCCAATTTTAAATACGCTGTAGCTTTAGGGTATCACCCTCTTTCGTCCCAATCCACTGACGAGCTCAATATATATCTACGGCGTTTGTCATAAAACACGTCGACGGGTGGAAAAGAATTCGCTCAATCAAACACATGGCTTATTGTTTGACTTTGGACTTCGCCGTTTCAACCAAACGCAAATTCGGAACGTACCATTCGTACGATCCACGTTGATATGACAACTCTTTCGTCACCGTACCAGTCGTACACAAAATAGACGCCCTATTTGATTAGACTTTTTGCACTACAATGTTCAAGAATCACGCACTGCTCGCGTGAAAATGTGGAGATGATTATGACTGAACTTTTTTTGCAGACGATTCTGACCGCTCCCCGTCCCCTTCTACCTCTTCTGGTCCCCCTCGTCTGTCGGCGGCGGCAGTTCCTGCGGCCGCACCGTCCTCCTCCTCGTCGTCCACCTCCACCCCTCGCTCCTTCTCCGCCGGCGAGGTGGTGTGGGGCCCGCACGCAGGGTTCCCCTCGTGGCCGGGGAAACTGGCCGGGGCGGCGGCGGCGGCGGCGGGGGAGGACGGAGGCGGCGGCAGGGTGAGGGTGTGCTGGTTCGGCTCAAAGGAGGAGTCGGTGATGTCGCCGTCGGCGCTCAAGAATCTATCGGACGGGCTGGACGAGCACCACAGAGAGAGGAAGAGGCTCAGGAAGTGAGTGCTGACTGGCGTCAAATGATGATTAGCAATCATGGCCATGTAACATGATACTCCTTGTAGGACGTACCAAAGTATGCACCTACAATAAATTTACTGCATACGTACGGTAGTACATTCAAATGAGTGAAACAATCAAGTCATGACAGGGTGGCACTATGGCACGTCTTTGGGGGCAAGTCAATTTTCGTCACATCACATCATCACTTTGCTTCTTTTGTTCGTACGATTTCACGTGCGTTACACATTCAAATATCAGCTACAAAATCCGTGATCAAAGCGTGCAGTTTTCACCCTTGCCAAACTGCAAAACACCGTCAACGTTCAAGGCATCGACTTGCACGTGCAGACTTATGACAGAATGTTCTAAATATACTCTGTACTATCAAACAAAATCATGCTTTTTTTCTCGCAGGGGCCGCCGAATGAACGCAGGATTGGAAAAGGCGATTCAGGAGGCGATGCTGGAGCTGGACCGGATGACGACGGAGGGAGACTGATGAATGAAGAAAGCGAATTGGATGATGACCTTACGAAAGTGGCAAAACGAAATCAGAGGGGACTGACAAAAAAAAGAAGAGCATTTCCTGGCAGGTAGCCCTCCACGCCAGCCAGGCAAAGTATTTGTTTACGCACACAAAATTGGGACAAAAAATGTGATATTGCCTTCTACACGACATTTGGTGTTTCAACTAGTATAAAACATACAGTTGGTCTGTCTGAGCTTTTATAAGAATTATAGTGTGGAGTAGATCTCGTTTCGGTGCCCGATACCTGCAGAAGAAGAAATTTTAGCAACCGCCGAAGGAGGATGGGAGGAAGAAAGGAAATATCTTAAGGCACGCCAGGACGAAAACAAATCATGTGTAAGACTACATATGTATGTATTCCCGAACCCCATTCTCACACCTTCCCCACAGAGAAGTCGTACAAAAAAGTCTATGAAATATATATCCACAGTTATATAAAAAATATCGCAGATGATGCATGAAGTGTCATTTATTTTATTTTACGCAAGTGATAACTACTTTTGCTTTTTCCACAAGTTACCGACGCGAATACCTTGATCCTCCTTGTATAACGAACGCGCCCATGTGCCTCTATTATTCTCCGCCGCCCAAAACGCCGCCCCCACCGCCGGAACGGGCCTTATCTCTACACATTACAATGTGTGTATCTTAACTAATTGATGATTGGTGGCAGAGGTCCTTCCCTGCCTCCCCCTCCGCCGCCTTCAAAAAGTTCCGACGAGGGTGTGTATGTACTCAACAGCCTCTGCACGTTGCTCACACCCGCCCAGCCTCGTCTGGCCTCTTGCACTTGGAAGTAAATCCATGCGAAAGTCTTCGGTCAACTTATAATGAATTCTTGACTGAAACTTGTCATACGAGAGATGCATGTGCAGGCATTGACTGTTGCTACTTCACTTTTGCAGAATAACGCGCACAGGAAGAAACGAGTTCGAGTGGAAAAAGGCTGTGAAAAAGGATTCGTGAGAATTATCTGGGATATCATGTCCTAAAGCACACTGAAGATAACACGGCACAGTTGCTACTGTACCGGTACACTGTTGTTCTCTCCCACTCTGTACATTCATGGGCCTGGACGGACATTCACCCACAATTCAGCTTAGTTCAAATGTACAGTAGAGTTCTATGTTCTTTCATAAATGCCAGCAACTGTTCCTTCTGGAGCAAACAAAGGCCTCAAATGACGCGTCCGGCAAATTCCACGCCTTGCTACCCTGCACTCACGATCACACACAATCGCGCGGATTCTTTCTCGAGGCAGTCCGACCTCAGCCATGGCGGCGCACGGAGCTCAAGGAATATTTTTATTAGGCATGGTCGCAAAGAGTGGCACCCTCTTTCTCCTCCTACTGTGCATTCAACCGTCCCTGGCCCAGCTCGACCAGAGCGCCTATGACGGCTGCGGCACCGCCAAGGGCTGCGTCGGGGAGGCCGAGGGATGCGTGGGGGCCATGGACTGCGAGTTCCTCCTCTCCTACGCCGCCGAGCCCGGCGCCGCCGCCTACAGGTTCGAGCTCACCGCCGCCCTGCTGGACTCTGACGAGTACGCTGCCGCCGGGCTTTCCTTCGACGGCGGGGAGGGCGGCAGCATGGGTGAGGACTCTGTGGTGGCCTGCTACCCGGGCGACGACGATGCGGACTTCGTGCACGTCTACTGGAACGAGGTGGGCAACAGCGTGCCCCTGGACGAGGAGAGGCGCGGGCTGAGCGACACCGCGGGAGTCTTGGACGGGGGAGTCATATCCTGCTCTTTCGTCAGGGACACCGTCACCACTTTCGAGGTATGTGGCGGGGAGGTGTCATATGGAAAAAAAATCGGAAGTAGCAGGAGAGCGCAAACAAATCCTTTCGAAAAATTTGATCGAATTGGTTCTTTTTTCTTTTTTCTCGGGAACAAAATAGGTGGGATAAGAATAGTAGGTTTCTGCTTTTCCACTGGAAAGGCTCTCATAAGTCATTATGCCGATTTTCCATTTTTTTTTCCAGGATCCGGACGATTCCAGCATCACCTACGAGTTCAACTTGGACACCACCCCGTACTTTGTCCACTTCGCTCGCGGGCCCCTCAACGGCGGGGAGCTTACCTACCATAGCGAGAGGGTACCCGGAGAAAACCTTGTCTACTTTAGCGACTTCAGCGGCGACTTTGACTACTTTTCGACCGACGCCGTCTACTCAGGGTGCGACGACGGCAGCAGGGGCTGCGACGGGTGGAGGGCGGACGGGGCCGAATGTCTGGGGGACAGGAGCTGCGACTTTGTTGTCACTTACAGGTAAGGGTGCAATTGCAGCAAAAGCAACAGCAGTAGCTGGACCTAAAGCAAAATAACTGCTCTCGTTGCTGTAACATCAACTGCATCATCATCAACAACGACTATAGCAGCAGCTCAGGAAGAAGAGAAATGTTCACCAAAAAAACATTTGCCTTTTTCATGATTTTTCTTACAGGGGACTGAATGAGGACCTCTATGAATTCATCCTTCAAAGTACTGTGACGCCCGACACGGTCGACGGCAACTACGTTGCTCTCGGGCTGTCCAACGACTTTGACATGGGGCAGGACAGCGTGGTGGTCTGTGGAGTGGTTGACGGGGAGGCCAAGGTCGAGCCTTACTGGAACACGGACATCGGAGGCAGAAACAGGTACTGCTGAAACAAAAATAAATTCCTTAGAAGTGGTTGCAAAAAAAGAATTATTCCCTCCAGCTTGCCGCTCTCCGACTCCCCTGGGGTGTCGGACGGCACATCTCAGCTGGACGGCGACGTGCTGTCCTGCCGCTTCTCCAGGGAGGCCGCCTTCTCCGTGGAGTACGATTCCGTCACCTACGACTTTGACCTGAACTCGCTCCCCTACGTCCTGCTGATGGCCGGAGGGTCCTACAGGGCGGGGGAACCCCGGGTCATCGGGTACCACGGGTTCGCCAACAGGGTGACGACGCCAACGGCTCGGAGTATCAGCGACAGCAACGAGTTCGTCGACAGCCCAGACCCGATCGCCACCTTCTACCAAGAGTGTGACGGAGACAAGGGGTGCTTTGGGATACCACGGGGTTGCCCGTCTACCCAAGACTGCGAGGTACGAATTAAAAGAGGATACACAACTGTGCAAACCAAAACCTGAAAACTTTTTTCTTTGTTTGCAGGTTGTGATGAGCTATGCTGGTTTGTCTGAAGATGTGTATGCATTTGAAGTTATGAGTGTGGGAAGTGACTTTGAATGGGTGGGCCTTGGTTTCTCAGAGGATCCCTACATGCCAGACACTAATGTAGTCATTTGCACTGCGGATGC
>JAAUXV010040268.1_pt1 | contig 13481 bp, 15 predicted proteins | sample 7278181 | NCBI WGS metagenome assembly JAAUXV01 (sample SAMN14350114, study PRJNA611818) | marine sediment metagenome | isolation source: surface marine sediment (2.1m) | place: French Polynesia: Moorea | collected 2018-08
ATACGTATGACTTAAAAAAACATCTTAACCCCCCGAGGGCGCCCGCCGTGTGTCTGACATTGGTTTTTCCGCCGTTCGCGCCAGGGTTTCGGACTTGAGCGCTGTACACACATACAACATCCAAGTTTTCACGCACCTGGTTTGAGAAGCCCTCCACGAGGATGGCCACCAGCAGGTTGAAGAGGACGTAGTTCCCGAAGGTCATGAGGGCCACGAAGTAGAGCGCCGCCCAGTGGCTCGTCTGCTTCATGCCGGAGAAGAGCACGATGTTCCAGTCCTCCTGGGTCAGGATCTGGAGAAAAGAATTCCCTCCGTCCTCATATCTTACACGTGGACTAGAGCACTTACGTAGGTGCAATAAAAGTACAGCGGTGGGCTGGAAACGTCATATTTTCTGCCTTCTGCATACGGATGTGTGGTTATTGCCAACAGACTCAGTAGGTATATTCTAGCAGTCACTTTTCTTTTCTCTCCTTCCCTCCTTTCTTTGCCCTCCCTCCTCCTGCCGTATTAGAATGGGGAGCCTCCGACGAGCAACCTTCCCCACTTCCCCCCACTTCTTCGAAGGTACTACACCGTACCTACTACCTGCTGTATTTCTGAAACAGTATGTACAGAAAGGGGATATGGTCTTCCCTCGCTAGGCCGGGGGAGAGGGGGAGAAAGAAAAGGAGCCTGCAGGCGCACAGAGAAAGAACGGGAAAAAGACAATAAGCTCCTTCTCCTTTACATCCTCCTTTTCTTCCTCTTTTCTTCTTCCCTCTTGACTACTAAGCATTTTCAGGGCCTATGAAGGCCACACGGCACACGGGGGCTTTATCATGAAGGAGACGAGGAGGAATTTGCCAACAGTTGTCCGATAATAAAGTTATACCAATTGGGTCGCTCTTTTGTATATCCTCTATTATAGTCCCAAGATTGATGTTGAGCGCTTGATGAATTTCTCTCCGAACTGCGCCTGGCACTCTCCATTAGTTTCCTTTTTTACATCACACAGTATCTGGCCAGGTACCCCTTTTATACGCAATCCTTTCCCTCCCTTTATTTCCAAAGTTATGAGCTCAGCTTGAGATATGGTACCCCCAATACGATCCTCCAAATCCTCCTCCATCACTCACCTGGAAGACGGTGACCGTCGCCCAGAGGAGCGAGTCAAAGTTCTTCCGGTCGCAGAAGATCTCGTCGCCGATCTCCTCGCAGAACTTGCAACCGAACAGGTTCATGCCCAGGATGCTGGAACGACATATCAACATATTATTAGAATTTTTCTCTCAAATCGGCACAAAACTATGGGAAAAGCCTTGCTCTTGAAAAGAATCACGTTTGTTCGATACTCTTCCTCACCTGAAGATGAATATGAACAGCATGAGCAGCGCGAAGAAGACTGCGACGTTGTCCATGGTCCTGAGCATGACGACGAGCTGCCTGCGCAGGTTGGGGAGGAAGCGCACCAGCTTGAGGATGCGCAGGAGGCGGAAGGTGCGGAGGACGGAGATGCCCGAGCCCTCGTAGTCGATGCCGTGGGCGATGGCGTTGTAGATCTCGGCAGTGCTGCGAAGGAGGATTCAGTGGGACTTGGAATGTTTTCTCAAAATCGGGGGAAATGGCGGGGTGCGCGCGTGCTTTCCCGCTCTCTTTATATGGCGTCTCAAAAATAGGCTCTTCTCGTAGCCTTCGAAGGGGCGCTGTAACGACAATAAGCCGATGGGAAAAGCCTCGGAAGGCGCCACGCCACAGTACATTGCCAAAAGAAGAAAAGGCTTTCGGAGAGTGGCAGTGTACGAAAGTGTCTCTCCAGAATAAATTTTTCTACTTTCGCTTTCTGAAAGGCGTGAGCGGGTTGAAAAGAAAGGAGAGAGAAAACTTTGTGTCACCTTCGCGCGTTCTCCGGTTTTTGTGAAGGAGGGGGCGAATTTCGCACGGCTTTTCAAGATCGTACGTCAGGAAAATGTGCCTGTTCGGCTTTGACAAAAACGAAAATCTGGAAACCCATTAAAAGAAATACCTGAGGAAGACGATGACCCCGTCGAAGACGTTGAATCCGTCGCTGATGTAGCGGAAGACCCCGTAGGCGGTGACCTTGAGCACCATCTCGATGGCGAAGATGATGCTAAAGGCGAGGTTGCTGATCTCGACGGTGCGGGTGAGGAGGTCGGGCTGCTTGTGGTACTCGATGCCCATGCTGAAGGTGTTGATGAGGATGCAGAAGAGGATGAAGCGCTGGAAGCCGTTGTGGTCGACAAAGGCCTCCAGGTGGCGGCGGAACTTAGTCCAGCACACGTGGAAGCAGCCGAAGACGAGCTGGCAACGGGTGCTCTTCTTCGGGGTCACCGCCAGCTCGTAATACTCCTCAGACCCCATCTGAAAAAGGTTCCAGTATTAGTTTGCAGTTTTCCCAGATATATGATGTTTATTTTTGTATGCCTGGTAGATTCCCTTCTTCTTGCTGGACCCGTCGACGCCCTCCGCCAGGTTGTATGTGGAGCAGTGCTTGAGGTGCCTGGCGTCGAATGCGACCTGCGCCGTCAGCGCCGTGGAGAAGGCGGTGGAGAGCGCCAGCAGCTCCTGGCAGGTCAGACTAGGGTGGTTGCACGGCGAGGCGTTCTGCCGGTCCAGTAGATCCAGGATCTCCGACTCGGTCTGGGTCGTCTTGTCGCTCTTGGACACGTTCTGACCGGAGAGCTCGCGGGACTCGAACACGCCCACGTCCTCCAGCTCCAGGCGCATCTCCAGTTCACCTAAGCAACAAATGAATACTTTTTTTGAGGGGGGGGAAATTGGAAAAGGTCCGTGTATTTTTTTTTCATCAGTGCCAGGCAAAAGTGAGGTGCTTCTCCTTCGCCACCGCCTTCTCCTGTGACTTGCAACAGGAAGGAGGAAGGGAAGGGAGACGAAAGAGGCAAACTTTCGAGGGGAGTGTTTCAAAACTTTTTTACTTCTCTTCCATCCACCCTCCCCGCCCTCCCAGTCCCTTTTTGCCTTCGCCGTCGGTTGAAGCATGGCAAGGTGGTCGGGACTAAGGGGGGAAGAGGGGGGACGACAGGAAAGGGCCCCACTCTTATCTAGTGCCTGCGGAAAAGGGAAGGGAAGGGAACAAGAGCAAGACCGCACACAAAGGACTTCTGATGGACTCGCGGACAGGTGGGGAAAAGTCAGGGTCGGCTGGATTAAAATGTTCACAGCACTAGCAGGGAAACGGGGCCCGCCGAATTATCTTCTTCTGCCTTTTTTTTTGTTTGGCAAATGCCTCTCAATTTCCGCTCAAGAATGGAAGAGGATAAAGGCAGGTGGCGGCGGATAAATTGCTTTCCCCCCCACCCTCCGTCCCGACCGCCGCCAGCATCAGTCACCCGGCGACGAAAGAAGGAAGGTGGTGTTGGAGGAGGAGGAGGAGGAGGAGGAAAGAGGTTGAAAGACTCGGCCGACGAAGAAGAGTAAAAAAGTTTCCCCATTAAGTTTTCGGGTTTCACTTTAAAACGAGCAGGGTGGTAGAGAGGGATGGGGGGGATGGGGGATATATAAGGGTAGGTGCTGCACTTTGGGGCATTTTAGGCTGAGGGAACGAGGGATTAGACTCTAAGCCTCTCTCGCCTATTTTGCGGAAGGGCGGTGACCAATTTGTTATTGCCGGCAAAAAAAGAGGAGATGCTCACCGTCGACCGCGTTGATGACCGAGTGTATGGAGACGTTCTTCATGACGGAGAAGTTCTTGAGCTTCCCGTCCTCCTTCTTCTGCAGGAGGACCTTCTCCTTGTGCGCCAGCCTCTGGGCGCGGTACGCCCGGTAAGTCTTGCGGGAGCGGGAGAGGAAGCGCCGCAGCATGTGGGCCACCAGGCGGACAACCTGCGGGTCGTCGAATCCAGAGTCAAAGATATTTATCGATGAATTGGTCAGGCCTCCGTCCTCACCTGTCTGTAGCAGTTGGTCGTCTCCGAGTTGGTGAAGGACGAGAGCGTGGAGGACGACTGGAACCTCGCCCTCTCCGCCTTCATCTTTGCGGTCTCCCTCCGCTTCGTCTCGGAGAACTGGGTGGCGATGACGACCAGGCACAGGTTGATCATGAAGAAGGAGCCGATCTGGAACATTCAAAGACGGTCAAGGATCAAGGACTGATGTGGAATGTATAGAAAGTCCAATCACAAAAGTTTGTTTTTCGAAGTTTCAAATTTCATCACAACTCACCACAATAAGGAGGACGAAGTAGACCCAGTTCCAGAAGGAGTGGGCGTCCTGCACAAAGTACATCACGTCCGTCCATCCCTCCAGGCTGATGACCTATGAGAAGAAACAAACAAGGGTTAGGAGGGAAAAGCCGCAACAAATCACGGACGAAAAAGATCCGGAATTTATGGGCGCGAGATTTTTTCTTCTTCTCGAGGAGGGGGAGGGAGCAGGGATTTTCGTTCAGGGTGTGTGTGTACCGACGGTTTAGGAGGATAACGCTGAGAGAAAGATTTAGTGGCAGGATTTTCCCATCTCGGCCTGGAGGGAGCCTGCCTCTCTCTGCCTTTGAGTGGAGGAAAGGGAGAAGGGAATTTTTTTGTCTGCCCCCCAGCCTTTGAAGGCTCAGACTTTTTTTGAAGCTGTTGAGCTGCAGGGGATTTGAGCCAGAACACTCCCCCCCCCCTTGCCCCATTCATCTAACGGAGTAATCCCAGGTCAAGAGGAGCTACAGTAACAGTACAAATATGCAGAAGAAAGACCGCCGTCCGAGGAGAAACTGCAGCGCCTACATCCGCCCTACTTTAGGGAGAGGGGCCTTGTGATTCTTCCGGTGTACCAGAACTCCTTGCTGCACCTACTACTACCCTCTCTGCCTTCTCTTTCTCCTTCGATCCCCTGCGCAGTTGCTGTACAATTCCCCCGAGGTAGCGAGGGGGGGGAGACAAAAGACGAGGAGGAGGAGGGATGCCTTGAATAATTCAGCGGTGACGTCCCCCTCCCCCAGCCTTGACTCCCTTTTCCACTCTGGCACCTCCTCCTCCCCATTCTGTGGGCTGCGCTGTGTTGTTGTGTGCAGACCGATGGAGCAACAGATCCCGCGACCATCTCTCACCTCCCGGAGTCGTGAACGCTTGGGGGAAAGCAACCCGAAAAATGGCACATCCACCCGCGGCGGAGGTGAAAAGGGCACAAAAAGACGGGGGCGATAACATGCACGATATGTAGGGGAGGATGCTTGAAAAGCCAGGTGTGTGGCGCGGGGAAATGTCATTCAAAGAGGACTTGAAGCAACTGCTTTCCCGTACGAAGCTATCTGGAAAATACGACCCATCGTAGTACGCACGACACACCCGTCAAAGGGATGTTTGAGGCGCTATATCCCGAGCCCGGATATCCATACAAAGTGTATTTCCAGCAAATTCCCTTTTGGCGGGCTATTTCTAGCACAGAAATTGCGACCTTTTTTGCGAGGTGCCAGACCTCAATTTTCTGCTGGAATGGCTATACTGCTCCGATGGCGGCTGCTACGTTGGAGACGGAGGGAGAAGACCATTTCCCCTCAAGTGCATCACAGAGTCCTCCCTTATATCCCCATTGAAGGGACATTGGGTGTACACACTGGAATGTGATTCCGAGTCAAGTCGCTTCTTCCTGGCGGAGGGAGAGGCTCCGGGAGGAAATGGCATGACAGGAAAAGGAGGGAAAAAGAAGCAACATCTACTTTTTTCGCCAATTTCGAGGACCGGTGTCGCGAAACTTTACTACAACTGTGGACAAAACGTGTAAACCACCACCGCACCAACATCGGCTCTTGGCGCCGCAAGCAAGCAAGGCCCTTGCTTCCTCATTTCCCCCTTCCTCTCCCTCCCTTCTCATTACAACACATCTGGTCAAGGCGGCAAAAAAAGGTCAGTCGTGGTGGCCTCGGTCGGTCGTGTTTGTTGTCGACGCTCTGCCGAGATTTGGAGCGCTGCCGGGGCGGAAAGGAGGAAGTGAGCAGTTTGCTGCAGTTGATATCAAAGGGGTACGGGGAGGAGCGAAGGAAATGGAAGAAGGGGGGGGGGAAGAAGCAGATGGTGACATCTCGGGCACGGAGGCGAGAGGAAAAAGCTGGAGAGGGCCTCCCGAACGAGGTCAAAAGCAAGGAGAGAGAGTCTCTTTTTGCGACTGTCGCTCGCAATACGAGGGGAGGGGACGACGGCGGTGGAGAAGAAATGTCCACTGGGGAGGGAGGGAGGGAAGAAAGAACGGCCCTTTTTGCTCGGCGACTACGGCACTTCTCGGCAATATGAGGTTTTCTCCCCGCCAGCCCTCTTCCTTGGCTATGGGAAAACTTGCCCTCTTTTTGCCTCTTCCCCCACCTCCTAGCACGTACGCAGCCCCACCAGCCAGGCCAGGCCATTTTTGCGCTTTTTCTCTCCCAGAGCCATCCTTCATACGTGCACGACACAAAATGCAAGCACATGTGGATTGGGAGAGCAACAAAAAAAAGACGAATCCTCGTCCCTTTCCCACTCCTTGGCTGACCTCCATGCCCCTCTTTGCCTTGCTCTCCCTGGTGCCAGAGAGAGCGGCGGCGGGGAAGGAGACGGAGGGGTACAAACGGCCTCATAACCGGGACCCGAAAATTGGTTTCCTCCTCCCTCCTTTCCCCAGCCGGCCGGCTGCACCCTCCAAAACCGTCGGACATACGACCCGCCCCCCAACCCAAAAAGAACCTGCGGCCATCGCGCTCTCTCTTTTCTCCCCTCCCCATACGAAAATGGGGGGAGGGGGAGGATAAAGTATGGGAAAGGTGGGGTGGATCCAAAGAGAGGGCGGAGATGTGGCCCTCTTTTTGCTGCCCATGCTGCATCGGCGGCAGTTTCCTCGCATGACTCAATATTCGAAGAGTGCATCAAACACGCGGGGCAAAAAACCAGACTCACCAGGAATATGGCGACCCAGGCCAGCCCTATGTTGTCGAAGGAGATGGCGCCGTGGAAAGGGTTCTTGTCGCCTGCCTTGCAGTCGGTGTAGTACTGCACAGAGGAAAAAATAATTGCAAGATCAGTTGAGAATGATTTTTCGGTTTTCAAAAACCTGGTTCCAGTTGATGCAGTCGGTCTCGTTGTGCAGCCCGGTCTCGAGTGAGGCGAAGCACTCCAGGTGCTGCTCCTCGTAGACGGGCAAGTCGTCGCACTTGTGCATCCCGGAGCTGTCGGGCATCGAGCAGATGTAGTCCTGCGTAGGAAGTACACACTTGATTTAGTGATGTGGGCGATTTGGCTTTTGCTGATCGAGTCGGGTCGAGTCACCTTCTCGCTGTCGGGGTCCTTGAAGTAGACGTCCCGAAGGTTGTCGCTGGAAATGGGAATACGAAAAAAAGACCAATTAGCGCAAGGTGGCAGGAATAATGAGTACAACACATGTTCTACATGAAGGTTAATCCATTGTTCCACGACCAAAACTCAAGGCAGAAAAGAATGAGGGCATGTGACAACTCTTCGTCTTGGGGATTAATGCATCACTCCATTCGTGGGGTTAGCGACTGTCATGATTAATCCGTCGGACCAAATGTCACGAATTCAGGTCCGGTCCAACCTGGGATAAAATTCAACGCCGCCGCCTTCTTCCCCTCCTCGCCCACCGCCGGGATCCATCAATTCGGCATAGTGCAAAATCCTCGCGACCTCGGTGGTGTTCGCTATCGTTTCCTCCAGGTGGGCCTCGAAGCTACCCCTAAGAAAGCCAGATGAGGTTCAGCAAGGTTCAATTTTCAACGTAAAATTCTACTTTGTCGCAAAAAACAGCTCCTGATTGATGTCCTTCTTTTGGTCCTGTATTTTTTGTCTGGAGCGAGATAGTTTGCGAATGGATTTTTTGCGCAAGAAAAGAATGAGAGTGGGGAAGGAGGAGCTGGAGGCATTGTGGCCCGGTGGCGGACGGTGCTTTGCTGTCCGTCCCTCTCTCTTTTGTTCTTGTTCTTCCCCTTGGCAGAGCCAGGGCGGTTAAGTTTTTTCCCCTCCTTCCTCCTTCTCTTCCGCAAGAGAGAGAGGCTCCAGTTTCCCAGTTTCCGACGCGCAAAAAAAAGTTTTTTTTCTCCCTTTCCCTCGTTTTCGGCGAGCACCCGCGGCGCCGCGCGTTGCCTTAAAGTAATTCCCCCAAACTTTTTTCCTCCCCGTTTCCCGTTTCTGAGCTTCTGTGTTGTGTCTCCCCCCTCCTCCTTGCCCAGCAGGGCGAATGATACGTAAATGCAAGAGGAGGAGAAGGAACATTGGGGTCGCCCCGGTTCTGGAAAGAAGAGTTGGAGAATAAGAGGGGAAACCACATCCCTTCCAACGAAACCACAGAAGAAGAGTTCCTGGAAAACCGAGCCATATGTAATCCTCCCCTTCCTTTGCACCATTTCCTTCCCCGCGTGAAAATAGGGCCGGCCGGGTTCTGCGCAGTTCGAGAGAGCGGAAATTAAGTTTATTATCGGCCATATTGGGCGAAATTTCAGCCGTCCACATTTTCCTTCTGCAGATCATCTTCCTCCTCTTTCCTTTTCCTTCTTCCTTGCTCCTCCAGCCTCAGCATTGCCCTCCTGGCCGCCTTGTCGCCCTCCTGCTGCCCGCAGAACAGGGCGCCCTCGTTGGCCCGCAGGAAGGCCATGACCGAGGACGCCGGCAGCTCAGTCGAGGACGAGGGGCCGGGGCTCGGGGCGAACTCCGAGGACTGCGCCCGCGCCACCTCCGCCTCCGCGCCGGCGCGCAGCATCAGGAGGCGCCCGACGTGGCGCGCGCGCCGGCGCAGCACCCACTGGAGCGCCAGCAGAGGGTCGGCGCACAGGGAGGAGAAGTCCTGGTGGTGGTCCTGCTCCGCTCCGTTTTTGCCGCCGTCCAGTCCGGAGGAGAGCGACGAGGAGCGCTTTGTCTTGTCGAGGAGGCCGTCTGTCTCCTTTTTCTGCTGCTTTGTCGAGGGTAGTGGATGGACAAGGAAAAGGAGGTTTGTGAGATGCTTTTACCCCCAAGAAAGCTCCCTCTTTCTCTCCCTTCCTACTAAAGAGAATTCCGATTTCCAAATGGCTGTTTCGCCTTTCCTTCTCCCCCTCCTTTCTTGGCCCCGAAGGAAGATTTATCCTGCCCATTTCTCTTTTAAACCAAAGCCTTTTTTGGCTATATCTACCCCGAAATGGGGGGGAGAGAAGAACCTTTAAGATTCCGAGACAGAGAGTAGTACCCTTGGTCTCCCCCCTCTTGCTCTCTGTGGAGCCTTTTGTCTTTTTGCTCATATTCCCCACGTGAGAGCCCCAAGCCTGAGAGAGCGAAAGAGATGGAAGATGGACAAGAAACAGAAACAACAGAAGGGCAGAGGAGTGTGCTGTGCCTCTCAAGATGTGTGCTAGAGCAAATAGCACTCCGTAGAAAGGGCAGAAAAAAAGACAAGAAAGGGGTCCTCCTCCTCCTCCTCTTCCTTCCACTCCGGCGGCGGCGACCTGGTCCTATAGCATCCTTCTCCTCCAGGTGGCCCGAGAGGAGGGAAAAGTCACTCGGGGAGAAGAAAAAGAAAAGACCAACAAGGTACGAAACGAAAACGAAATTGAAGGTGTCGTCCAGGATGAGGCGGAGGAAGACACAAGGACTCTTCCTCCTCCTCCTCCTCCTCCTCCCTCTCCGCCACCAAATGAAACTCCGCCTTGGTGGGCATCCCACCATCTTCCGTCGCGTGGCCCAAATCTGGAGGAAAGGTCAATCCGGGTTCGGAAAAGAGTAAATTGGCTTTTTCTCGTCCTCTTCATCCTTTTCCCTCCCTGCGGGAAGGAGGTCAAAAAGAACTTAGGGGGCTTTTTATGTCATTGGTCAACTTTAGCCTGGAGGAAAAATGCTGTGCATTCAATGTTGGAAAGCAATTTTTGTGTACAATACAGTAAAATCATGGGCGAATCCCTCTCCAGCCTTGGAGGAAAGAAAGGGCAACACAAAGGGGAGGACGAAACGGACTTTGAGAAGGAAGAGGAGACGCGGGATCGAGGAGGGAGAAAGAGAAGACAGCTAGGAAGGGGGAGGGAAGCGGAAATCCCTTTCCCCCCCTCGATCCTCCATTGCTTCAAGATCGGCAGACGTCGCCGTGAGGGAATCCCTCTTCCTTCCTGTCCTCCTCTTTTCCGCCCCCCGCCCCCCCCATTCAAAGTGTCAAGCAGGGCATTCAGCCAAGGGACCGAGGAGCACTAGGGGGGGAGAGGGGAGAAAGGGCACCATTCGTACGTGAAGTGCAGTTGAAAAAAGGAAGTCTAAAATGAAAAAAAGGAGTAGTGGGGACCTCCGCTTAGGAAAAGGAAAAGGGCCTCCCGATTGACTCCCCACGCACCAAAAGTCCTCAGCTCCTTTTCCTTGACCACAGCCACCTCTTCCAAGTCTCGTTCTTCCCCCGCAGACTTTCTGCCGGTCTCCTCCTCCTCCTCCGCCCTGCTGAGCGCCCCCGGTCCCCCACCGCCCGGCGCCGCCCGGTACAGCCAGCCGAAGACCAGGTCCGACAGCTTCCTCTCCTCCGTCGCCAGGGATCGGAACAGCGGCGGGAGGGAATCCTCCTCGGCGTCCTCGCAACCCACGCTGCAGTAATCCTCTCTGGAGGAAGAAGAGAAGGCGTCGGCAAAGTCCATGCAGGCTGAATGAGAGAGAGGGGGAGATGCAGTTTAGATAAATGACATCGCGTCTTTCCGCTCCATTCTCTGGGCTCTTCTTTTCTCTCTCGACCGACCGATGAAGGTTGCGTCCACCTCCCGGGTGAGCCTCAGCATCTCCCTCAGGAGGTCCTTCTGCCTGGGCAGCGCCTGGAGTCGCCGGCGTGCCAGGGCGGCCGACGTGGGGGTCTGGGGTCCTTTTTTTCGGAGGAAGAGGCGGGTTTATACGTAGATCGTGCGGAAGGGATCTTAATGTGCCTGGGAGACATTAGGCGGGCTCATTTCGTTGCACACACACCTTGGTACTTGCTGAACTGGGAGGAGTCGCGGTTCCGGCGAAGGAGGAGGAAGCTGCCGCTGCGGCTCCGAGAAGACATGTTCTCCCCAAGTCCGGTCTCTTTTCCTCAAAATGTTTTTGCTGCATTCACTTCCCCTCCACTCATTCATGCCGCGACAATGAATTTTCACTCTGTGCAAATTTTTACGCCCTCTGCTGCTCAGGCTTGCCCGACATATTCAAGGTCAGTCGGAAACTTTTCCTACTCTCCATTCTGGAGGTGGGAATGAGAAGAGGGGAAGTGAAATGCAACACCTTGAGGCGGCGGCGGCGCTCTCGCAGGATGATGGCACCACAGGGCGACCAACCACTCGACTTCCAAGTGTAGCACTTCCTACTACGCCAGATCCCTCCTGCCCTCCCACACAACCACCGGCGGCCGGTGCCAGCGAGAGATAGAGACGAAAATTATTTCCCCTGAGTGCAGTTTCGCGCAAAACGACGCCGGGGAAAACGAATGGAGGAGCTCCCTCCTCCTCCTCCTCCACTGCCGGCTCCGAATAGGGCTCCCAAAAGTACTGTACTGAATACGCACGGAGCCTACTCGTAGCTTACAATGTGCACTGAATGAGCATACCCTACTGTACTGTATGTTGGACCCCGTGTAACGCCGGCAATTCTTCCATTGAACAGCTAGAGCGCGGCATCCTCTCCGCCCTCTTCTTTTTCCTAGACCGCGATAAACCGAGCTCCTCAATTCCCGCCAGTATGGGAGCAGAGGGCGAGCGGGCGGAAGGAGGACTCGGCACACTCTTTCACTTTATCTCATTTGACGCTCCCGGGCAACAAAGACTTAACGCAATAAGAGAAATCTCCTTCTCCCTCGTGGCAAAGAAATTCGGTGTCTGGATATGCAGCGCATTCTCTCCGGACTTACTTGTACAGCTTGCTGTTGACGATGGTCTTGAGCGTGTGCTCCGGGATGTAGCACCTCTGCCTGAGCAGCCCGGCCCAGAGCTGGACGCCGATGATGCCGAAGATGAAGAAGACGAAGAAGCACAGCAGCAGGACGTTCCCCAGCATGGGCAGCGTGTCCAGCAGCAACATCACCAAGATACGCATGCCTGTCGATGTCTCAATTGTCAAATGTGTTCATAATTCAAATCTCAGGTTCGGCTCACTTGGGATCCTGTTGATGGCCCTGAGAGGCCTTAGGACCCTGACAGTGCGAATGGCGGACAGGTTGAGCTTCTCCACGTCCAGGCAGTACTCCAGGGCACTAAAAGGCACAAATGAGCAATGTGACGTGATTTCTTTTTTAAACAAAACAAACGGAGCATACCCCGCCAGCACTATGAAGCAGTCCAGCCTGTTCCAAGTCTCCGAGAGGTAGCACCCCTTCCCGGCCACTCCCATCGCGATCGTCTTGATGAACATCTCCACGGTGAAGTACAGGTATATGACGTCGTCGCATATCTGCAAAAAGTTGTACCGTTTTTATTTCATTTCCGTTTTGAGGGGCAAAAGTATGTGCGTGTCACCTTTAGTATCTTGCACCTCCTGGTATCACAGTCCGTGTTGTCCTCGCAGGGCTGGAACATCCCCAGAGTCACGCAGTTCAGCAGAATCACAGTCATCGTCAGGCGCTCAAACCACCTGGAGGAAAAGAATATAAATAGTGTTCATGTTCCGGAGAAGAAAGAAAATCCAGGCCTTTTGAAAATTGGTCGGGAAATTGCCCTGCCTCCTTTTTTCTCTAGCGCCACCATCATGGGCGTGGGAACGAAGAGGCCGGAAAAGAAAAAGAGAATCTAGGGAAAAGGAGAACGAGGGGGAGAGAAATCTTGGGAGGATCGAAAGATTGCAAAAAGGAGAGGGAAAAGAAAAAAAAAGTGGGACGAAGACGAAACGGACGAGGAAGGAGATTGCAATCTTCCTCCTATAGCAGTATAGTATCTCGCCGCCGCCGCCGCCTCTCCTCGTCCTCGTCCTCCTTCCCCTCCCCATTTCAAAGCGAGGACGCGAGATCGAGGAGAGGCACTCTTCCAACTCGCATTCGAAAATTGCCTTGGAACTTCCTCGATCCCCCTTTGCCAGTCCGAAGTATCCTTTTCGGCTTTTGTGCACACAGTTGCAAAAGAGGGGAAATGATTTGTTTGCCTCTCATTTCCGCGTCCGATTCTGCGTTTTAACATTTTCCTTTCTTTCTTTTTTAAGGGGAGGTGTTCTACACTTCTCGCCGGCCATTTAGAAGGCCCGAATTCCTTCTCCCCCCCCCAGGCTGCCGCTGGATTCACGGGTGAAAATAATGGGTGGCTGTTTCTTGTTTCCTCCCTTCCTTTGCTTTGGAGACAGATGACACCCATTTAAGCGCGAAATGGGGAGAAGAAGAAAGGAGGAAAAAGCTTCTTCGTCTCTCTCTTCCCTTTTTTTGGTGCCGCTTCCTTTTCTTTTCTTCTTCCAGAGTGGATTTGGCACCAAAGGAGGAAAAGGAGGGATGAGGAAGGGCGCGCAGCATCTCATAACAGAATGGCACCCACCACCAAGACCACCGAAGGAGGAGAAGGAGAAGGAGGAGGCGACCGCCAACCTTTCTCTAGCTCTCATCCCCATCTG
>JAAUXV010022446.1_pt1 | contig 13469 bp, 17 predicted proteins | sample 7278181 | NCBI WGS metagenome assembly JAAUXV01 (sample SAMN14350114, study PRJNA611818) | marine sediment metagenome | isolation source: surface marine sediment (2.1m) | place: French Polynesia: Moorea | collected 2018-08
CAGTGGCACCGTTCCGCTCATGCCCAACTCTCTCGCACGGCCGAGGTGTACGTACGTACCCTATTTCTACCACCTGCTCACTAAAACAGTGCATACGAGAGTTGTCTCTCTTGTCATCCGTTCGTTACCTGAAACTGTCGCTCGGTTCTCTTTATCCCTTGCAGGCGGACTCGTCAATTGTGGCTGCGTTTCCGATGCTCCCGCCTACTATTACCATTGTTTCGTGGCGAGAATACTTCCGGTTGATAGGCACTCTTTGACACAGGGGAGGGGCAGGGGCAGGAGTGTGGGGGGAGGAGGGAATCGTGTTGAGCACCAAATTCTTGGCTTGTATCATGTAGTATGTTCGTCATGAGTTTCTCGAGTCGCTATGGGCGGCGCGCGGGGGCCCGGCGGCCCCCCACTGGTTCTTATTTTCCCTTGGCAGTTTCTGCTACAAACTCTACACCTTTCTTCGCCTCTTCACCCTTCCGGCGGCAGCGACCGAGGAGCCAAAGTCTCTCTCTTCCTCCTGTCCTTCCAAGGCATCCTCTTCTTCTCGGCGGGCCTCCTCTCCTGGCCTCCTCTCTTCTTCTCGTGTTGGCTGGTGGAAGAAGGCGTAAGGGGAAGCATAGCTGGCGACTTCCACTTCAAGTTTCCTTCGCCCCTCCCTTCGCCGATGAGGCGTGGTCCATGTTGATGCAGTGGAAGTAAAGGGAAGAAGGGACCGCCGCGATCATGACTGGCGCCAATACAAAATCTTGCACGGAACACCATAGGAGGAGGAGGGGAAACGTATCGGCTCCGCCCTCTCTTTCCCTCTCTGTATGTAGGCTGTGGGAAAGAGAGAGAGAGAGAGAGAGAGCCCGAAGCACCAAACAGGTTGTTGTTGCTGCGAGGCGGCGAAGGGAAAACCTACCGGCAGCCGAGGAGGGGGAGAGGAAGAGAAAAAGAAGAGCCTCTGGCTGCGGCTGCTTTCACGCAAAGCCCACACCGAGACTGCACTTACTCTTCTTCCCCTACTACTTCTCCGCCTCACTCCCGCTCGCTTCCTGGCTTCATTCAAAAAGGCTTTCTCTGGCTCTTTCCCCGACCACCACCACTTTCGCTGCTGCCACCGGGGGTCGGTATATATCGCGTATGAAGTACCGTTGGTGTCGCGTAGTACGCAGGGTGAAATTCGGTAGGTCGTTTTCTTCCAACAAAGCTTGGAAGTGTTGCTATCCACTGGCGTACGCTATCGTCTCTGTTTTTTTGTCGCATGTAGAAGTGGTAGCAGTTGTACGTCTAGTAGAAGTGATCACAAGATTTTTTTCTTTCACGCTCGTCTGATTGTACTTTTTCTGTTCTGTCTGTCTTGTTATTTTACTTCGCTCGTGGCCCTCTTTGATGAGCGGTTTCTGTTGCCTCCGCCTTTTCTTTTTCTCCGCACTTTGGTGACGGTGTTTTTCGTCGATTTTTTTCCGCGCCTGTGCTAATAGCCCTGCTGGGTTACTTGTGCCCTGCTTCTTCTTCCTCTTCTTTCGTTTAATGGTGTTGTCGGTCTTCGTAATTGTCCCCTTCGGAGCAGGAGGCGGGCGGTGCTGCGTCGGCGGAACGTCGTCGCCGCTTCCTTCGCTGCCTGCCTCTGCCGCCCGAGGAGGGGTGGTTCGTCGCCGAGACTTCTGTCGCTGCTGCCAGATTCGCTACAAGGTTGGGAAAAGGTGGTCGCGGCGGCGGTTTCGGGGGAGCATGCTCCACTTGCTCCTCCTCCTCCACGCGCCGGCGGTAGGGGTCGCCTTATACTGTAGTCTTGGTCTTCTTCGTTTCTTTGGTCGCCTTCGCGGGGTGCCCCGATTTCTTGGCGACCGTTGTGGTAGTGAGGTCTTTTCTTATTCACCGTCGTCGTTTTGGGCTGTGGCGATGATGATGATATCTTTTGGGGGGAGGGTGTCGGTTTGGGTTTTGGCCGGGGGAATTGTTGTTGGCACTGGAACTACTACGATGAATGGGGAAAGAAGAAAAGGGAGAAAGAGAATGGAGAGGAGGAATCTACAGTACTACGGCTACGAATGGTGATTAAGGGAATGGAGGGTGAGAGGAACGATATATCTTCTTTTTCCTTCTTCTCTTTCCACTACGCGATCCCAAGACCAGAGCTGTCCAAATGAGGCGGGCCCGCACTTCCGGACGAATCTTTCCAAGGGGCCCCGGTCCCTTCGCCTCTATTCACCACTGTCATCGCCGCCCCGCTTGACTCTCGCACGCACAATCTTTTTACAGTACCGACTTTATGCAGTCGAGAAAGGACGGATTTTTTCTATCCCCGGTGCGGAGGGAGGGGACTGTTCCTTTCCCCCCTCCCGTAGAGGAGGTCCTTTTTACAAGGTCCACCTCCACCCTCGCCCCCATGTGTAGTCTTCCGCCCTTAAAGCACAAAAAAGTTGTACTAGGCCGCCACTCTCTCTCTGTCTTTTCGTGTTTCTCCGTCCCCTTCACCTGTTAGCGCTTTGGCCACCGCATCCTCCGCGGCGGACGAGACCGGAGTGACTGCCCTCCCTCCTCCCTCTACTCCCTCCCCCCTTTCCTTGCGGGGTCTGGAAATGGGGAAAGAGGAAGAGAGTGGGAAGAGAGAAAGAGGAGAGGCTCGCTCGACTCTACTCGGTCGAAGGCGCCTCCTCCAGCCGCGGGCGGACGGACGCGGACGCCGGTGAAAGGGACAAGCGGCGCCGCCGCCGCCTCTTTCCGAGGGAGGAGGACGCTACAGATTGCGGCCTCATAGAGAGCGGGGAGGGAGCGCAGCGCGGAGGCTCATACTAGTGTGTACCGTACAACTCCGGGAGAGAGGCAGGAGGCAAGCACACACTCACACACTACACGCTCCCTTTCGCGTATACCGGCGAAATAAAAAAAGAAAGCGGTGGCATAGGGAGGAAGAAGAAAGAGAGGTGCTGGGCCATCACAGAGGCGGCCTCTGTCCCTCCTCCTCTTTCTCCCCTTTCCCCCTTCCCTCCATATATTGCCTCTACCAGCCTCCCCGCTGGGCAAAGCCATGGGAAAGGGGGGCGAAAAAAAGGGGGAGGGGGAGGACCCCAGAGCTCAACTCCGCCTCCTCGGAAGAAACCGAAGGCTGTTAGGGGGAAAGAGGAGGAGGCGGAGGCGGAGGCGGAGGAGGCGAGGGGAAGAGAAATGGGGGAAACAAACGGAAGACGACGAGGGGTCCTCTCTCTCTCCTGCCTTTCTCTTGGCCCTTTCATGCGCGGCGCGCAAGCTCGCTTAGGTGGGGAAGGCTGAGGGGAGAGCGAGGTCCCCTCGAGACCGGGGGGAGAGTGAAGGCTTCCCCCCCCCCTCGCCTTCTACCACCAGTGCATGGTGGTGGCTCCTTTCGGCGGGCGAGCCTTGCGCGTATAGCTCAAGCGGAGAGAGAGAGAGAGAGAGAGAGGAAAGGGAGAGAGAGAGAGCAGTGACAGAACCAGGCCACGCCACAGGAAGGAAAGGGGGATTTCTCTTAGCCGCGAGGTCCTCTCGCAGACACTGGCAATCCCACTTCCCCTCCCTCTCCTCTACGCTACTACTCTGAAGGCTGTTCTCCCCCCCCACCTCGGCTACTACCACCACTGCCGTAAAACTCCCGCCCTTTTCTCGCACCGCAGCAGCGGCTGCGAGAGAGGCCACTGCCGAGGCCGCCTCAGAGGATCGGAGGTGGGAAATGGAAGGGGAAGAGGGACCGACACCGGCGAAACGCTTCCCCCCGCTCTTCTCCGCTGTCTTTCCCCGCTACACGACGCGGCGCAATGAGGGTATATCGGATGCGGCGGCACTTTTCCCTCCCCCGCGAAAACAAGAAAGGAAGATATAGCGGTAGGGGGAGGGTGCGATCTATGGATACGTACGGTAGTAGTGTAAGGAGTTTAGGCGACGGAAAAGGGGGATCTCGTCCTCCCCTCGCATGCCCTGTTGTGCAGTAGCAGCGCCCCCTGCCGCCTTGCTCTCTCCCCGGCTTGGCCCAGTCTCCCATCGGAGAAAGGGAGAATAAGTCAGAGATACTTTCTCCTCTCCTCCCAAGGGATGTTCAACGCACCGTGCAACATTACCGCGATGAGGGAGATAGGGGACGGTTACTATTTACTTACCTGTGATTTTTTTTTGTAAAAAACACTTAAACAAAAATTTATAACAAGCTATAAAACTAATTTAATTCTTTTCACTTGTAGTGTTCTTAGTATACGTACATTAAACACTCATATGCCAAGGCTTCCTAGGGCAGAACGAGAAATAGACGTGAACTCGAAAACAAATATTCTACAAACTCTTATTTTAAATCGACATCAGTTTTTAACAGCCGGAACACGGCCTGTGGCGAGTCTACAGTTTACTGAAGTTTCCTACGGTGAGAGGGTCGGTGAAGGGTGGAGGGAGTGCAACTGCTGCGACAACGACAACGACAGCAACGGCGGCGGCTACATCCGCCGTAATCGGTTCCGTGTGAGGGAGTGCTGGGTGCTGACAACAACAACGGGGAACGCAACGCACCACTCTGACGCCGCCGTGGCCGCCGATGCCGCCGGACGCGATGCCGCCGCCCGGGGAGTCGTCGCTCATGGAGACCGTGGCGAACCTGGGGCCGGCCCCCGCGGAGGCGGCAGCAGCCGCGGCCGCCGCGGCGGCCGGGGCCCCGCCGGAGCAGCAGGAGGAAGAGGACCCGGCGGGGGTAAGGAACTGCCGCCCGAAGTAGGCCCCGGCGGAGGAGGCGGTGGTGTGCGCCCGCCTCCAGTGCCGGCGGCGCGCCGAGGAGGTCAGAGCCCGCTGCGAGGGGAGGGCGCCGGGGGCGTCCACGGCGGAGGAGCCAGCGCCGTCCAGAGACCCGAGCTGGGATTTGACAAGAAAGGGGGAAATGTCTGAGATATAAACTTTTCCTTGGAATTTTGCTTTGGGATGCACGGGCATGTACGGTATGTACGATTTGCTGGCAGGAGCGGGGGGAAACCATTATTGGAGAGAACGATTCAATTAGCAATTGTCCTGTTTACTATTTTTACTGGTTCTGTCGTCAGGGATTTCCTTGGTTCCTGCAGGCAGCTTAGCTGTATTCACCAGAAATCATTAATTCGTCTCTCATTCGGGACGGTGCTACTTTCTGATGCACAGGTATTTGGTTAAAAATTCTTTAAATATAGGTGCAGTTCTTGTGCGACAACCTTCCTTTCCATATAAAAGGATTTTTTGCAGTGCAGTGTTCCCTATTTGTAAATTTTTTACTTTGGTTCTATTATTGTTTGCGTAACGGATGCACTCAGTTTCTTTTTGAGGAGGTGCGAGACACACACAAGGCGTATTGGTGATTCTCCTCCGTAATTCCCGTCTCATTCCCAGCAGAGTGTGTGCAATGGAGGTTCTCTTCTATTCTGTCGGGTCTTAGTCGTGGTCCCTCCATCAAAAAGCGTTGGCATTCTCATTCAGCAGCATTTAGGGACATTTTTACCGATGGCGGCTCCAGTAGCTGTCCCCTCGTGGTGCCCGCCTGCTGCAGTGACCTGACGGAAGGGCACGGCGATCGCGCTGGCAGCGAGGTTGCCCTGGGGCTTCGCGGGAACTGCGGGCTCCTGATTGCTCCAGCGCCGCCGCCGCCGCCGCCGATGGGGCTTCGGGCTGAGGGGGTGGGGGACGGGGAGCAGACGGAGATTGACCTGACGGGATGGCGCGGCGGCAGGTTCAGCGTCAGGGACCGGGAGCGCCTCTTCCTCTCTTCCTCGTCCTCTTCCTCAATGTGGGTCTCCACCTCCTCCCTGCTGTTCTTTCGGCTGCTGCCGAGCGAGAACTTTTTGTGCTTCTTCTCCTTTGCGCCCCCTCCCCCGGACTTGCTCTTGCTGACCTTGCCCAGGAGCGGGTGGACGGAGGACGGAGGCTCCAGGAAGCTAAGCCAGAATTCCTCCTCCCTGCTCCCTGCGGCGGAAGACATCGGTGTCCGTCCCCCCCTCGCCCCCGTCGTCTGCCACCCTCCTCCTCCCTCGTCCTCCTCCTCCTCGTCCTCCGGCGCCTCTTCGATGACGCCCACGGAGGAGTCGTCGTGGGAGTGAACCTGGACCTTCTCGTCCTGGCGACGGAGTTGCTCGCGTCGTCGTCGAAGGAACTTTTTTTGTTTTTGGAGGCGAGTGGGGTGGAACGAAACATTCGAACGTATTATTTTTTTATCTCTGCGCGCATACGCTTAGATTCCTAGCCTTTTTTGAGAAAAAAAAAGTATGTCGCGGCATTTCTTCCCTGTCCTAAAATGTCAAACGTCTTTAAAACGGACCAGAATAATTCGGGAAACGATAGGCGGCCGAGAAAATATATGCGGTAGATTGTTGAACGCCTCTCAGCTAGCACGGATTTGAAATCGGAAATCAATTGTCAGCAACGTCACTTCTTGCGCCGTCGCCAAAGATTGTCTTAAAGATAGTAGTACATACACCATAGTGAATGTGCAGTGATGACATGTCTTGGACGAGTGAAAATATGCACCGTGCTTCCATCAGTGAGAGTCAAATTTACCAAATTTACTAGATGACGTATAGAAAAGTACAACACTTTCTAGAACGAAAAAGATCCTACCAACGGCTCCCCTAGAAGTTTCTTTTCAGGAGTACAACTATTTTTCCCGGCTGCTGCTCTTTAGTTTTACAGCCTCCGATAAAAAGAATAGGAGGTGGACGCTGTTGCTAAAAACAGTACAAAAGCAGAGTGGCAAGGCCAATGGATCATCATTCCTTGCTCGACAATCGCGTTCTGCAATATTTGTTAGCAGTCTTTGTCCTCACAGGGATACAAAGGAGTTTTCCGTATCAGCTTTTCGAAAGTCGCAAAGCTATGAATTTTTCAAAGGGCCTGCCAGCTTGCTTCGCCACCTTCACTTCTGCCTTTCTGTGTCTCTCCCGGAGACAAGGATATTGGAACCCCGGTCCCGCCTCGATCTCTATAACGCTTCTGGCTTTGGCTCCGTAGGACGTACCCTAGCCCCCTCCACCTCCCACTGCCAACATCAAGCCTCGCGGTCGGCAGGTATAGAGGAAGAGAAAGACAGGTCAATAAGCCTTTTCCCCTTCGATCCCAGAAAACAACTTGATAGCTTCTTGGAAGCAGAACCGCAGCCAAGGTCAGAGATGATGAGGGAGGGGGGGATCTCACGGCAAATTATGAGGGCCAAATGGCGCCGACGCGGATTGGCACGACCACAAGTTGATATTAAAGGGTGCGCCGATGGACAAGGCGGAAACAAGGAGAAAACGAAGGGGGGAAAGCAGAAAGGAAAAGCCTAATGCTGCTTCCCATGAACTTGATCTCGTCTCGAATGACTGATGATACAATTGTTCTTTGTCGTCCTACCGAGACCCCGGTTCCGGTCCTGGCCGATTCCTGCTCCGAAGACGCCGCCGGGGATCCCCCTCCTTGCCGTATCACAGGGACGGAGCCGCTGCCGCCGCCGCCGCCGCCGCCGCCGCCGCCGCCCGCGCTGCCGTAGGGCGTCCCCATGGTGGCGGCGGAGGAGGACGAGGCCGCAGCCACAGACTCCTGTCTCTGCAGCGCAAGCAGCTTCTTGGGGCTCAGAAACTGAGACTGCTCGCTGATGGTGGTCAGGAGGCGGCCGCTCGACTGCAGAGGTGGAGTGGGAGGGAAATGGGAGGGGGAACAAAAACGGAAAGATTTTTTTTGTCATTCAGACTGTCGAAAGTACATTATGTGCAAAGTATTTTCCTACGATATTGATTGAATTTGAAGGGGAAGAAATGCGCTATAATTCTAAGCATAAAAGAGCCTGAATTTTGAAATCATGCAAGGGGATGAGGGATTGAGGTGGGAAAGATCATTTCCTTTTTCTGAGTGGTTGAAACTATGAACTGCAAACTATTTTCCTTGCTGTAGTAAGGCACTAAAAAGCAAGCGGGAGGTAAAGGGATACAAGGATTTTAGATGAGGATGTGAAGGTCGAAAGTAGCAGGAAGCTTGCCAGTCTTGGTGGCGAATTCTGCATGAAAAGATGGCCAATTTAAGAGATGTGGGGGAGGCGGAAAGGGCGAGAAGGGGGGGAAAGGTCGTACGTGCAAGAAGATGCGGTTTCCCTGCTCTACTTCTATACGTATCTCTCCTAAATTTTTGCGGCCTTCAAACTTTTCCCCTGCACTATCAATACTTCATTAACCCTCCGCCATTCCCCTCTCCCAATTGTTCTTGCCTGGTGTGCGGTCTGCGCCCTTGCGAGCAGCCTCCGCCTGGCGCGCGGAGTCAGCAGTCCAAGCTTCCCCGACGTGGTGGCCACCCCCTCCTCCTCTTGGTCCTCCTCCGCCAGCGACACCACCACCGACCTCTTCTTGCTCCCGGCCCCTCCGTCCACGAACCCGGCCAGCAGCGCCCTGCCGAGCTGGTCCCCCGCGCCCGCCAGCTCCTCCGCCCGCCGCTGCAGCTCCTCCCTCAGCGCCTCCGCCTCCACCGCCGTCGACGCCTCGCCCGCGCTGCTGTTGCGCCTCAGGCGGGACCGCATGGCCACTGCGGCGGCGGCGGCGGCCGAGGGCGTGGGTGACGACGGGGGCAACTTTGCCGGGCCGCGGGTGAATACCTCGGTGGAGGCCAGGCTGAGCTTCCTCCGCCCGGCGGCCAGCAGGCGGCGCCGCTCCTCGGGAGTCTCGCCGCCGCTCATTTTTTTCAGACGAATTCGTTGGCCTCACCGTGGGAAAGAGTTTATGAAGGCCTTTGGGAGACACCAAGTATCCAGCTCCGAAGGATCTCTCGCCTCCCTCGAGACGATGCCTTCAGGGGAAAGGGGGATTTTTCTTTCTGACCATTACGGTATTATCCCCTCTCACTTGATGTAAGAACTACTCTGAAGGAGGGAAATGAGCTGGACCACTTAGCTAATGGCTACCCTTCGGCAGAACACAGCGACCAAGACCAAACGACCGGACTGAAGGAACGGACGGGCGCACAATTACTGCGGCGGCCGTGGGGCACAAAAATGCTCTTTTCCCGTTCGCGTCCGAAGGGACGGGTGGGAGGAATGACACTGCGGCGCCGGCGAAAGGTGAGAGAGAGAGAGCCTCCGCCTCCTCCTCCGCCCTTCGGCGGTCTTCCTCCTCCTCTCAGCTCGCACGAGCCAGTCTGCTCTGTAGCCATGAGGTGGCGGGAGGGACCCTAGTGCAGAGAGCAAGGATGAGAAGGAGGATAGTGATGAGGGCGTGATGGAACGGCCGCGGGCGGGGCCCCGGGGGAAAAAGGATCGCCAGACGGATTTACTAGAGAGAGACGGGAGATATATTGGAAGCTGCTACCAACCAACAAGTGCTAACTAATCTACAAGCTTGATAGGAGCTTTTTGTCTGAAGAAAGACTATGATGCTGTGTGAGGAAACCCCAAAGTCAGCGATTGCTTGGCCATCTCGTACTATATTTGTTTTTTCTGTTCTCATCCTACTTTTCTGTACCCACTGCTCACCAAATGAGTATCCGAAAAAAGAAAGAACTGGCCTTTTCGTCAATGAATTCACCGTCAAAGAGACTTTAGAAAAGAGGTGGACAGATCGATTTGCACTCGCGTCTCACACACGCGCGCACCACTAGACTCATACATGAGAGGCTGATGAAGAAGGTGGCATTGAATTAAACATTTGAGCAGCCTCCTCGAGAGATCAGCGACGGATTTCCATTCATTTGAAAGACAGTTCCTACTTTAGCTTGTGGAACACCGGCGACGAATCCCTGTTCCGAGGCAGAAGTGAGAAAGTCCTCTACTGTCCAGTGCAGCCTCTGCTTGATTATATTCCTTAGGGTTTCTGGCTAAAGGTCACTTGAAAGTGTCCCCTGCGTAGGCAGGACTTCTTAAATTGTTAGCATAAGAAGCATGCAGTGTTCCTTTCCTGTGTTTTTTCCGGCATTATCGATTTTGGTCAACGGTGAAAAGATTACCACTTAACAAACGATTCTGAAATATCACCTCCTTGTCCTGACAATTGAATTCTACACGTCACCTGCTTTAGGTTTTGGTTACAAAATGTGCCAGTGCAAACGCATTAAAGACACGTTTAGGCGTGGGAGCCGTCATCAAAAATGCATGAACTTTCCCAGGGGCTGTTATTTCCTCAAAATGCAGAGTACCTTTGGCTATATCGCGTATAGTATAGTAGGTGCATTATTGTGTAGTGTGTATGCTTTGGCTAAAACATTTTACGTACTCGGGTTTGATTCGACGCAACGGGCCCCCCACATTTCCCGTCTTCCTAGCGTGGATGGCATGAGGCCGGCATGTGAAAAATGACGCCGAGGGCGAGAGGAATGTGTGCCAAATAAAAAGAGACCGGAGTTTCAGGTCTTGCGGCGCTGGCATGCAAACGGCGTAGTTCGTTCGCCCCCTGCCGCATTGTCCTTTTTTGCAATAATACTAAATAGTTGGTGTTTGTCAGTGTGCTCATACATAGCTTTATCCGTGTAATTTGAACCTTCTTGGTAGTGCTCAAAATGATTCATTATTATCAAAAAAAGAAATAGGAAGCATGCTGTGTTACTTTCGGCATTCAGTGCGATCAAAGCGGAGACATGCGCAGGAAAAAGTCATTCGCTCGAAATATTTTATATTTTTCGCTGCCTCTATTGCCTTCAGGCAGGCTGTTTCGTTTCTGTTCTGTCTTTTAGCGATTTTGAATCCGGTGACGAACGGATCTAAATATCTGGGCTTTCGTTGCCCCGAAGACCTGCTGTATTGTACGGGGGAATGATATAGGTACTGTACGTATGAAATGCTCTACCATACGCGAGAGAAAAGGGAAAGGAGGAAATATCAAAGGTATAATCTCAATATAGCATGTGACTCACCCCGTGGGCGTCCTCCCCTTCTCCCGCCGCCGCCGCCCCCGGCGACGCCGACGCAGAGTTGGGCGCCGTCGTCGAGGAGGCGGGCTGCTGCTGGCCGGAGGGCGCCGCAGCCGCCGCAGCCGCGGCAGCAGCCGCCGTGGCCCCGGAGAAGGAGGACGTTGCCCCGTGCGTCCCCACCGTCTGTGCCCGCTGAAGCCTCTGGCGCCGCAGCTTCGTGGTCAGAGGGTTCTGAAGGGGAAAAAACCATGAAAAAAGCAATTGTACTAGTACTTTGCCAGTCTGGCGCTGGACTTTCTCTTTTTGTTCAGTTCAATTAGAATTGCAAAATTTAGATTTCATGAAGCAAACATGCTATATGTATTTTTAACTACTGAGCCAGGGAGTCTTACCGACATTATTCCGACGAAGGGGGCCTTCTCTTCCAGGGAGGCGAAGTATCCTTTCGAAGCCTTCTCCTCCAACTGCGAAAAATTCTCAGGTCAAAACAATGTTTTTGCTTGGTTCGATAACGATGGTGTCTTGCTGAATTGTGTATTGTGACGGAATTTAAGCAAATTGATGTGACGTTTTCATGGACAGTTGGAACACCGTTCCCCTGCGTCACATCGTCGCACCTACCAGGTACAGAACATCTGCAATATGAAATCTGCAAATCTGGCGTCCTGGCGACCGCTAGTAACTGAATTTTGATTGCATGCCTGCCTCCTGTATAGCTGTACAGCACAAACACGCCCCGTGTCTTTTACGAGGGGCGCAAAAAAAAGGAGGTTACTCACGTGTCCAGATCCTCCCAGAAGCTGCTGCTGCAGCAGTAGCTGCTCCTCCCGCTCCTTCTGCTCCTGCCTGATCTTCTTGGGGTCCCACTCAAGCTGCAATTGACAGACCGCGATCGACAAGCGGAAGGAGGGAAAAAGTGAACCAAGAAGGAAGCACTCGCACAGAATAAGAAAAGCCTATTCAATATCCGGGGAGGGGGGATTCTTCGCCTGTGGTGGTAGTTTCATGCGAAGCTAGGATGATCTTTTTTTTTATTTCTTTTTATTCGCTTCTTCGATCTCGTTCGAAGGCGGGTTTTGAAATGGCACGGAAAAAAGAGAAGGGCGGGTGGGAAAACTGAGATACCGTTTTCTATAGGAGGGAGAAAAGCTGTCGCGTTTAGAACACTGAAATGTACACTAAGTAAGCCTGGAATTATTTTGGGACAGTAATATTTTTGGCGAAGAGGAGGCGAAATATGTCTACATGTCCTTGAATGAGAAAAACACTACGTATTAAAAGCGAGAGATATCCCTGCAATGCAACATGGGAAATTGGTTGAATCTTGAAATTCCTAAAAAGCTTTTTATACCTGCCAAGGGGAAGGAGTAAAAGCTAGAAGCGGTATACCCGTTCATCCCACCTTCGTCGATGGGCAATTTTATCATGAACGAACTACAGTAAAATATGCCGGAATTTCACACCCAAGCAAGCTCTCTATGTAGTAGCTCTAATCTCACACAGATTTTCTAAAAAAAAAAAGACATTTGCCTTTTCCAAGAAAGCGTGGGGAAATTCTAGTTCTTACCTGTTTGAATTGCCTAAGAGCCCCGTTTATCCTTAGGGTGTCCGCCGCTATGCTGGCGATCCCCTCGCCCTGAGATGTCTGCAAAGACCAAAGAGACACAAAAATCATTTTGCCAACTCCAGCGCCTTTTAATGTTGATTCACCTGTAGCTCCCTCTGGTGCAGGTACGACGAATGTGGCCGCCCGTGGAAGGAGCCCCCTCCGCCGCCTCCAGAGCCGGCCAGGCACTCCGCGCCTACGTGGTGAGTGTACGGGTGCGGGTAGTGCTGGCAGCAGACGTGCGGCGGCTCCGGCTGGGAGTGCTGCCTCACCATGCTGCTGGAGAGGACCGCGCCGCCGCCGCCGCCGCCGCCGCCGCCGCCTCGCAGACGCGCCGCGGAGGAGCCGCCGTACGCAGGGGGGAGGCCGCCCAAGGAGCCAGCAGGAGACCTGTCATTCGCGAGACTATGTATAAGGAACTTTTGATAATGCAACCACCAACAGCAGCGGGAACAACAACAGCATCAAGTAAAAACATTATAGTTGCAGTACGTACAAACAACAGCACCAATCACGGTGGTAAATTCGCCAGCAGCAGCACTAGCAGCAACTGATAGCTACAACAACAACAATTACTACAACTGCAGGAGCAACTGCAGTGTCAGCTATAAAACCTTTTTTTCTGCCCAATACCTGAACGATTCCTGCGAGCACTCGATGGACTGCCTGAGTGGCCTGTAAGGCATCTCGAGGTCAAGGTCGGTGGTGGCGTCGGGCATGTCAGGCACGGAGCGGGCGGCGGACTCGCGCATGCGCAGAGCGTCCACGCATCCCACGCCCATGTGGCCCCCTCCAGAGCCCCCCACTCCACCCCCCGCCGCGGCGGAGGCCGCCAGGGGGTTGAGGCGAATGCCACCGCAGTCGCTGGCCACCGAGGAGCCGTGGCTGTCCTATGGACAGAGAAGAGAGCAAAATGTGAGAAAATACCTCACACAGAGGTACTAAATACCTGTCTCGACTCCGTGCTGAGAGAGCCCCCCAGTTGGTACTTGATGGAAGGCGGGCGCAGAATGTTGGGGGTCCCCGCGGGGGAGACCCTGGGCGGGGGCGGGGGGTCCCTCGCCCAGGG
>JAAUXV010115848.1_pt1 | contig 13465 bp, 16 predicted proteins | sample 7278181 | NCBI WGS metagenome assembly JAAUXV01 (sample SAMN14350114, study PRJNA611818) | marine sediment metagenome | isolation source: surface marine sediment (2.1m) | place: French Polynesia: Moorea | collected 2018-08
CAAGTGCCGTGGTCCAACTTAATTAAGAACCCCTTCTGCTACTTTGAGATATCTAGCTTGATCTCAAAGAGTCCAATAAGCCCAATAATTTGCAAGAGTGCGTAAAAATGCCTGCCAAACAGTTTGTTTTATGCGATTTCTTTGAAAAAAGCCTAGATTTTTCTATACACTTTTTTTTCTACCTGGCTACAGGGTGGATCGATTTGTCTGCGCCACCCGTTACATTTTAGGCCCTTATTAAAGAAAAAAAGGGTACCCTTTTGTTGTCCCTATTTCATTCCGTAAAAAAATTAGTAGGAATTTTGGACCGTTTTAATTTCCACAAAAACCTTATTATTAACCCTAATTTGTACCGTCCAAATGCCCTCCCACAACGATTTTAAGGAAGGCCCGTTTTTTGTAAATCATGGATGGTCGGGTTAAAGACAGCCGCCTCTGCTCTAACCTGGTCATCTTGTACTTGTACGGCGTTGGGTTGGCTCTCGGATGCGGGAACTTCTTTCCTCTCCCTCCTCCTCCGCCCTTCCTTTCCGCCAAGCTCCTACTACCATCGCTTTCCTTGGAATACCTCTTGCTTCCGTCCTCCTCTGAACTCTGCCTGTTCTCGCGTCGGCGGTGGGACTCAACGCTCTTGGAAGGCCCCGTCTCATCCTTCAGATCATCCTCCACCTTTCTTGCCGCGCTTCTCAGCTGGTGGTTGATAAAGGCGTCGCCGTCGCCGTCCCCGTTGCCGACGCGGGAACGTCTCTGCTGCGGCGAAGAAAATTGTTTTCAAAAGAGCGACAACAAGAATAATTCTAATAGGGCCGTGTACTTCTCCCTCTGCCGAATCTCGAGACGAGGGAAATATCTGCCCTTGGAGGTACCCTGCCTCCCACTGGAGCCCCAGCGGGCCGAACCGGAGGCTGAGCGGGCGGCGGAAGAAGACGCCACCTCCATTGTCGACTCCAGCGCCGCGGAAGTTTTGGGTCCCTTCAGGTCCGAGCTCTTCCGGTGGAGGGAGGGGCAGCGGGGGCGGAGGATACAGGAATTGATTTCCGGGGAAATCTTGATACATATACGTATGTACATTTGTGAATAGGAGTCGCATAGTGTAATGCACGTACCTGGAGCAGGATTTCCGAAAATTTGGTTAGAGCGACTTCTCAACTTGTCTTCCGGCCTTCTAGGCGACTGTGCAAAGTTCACAAGTCGCCTGTTGTTGTTGCTGTTGTTGCCGTTGCTCTTAGTTTCGCTGCTGTTGCTGTTGTTGGCTTTTTTCTCTCGGTGCTGCTCTACTTTTTCCTTGAGAAGCCGTTCGACTTGTTCGCTTCTGCCCAAAAGAGCTTTCACGGCCCGAGAATCCTACAAGCACGGAAAAGAGGGGAGAAGATACTTTCCCAATCTAGCTTCTTTACTATTACCCCTCTTCCCAGGTCATGCGATATTTCTCTTCCATCCTATTGCATGGGCACGGGGTAAATGAAAACAAATCACTAGCTCTGTTCTTCCTTAAAAAAGCCAAACCATTATGACATGCCGCCCAATGTAGAGTCCGCTCAAACCCATGAGCAGAAACCTTAAAAAACTAATTTCTTGATTTGAAATTTCATTCAAGCCTATTTTTGTACCTCCTCTCCCACGGGCATCCCTTGACGATGAACTTGGACCCCCTATCCGACAGAAGCGTTCCCCAGAAGGTGCACTCCGAGGGGTAGGGTCGGTACGGATCTTTAAAAAAATAACATTGAAAAAGGAATTTATTTGCGCTGTACGTTGAACTCACCTTGCCTGAAGGGCACCAGCAGAATCTTGCCCACCCTTCCGTCCCTGAACGAGACGGTCAACTTTGGATCGAGCTCCCAGTGCACCCCAGAGAACGCTTGGGGTAAAGCGCCGCCACCTCTTACTCCTCCATACTGTTGCCTGTATACATCACTACCGCCGAGGTCCCCTCCTCCGCCTCTATCTCGGTACGCCGGATACCCTCCGCTGTACGCGGAAGCGGAGAGTTCTCCTGCCAGAGGTGGCGGCCACCTTTCCTCTGCCTGTCCCGGTCGGGGGGGGAACCTGCCGCCGCCGCCCCTAGGGTAGAGAGGAGACATTCCTCTCTTCTCGGCCTTGGGAGCCAACGCCATTTTTCCGGATGGCTCTGGAACAGGGAGGACGGCTCTTAAAAATTAATTCAATTTCTTGTATTGGGGAAATATGCCGTAGTTCTGAGGAGCAGCTCCGTTTGCCCTCCATATTCCTCCCACGACAGACCCTCCAGAAACGCGGGGATCTAGAGGAGGAGGAGGAGGAGGAGGAAGGAGAGGAGGTCGGGCGCCGGGAGGCGAGGGCGAAAGTGGAGGCTGATCTTGGGGAAATTTTTGTTGTTGCTCCTGTAGAGGTGAACTTGATCCGTTCTCCTTTTCGTAGTCTCTGAGCTCCTTGTCGCTTTCCGTTGTTTCTGACAAATACGAATAACCATTTTTGAGCAAAACAATTGTTGCATACTAATATTACCCTTTTCCAATGAGCCTGTGGTTGCGGATTCTTTGTCAGAATCTCCTTTTCCTTCCTTCCTAAGATTATCCTTGCTTCCCTTCTCTATGCTGCCGTTGCCTTTTCCGCCCTTCTCCCTTTTCCCTCCGCCAGCCTCTTTCTTTTTCCCACTCTTTCCATCATCGTTTCCGTCGTCCCTTTTGCCGCCTTTTTCCTTGGGACCATCTTCGTCGTCATCGTCGTCGTCGTCTTCCATTTCATTGGAGGACATGGTTCGATTTCCCTTAACTACTGTCATTGTACTAACGTAATTAAATATCTATTGCAGGAATGAGTGTCGCCAACCCCTCTCTCCCTGGGGCAGAGACGCTGCCTTGAACTGGCCAAGAGTCTCCAGCAGAACAGTGACGCTGGCAGCAAAAATCCAAAGGTAAAAAAAGTTGCAACGATTTGAACAGCAACTCGAATCACCTCCAGAGTAGGAAGAGCCACGAGAGCGGCCTCATGTCTGGGGTCCATCCTCGGTGGATCTCCCGTGGGAATTCTTTCCCGTCGCTGCCCCTTGCAGTGGAAGAGAAGGACGAATCATGCCAGATCCTTCTCGGGTGACAACAATCGAGCAATAGCAATCATCTCGAACGATCGACTATGAAGGCAGAGACTATTTCCCGAGCGTAAAAGGCGCGCAATAGCAAGTTTGGAATATATCATACAAGTTTTTATTTCGCACTAGCTTGTGCGCAGCTATCAAAAGTATTGAAACATGCAAACCACTTTTCTATTCTGTCGACGTAGTAAAAGCACAAATATCTATCGTAATCGTGAAAAACTGCATGAATAATATACGAAATTGGATTTTTTGATCTGACAAAATCTAGCACTGTACGAGCCTCTGCACCGAGGAGGCCTTTTTCACCAGGCTGGGGAGCTTGCTGGGGCTGTCGTACTGGCCGCTGGTGAAGAGCATGGAGCTGCCTGAGAAGCCGGGGTCGGCGTACACCTTCCAGCAGCAGTCGCCCTCCACCTCCAGGGACTTGAGCACGTTGTCAAAGTCAAGGTTTGACAAGTCCTCCTCGTCTCGGTCGATCTCAACCTTGTCTCCCCTGCGGTATGTCTTGCTGAAGAGGGTGATGCTGCCTGAGCAATTGGTCTTGGGTAGAGGGGTCGGGGCGGCGGCAGGCGCGGCCTCGGCCATCGAGTAGTAACCGTAGTCGTCATCCTCCGCTTCGTAGTCATAGTCCATGGCCATGAAACCGTGGTGGTGGACTGGAGCGGTTGTGCGGGGACGGTAGGTGGTGGTGGTGGGAGGGCGGCTGTTGAGAGATTGCGGGTAAAAACGCACGCCGCCGGTGCCGGAGTATCTCATCTTGCTGTAGGGAGCAGGGCCAGGAGGCGTTCTCGTCCTCGAAAGCGGCCGATACAGACTGGACCTCAGGAACACGCCTCCGCCTCCGGAGCGCGGCCAGGGCTGGTCTTCTAGCTCAACTGGCCTGGGCTCCACGGTCTCCGTGGTATTCTCGTCTGGTCTCGTGACCACCAGTGAGGTGACGGGGGTGACAAAGTTGTACTGCAGCGCCAGGTCCACGGCCTTCTCCCGGTTGGTCTTCTCCTTGGGCGGAGAAGCAACAACGACCTTCCCTTTCTCCTGCTCTTCCACGCCCTCTTCTCTTTCCTCGTCGTCGTCCACGAGCAGCTCCACCACAGCCGCAGCGGTGGGATCCTCGGAAGTGGTGGTGGGCGCTGCGGTGGTGAAATTATCGCTCAGCTCCTCCCTCCGCTCCTGCGTCTCTGTCTTCTTCTCGTCCAAGTACTCCTTGATGCTGAGGAAGGCCCATAGGCGCTCGATGAAGTTCTCGTGCTCACTCCTGGGCTCCCTCGGCCTGGGCGGGGGCAGGAGGATGCAGTGGTCGGGGAATCGGGGTGGGAGGGGCGGAGGCAAGTCGGGATGGGAGGTGGGCAGAATGTTTTCCGTCACAGCAGGATCGGAGGTGGGGTTGAAGGGCAAAGGTTTGATGTCAGAGTCAGTGACGGTGGAGCCTTCTTCTTCCGAAGGGAGGGCCATGGGGACATCAGGGTGAGGGATGGGGAAGGGCCTCAAGCAGATGGTGAAATTCCTCTGGAATCTGCCATTGATGCCGTTCCCCTTGATGACGATGTCCACCACCCCATCCAGCTCCTCGGAAGCCTCTCCTATCTTGCCAGCAACAACGAACTCGTTTCCACGGTTGAAGGTACCAAAGTTCTTCTTAATGATGCTGCTGTTCTTCACGTGCTCTCCAACATAGTCAAACTCAACGTCGGCCAAAAGAGGATTGGCAATCTGAGCGTAGAAGTCTTCCAGCTGGATGGCAGCATCGGATCCCTCGTATATGCGCCTGGCAAAGGCATTGTTGGCAAGAGACAGCTTCTTAATCAGGCCGAAATCAGCGCCATGTCCAAAGGCCAGGCTGTAGATGGGGACATCAAGATCTTCATTGGCACTGCCGACATTGGCAAGAATCTTTTCACCATCCGTTACTCCAGTGGTGGCTTCCCCATCAGTCAAAAATATCACGATTGGTCGGACATTGGCTGGAAGCTCCTCAGTCTGACGCACAGCCTTGATGAGTTCCAGTGCTGCCACTATACCATCATTGATATTGGTGCCTCCAATAGTCTGAAGCTGCAGTGAGTATGTGAGAGCTTCATCTCTCATCTCTTCAGTTCCTGGGAAAGCAAGGCTGTGTGGCCCCTCCTTGTTCTTCTCTGACTGTGGTGCCCAGTGGTAGACATTGTCACTGAAAGTGATAATGTTGAAGTAGTCTTGATCAGTCATGTCATCAAGAACAGTGACCATGGCATCCTTGGTCTGGTCCAGCTTGGTGCCCGCCATTGACCCACTGACATCTAGGACAAAGACAACATGCTTTGGAAGCTTAGGCAGATTATCTGGGGAGTAGAAATGGACAAAGTAGCCATCCAGCAGCTGGATATCACCATCCTCTCCCTGTCCATCCACATCATACTGCACAATGAACTGTCCATTGACCCCTTGTGCACTCAGCTCCTTTTGATCTGCTCGGCTGGCCACAAACTGAATGTGCACTTTGCTGGGATCCTGCTCGTTTTTCATAATTTTGGCCAGAGGGTTGGGATCTTGAGATGTAATAGCATTGGGGTTGGTCTTGAGCTTCGGCACCCGCACTCTCTCAACAGGGAGAGACTCGTTGATGTAGACATCAACCTTGAAATTATCAACCACCTGTCCTGGGTTGACATGGATGATGTGCTCATAGCGACCCAGCTTCCTTGAAAGGAGTTCTTCATAGGTGAGGGAGAAGCGTACCTTGGAGCCAGGTTCAACATTGGTGGAAACAGTGATCAGGTTGGCATCTCTTGCATCCTGCTCCACCAGTCCAGCCCCTCGCCCGTCATCCACCGCACTGTCAAAGGTCTCCTTGGCCTCCTCCTTCTCCTTCACCTCCGCAACAAACTCCTGCTCCCCTATCAGCATGGAGAAGTTGGAGACGAATGCTTTGTCCGGCATCACGAGGGAGAAGGTGACCTTCTGTGCCACCGAGGCGGGGTTCTTCACGTAGCTCTGCAGCAGAGTGCGGGCGTAGCGGAACTGCACATCCGAGCGGACAAGGAACTGCGAGATGATTGGCTTGGCGTTCGGATCGGCGGGGGCGGCCTCCTCCTCCGTCGCGGGGTCGTCGTCGTCGTCGTCGTCGTCGTCCAGCTCGGAGAAGCGATTGGTGGTGGTGGGGCTGCTCGGTGCGGCGGCGGGGGTGGTGACCACGATCGTCTGCTGCGGGCGGGCGGAGGTGGAGGCGACCAGCAGCGCAGCCGCCAACAGAGCGGTGGTCGTCAATTGCATCTGATTTATAAAAAAATCTAGTAGTAACATGTACACAGTATAGGTGAACGAATATCAATGAATACCGAACGAGAGGTGCTAAAGCGAAAACAAAAAAACTATTGAACATTCTCGTCTTACCTCGGTGGTGTAAATTCTTTTCGCTCGTGCGTTCTGTACTGCGCACTTCTTTATGCGAAGGCGGACGAGGGACTGACAGTAGTTCGCCGTCGACCGTGACTTGCCGATGCACCGGAAGCCCCGATTCACTCCAACTCCCTTCCCTTCTATCGTACTGTTTGAATTTGTTTCGCGACAGTCGTTGTTGCAAAGCGGCTCGCCAGTCTCTCTCTCCACTTTGGGCGATGCTCGTTCGATCTCTTCTCGTGATGTGTCGCTCCCAAAACTGGCTTTGTGGACCGCCTCCTCCTCAGCCTTATATACGCGCGAGGAGGGGCGTGGGGTTTTTACTTTACAGAGGAGAAGTGGGGAAATCCACTCCGTCGCGTCCGTCCGTCCACTGCGTTGGTCAAGCAGGGCCGGAGTTTTCGGAGGGGTGGGGTCGAGCATGCAGCGGGATTCCCCCTTTTTATGGCGACAAAAATTAAGGAGGAGGGAATGGACTGCAGGAGAACCCGAGAGAAATGTTTTAACGTTTTTTCCCGCACCAGGCGGCGGCTAAGAAGTTGAAAGGTCCCGGGTTCGAATCTGGCCTGGCCATTATTTTTTTCCTGTATTTTTTGTGACCCTTTTTGCCATTTTTTTATGCGCAAAATTGCCGCATGCGTCGACGCAAGCGGCGAAAATAAGCAAAAAATGCAACAGCTATAATACGCGCAATATCGACACACAGAGTGTTCACATAGCAATTGTGCGTCAATACTGCGCCAAAGAAAAATTGTACTGTACTGTACTATACGGTAATCTCTCCAAAAAAAATCTTCTCCACTAGGTGCACAAAAGAGTCTGTCTACCTGTCACTTTGCTATGGTTACTTGAGCCCACCCGAGCCCGCCTTGGGTTTTCCCCTTTCTGTATACAGCCGCCACCTGTGTACTAACGTCATAAGTAGAGCTGTGATTTTGTGATTTTGTTTTAGTCGACTAAAATTTTTACTCGGCAGCAAATAATTGGTTAAAAGTCGACCAATGTTATAGAGCCTTTTTATCCAACAAAAGGCAGTAAAAATAAAAAAATATAAGCAGTTTCAATAAGAAAAATATTTTTGGGGAATATTAAGACGAAAAAACAAGAGAAACACCCTTTTTCTGTTTTATTTCCTCTTTTTTGCCGGAGGAGACGGAAATTAGGTTAAAAATTTAGACTTTTGCAGCATTTCACCTGTTATTCCTTTAATTCGACTAATTGAAATAGTTAAAGTTAACTGCCATTTAGTCAATTAATCGATTAATCGAATAACCGTTTACAGGTCTAGTCATAAGAAGGGGACTTTCTTTTTTTTCCTCCCAGGCCAGGTTCCGCTAGGAATACCTGCGCTGTGGGGAAAAATAGCAACCCGATTGCGGAAAACCCCAAGGATACTTGAAAGGCAAAAGAATCGTGGTAGGGTTTTTTTGGCCATTGTGATGGGCGGCATTTTTCTAATAAATTTCCGGTTCGGGCGGCCTCGCCCTCTGTTTACGACGCAGTCTCTCCCTCGATCGATAGCCTTGATTTGAGGATATATTTATGTGTGGTGTGGAGACTGCGTATAAAATGCTCTCTGTGTAGTACATACAATACATACTCGCACGGCGTGCGTGCGTCTTAGGATCGATCATAGCGGTGCATAGCGACAGTACTTTGTATGTAGCAAAGTTCCCGTTTCTCTTCCTCGTTCCTCCCTTCATGTTTGCAAAGACACGGTGGCGGCTTCTTCTTTTAAATTTGGGGCTTGTGTTTCTCTGAATTTAGCACGCAAGAAACGTCAGAAAAGGGGGAATTTTTTGAGGAGTTTCTGCGGTTGCAGCAAAAAGTGTTCATGGGTTGTCATCGAACCCAAAAGTTTCCGAGAAATCGGGAAACATAAAGCAAGAAGAGCAAATAAAACGGGAGGGATTGACAAGTCTGGCGAGACGGCGAGGCTGTTTGTCTTTCTGCAATGGTGGGTGGGTTTCACAGTGAACCAAACTGCCTCTTTGACACAAAACAATAGTTTGGGGCCATACATGAGCGACATTCCTGAAATTGCAATCCTCCGTGCCAACAGGATGTGGCTTGCTATGTAATTAGAAACAATAAAAATTGCGAAACATCATTCCCGAAAAAAAAGGAAAAAAATCTAGCTTCAATTACAAGTTTGGGAAGGAAGAGTGATGCGTTTCTACTTCTCTATATTTTTTGTGCTGTCAGTGACTTGAAGTGTTTATGGGTTTTTTTCACTGCTGCCAATTTTGGCTGCCTTTGCTTCACCTCGGAATATGCGCCGTTTTTTATGAGAGTTCCATTTTGACTCTGCTACTCTTGACTCGGGGCAGGCCACTTTCTCTAATCCATCCCTACTTCATTTTTTACCTCCAAGCTTCTTAAGCATGCGTGTTGTTTCCTTTTTCGTCCCACTTTCACGCCTTTGGCCCTGGAGAGAATAAGAGGCTTTGCCTCGAAAGAATCCCCAGCTCTTCTATTCGTCTCCCACACATGACTTTCCCATTTTGAAGCGAATCACAGATCTTGAGAGTTTTCTTGTTTCTATCCTATTTCCTTCTTCTTCCATCTTTTTCCACCCTCTGTTATTCCGTGAAAGTAGCGGTGACTTGTCCTCTTGCACCTTCACCTTTCCCCCCCACTTCTCAACCTTCACACTATGACTTCGAACTTGTTACCCCTCTTGACGAGGCGGACTGCGCCCGGGCCGCCGCCGCCGTGTCCGGCCGAGGCCAGCTTGAAGGTGAATGGCACCCGGTTGTCGGCGCCGAAGTTGGCCTCGAACTCTGTGGCGATGTTGACCGAGGGCGGGCGGCCGGTGGCGTTCTGCACCACCAGGAAGAGCTTGGTGACGATCTCGATGATGTGGCCCGTCTGCAGGACGAAGTCGCCCTTGCCTAGGGCCCCGTCGGCCCCGTCGGCGCCCGCCGAGGAGGAGAGGCAGCCGGGGACGGCGCTGCTGCCGCCGGAAGAGGAGGAGTGGTGGCCGTGGTGGTGATGGTGGGAGTCGCGGCCGGGGGTCGCCTGATCCGATGAAAAGAAGGATGGTCTAGTCCGTCCCTAAATATCTCTTGTTCTACTCACCGATCGGACGTGAAAGACAGCGATGTCGTCGTAATAAGGACTGAGCGAGATCTTGTGTATCTCTGCCGCCGGGATTCGGTACTTGATCTGCATCGTGCGCTGGTCCATGATCAGCATGGAACTGGTGGATATCACAAAGAGAATCGGCACGAACTGGAAGAGAAAAGGAAACAGTTAAAAGGAAATTGGAACTTTGTCATTCAATTAGTGTCTGTTTAGCCATGCAAATGCAACCATTATGTCCTGTACCTTCCCACTGGACCTGGTGATCTTGTTGATAATGTCTGCAAACACGACGTACTGGTCGTTGGTGTCCGAGCTGGTCTTCTTCCACTGAGGGTTCTGCCTGAGACGGACGTAGTCGCCCAGGAAGGGGTGGGCGATGCTGCAAAGCAACATATGTCAGTGGTAGAGGACAGTTAGTTTGTGAATTCAGCGACAGAGTTACTAAAAATGCCAATCGCAATAGTTTCGTTATTTAGGTTAGAAAATGATCAGTCTTAAATCCTCCCCCACTCTCACTCCTCGCTTCTGACCTTCCCGTTCGCCCTGTTCCCCTTGTTGACAATGTCTGCGAACACGACGTGTCTGTCCGCCTTCCGCCGCGCGTCCCTCCACAGCCAGTTCACCCGAAGGCGAACGTAGTCGCCGTAGAACGGGTAAGGCACGCTGAATAGCGGCGGCACCCAAATATTTTTTTCCCCGCATTAAAAAAATATCGATTTGATCTCACCTCTTGGCATAGGAGGCCTTCCTGTCCTTGAATATGATGCTGGCCGTCACCTTCTCCCTCATCCGGTTGCGGGCGATCTGGTCGAAGCGGAGGCGGAAGCGGAAGCACTGGAACGGAAAAGGTTGAAATCAGTAAGTCCTTGTTTTTAGGGCAACCTATTTCCTCACCCTCCACTTGTGGTAGCACCTCCGCAGCGCACTGTTGATCTCCCTGAGGTGCCTGGGCACGTGCGGCCAATCCTTGGCGATGGGGGACTCGGACGGGAGGTGGGAGGCAAGGTGCAGCAGGAACCGGCGACGCTAAACAGGGACAAAAACATCAATATTGAAGCGCAAAAAAATGGCTAGGTTTCTAGAAAAAAAGAAACATGCTTTCGTACTTAAAACAAGCAACTCATAATTCAAAATTATGGAAAACATGTTCTCACCCTCCAGCACCGCCAGCACCGCTGTATGACCATGGCCGCCCACTCCTCTTTCCTCCTCTCAGCCAGCTCGAGGACGTTTGACTTGTCCTTCCAGCGCCTCCAGAAGCTGGAGATGGTGACCTGCGAGTCCCTCATCCGGGCGAATTTCCTCCTGGCCAGCCAGCCGCGGAAAGTCTTCTGGATCGTCACCGTCAGGTCGTCAACCTTGGCCCGACGGTGCTCCTCGAGGATCTCAGCGGCTCGGGCGGATCTGTAAATGACAGAAGAGGTCAATAAATATATAGTAATATAGCAGCTGCTGCAAGTAGTAGCTGCTAAGTAAGACAGAAATGATCCATGTTACAGTTAATACTTCCTCACCTTATGAAAATTTTGGTCCTCCCGAAGGCGTAGTCGCTGGCGCTGATGCTGGTCTCCCTGAGCAAGTATGTGACGCCCTCTGCGCTTGGTCCTCGCCACGCCGGCCAGGTGTGCGCCGAGAGCATCTTGTAGCGGTGCAGGAACTCATCGTACGGCATCCGGAAGCCGAACCCGGCGCGCCGGAGGTGGGTCGTCGAGCCCAGGCTGGGGAAAAAAGGAAATAAAAGCCGTTTATTTGGTGCGTACGAACGATCTTCCTACAGTTTTTTTTGCTGGCGGGTGCTGTATCATATGGGCAGATATGTGCATTTTGTCCTTCTGTCCGTGATTCTTTGTCCCTCTTGCTGTCGTTCCAGCATCCGTCTCTCTCGTACTTCCTTCACCAATTCTCCCTTCCTGTCGTCCTGTGTCGATCGGGCGACCGTCTCTGTCTCCCCCAATCCCCAAGGCTGCATAGGGCTGCCTGCCTCCCCTTTCTCATACTTTCTCCCCTCGATCCTCCCCCTTTCTTCGCCTTTTCCCCGTAGCGACAATAAGTATGCGCATATCAATTCGATGATGGGATTTCCCTCCTCCTCCTCCTCTCTTTGCCTGATCCGGCGTTGGAGGAGAGGCCCCCCTTCCTTCATGCGAGACCGACGCAGCAGCTTTTTTGTGTGTCCTGCTCCCTCTCAAAGAATATGTGTGCCGCCGCGGCACCGCTGTACCGTAATATTGGGCCGCGCCGCTCTACACACGTATAAAGTGTGCCGCGGTACACTCACCAGTGGTAGGCGATCTGATGCCTGACGAGGGGAATTTCAAACAATCTGGGCTGCCGCAGGGCGTTAGGTCGGAGGCAGCGGACGAAGTGCGGGCTTTTGCCGCCCAAGTTATTCATGAGGGCGCCGATGGAAATCTTGAGCTGTGTGGCCGTGGTGGCGGGGCGGCGGCGAGAGGTGCGGCGAGGGTTGCCTGGAATAAGAGGGTATGCGTCAAAAGGGGGCCAACTTGAAGAAGAAAAGACAGCGCCCAAAAGTACGTGTACATGTACCCTACAAAAAAATTTAAAATTAAACGTTCTTGGTGGTGTACATAGTTGGAGTAGGACGCTGTGCCTCTTTGAGAATCAGCTACTTACTATCATGCTGCATCAGTTGCAAAAAAAATGGCGACAACACTTGAAGGAAGACGAGAGCAGATTTTTTCTTTCACCTTCTGGGAAGAAGAGCTTGAGCAGAGGATGGTCGCAGTGGAACATGGCCCTGGAGAGGTCTCGGTCGAGGGAGCTCAAATTGCGAGAGGAGAAGTCGTCCGCGCAGTAAGTCACGGTGCCTCCAAAGTGGTGAACCCTGCCAAAGGATAGGAAGAAGTTGGCGGCGGAGGGGAAATGAGGTCATACGAAAGATGCAGACAGACGAAGGGGACACATCACTTCGCTGAGTTAGCACTCGGTCATTCTCAGGTCATTGTAATGGAGTAAGAAAGAAAAAGATGCCCTCTCAGCTGTGTGACATCTTCCTACATCTGTTATTATTCTGGCTTTTTTATGCCTCCAGTCTCACCTGAAGCAATGCCTAGGCAACGAATCGCCTCCGTCCTCCTCCTCCGTCCTGAGCTGTAGCTTTGGGTGCTCGCCCAACCGCTCGTCCGCCCGCTCGATGAGCAGCTCGGCCGCCGACGCCGGGGCGTTCTCCCCCTCCGAGGACGACACCGAACTGAGGACGTCTGCGCCTCCCCTGCGCAGGCTGACCTCGTCCACGCAGGCCAGCAGCCCGCTACTGCTACGCTCTATGGCCGAGCACACGTCGGCGTTGTCCTCGAACTCCACCTCGTCCCACTCCAGCCCCTCCGTGATCAGTTCTTGCTGCTCCTCGCGCAGCGTCCACTGGCAGACGGCCTGGTGCAGCTTCTCGTTCACGTAGTTGATGGAGAGCTGTTGGAAGCCGTTGTTGCCTGCGCACGGGGCGAAGCCGTACAGGTCAGCTATGCCCAGGACGTTATTTTTTCGCGGAGTCTTGGCCTAAGAAGGAAAAACATGCATTTTTAAAATGACCTTGATGTTGTATGAACATTCAGGGGAAATTTAGCGAGGCGAATCGTTTTGGCAAATGGCAAGATGTGACACTTTTGAATTTGAATTTGAATTAATCGAGTTTTTTGTGTTTTTAAGGAAATCGATAGATCAAATCAATCTACAGTATGTTTGTTTGTTTTGTTTAATAACGGGCCAATGTCAAGAGATATATCACACAATCATTCACGAAGGGTAGATATCCACGAAAGACTTTGCAGCATTTGCCTCCTGCATTGCCTGGACCAGTAATCTTGATCCATGTCTTGCCGCATCGTTGCGACTTCAGAACCCGTAGTTGGAAGATGACCGTAAATGCTGACCTAACATTGCCGCTGTGACTTGACACTTTTCCTGAAG
>JAAUXV010275152.1_pt1 | contig 13461 bp, 16 predicted proteins | sample 7278181 | NCBI WGS metagenome assembly JAAUXV01 (sample SAMN14350114, study PRJNA611818) | marine sediment metagenome | isolation source: surface marine sediment (2.1m) | place: French Polynesia: Moorea | collected 2018-08
CACCAGCCGTCCGCCCGCTCGCCAGCTGGTCTCTGTCCTTTCCTCGTCTCCGGCGGCAAAGGTGCAGCCGGTGTTGCCGCCCCTCAAAAGAAAGAGAAGAAGGTGGATCTATCGATTTTCCGTTCTTCTCTGGCGGAGGCCCTCTTATTCCTTGCTTCCTCCGAGTAGGCCCCGGTGCCCCCCTCCCTCTCCCACCTCCCAGCTGGTTATGTTGTATGCGGCTGATTTAAGGACGCGAGCTCTTATAGCAATTGCAGGTTACTTCCGATGCTGCTGCAGATGGGCCTAACAACTACTTCTAGAACTTATCCCCATTCCTCCTCACGAATTCCCACTTCTGGTGTTCCGCAATCCACACACCCCTTTCCTCCCCTTTTACAACCAGACGAGGAGATGAAATACTGGAGCGACGAGGCGACGCATCCCTCCCTCCTCCCCTTCCTCGTTATCCTCCCTCCCTCGACGGGTTCTTATAAGGCCCCACCGCTCCGCTTCCTGTCTCTGAGTAGGAAGGAGCGGACGGACGCACAAGTTCCGTTGTCCTGTCCGTAAGAACAACTCGGAAAAGAGTCCATAGGATAGTCGGATGGGGGGGAACGGCAACGCCCGTCGCCCCAGGCGCGAGAAGAGGAGGAGGAGGCGCTCCTTTCTGTCAGGACACTCACACTCCCTCTTGCGTGCTTTGGCTGCTTGCTTCCTCCTCCTCCCATCCTCCTCCCGACTGCAAGTAACGGCGTCGGCGCCTCCGTTGCCGTTGCCGTTGCCGTAGGCGCCGGCGCAAGCAGGATTGCCCCCCTCCCCCCATTTCCCACTTGCTCCACTTGGCTGCTTTTGCTGCATGGCGGACTGTGGGTGGGAGGGGAAGGGGGAGGAAGAGGACGATGATGACTAGCTCGCTTGCTCTGAGAAAGAGGACGGGGAGGACGGGCTGGGGGGAACAGTTCCAGAGGGACTCTCATCCCAGAAAGAAGCCCGGAAAAACAGGAGCTGGACTCCTGGGGGCGCTTTATATCCCAAAAGAGGCACTGGTACATACGCTTTTTCTTCGTTCTGCGGTGCAGCATCGATTGTACAGTGTACAATATTTATCTCCGACGTCGAAGATATCTCTTTCATAGAAGTGGATCTTCTCTGCTTGGCGCAATACTGAACAGTGCCCAGCCTTCGTCGTCTTTTTAATGATTTTTGGACATAGTAAGTGAACAGTTGTCATATAATTCCACTGTGGAAACAAGAGTCAGCAGCTCATTGGACAGTGGACACACAAAAATATAGGAAGGAAATTTGAAGATACAAATACTTTTCCCAAGCCGAAACGACGTATGTTTCATTGAGGTGTCCCAATAGTGACAATTTCGTTATTCGCTGATGGACCGAAATCGGATTAAGGTGGAATCTCTCAAGGTAAGCGGTTCATTCAAGCAGTGTTTTAATGTATGTATGTTGACGAAACGAAATATCCCGTTGTTACCAAAGCTTGTTGCACTGACGTCATGAGAGAGTGAAACCAATTCTGCCTTCCTCGAACTCTGCTCTTTCGTCAAAAAAGGTTGCTTTCTCTTTGCTGCTTGCGTAGGAGTTTTCATGTAGCCATAACGGACATACGGGGTTTCTTATACTGGCAACTAGCTAAATGCCGCCAAACTTCCTCACTTCATTTCTACTGTCTATCCTGCAATTTTTCCCAAGGCAGACGCAATAGCTACTGCAGCTCCCTCTGCCTCCATAGACAAATTTAAGGCCCCCCGAGGCCTGTCGACGGCAGCAGCAGCCGCGGACGCAGCGATCTCCGTAAACTTCCTCCGTTCCCCCTCCTCTTCCTCTGTGTCCTCAGCCGCGTTCATTGACGTCACTCCTGCTGCCGCGGCCTCTCTCCCCTCCCCTCCCCTCCATCTCCTTTCCGAGGATGGAAGAAACGCGACAGGCGGCCGCCGCTTTCTGCAGTGGTGTGCCGTTGGGCGGTGGTGGGCAAGTTGAGAATCGGCCCGGCGACAAAGAGGCCGAGCGGTAGAGAAAGGAGGAGAGCTTTGGCCTTCAGCTCTCTTCCCCGACGTCCTCCGCCGCCTCCTTTCTCAGAGAAGCAAGTTCTGTTACTGGGAAGTAGGGGAAGTAACAGTCCGCTCGCCGTCTGAAGATAGAGCAGCGAAACTGACTGCTCGTGCAAAGCCAGGAGGCGCGCTTCATGTTGTACGGCTTCGGCGGTGGCCTCTGTCGACGAGCTGCGGCGAAGCGATTGTCAGTGCCTGCGTCCGATGGGGTCTGGTGGCGGTTGTCGCAGACGACGATAGAGGAAGAGGGGGAGAAGGTGATAGTGACGGCGGAGGAAGAGAGAGGAAAAGGCCTTCTCGCTCCTGTCCTGGAAGAGAATGAAGCCCCGTTCGTTGTTGGCCGCCGCGTCCGTCCGCCCGTACTCTGCACCTTTGCGACTTCTCAGGACACACAGAGCGATGAAGAGAGAAAAAGCTGGAGGATGCAGCATGTTGGTTGGTTCGGTGGTTTGCGGCGGCTGTGACTACGTAGCGGCTCCGTCATAAGGGAGAGCAGGGGGAGGGAAAGAGAGCTCTGACGATAACACTCGTATTTGGAAAGGCCCTTTTTCGCCATTCATTCTACTTTCAACAGCGGACAGGTGAGGGGGTAGTCATTCTTCCAGAAGAGTGTACCCTGTTACGATTTTTACTCTTCTGTTCAGTACTATTTTTCCTCATGTTGTTGTTGCTGCTGCTGTACGTAAACCCTCCAAGTGATATTTCATCTTGTGCTGAATCATGTATTTCCTCTTTTATTTTCCAGGCTTCCAGGCCAACATCCTTGCCTCGTACCATGCTGGCGTTCACCACCTAGACGACCTGTGGAGGAGCATGGACGAATATGGCAGAGCGAGGTCGCCTGTTTTCGCCTTCAATCCCATGGAGAGGTAAATACGAAAATCAGAATAGATTGAAAATTGAGTTTTTTTGACATAGGTATTTGTCCATGTTTTTTCAAGGGAAGACCGTCCCCTCTCCAGCGGCGACATCGAGATCAAGCCGGCGTCGACCGCACCGCCTCCGCCGCTGCCGCTGCCCCAGGTCACCATCAGCCACGACTGCGGCGGAGGCGCTGGAGGGGGCGGCGCCGGAGGAGGAGGGGGAATATCCCTGGGCTCCGCCACGTCCATCTTCGATGATCACCATCATCACGCCGGAGGAGCCGGGAGCTCCTTCTTCTGGCAGCAGTCTCCCTCCCCGTCGTCCTCGTCCGCCCTCAGGATCGGTCGCTCCCAGAGCCTCACCCCGACGGTCGGGCAGCGCCAGTCCCTCTCGGACGCCTCCTCCCCTTGCCCTGGCGCGGGTGGAGGAGGCGGAGTGCTGGGGGGCCTGGGCACCTCCGCCCCCGGGCCCTGGGGAAGCAAGATGAGGTCCAACTCCCTCACGCTCGGGGGCCCGGCGCCCGGCCACTTCGGGGCCAGGAGGGAGTCCTCCTACCCCTTTTTCGACTTCGTGGGGAAGGGGGACGACGTCGGGGGGAGCCCCTGGATGAGAGGTGAGGACTTCAATGTTTTTGTCTTTCATTGAGATTTTGTTACTACAAATTGTTTTTCTTCCTTTTTTTTCCTTAGAACTCCGTGACTGGATGAAGTCTCTTCGCTTACACAAGTACACTGATCGCCTCTTGGGTCTCACCTACGATGACCTACTAACGCTTACTGACAGGTATTCTTTCACTGAACTTTTTTGCGTACAGGAAAATATAAATTTTCTTTGTGTCTCTTCACTTCAGAGACCTTCAAAAACTTGTTTTCACCGATGGGGCCAAGGGCAAGTTCCTGAAGCAACTTTCGCTAATGAGAGAGAGGCCTCAAAAAATCAAGGAGCTGCAGCAGAGCTTGGAGGTGATGTTTGCATTAGTAGAATGACACACATAATCTGACAGATCTTCTCTGCCCTCCTCAGGACATCAATGAGCTGCGCGACCTGTTGAGGATCCTTCCAGAGATGGAGAAAATAATCCTCATGCCCATGAAGCCCACCCAGCAGCAGCAGCAGCGCCATCAGCCTTCAACACTTCCGTCCTCCTCCTTGTCGTCCAAACTGCCGCACACAACCGACGTGTCCTCCTGCAGCGCCGCCGCCATCCTCTCCCGGGAGGAGAGGCGACACGACTCCGGGTCAGACTCCGGCACAGAGCTGGCGGAGGAGGCCGGCGGCGGTTCGGCAGGAGCTGGAGGACAGCAGCCTCCTCATCAGCAGGGGTCTCTGAACGACAGCAGCAAGGAGGACAAAGTCTCGCAGGAGATATTCGAGCTGCTGGAGAAGACGTTCAGCATCATCATCTGCCGGCAGCGCGACGACCGTGACAGGGACAGGGTGGTACAGCACTTCTACCGGCTGGTGGAGCGGCGCTGCCTTCGCAGGGACGCCTTCACCCCGGAGCAGAAGCTCTGGTTCCAGACGTGGCTCAAGCGCATGGACCAGGTGTGGGACATCTCCAACGTGGTGGCCGCGGCGGAGCTGGAGGCCAAGAGGAAGTACGCGCAAGCGCACGGGGCGGACTTCGCCGCGGGCCTCCGCCGATCCAGCCTGCAGTCCCCCTCTCCCAGGGCCGTCACACCGATCTGTTCCTTCCCCCGAGGACTCTCCCCCGTCGGTTTCAAGAACATGGGCGGCTCCGCGATGGTCCCGCAGACGCCGGCGCTCACGTGCACGCTTGCGCCTTCCGCGGCCACGGCGACCAGTGGGATGGCCATGGCGGCCGCAGCGGCCGCGTCTGCTGCAGCTGCTGCAGCGGCAGCCGCAGCTTCTGTTCCAAACCCTGCTGGCCTCCTGGCCTTACCAACCGGCGACCGTCCATCGGAAGGAGGAGCCCAGTCTCAGCGCAGATCGGTGCCGGACCTCAACCCGCCCATCTTCCCTGGTCAGCTCAAGAGAAACAGTTATCAGGGGGACCACAGAATGGTAAGGACAAAAAACTCGTTGTTGGCAACTCTTGCTAAACATTCAACAATCTCTTCTTTCACAGCCTCCTTTGGTCGACTCAGAAGTCCTTAACAGCCTTCTGATCGACCACCAGCCGTCAGCGGCGGCCGCCCCTCACCTCTCCGACCACTCCTTTGCCAGCTGCGGCCACAGCTCCTGCTCCTCCGCCGCCAGCCGCCGCGCCTCCACCCTCTCCACCTCCTCCTGGGACTCTGGCTTCAGCCGCCGCAACTCCTCCATGTCCTCCTGCTCCGCTGCCACCGCCGACAGCAGGAGGAACTCCTCCCTCTCAGACGAGTGCGGGAGGGGCGGAGGAGGGGGAGGGGGAGAGCTCTACCTCCCGGGAGGAGGGATGGGCTGCGTCATCCGCAGGGACTCCTCCATGTCCACCTGCAGCGACAGTAGCGGGTTCCTCTCGGTGGACGCTGCCATGGCGGCCTCAGTCTCCATGGGAGGGGGCAGGCCGTCTCCCACCTCCACATCCTCCTCGCCGATAGCTGCTGTTGGTGCCGCCACCGCCGATCCTCAGGCCCCGGGTCAACCCCCCTCTGTTTCTCCTAGGGGAAGCCTCCACCACATCGTACCGTCTTCTACGCTCGCTCTCCCCTGCGGCGGCGGGCCGACAGGGACCCCGTTGGGGTGCGTGGAGAAGCACGCCTCAACCTCCCCTTTGGGCGTGGCAGGCATCGGCGGCGGCAGTTCTTCCGGCTGCGCCTCGGACGCCGGGTCCGCCTCCGCCGACTCCTTAGAACAAGATCTGCACAAGCTCAGTCTGGCCGTCACCGAGCAGGCACTTGAGTAACGGCCGCTGCTAATCAGGGAATAAGAAAAAAACCACTTCCGCTCTGGAGTGAAAGTCGCTCTTTGTTCTGGAAGCCGGTTTGAAAAATATGCTATTGCTTCCGTGGTTTGTTGTAGTTCCGAATTCCCCACCCAGCCCCAGTTTGGTTTTCTGGAAGTCATCCTCCCCTTTCTCTTCCTTCGAACAGGAAGTCTTGGCTGCTCCAGTCATCAGTCAGTATTCACGCCGTTCGCGTGCCGTGATGTTTTTGCGTTCGTAAAAAAAAAGCTGTGTACCACACTTAATGTACTTGGAAGAAGAGTGCAAACAAGAATCGTGTCATCTTCGTGTTTTTTCGTTGCCATACCCAAAAAGAGAAAAGAGGGGGGGAAGAGCCGAAGGGAGCGAGAAAATGTTGAAGAAAAGTAGAAATCGTGCTAGTGAAAAACTGTGATCAACGTGACTAAGAGCAAGAACCACAACAAAGCAAGGGAAAAAACTTTAGAAAAACATGAGAGCGCTTTTGTATGGTGCGTATTTATGATGAAGTTTTTCATCCCAGGGAACGTGCAGGGCCTCTCCTTCCCACCGATGCAAACGAGCGAAAAACTAGAAGAAAGTCCAAAGCTATCCCCCTCTTTCACTCTCTTCCGTGTACTACACCTTCCCGTCCGTGCTCTCGTACTCCCCCCCACTCACCAACTAGCACTGCACCCACCACTCCAATCCCCTCCTTTTGTGAGGTGTCTTCATGTTTCAATTCAGTCGACTGTACACGTGCGGTATGTAACCTCTTGCTTCCTTCATCCCGAGCCCCTTTTCTTTCTTTTCCCTCTTTCCCCTCCCAAAACACAGCTAGCTCATTATCATACACGGCGTTATGAGTCCCCCCATGAACGGCGCGCGCGCCTGCCGTGAGTGAAGGGGGCATGCAACACGAGTACGACTTATGGCAAGAGTGTATTAATCTGTTGTTTCCTGTTGAGAATATATATAGCAGGAGATATGACACAACCCGAAATGCAGCGACCTTATTACCCGTCGTTAATAATCCAAGTTGAATCATTTGCTGACTTGCAAATTTGTGAAGGCACTTGACAGATCACACGAACTATTCTTCAGCTTGGGCGAAAGGCACAATTCTTCAAACGTTTTCCGTAGGTAGCTAGGGATCCTGCCCACGCGCTCTTCCAAGCAACTAGACCCTCCCAGCCAGTCTAGCAAGACACTCTTCAACTGAGACTCCACCAAGCTGGGCTCTCTCCAGGAGTCGGGCGAACTCTTTTCGAAAACGTCATGAGGGCCGACGTCCTCGTCTTCAGGTTCCGCGTCGACGGAGGGACCGATGACGGCGTCGGCGACCGCAAGGAAGGCCGACGCCTTGTCGGAGCAGCCCAGGAGGAGCGTCCTGGCAGTCTCCTCCGGAAGGCGGATGCTTGGAAAGCTCGCTGGGTGGCCGCTTGGGGCAAGGGCCTGGGCTGTTTTCAAGGCGGCTTGACGAACGGCGGGATCGTCGTCGGAGGCGAAGGAGAGGACAAGGCGGCAGTGCGGAAAGACCCAAGGGCCTGCAAGTACAATATAGAGACATTCCGTACGAAGGGATTAGCAAAGAGACGCGCAAATATGGCAAAGAACCTTTTTCACATCCTTAAAAGAGCCTCGCACTACACAGTGCTTTAGTAGAAACAGTTCTTAATGGACTATTGCAGTGTTGCTCATTCATGACAAATATGCTTTAGTTGCTTCAACCACCTAGCCGGAAAAGAATGGAAAACTAATAGCAAAGAACAGAGTGTGTTCCTTCTTTCTGCGATTTGATGACGCCTTTTTTGACGACTAGATTAAAAAAACCCAGAGGCCCTCATTGTCATTTAGCACTAGCAAAAAAAAGTACGTATGTACTCTGTGCCCATATGTGTAGAAAGGCTAGCGTACTCTTTTTCGTTACCTTTGGTCCCTCCCAGCAGTCTGGCATTCATGGAGAGTGCCCTCGCCGCCGCCTTTCGCACGATCTCGTTCCCGAAAGAGGATGAGGAGGCCGACGAATGAAGGCAATTCATCCAGCGGAGAGTCAGATCCTGCTTGAAGAGAGGAGGGATGTTCTGAGAATTTCGCGCTAATGCGTTGTTGGTGTACTGGACTGCCGACGTTCGCTATGGCTTACCTCTAATTCTACCCCTCTCTGGATAAGGGCCGCGCACAGGACGATCGCCCGGGACTTTTCCTCCCTCACCCGGCTGCTTTCCAGCTTCTCCAAAGCCGCTCGCAAGACGTCCTCGCCACTGTCCCCTATCGGCCAACTCCCTCGAAGCAGCTCTCTGGTGAAGCCACGCATCAGGGAAGCTTGAGAAGTCGGCGAAGATTCGCAGAAAAGAGTCCGCAGCTTCTCCATTACTCCAGCCGGCAAAGAAGGTTGAGCTCCTTTTCCCTCCTCCTCCTCCTCTTCCTCGTCAGAACCAACGAGTCCTTCCACGGAAGCACTGCGATGCCCGGCCGACTCCAGCGCCAAGAAGGCGGCTAAATCGTCCTCCAATCCGAGGTGGAGGAGACTCCTCGCCGCAATTTTCACATGTTCATGGGAGGAGGGGAGAGGAGTCCGAACTTCAGGCGCGTTGAGGCAGGAGAGGCTCCAATCCCTCATTATGGACTTCAGTTCCTCCTCGCTTCCGCCGTCCAAGGCTCCTAACCGATGCAAGTGCAGTGCCACGTGGAGGCTTTCCGCCTGAATATGCGAGCAGCGCTGGTGCGATGACCTCCCGTGTAAGTCCTTGATGCCAGCGAATGTCGCTTGAGCGATAGAGGCCACTTCGGAACCGTATCTTTCCTCTGACGCCGATAGAAGATGCTTAAACTGGCGGGAAAAAAGAGAAAATGGTTCTTTCCCGATATTTGCAATGAATGGGACAGGACTGTATACGTACCAGTAGCAGTACTCCGTGCATCCAGTTGGTACATTTAAATGCATTCTCAAGAGTTAAGGGCAGCAGAGAGCTCCGTTCCGAGGTTGTCAAGTGCTGAGCAAGAATTCGGGCGGAGAGATCGCGGATTTTTGCAGATGAGCTTGCCAAAATTATGCGTAGGTGGGGCACAAAGGCGGACGTCTGTGGAAAAAAAATAATCAAAACATGCCAAGCAACAAACTTGAGGGAGAGGGGTTTCATCGTAGAAGACTATGATTATAATTTATGAAATTAAAATTGGAACATGTATTTCGCACAAATTAGAAAAAAATAAACAAACGCACCGGTAATTCAAATGCAACAAAAACTTCAATTTGCCACTAAAAATAACGAGCCATTCATTTTACACGGTATATACTATATAGGTTCTAGTCCATTTTGCTGGAGCTTTTCTGAAATGTCAGGATACCAAGAGAACACGTGTGACAAACAAAGCAATAAATAAATTGAAACAGAGATAAAAATGCAATAAGTGAATTTCATCCACGTCAAATCGTATGTAGTGCCGCATTTGGTAACTAAACTTCAAATTGAACGTGTGTGCGATGGAGAACTCTACAAAAATTGCTATTGTAGCTATCCTAATCATGTCCGGGAGTTTCGCGCTCTATTATAACAGAACTTTCCTTCCTACTTCATGCAAGGAATTTCTACATTACGATATGGTACGCTACAATCCTCTATCAGGTCCTGTTGTTTATGAGGGACCTGCACGAAGCGAAAAAGCCGAGGACTCGGGCACGCCGTATCTATCGACAAAATTGGTGTGCAATACGCACAATGCAAATCAAACCGGCAAGTGGTTCTGCAAGGGCAATCGGGACCTGGCGAGCATAATGCGGATAAACGACGTCCAAGTGCGAGGCATAGTGACCAATCCAAAGGGACCAATCGAGGACTTCCAAGTGGATATCGACCTCGACGTCTTTCGCGCGCCAGATCCCGACCAAGGCCAGCCAGAGGTGAAGTCTGCCCAAGCAAGCACCCCCCCTCCTGACAACGGCAGGCCCTCCTGCGAGTGCCACTCACACTCGCAAAGCACTGAAAAGTTGTCGTCGTCCCGCGACTACGTGCCGCCCCAGGGCACGAGCGGGGACAAGGACAACATGTGCAACAGGTGCCCAGGTTGCAGAGGGGAAGTCCGAGCTCCTCCTCCATGCGAGTGCCATTCCCGGGAGCAAGAGAGACCTGCGGATACCCAACCACAGCAGACAACTCCAGCGCCCACAACAACGACTACCCCTCCTCCCACAACTCAGTCGTCGTCTTCATACTGCAACAGGCACAGTTCAGGATGTTGCTGTTGCTGTCGTGAGCGGTGGGAGCGTGGAGAAAGCCATACAAACGGGGCCGGAGCTGCAGCCAATGGTGGTGGCGACACAAACGGTTCTCGCAACAGGGACACCACCGCAGCGGCCTCCTCTGAAAAGAACAGTATCTGGGAATGGACAAAGTGGTTCCTCTGGATATTGTGGAAAGCACTTCCTTACATTGTGTTCCTGCTATTGGTTGCATATCTAATATACTCCGGAACGGCAGATAGAGTAACGTCGCACGGCCGTAACATCTTCTCAAGGACAGTGGAAGAATCGGCTCCAGTGACCAAGAATATTTCCGCCGCTAGTAAGGAACCAACCAAGGTAGTGCCGAGCAGCGAAAAACCTATGAGTAGTCCGCAAACTATTCACAGCAGTGGATATCAGAACGTGACGATGCGTCAAAGCAGGTATTCAACCCCAGCAAGCAAAGTAAGTCCAAGTCCCTCTCCTGGGATGCAAAGCAAACCAGTAACGAAAGTAGAAAGAAGTACTATAACCTCTACAGAAGTAAAGGCCCAAGTAAGACCCTTGGGAAAGAGCCAACCTGGTGGACCCTCAAACGCAACGGGAAAGTTTTTCAGAATTTCTTCAAAGACAGTTAGGCCAGCCAATAAGGCTGTGAAGGAAACCGAAAAAACGCCAATGCCAAAACCAGCAAAAAGCTACTATTCTGTAGGACAAACAGCTTTGAAGAATACCAGCAATCTTTCGTCTAAGAAAGGATCGTTAAATATCAAAGTTGTGCCATCAGTATTTTCACCGGGCAGCCACGATGACCTTCACTACAGCATCAGACTAGATTCTTCGGAAGGTGAGGACACACCGAAGTTGAACGATGAAAGTGGATGTGCGTTGGATAAGAAATCGGCTCGTTCTAAGGGCAACAATTTTCAACTGAACAGTTCGAAGAATTTCAAGAGGGACAAATAGGGTACGCCAGTACGAAATGGGCAAATTGGTTGAAATGTACCATAACAATACGTTCTTTATTTCCTTGCTCAGTGGACGAATAATAATGAAAATCTGCTGAATTCTTTGCCAGAAAGAAAAGTCGACACGTTATCTATTTTGTTAAGTTGGTTGTCTGGGCAGTCTACCCATCAGTAATATCTCTGCTCCGATGTTTCTCGAACAAATCCTCTCAAGAAAGAAGAGCCGCGATCAACCTTTTCTCTCATTCTCTTTCTCTTCCCTCCTCCGTCCAGATCGTCTTCGTCCCCATCATAACCACTCTCCGATTCCCAGACGTCTTCGGCTTGTTCTTCTTCGGCACGCGGAAGGTAGTCCTTGGCTTTTTTGCCGCTGTAGTCACGAAGTGAAGGATCGCATTGAGGGGCATCCAAAAGTGTGTTGAAAGCAGCCTCTCTGCTTTGCATCGCTGCTAACATGAGTGGAGTGTATCCCCCTCTGCTTCTTTGGTTGACGCTGGCTCCGGCGTCAAGGAGTTTCCGAATCAGTTTCGCGTTTCCGTGCTTGGCGACCCAGTGCAGAGCAGTGTAGCCACTCAAGGGATCTCGAACGCGAGCGTTGGACTTTGTCATTTGCTCCTTCACGGTACTTGTATCGTTTCTTGATGCTGCCAAAAGCCACTCTCTTTCAGCCTTGGAAAGGGGCACCAAGGCCAGCTCCGCCTTCTCGTTCTGGCCGCCGTTTCCAGAGCCGACGGGTACATTACGTTTCTTCACTCGGTAACCAGCAGTTTGCTGAGGGCTCTCCTTGAAATGATCGGCCAGCTGGAGCTGACTTTTCGTAGCGAAATTGTCGAAATCTCGAGTGAGATCTTTGACACTCTTTTGAGCCTCCTTCTTTTCCCTGAAAGCCTTCCTCTTGTCCTCAACACTTTCCGTCTCCACATTCGACGACTTGCGTTTTCCATCCTTCTTATTTAGGGTTCCAGTAGAATGCCTCCTTCCGTCGCTCGCGCCTGACTGAGGGGCTTCGGCGCTGTTTTCAACAATGGCTTTTTTCAAACCTCTGGAGCTCTTCCGCAAAGAGCCACTCTTCTCCCTGAAGGCCTGTCGCCTGACCGACCCCCTCTCCAGCAGGGTGCCACCTCTTGTCAAAGGAGTTCCATCGCTTTCGCCGCGACTCCTCTCGCTTCCGTCGGGCTTCCCGGAAGACTTCTTCCTTTCAGGCACAGGAGGGACCTCGGCCGTTGCTGCAGCACCTTTGGGAGGGAGTCGGGGCCCGCTGGGGGGCTTCTCGCTTGGCTCTGGACCTCTGCTCGTCAAGGGCGAGGACGGAGGGGGTAAACCCGCGGTGTGGATGCTGCTGGATCCGCTCGCCGCCGCCAAGTACAGGTACTCTGAGTATATCTCCCTGGTCGACCGCCCGGCGAGCCTGGGTTTGAGGGCGATCATCTTCTCCCGCCCCTCTCCTCCGCCGGTGACGACGGCCACTTTGCCGGTCACATCCTTGAGCAGCTTCTTGTTGGCGTCTCCCCGGTCCGGGTCCTTGAGCTGACGGCGGAATCGCCTCACCAGCTCGTGGTTGGTTATTGCACCGGAGTTTTCGCAGATGTAATTTATTACGTCTTCCGGATGAAGGTCTCCCCCACTTGTTCTCTTGGCCGCCATCTTTAGCAAAAGTGCTAATCGCAGATTTGTGCAAAAAAAAAAAAAAGAATACCCACGAAAGCCACGATTGTTTCTCGACCACCTCCTCGATTGATAATCTTTTTTGTCCTTATCTCCTGCGACCGTCGGCCGTTGAAGCGAGGAGATATGCGCATTCTCTACCTCACCTCTCCCCTTCCCTCGCTACGTTCGCACATCTCACATGTGTGAACAGTGAATAAGCAAGCCGGGGGGGACAGACAAGCGCCGTTTCCCAGTCCAACAAGAGTTGTTGTCAATTTCAAAAAGGTGCACAACTGCACATACGTCCAGACACGGACAACGGCTCTCATTGTCGTTCTTTCTTACCTAGGTGAAATTGTCTACTACTGTACGCATGCGAAATTTTTTTATGTTTTCATGATGCTGTTTTCTTCAAAGTATACGTAAAAAAGCTCAATAATTCTCTACAAAAGCTGGGAAAGTGGACGTTACGCATTAAAATCATTTTCTAGAACCCGCTCCTCGCCCACTAACAGTCATAGTTAAAATTTTCAACTCTATGCCCTTTGCATTTTACATTTCTACATTCCTCCCTGTCTATGGAATAGAAGTCGGTGCATACAGTACGTAAGTTGGCGCGCAAACTAGGCACTAGAACAGTAATCAACATACCTTCCGCTTCTGTTTTCCTGTGCAGGTGGGAGAGGGCCTCAGCTTCGCCAGGACGACAAGGGCGGGGAAGAGAGCCGTCTCCCGCGGCAGCAGGACCCCAGGGGATCTTTTCCCGGCGATGGCGGCCGCTCCTTCCGCCAACTCCTGTTCCAGGACCTCGTGCATTGAAGGGTACCGCTGGAAGAAGAACCGGGCGGGCATCAGGTTCTTGGG
>JAAUXV010178537.1_pt1 | contig 13446 bp, 15 predicted proteins | sample 7278181 | NCBI WGS metagenome assembly JAAUXV01 (sample SAMN14350114, study PRJNA611818) | marine sediment metagenome | isolation source: surface marine sediment (2.1m) | place: French Polynesia: Moorea | collected 2018-08
GCAGAGTAAAAGAAAAAGCTGACATATAGGGAAACAATTCCTTGCGTCAGCAGCGTCTTCTGATTTTGTGCTGACCTTGTGCAAAGGTGCTGTGACAGGTCTAGACCAAAAAGACACTCGCCGTCCTAGAAAAGAAATTGAACAAAGTCGAACAAAGATGGCCCCAATGAAATCTTCTCCTGACTTTTTTGTAGTCCTGCTCGCAATACATCTCTGCCGGGCAGAGGTGGATTTAAGCGGAGGAGGAGGAGGAGGAGGAAATGAAGTGTCCAAAGACTCTGTCTTATACACCAAGATAGACACTTGCTCCACAGAGCACCAGGTACAAAATAAAAAAATCGAGCTTGTTTTTAAAAGGGTTCCGTTCATGTTAGGGAAACGCGGGTCAAGGAACTCCTGAGAGTTGTTTCTTTTGATACTCATTGATGTGCTCCAGTAGATGTTTCTTTTTCTTCGAGTCAGCCAATTTTCTTATACAGTACTATTTTTTGTATATTTTTTAGATCTGGTAACAAAGTTTGCTCTTGCTGATCTCGTATTTTGTATAAAAATTCCCCCCCCTTTTTCCCAGGTCCGCGTCTGGCAATCCGAGGTGCGTTGCAGACCCCGCCCAACCCTGGTGGAGTTGCCCCTCCCATCAACGCCGGGGGACGCAGGATCAATACTACAAGTAAGGATGACTCCAGTCTATTTTTTTTGCTTTTTGCTCATAATTTCCCTACTTTTTTTCCTTCGCGAAAACAGGTTATCCCCGGACATGTGATGGTTGACCGATGCTCCGGGTCGTGCTCCACCGGCCCTGCCCACTCCTGCCTCCCCACCGCAGTGGAAAACGCTACTTTGGTAAGGAGTGAAATCCCACGATATTACCGTATATGCCGTTTCCAAAATTGACGCGAATAAAAGGTCTCTGAATTTCGCAACTGTGGCTGGCTGTGCCACTATTTATTTCGGAATGGAAATGCATTTGCTTCCTTGCAAATTCCTACTGTAATGTGTAAAGATACCCGAAAAGTTTTAATTTAATAAACCACATTATTTCAAAATATTTGTCATTTGTCATTTGAACTTTTTTTCAATTCTTGTTCCCCTTTCGTAGGAGGTTATGGCCGTTCAGACGACTTACTCCTCTGGCGCATGGAATACCCTCTGCTCCGTCGTCAGAGTGGAGCGACACACTGCCTGCGAGTGCTCGTGCAGGTAGGATAGTAGGGATGGGGACGAGTCCGGCTTGGACACGCAAAAACTCAAAACTCGCAGCCTCCTTTTTTGTCTTTTGCCTGTCCTTCATGTTTTACACTGAAGTATTATTTTAACTCACAAAAAAGCTCTTAGGGTAACTCGCAAAAGAGTATGTGATGAATTACGAAAAAGTGAACTCTTTTCGAGTAGACAAATCTTCCTTTTTTGTATCTTTTTCGCACAATGTTTTAAAAATGGTTGCTTGTTCTTGTACAGGGTGAGGCCTGAGGACTGCGACCAGGGCAAGCAATACTACGACTCCACAGGATGCAAATGCAGGTGCAAAAACCAGGTGAGCTTGAATATACATATTGATGTTCGTTTCATTGAGGGGAAACTCGAGCACCTATACAAATAATGTAGTCCTTTTGGGCGGGTCTGCGTACAAGTAGAAAAGGAATGCTGCTCGCCCTAAGCACACTTTTGCCCATATTGGATGAAGACAAATTTCCTGCAAAAAGGGACTAGATATACGTAAGAGCAAAGGGCCAAGAGAGGGAATACTTGTTTACACATTGGGCGCCTTCCTCCCACCTCTTCTTTCATATCGCACTTGGAAAAATTTTGTGGTTTCGATCCGCCTCGTTTAAGCAAGGTGGGACGGAGGAACAAAGCAAACAAAAAAGTGTGACGAGTGACGCCCTTCCCCCAATGTTTCATAACGGGGAATGCCACAATGCCACAATAGCCAACAATCGATGTTGCCTGTTGTTAAGTTTTCATTTCAAATCGTTCGTAGGTCTTGGAGTAGAGATTTTGTTCTTGTTGAGGAGGGAGGGAGCTCATCCAGGAAGGTCTCATATTTCTCTTTTTTGGAATTTCTTTTTCTTCGGGGTTTGATTGAATCAAATTACCAAAAATGAACATTTTCGTGTCTTTCTTTTTTCTAGGCCGAGCGCCTGGAGTGCCTCTCCTCAGGCAAGCTCTGGGATGACTCCACCTGCTCTTGCATCTGCCCCAGGCGCACCTGGCGACCCTGCTCTACGGGATTCTCATTCGACTACAGAAGGTCATGCAGGTGCGTCAGGGTTCACGCCGCAGCGGCGGGGGGAGTTCTGACGGCATTAGTGGTGCTGGTGAGTGTGGATACTTACGATACTATGTAAAAGTATTATATTGCCAATATCAACTTTTCTCAAAATCCTCTTTAGGCCTCTGCGGCGCTCCTAGTAATGGGGGGCGCCCTGGTCCACTTCAAGCGGCGGCGGGACGCGGAGGACCGTCTAGCGGCCGCAGAAGAGGGGCCCAGGGCGGCGCTGGCCGCGGCGGCTGCGGCGGGTGCGGAGGCCGCGGAGGACGGAGGAACAGTAACGGCGTCAGCGGCGGCGGCCAAGGCGTTCGCCCCGGAGGAGCCTGCGTAGGAGGGGCGGAGAGACAGATGAAGAAAGAAATGTGTGTTCTCCATGCAAACCCCCTGGCAAATACGATGGAGTCAATAGTATCATACCACATGGCTGTATTGTAGGCATGTCTCCGCCTTACTGGTATCCTACGAAGGCCAAAGAAGAAGCTCGCTGTGTTGTGTCTTCCTGCAAATGATGGCAAAACCACTTTCCCCCTTGCGCGAAAAAGTGGAAGAAATTCGCATCAGTATGAAGAAGGCATTCTTTTGCCTTTGACCAGTGAACAAAATATTTATGCGTCCTCTCCCTTTCCTCTTCTGTCCGGTAATTCGAGTACCTGAGTGTCAAATGCGGAAAAAGAAAATAATAATATCGTCCTAGCAGCAGTATAAAAATTACACTAAATGTTTTGTATTTCAAGTGTCATTGATCGATAGCCGTTTGGGTACATGTTGTCAAACGAGTCTTAATACAAAAAGGATATTTGTTAATCTGGTATAAGTACGAAGCGTGCAAAAGATTTTCTGCATTACAATACAACGTTGAATCACACCAGGTATATGGGAGCAGAGGGGGAAGAACATGGATAGTAATATTTCTTAAGGTACACCACAGATTCTCGTTTGATAAAAGTTGCAATTGGGGTAATCTTGATTTTTTAGAAGTTGCACGAGTACAAAAATTGCGGATACCATCAAGTACGTATGTTCTTCTTTCCTATATAAACGATTTAGGCGACTGCGGAGTGTTCCTGCCCGAGCAGTTTTGCATCAACTGTTGTTGTTGCTGCTGCTGCTGCAGAGTGCCTGACGCCGCCGGCGTCATGGTCCCTCCCCCTCCCCCTCCCCCTCCGTTGTGGAAGCTGCTGCTGGCGATGGAGGCTGCAGACTTTTGCATGTGCCTCCTGATGAGCGCCAGCTCCCTCTCTATGGTCTCCAGCTCCCTGCAGAGTGTCCTTGCAGAGGGGCGATCCGAGGGGCGACGAGACCAGCACCCAGTCATCACTTTGTAAGCGGACTTGGGGGTGTTGTCCTGAGGAATAGCAAGATAAACTCATTTTCAAAGGCCCATTGACACAACAACTCCAAGAGCAAACAACTAATTTGATCGCTTCTTGACCTGGCGCCTACCTTCGCAAGAAACAATGACCATTCAAATCCCTTCTATCTCCAAAAGAAAGAAACATGTAAGCAAGCCCTTCGGGATCTTTCCACATTATAACTTGACATTTCCTGGGGGCTTAAAAACACGTTTTTTTCAATCCTTACCGGGCACCCTAGCGTCCCCCCCTCCTTGAGGAATTTCACCACCTCTTCGTGCGAGAGCCCGTAGTATGGCTGCAACCCCATGCTGAATATCTCCCATAGTAGGACCCCGAAGGCCCACACGTCTGACTCAACCGTGTACTTGTTCTGCAGGATGGCTTCCAGGGGCATCCAACGGATGGGGATGGCGTCGGACTCGTCCCCACGGTAGTAGTCCTGAAACAATATCATTTATTATGCTTTTCTTTGCTAGAGTATTGTAATTCAGTCTTGTTTTCTGATGGGACGTGCTCAAAGACTTCTGGTTTGCAAAGGGATAGCCGGAAAAATAGTCCTATTCCATAGCATTAGGAAAACTACTTTCAAAATTATTTTCTCGAACAACTTCCCACATCATTTATGAAACGGTCAATGTAACAGTGAAATTGAGCAACGCATTATATTTTCTTTTTGTCGTCTACAGGATATTAGAATTTATTGCGGTCATGTTTCCTAGGGGGCCGGGGGAATCTTCAAGGCCGGTCTGACTGACGTACGCGAAGAGCAAAGTCCAAAGTTTTCCTCGCTCTGATACTTGCCTGTAGGTAAATCTTCTGCGAGAGTCCAAAGTCCGCGATCTTTACGGACCCCAGGTTGTCCATGAGGCAGTTTCTGGAGGCCAGGTCGCGGTGGACGAACTTGCGGTCCGAGAGGTAGACAAGGCCGGCGCAGATCTGAGAATAAAATGCAACACAATTGCCACAAGTGATCGAAATAGTTTTGCGGGCTTTTTGTGCAAAAAAGGCTAGAAAGTTCTTTTAGCGCCAATATTCCCAAATCAAGTCTCGTCATCAGCATCAGCAGCAGCAACAACAGCAAGGTCTGCGGCGTCTCCAAGTACAGATCCGTGCCAAAGTGGTGTTTTTTCTCTCGCAAGATCATCTTTCAGTCTGTCTCGCTGCTGCCGCGGAGACAGGAATGCAACACGTCTTCCAATTTGAGAGTTCCTCTCAATGAGAAGCCATTCATTCATGCTGGGAGATGACGAAAGCACGTTCGGCTAGATTGCAGGTATGTGATGACAGGGATTCAGAGAGCATCCCCCCCGTATCATCAGGGAGAGTAAATTTAGCCCCTGAGAGCTCACTCATTTAGCCGGGCCAATTTGCGCAAACGAGAGAAGAGCGGGATTTTCCTCCTTCTATCTGAGACTGTCTTCCTTCTCCCTCCTTCTATCCCTCCTGTCGGCTCTCATCGTGTGAAGTGTGTTTGACAATCGCTTCAATCAATCCATGAAGGGTCTCTTTCAGGCCTGCTCCCCCCCGCAGAAAAAGAAGAAGACGGCTCCAAATTCGGGCAAAAAAAGTTTTACAACGGCGAGGAAGTAGAGAGGATACGGAGAGTATGCTCCTCCCGTTGCTTCTATGCCAGGAATCTGACATTCTCCTCTTCCCTCTCCCTCTCCCTTTTCCGAGATATTTGGAAGTTCTGCTTCATCATCCACGTTTCTTCCTCTCTTGCTTACGCACGCAGGCACCGGGCACCGATACACAATTTCCCCTCCCATTAAGACCGGGGAGTCGATAATTCCATAATTTAGGACGGAAATCGGGATATTTTTGTGTTGCCTGCTTCGCGATGTTTATCTGTTCCACGTGTGTGAGCCTGTCTCCTCCTCCCCCTCCCCCTCCTCCGCTCCCGCCTCCTCCGCCGCAGAGGCTGTTGCTGCCCTGGCTCTCACTCATAGTGACCCTGGAAGATGGAAAGGGGAAACACAAAATATTTATTCAATTTTTCTAGATTCAGTGACACTGCAAAAGAATAAATAAATAAGGGAACACACTATGGAACACATTTTTGTCGCTGTTTCCAACGGTACCAAAAACAAATTTTGTGCAAAGCCCAAAACATTTTTTTGTGGAAAAAAGGTTGTACAGTACCTGTCTCCTCCTCCGTTGCTGATTAGCGTCCCGTTGGTTCCCTTTGCCAGGAGATGTGCTGCTGCTGGGGAGTGAGAGCGGAGGTAGGAGTTGAGGTCCCCCCTGGACATGAACTCGAAGAGGAGGCACATGGGACGGCCGACCGCGCACACCCCTAGCAGCCTTACGATGTTGGCGTGCTGGAACTCTGCCAGCAGCGATGCCTCTCGCTCAAAGTCCCTCCTTAGGTCCTCGGATGCCTCCTCCTTGAGCATCTTGACGGCCACCATGGTGAACTCCTCTCCTGGGGTCAGACCGGGGGCGCGGGCCTGCAAGGGGTGACCAGAGGGGTTCGATCAAGTGGAGCCAAAAAGAGGTAAAAATTTTCCACAAACGATAAAAATCAAACTAGTTATTCTGACCTTCTCCCCCCACCAAAATATTTTTAATGCTTCTTCAGGAACTGTGTACAGTACGAAAATTCTAAATATAAATAGTGCTCTGGAAGGAAGAGAAGTTTCCCCATTGAAATATACATGTACAGTGTAGTCGCCAACATAGGAAAACTGGAAAAGGCTAATGAGTTACTTCTTGACCGGTTCCGTTCTATTTCGAGGCTGAATTATTATAGCTCTGTTCGAATATTGTCGATCACCAAACGAAAGAGGGGAAGGTTTGAGAGACAACTTTGTTCATTGTAACCTGCATTGATTGAAAATCCGAAATTGAACTCCGAAAAAAATCCCCTCCCGACTTTGCTTTTTTTTAATGCAAGCCGCCACCATCGCCGCCATCCGCAGCTTAAAAAAACATTTACAATCCGAAAAAAAATTACTTCAAAAATATATCAATGACCGACCTGGAACACCCTCCCGAAGGCGCCCTGCCCTATGTCCCTGAGGTAGATGATGTCATTACGCGGGTATTCCAACTTCTCCAGCGCCGGATTCAGCTGGAAAGAACGAGTATTATCAAATATTGTTTGTTTGTATTGACAAACTTTGTTGAATCAAATAGTGTTTCAACAAAGTTTTATTCTTGCAGTTTTAGTAATGGTTTTTGAATGGTTTTTTGGGTAGACAAAACTCTTGAAACACTTCCATTTAAATAAATAAAAAAAGAAAAGGCCAGCTTATCCAGAGCCGAGCTTAGCTTGAAAGGGGAGCAATGTTAACAAAATTACTGTGGCTACAAAGTTTTTATACTTTTGCAGTTTTTATATTGTTTTGTTTGCTTCTGAGGTTGTATACACTCTTAAACAAAACATAAAAACATGCAAAATTGTCCCGAATTGTAGGTTTTATGCAATTCGAACCTGTGCGCCCGTGGAGTGGTAAGACTGGTTCTGGGGAAGCTTGTCCAGGTCGACCGAACCGTTGTTGGTCTTTTTCGAAGAATTGTCAAGGACAGCAGCGGAGGCGTCCTTCTGGTCAACGGGGATCTGGAAAAATAATTAAATCATTAATAATTATAATCATTATCACAATAACAATATCACAATAATTAAATCATTATGAGATTTGATGCTTTTTTGCAACAACCCATGTGTAAAAGCAGCAGCAACAGCAGCAGCAACGATAGGAATAATAATAGCAACGATAGAAATAATAGCAGCAGCAGCAACAACAACAACAACAGCAGAAAAAAAACGACTTTACAAACAAATTCAAACAACAGTACTGGTGGCAACTACAGTAGCAAAAAAAGCAGTACTGGTAGCAACCACAGGAACAACAACAATGCTAGTGGAAACATCATCATCAACAGAATCAGGGAGGCCACACAGTACATTGGTAAAGCAAGAACAAGTACCAAAAGAACAGTGACAAAGAACAAAAAAGCAGCAAAAGCTTCCCTCACCTGATATCCGTCCTTCCCTGCCCCACCACAGCAGCAGCAGCAGGATGAGCCTCCTCCCCTGCTGCTCCCTCCAGAGCCACAGCACAGCCTGGCGCAGATCAGGCAGATGAGGCAGCAGGAGACGAGGAGCGCCAGGCACAGAGAGGCGGAAAGCACCAAAAATGTGGGGCTGGTCACCTCGCGCAGGACGTCCTCGCCAAAGAGGTCGAGGTCAAGGTCAAGAGCGAGGTCAAGGAGGCCGCCATTGCTATTGCCATTCTTGCCGGTTGGATCCAGCACGGAAGAGTTGCCTGCAAAAAGAAAAACAATTGGCACATATTAAATATTTTCGGAGACTTTTGGCTTCTAGACTGGGGAGGGCTGAAACAAGGTATCTTAATTTTGCAGGCTAAGAAAACCTATTGGGGAATTCCTACAAACATATTTGCTAAAAACTATTGTTTGTTTTGCCCAAAACACTTGAAACGAGCAGGGGACGATCAAAGGGAAACGACTGAATAAGAGGGTGTCGGTGAACATTCGCTTCTAGCGATCATGAAACAGGTTCTTCTCCCTTCTCCTCCTCCTCCCTTTTCGAGCTCCGTAATTTCAGTAGTTCGGGCCCTCCTATCATTGAGGCAACAGTGACGGACTCTATGTACCTTCCCCCCTCACATAGTGAACATTTCATCAAGTGGGCACACGGGCACAAGCTGAACAAAAAGTGATTGTCAATTGTCTAAGCTTTTCTACCCAATTAGATTTCCGTTATCATCCAAAATGGCGTCGGAGTCTATGGAAATGGTGTCAACAGACCAGGAGTGTTTTGACCTCATCGGGTTCATAACAGAGTTCGACGAGATCTCCGGCGACAATGTCGGCAGCGACGCCGACGTCGGCAGTGATGGCAAAAATGTCGACAGCTTTGTCGAAAGCAACGGCATCAACGACAACATTTTGAACCGCATCAACGGCAATATTTTCAACGGCAGTGACGGCAAAAATATCGGCAGTTTTGTCGACAGCAACAGCATTGGCACTGGCAGCAACGGCATTCTGGATGACTTGGACGTTGACGCCGTCTCTGAGGAGATCCTCCGCGACCTCTCATCTTCCTCCGACGACGCCTGCTCCTCCGCTGGGGTCCCATCTCCCCCTTCGTCAGGTTCGAATTTTGTACTTTCAAACGTAACATGAAATCGGGACAGCCATTTCTACAATTCTCCATTTTTTTTAGTAAAGACATGCTGCCTGCTAAGGGGTATAGGTGCATAGGTAACAACTTTGTGGCACTACCTGTGCGGCTTTAAATGTCTATACGAAAAACGCCTCTTTTTATATTTTTCGAAAACTTTGTGCATAGCAGGACAAACTTTGTTTCAGTTCCAAACTACCAACAGTAAGCCCCACCGCAGGCCATTTGGACTGTTCTTGTTACGAGAAAATATCCGATGTGTTCACTTTTGAGTCCGAATCTGACTTGTGACTTTTTAACAAGGTTGCTGCCCCGTCTGTGGCGAAGCCGTTGGCCGCCACACCTACTTCGGAGCCCGCGTTTGCACAAGCTGCAGGGGATTCTTCAGGAGATCCGTGCAGAGCGGGCAGCATCCCTACTTCAGGTTTGAAGTCTTAGATAGGTTTCTTTGAAAGAAAAGAAAAGTCAATGGGATTTGAAAAACTTCTCTTTCGCACTGCACTACATACACCACACTTTATCGTTGTTTTTGCTCTGCAATTTCGCATCAACAATGGCAACGAACGGGATACAATGTTGTTAATCATCCGTGACCATACCGAACAGTGTTCGAAGCAAGGAATAATATTATTACCCACTACTTCAGGTGCTCGAGGAACAACAGCGGAGGCGGAGAAGTGTCTTTAGAGGACATGTGCCCGATCGACTCAAAGTCACGCAAGAGCTGCCGAAGGTGCAGATACGACCGGTGAGTAGTAGTTGAAAAGATTTCTCAATAGTCGAGTCAAGTCGAATTCGATTAATCGATTATATAATCTTATTCGAACCAACAAGAAACAAGAAAACAACAAGAAAAGAAAGGATGAATGCCATACCATTATTTCCATTTTTACACCTTTTTACACTTGTTAATCAAAATCAGCCGAGTAATTTGTAGAATTTTGTAGGAAAACTGGATTTAAGTAACTATTCTCGAGCACCATAGGTGCGTGGGTGCAGGAATGGTTGCGGCTTGGGTGATGTCCGACGCTGAGAGGAAAAGGAGGGTGGCCGGGGTCAAACCCAAGAGGGAGGAGGAGACGGAAGACAGCAATGAGCTGGTGCTGCCGCCGGGAAACAGGCAAGGATTAATTAGGAAGTTTAGCAACGACGACCTGTATCCTGGCACAAAACAAGTTTAACCAAAAAATACGTTTAAAATTAATATGAATATTGAAAAGGGTGTCGTCAATTGTCCACTTTCCTTTTAATTATTTTTTTGCACGAGAGACCAGAAAAGTATTGTTAAGTCATTGCTTGAAACTGATTGCCACTTTGTTTATGTTTTCACTGCTGAGCAGGAGGGCCAGGGAGCTCGAGTTCCTCTTCACTGAGGTTGAGGCCGGTCTGCTCCGCTCACAATACAACGAGGCAATGGAGAAGTGCTACAGGGCATTCTTCAGGAGGATAGCGCACAAGCCAGGTACGAAGTTGGTCCCACTTAATTGTACTGTATATTGGTTTTTAAAAGCAGTAAAAAAAGCTGGTGGTTAAGTAAAGCTCTGGAACTTTACACTGTGCAGCATTTAAAAAATTGCAGCATCTGTCGCTCAGGCAGCTATCGAAATCTTAAATAAATCACAATAAAATCACTTGTAGCTATAGTTACCAGCCTTTGCTCCCAGTTCTTGCTTTTACAATTAATAGTACTTTTCTCTAGATCTCTTCCGGTCGTACCTCGAGCGCATGCGCCAGTGGCAGACGATGCCGCCCGACATGGTCAGACTGGTTGAGGACAGCGACGAGAAGACCCTCCAGTCCTACCTCTTCGACAGCCCCATCCTGGACGGCCTCTCAAACTACGACAAGATGACCCTAGTCACCAAGAACTACGACAAGCTGCTGGGAGGGATCTACATCCCGCTGGTAGGAGCTGGGGAACAAACTTTGTATGGATCACATGGATTGCATTGATAGGGATTTTCCATTCAGTTCTTCCAGTCCGTTGGCGACATGGTGTGGTGCGCCTGCGACTCTTGGAAGCACCTCCACTCCCGCCCTGGTGCCTACCCGGCGCTGGAGGCTGTGGCCAGGGAGGTCGGCCCTGTGGAGATGCCCCCTGAGGAATCAGAGTGCACCAGGCAGGTGTACCTGTACCTGCCGGGCTCAGGATACGACAGGGAGGCGGCAAGGGAGCAGGTGAAGGGGGGAAACAAGAAAAAAATTCTAGTGAAATGTGCTACAGGGATTTAGATGAATGGTCTGGACTTGGAAATTGGAATCCAGTCTGAAGTGCAGAGTCCAGTTGATAGATCAATGAATCCGCAAAGTCACAGGAACAACTCCTGCCTTCTTAGGACCACCAATTAAATGTTCTTCTTTTCATTCAGGTCCGCCTGATGTCCAAGATCGCCCCGTGGTATCGCAAGGAGATGGACGAGAAGAAGTGGAGCCCGCCGGATCCCGTCATTACCATACTCATGTGCGCAGTGCTGGTGAGGAGAAGTCAAGATTCACAATGTTATCCTGAAACACCCAATCTTAAAAAGAAATTGTTTTTGCCCGCCCTGGAACAAAAAGCCTAAGTATACTAGTCTCTTTGTATTCAAAGAGGGCATGGGCGTCTCCAAACTTTTCAGTTTTGGACTTCCCCCTAAAGCCTTCCTAAATGAGGCGTGGATGGGCCACTTACTACAGGTGTCTCAGGACCAACATCCCTCAACAAAACATCCTGGCAATGAACCATGACTTAGCACATTCGAATCCTATCCATTCCGTCCTATGCCTAAAACCTAGATTGACCACCTACTGCATATTGTGTCAGGACCAATATCCCACAAGAACCTGGTGAATAACCCCTTTGTTCTCTCCCAGATCTGCTCATCGGACGGCCTCGACCTTGAGGACCCCTCCTCCGTCTCCCAGCGCCGCGACCTCCACGTGTGGCTCCTCCACCGATACCTCAAGACCCGCCATCCGGGAGAGGGCGCGGGGAGGAGGCTACACCACATACTCATGACGCTCACCTACTGGGAGCAGGTGGCAAATATTCACAAGGAGCAAAACGTTGGCGGAGGCAGGCGATGATAAATTGGAGGACCCAATAGGCATCAACCGGCATCTAATTACTGCACACATGAGGAATGCACATGTACTATTATTTTGCTGAATTTGGAGGAGACTGACAAAACAATACCGGTAGCTTTGTGAAATAAATGACTAGAGGGAAAAACCTTTATGAAAGAACACGCTAGAAACTGTTTTAAAAAAAGTAGAAATATGTACAATAGAGTTCACGTGCTTAGCCTACCTTCTGACCGAAAAAAAACTTACCACACTTTGGCAGGTCGCAAAACTGCCACCTTATTGCGGGGTCCCTTGTGTAGCACCATGGCGCTGGTTCGCTCCCCCCCGGGTTCCTGCACTGGTTCCCCGCCCCGTCCATCTCCGGGAAAACCCCCTCCGGGAGTGTCTCAGGGTGGGGGGAGCTAGAGAACCATTTCTGGCAGGGGATCCCATCCTTGGTAGAGTTGGCCTTGCCCTGGTAGAAGCGCCCGTTGCCGCGGATGCAGCTCGCTTAATATGGGGGGAAGGGAAGTATATATGGCAAAATATTGCATTTGTATTTTTTTCGTGCAGAGGGCTTCTTTAAAAAGAAAATAATGTTTTGTTGTTGGTGCCATATTCAGGCAGTTGATAGGCAAATCAAGTATTTTCATTTCGAAGCCGTTTCAATTTCATTCTCTTCGGAAAACATGGCTCAAATTCCTTTGACTTACTTGTGGCCATCTCCCACTTCATCTGCGTGACGGCGGTGGCAGTGCATTGCTTCTCCTCCTCCTCCTCCTCCTTTTCGAAAAATCTCCCCCTCGGCAGCCTCTCGCACCTGAACGGTTATTTTATTTTTGTAGATTTTTTTTGTATTGGAAAGATTTCTTAGTGATAAAGAGTTTTCATTTTGTGTTAGATCCAAGATGAACATCATCAATAAACATCGTCATCATAAAATACAATGTCAACAACAAACAAGTTTTTTTACAACTATGCCACTACCTCGGCAGCCTGAAGTGCCCCCTGGACTGCACGAAGACCCCCCTCCTCTTGTTGTCTTCCACCAGGGCCCAGTCGTTGAAGCAGTGGTGGTTTCTGGAAATTAGTCGAATAACCGATTAACCGAGTTTTTGATTAATCAATAATAATGTATTGACTGGATTTTTGAGACAATTTCAACTTATTTCAAATGTACCTATCAAAAAAGAATTTGAAATCATTATAAATCAATCGATCTTTAGTCGAATAATCAAATACCACATACCTAAGGGCCAGACAGTCCTCTCTGCAGAGCGGCAGGCCAACAGCGACGCCTCCATCGCGAAGAACGCAATCGGGGAATGCGTACTTGCAAAGGACGGCCTGGGGAGGGGAGAAGGAAACTTTTAAAGTGAATTGTCAGGGTCACAAAACTAGCAAAGGTTATTTCAAAACCTCTCCAAAATTCCGGCCTTGAAAGGCAAATTTCTCGCTGCAAGAATAGGATGCTCGTACAATTATGGCCCCTCCTCACTCACCTCTGCTGCCGACCTGCACGGCTCCCCCAGGTTGGCAATGAGGTCCCTGTGGAGGTCCTGTGTGATCTGCTCGTTGAGCCAACCGCCTGAGTTGTCCTGGGATATGTTGAACCAGAC
>JAAUXV010147496.1_pt1 | contig 13445 bp, 15 predicted proteins | sample 7278181 | NCBI WGS metagenome assembly JAAUXV01 (sample SAMN14350114, study PRJNA611818) | marine sediment metagenome | isolation source: surface marine sediment (2.1m) | place: French Polynesia: Moorea | collected 2018-08
AAGACGGCCTTGCGCCGTTGTACAAGCGTATGTCAGACTGACTGACCGCCGTAACATCAAAGTTGGGATATGGTGGGGGGTACGGCCGCGGCCGGGTCTGATAAGTACACACACGCACCGAATATAGTACGGACGGGCGCACATGGAGCCGGGCGGAGGAGACCTACCTTCTTTTCTTCGGTTCCCCGATGTTCTGACATATCTGGGATGTACCTATGTATTGTATGCTTAAGTCAGGCACGGTACGAAAAGTTGCCTTGTGTGTACGATAAATGCTCACTCTCGCAGTCCGGACCTTTCGCCTCTGGGTACAACGTACCATACGTGATTGCCCATATTTGCTTGGCCTTTCCTTCCGGGAGTGAAGCAATCACGGATTTTTTTTCGTCTGGTCAAATATACACATATTAGCCACCATTGGCCAATCCCACCTTTGGACGCCGGGCCAAAAAGAAACAGACCTTGCGCGAGAAAGAAGGAAGGAAGGAAGAAATCCCTCCCGCCCATCAGACCATTTCGGGGATTTGGGATTTCCCTTTTTCTTTCCCGTCCTTTTTATGGGGGATAATGTGTCGGAATGTGTTTCTCCGGCTTGTTCCCCACCACCCCTCCCGAAACACGGCCAATGAGACTTTAAGTCACGAGGGCTTTATTTTGCCTCCCCCCCCTTCTCCCTTGATGATATTCTCGACAGATATGGGGAGGGAGAATGTTGGGGGAAAGGGTCCTTTTCCATTTTACGAAATGGGTCGTTGCCGCGAGCTCATTCCGCGCCTTGTACTAAGGCGGTAGGTGTTTGGCGGTAGTAGCTACAAACAACGGGGGTGTATTACGGTGGAACGGGGTAAGGCGCCAGATGCAAAAAAAATCCCTTCATAAATTCGGCGCCGGCAGATGGTCTTGAGACTTCAGGCAATCTCATCCGGTTATAGCAATATTTTCATCCCGTATGAGAGATTGTTCTGTTCCTATTTTTTTCTCGCGGCACCATTTCATGCACCTTTCCCCCTTTTCTCTGCAACGTTATGAAAAATCTGTTCCTTTTCCCTTTTCCCCCCTCTTCGTATTCATCATCGTCACCATTGATCTTGTCGGCAAAAAAGCAAAGTAAAAAGGGGGACTAAACAAGGAGGAAAAGCCCCCTCTTATTTTTTGCCCCAGTTTTTTCCTACTCCCTCCTCAAGCAAGGTGCGAGAGAGAACGAGGAGGAAGAGAGAGAGAGAAGACCCATAAAGGACATTCCGCCAAAAGGGAGAAAAGAGGAGAGAACGAGAAGAATGTGATGAAGATGGAAAGGAACACTCTTCCTCTCCGGATGGCCTCTTTTCCTTCCTCTTCTTCTCTTTGCTCTCGCCTGCGGGGAAGAGAAGGGTTATATAAGGGCGGACGAGGAGGAGAGGGAGGGGAGTCTGCGGGGAAGGAATTTTTTACGCCCTGCGCTCGGACTTTCTCTCCCCTTATTTGACTTGTTCCCCCTGTTCCCCCCTCGATCTCCCTCCATTCCCGGCCCGGCAGGAATTGGCATGGAGGTTAGGGGATGGAATAAGCGACCCTTGGCAGAAAAGTTCGTGGAGCTCAAGAGTGGATATACCGCTGATCCAGGACATTTTTATGAGGAGAAACCGAAAGTGATGAGATAAAGTGTCCTCTCTTCACTTCTTCCTCAGGTTTTTACAGGGCCCAAGGGGAATCTGCGCAAATTGGAGAGAGGGGGAAATTTTCCTAGATCCACAAAAGACTTTGCTATGCTACCGCGGCACATTCAACTCCTTCCCTCATTGCTTTCATTTTCTCCCGCTCCCACAAGGGCGACTTATTTTCTTAGCAAACGAAAGTAAGAGAGCCGTTATACGAAGAGAAACAATCTACTTGGCAACGCCCGCCAGCCCCCGGGGCCACGACGTTCCTAAGCGCGTACTGCACTGTGGCACCACTGCGCACAGACAGACTCAGCTCGCCTCCGCTGCCTCAGCCTCCCGAGGGAAAATACGAAAATGGCAAAAAGAAGACAGCGGCGAATAAAGAAGGCGCCCTCTTCTCCTTCCCCAACGTCAGCCTCCATGAAAGCAAATGCCACTCCAGAGAAATACTCCGCCTCACGTTTATAAGATACTCTCTCTAGGGTGGCGGAAGACTGTGCACGTATAGGGACACTAGAGAGGAAAAATAGCGCCTAAATTTGGCGCTCTCGTCCCTTCCTCTCAGACCGACCGCTGTCACGAAGGAGAGGGGAGCCTCCTCAGAAGCACAATTTCTGTGGAGTGTCCTTCTCCTCCGCGCTCTGTTTGCCCAGGGGCTTTTCTGTCCATCGCACCTGTTTGTGAAGAAGGGATTGTTTGCAGTTCTCTCCTCTTCCTTCTGTCTACTACTCAATTTCGCTCTCCTCTTCGCTACAGCCCAAGAGGAAGAAGGGGACGGCCGTAAAAAAGTACGTGACAGATTGAGGAAAGAAGGGGGGAGGAAATCTTCTTCGCAGTACTGACTGTGGTACGTGCTGTAATGGGGCAGAGGAAGGAGTACGTATGGAGGAGCTGAGTCAGGATTCAGGCAGCAGAGCTTGGACAGCGTGGGAGGATCGGAGAAGGTGGAGACTTTTTTCCTCTCTCCTCTTCCCTCTTCCTTTACTGCCTCCTCAGCATGTGAGTGTGACGACGGCGAAGAGGGTTTGCTTCTTGAAGAGGGACTTTTTAGAAGGGGATTCGGGAAATGTGGGTTGCGGGAGAGGACGGACCTGCCAGATGATGCGATCGCGGTTGCAGAAGTGGAGGAAAAGGTACTCTACAGTATTGGCGGGGGTTGATGACAAATTGGGGCGATCGATCTGGCCGCCCTGATCTGAGCGGAGGCGAAAACAGTTTCCCCCACTTCCTGCGGAAGAGGAGGAGGAAGAGGAAGGGAGGAAAGTTTTGCCCAAAAATCAAGGACGTCGTCGACAACCGCTCCTTCTTCATCACTTTCCCTTTTTTCCGGCCGGGAACACGAAGTTGAAAGAACGTTCAATCCAAGAGCATCCTTGTGTCTCACGGCCAAAACAGCAGCAGCTATCTTTTCTCTCTTTGAACCAGGAAATAACGCCGCGCGGCCGAGAAGATACGAACGAAAAAGAGGCCGCAAAAAGAAGCTGCTGCATCTGACGAAATTGTGAAAAGGGATGGGGCAAAGAAAGGAGGATGAGGAAGAAGCCTTTGAAGTTTTTTTTGTGTCCGTTTCTTCTTCTTCGTCCGCGCCTTGGACGACTGTTCGGCCACTTGGCTGCCCCGACAAAGTGGCAGGCGGGATCGCCGAATCAGCATAAAAATGTTTCATGTTATATGCCTGAAGCCAAGGAAGTGCAATAGTACCTTGTGTTTTATGGCATATTAGAAAAAATTGACCAACGCATCGAAAAAATAGCCGAATCAGTAGACCGCAGAAGGCCGTACTGTTCAGGATAGGACTGATCGAGCTGCAAAGGGAGCAACAAGAGGCCTTGAGAAGGAGAAGGATTGAGAGAGGCACAAAAAGGTCCGACCTCCTTTTCTCCACTCCATCTCCCTTTTTTCCGGAGTGTGACCGACCCAGAAATTTAATTTGCGGCTGCGGCGACCCCTCGGCAGAGGGACTGAAACCCCGCTGCTTGCCGAAGGAAAAAAGGCAGAAAGGGGGCAGAGAAATCTGGATGCCATCCTCCCAAAAAAAACCCTCTCTTACTTTCCTCCGCCTCTTTTCTTCTCTTGATAGTTCCTTTGCTTCAAGAGTCACCAAAGTTTTTCGGGAAATCTTTGCCTTGCCATCAGTATTCTAAACACGGGGATATACGCATCAGTTCTATTCTTGTCTTATTATATTAGAAATTGGCAAAACTCCGACCAGATTTTCCGACTTCTTCCTTTCTTCTCCTTTCCTCTTTTGCTGCCATCTCGCTTTTCTTCTTCTTCAACATGCTGTGAAAGAGGAGAGAGCAAAAGGGGAAAAGAAGGAAGGGGTCTTGTGCACAACGTCTCCTCTCCCCCTCTTATACTTCTTCTTCTGCCCCTCTTCGCCATCAATTTCCGTGAAATAGGAGACGCCGGCGGAGGCACCAAGAGAAAAACGCGGAGCCTTCTGTCAGATGTAAATATCACCGTCCCTTGTCCCTCTGCTAAGGATAGGGGGATCTTGTCCTCATGTTCAAAGTCTATGAATAAATCTAAAATGACAAGAATACCGTAAGTCATTCAAAGACCTGAACGCTCGCGGATCGTATCGAGCGAGGAAAATAAATCTGGTCGGTAAAAGGGAGGAAAAGGCGAAAGGCGAGCGAAAAACGGGGAAAGGGGGAGAGAGGGGGAGGAGGCCAATGTTATTTTCGGAGTTGGCGTTGCGAAACATGCCCTCTTCCCTCGGCTTTCCCTCCTCCTTCCACCTTTTATTTGATTTGCCCCCCTTTCCCTTTCCTCCTCCTCCTCTCCATCCATTCCTCTGCTCCTCCTCCTCTCGTAAGTAATGCCTGCAAAATTTATTAGGCGTATCCTCTCCTCCTCCTTCTCCCCCTCGGGCACTTTGCTGCCGGGTATGTGATGTTATAGGTATAAGAAGAGAAGAGGAAGAGAATTTGCATCCATACATGCATTTACCCTCCCTCCGTCTGCTCGACTTGCGAAAGAGATGGAGAGAACATCCTTCCTCTTTCTACGTTTGTGTACTATGAGCAAAAAATGTTCAAGAAGGCAAAAAATGTTCTGTATTTTCGCCCGAGGGAAGCTCGCAGCAACGAGAATAATTCAATTTTTGCGTCCCCTTCCTCTGCACCGTCGCATACACCAAACAAAGCACGCAGCAACCCAACCATCCACGAAGAGCGGTGGGGGAAAAGGGGGAGGACAAGGGAGAGACAACTTTTCGAAAATTTCCTTTTATCCCCTACCCTCTTCCTCCTCACCCCTGAGAGAAATGGAGGCAAACTTCAAAGAGTGGGGAGGAGGGGGAAAGAGAGAGAGAATAAGTTTTTTGTGTTCTCCCCCCCCCCCCTCTTTTTCCCTCAACGGCGCGAAATAAAAGAAACTCGATTTATTTCCCCCTCCTCTTTTTCAGCAATTCGTTTGGAAGACCTTCGAGTCCTCATACTACCCCACCTCCCGCAAGGAGTCCTACTACCCGTACGTCGTCATCCACAACTCGAGCTACTCCCTGAAGATCGTGGACTCGCCGGAGACGCCAAACTTCTCCGCCAACAGTTTCTACAGTGGGTCGGAGACGCAAGGTGAGAGAAAACTAGGGTGCTCGCTTCCGCAAGAATTATTTTTGTTCCTCCTCGATGTTTTCCGATTTCGATTCTCCGATGTCTGGTCGTGCGTATCGAGGAAAAAAGCTGAAGTAGGGAATTTTCGTCCCTACTTTTTCTACTACTATCCGATAAAAAAAGAGGGGAGGAAAAAAAGGGAGAATTGAAAGCGAAGTACCCGTGAACAAAACGGGAGCATTTCTCTCGATCCTTCCAGCCCCTGCTGCACCGCAGTTCCAATTCAAGTAAGAAGGGGAGAAAGGGGGGCTTTTCTCAACCCTCCCCCTTTTTCAATCCACTTCCTTCGGCAGTTTTTTCCTCCTTTTTTGAAGAAGCCCCCTCCTTTTCCTTCGACGCCCGAACAGAATTTTAATACCATTTCATCCGTGCGCGAAAAGAGGCGGATCGAGACTACTCCTTTCTTTCCCCTTTTCTTTTGGCGGCCTCACCCACCAGATTCAATCAGACCTCTCTCCCCCTCTCCCTCCCAAAAAGCTTTCTATATAAAAGGGGAGAAGAAGGAGCTTTTTTGTGCTCTCCAAATGAGGCCTATTTTTCCCGACCTTATTGGCAGAAAAAGAAGGAGGGAGGAGGTCGGTCGGGAGTCGGAAGAAGGGAACTTTTCCCTTCCTCCTCCTCCATATATTGCGAAGGGGAAGGTGGGTAGGAACATGAGGAAGAGGTAGGTGGAGGGACGACCGCCGGAATTGCGCTTTTCTGCACGCCAGAGAAAAAAATGCGTGGCGGCGGGAATTGATGGTAATGCGAAAAAAGGAGGAGGGAAAAGAAAAGTCGGTCGCCGCCGCCGCCGCCGCCGTTCCACCCTTTTTTCCTCTTTGAGTCCGATCTGTCACAATCTCCCTCCTCCACTTCTCTTTCCCCCTCTCTTGTTCCTCCCCCTTTCCATGAGGTATAAAGGGAAAAGGAGAGGGGAAGGCTAATCCTTTCCTTCCCCTTTCGGGGTTGGAGGGGAGGAAGGGTGGCGTCGCCGTCGCTGCCTGATTAGTTTTTAGGGCACGCGAAAAGGGGGGAAAGGAGGTGGTGGCGTGGAAAAAGGGAGGAAAGAGAAGGGGGGATTGGCACGCTCGTGGAAGAGAGAGGGAGAGAGGATGAAATGGCGTTGGCGGCGGCGTTATCCATCTCTTGCTGTGCTGCCCTGCTTTTGCTCTCCCTCTCTCCTTTTGGTTTCGTGTGTGAGGAGAGGACTGATGAGGAGGGGGACTCAAAGAAGGAGGAGGATGAGATTGGGGGGCGGGGCGGCGGGAAAGGGACACGGCACAAAAGAGACGAAGAGAACGAGAGTGGATCTCCCGAGATTGGCACCTATATAAGGAGGATACATATACTGTAGGATGAGGTTTTCTCCCACTGATGATCATGATACACGGTCGTAATTTCCTTCTTCCAGGCGGCGGCCTCCGCGACGCCAACGCCTTCGTGCTGGTGTACGACCTTTTGAACCCCGAGTCGTTCGAGTTCGTGTCCAACGTGTTCAACCAGCTGAGTGACGCCCGCGACCTCTCCGGCGTTCCTGTCCTAGTCGTGGGAAACAAGACCGACAAGGTCAGTTGCTCAGGGTCTTCAAGGGACAGATACGACTACACCTCTAGCAAATACAGGTACAAGATTACCATTTAATTTGTTTGTCGTTTGACTTTTGATTGTTAAGTAGCTGATTTGTTTCTTTCTCGGCTTTTTTTTATTGCACCTGTATATGCAAAGAAATTCTTTAAACTTGTCAATTTAACGCTGCTTTCTACTTGATCCTTTTACTCTATAGAACGAGCGGCGGCAGCCTGAGCAGCCGCTACGCCGATGAGTACGAGGAAGGTTTCGGCCACCACCACGGCGGCGGCGGGCACGGCGGCCACAACGGCGACCACGACGCCTTCCGCACCAGCCTCTCGGGCCACGGCCACCACGGCCACGGCGGGGGGCACGGATTCGGCGGCGGAGGAGGGGGACACGGGTTCGGCTCGCACTCACACAAGGACAGGCACAAGGACAAGCACGGTTACGACAAATACGACAAATACGGGAAGTACGGCAAGTACGGTAAATACGGCGGCGGACACCACAGCAGTCACGGGCGCAACGGCCACCGCGGGTCAAAGGAGCCCAAGCGCGTCTTCTACTTCGAGGAGGACAACTTTCTCGAGCCTGAGACGGCGGAGAGGGTCAAGGGGGAATGGCACTGCATCTACAAGGAGTGCTCGGCCAGGGACCCAGAGTCGGTGGAGGCAGTCTTCAAGTCGCTCATGGAGCACGTGGACAGGTACGGAATCGACAGGCCCATAGATCCGGACATGCCAAGGAAGTGCAACATCCTGTAAAGAAGTCAAGTCACGTTGTCACAGCCACAGCCAGGTATATTTATGGTTTTATCCCTCCTCCGGCCGACGAAGACCTCCGCCCAACTTATACAGAACCCCAAATATTTCACACTCCTCCTAGCGAGGTCCCAACTCCCCAGCACTAGAAAGGTGTGACAATAACCCAAACCGAGTACGCAGTACATATATCACGATTTCATTTCGTAAGAGGAGTACTTTGCGAGGAAAGGGGTTCCGTTTTCAGGAGGCTGTCGCAAAAAAATGTCAATTGTAATCCGTAAAAAACCGACCAGATGTGTTCCGACTATTACCGTACTACAAGACGAATATTTCCTTTGTTGTGTAACCCGTGTGTACATTCAGCATCAACGAAAAAGAACAAGAAGAGAAAAGAAGGCAAAGAAAAAACTCTACGTGTGTTGTAAACTACATAAAATTAACTGTTATTTAGTGCGTAGCGGCCAGGGATACAACGACATGTACTACTTAATTGCGGCGATACTTTGACGAGTCAGGAGAGCGTCGCAAGAAGGGAAAGAAAAACCTTCCTTGTATGATTTGAAGGGGAAAGAGGAGGGTGGGAAGCCTTTGTAACGAAGCTGCCAATTAAGAAGAAGACCAGATTGCGGGTGAAAAGGGACAAGAGGGACAAGAGATCGAGGAGAGAAAAGAAGATCACAAGATCGATAAAGAGAAAGAAAACGAATTACAAGAACTTTCAAAAAGATGTTTGTACACCGAGGCCCTTGCCTGTTCTCAGCATTGAGACGGACAATGAAAGTAGGAGAAAATAAAAAGAATAGAGGCAAAAACATGGTGTTTTCGTTTCAAATACTTTGTGGTATAATAGAAATGAGTGATCGTGAAGTTGGGTTTTTATCATTTCCCACTCCAAATGAGGAACGCACTTGCAGCAGACCAGCTGGAAAGAGGATGTTTCCGCGAAAAAACTTGATGGGTGACAACGCACTTTTTGGGCAAACTCAGCAGATAAGAGCCTTAGGGTAGAAGAGAGCAAGGAACCAAGGAAGAGGGAGAAATCGCCGCCGTAGCGTGAGACCCCGATTGCAAAGACTGCAGCCGGTTGGTTGCCCCTGTATGCTGTCCCTCCCCCTACTTCCTCTTTCTCCCTCCTCCCCCCATTTTCCCCGCACATCCATCAAGGGGCCGCAAATGATATTTCTCTCCCCCTCCCTTCCTCCCCTGGTTGCATGATGTTTGTGCACACAAGGGCTAATTGTTTGCTCGCTCCGTCGGGCGCAGCCACTCTGCTCTTGTGTGCAATGGTGGGCGGAACTACCATACGTACGTACAGTACCATCCATGCTCCCTAAAGCCTCTCCTAATGGCGACACGGCCCCAATCCTCACACTACGCTCGGCGGCACAGTACTCGTCTTTCGCTGCCAAAGGAGGAAGGAAACTGCTGGCAATAATCACGGGCTTGGAAAATAAGAAGGGGGGAAGAGGGAGGGGCAATGAAGGAGGAGGAGGAGGAGAAGTGCTGTAAATCATTGCCATCCGGTGTACGTAGCGTAGCGTGGCGTGCTCTCTCCCCATTCTCCGTTGGGTGGTTCGTCCAACGTGTTGTGTCCTCCTCCTCTTCTATCGTTGTTGTTGTCCCTCGTTATTGATGTTTCTTCGGGCGGCGGCAGAGTAACGAGAGGAAAATCGCCGTTGCTCTTAAAGAACTGATGGAGAAGAGACCGAACTGTCTGCTGTCTGCTAGAAAATCCTTTTGCCAATAATGTATGCTGAAAAAATTGGCTTAAGGTCGAAGAATTTCATGTGCTCGGTCATAGGCAAATGTAGGAAAAAGGCCTAGGAAATAAATAGGGCATCGCATGATTTATGGATGAGCCCCCAGTATTATGGTACGACATCTTCCGCCTCTCGATCCTTCCCCAGTGTCGCTTTAGGGATCAATGCTCGATCCTCTTCCTCCTCATCTTCTGATCGGATCCCTCCTCCAATCTCGGCCTCCTCTTGCTCCGTGGCAATTTGATGTCGCGCCTCCCTCACACACAAGGCACAAAGCATGGAGACGCATGTCGTCCACTGAATGTGCTGTGTTGCCGCGTCATCCCTGGAAGGATGGAGTCTCATGGAGAGACACTCTTCTTCGTCATCGAGCGTCGATGGACGGATTCACGCTGAGGAGGACATCGGTCCGAAAGCGGAGGAGGAAGCGGGCCTGTGAGAGGCCGGAAGTGGCGGGAGATGTCAAGCGTGGCCGGCGTCGGCACCAGCATCGCACGGCTGGGGAAAGGAAGGGCTTAAGATCGATCGGTCCCCGGAGGAAGAAAGAGAGAGAGAGAGAGGAAAATAACATTTTTATGTTTTTGAGACAAAGGCTTTCTTATGGCGATGCTGCGAGGGAATATTGCATTGCATTGTTGCATTTGTACGATGACCTTCTGCTTTTCCTCCCCCCCCCCCTCGGACAATTAGGGAGATATAAAAGAAACTGTCCCAGACAGTCGGAAGAGGAAGGAAGAGAAGGAGAGTGCCTCCACTTCCGCGTCAGGGCCAGAAATTAATTAGTGAGGAGCGCAAGCCTGCAGCCTCTTTCCTCCTCCTCTTTCCTCCTTCGTCGTAGGCGCCGGCTTGGATGAGAGGCCTTGCTTGGCTGGCTGGAGGCACAACTTGGAAGGGAAGCAAATGGGTGACGGTGCCAAAATGTCAAACCCCTCGGCCTCCTTCCCTTCCTCCTCTGGTCTCTATTTGGCCTGGCAACAACAAACAACAACAACCCAGCACAAAACCAAGGAAGAAGGGCCGCGACACGCTCTAACACTGCACGCGGCGGCGATGGCAGTGGGAGGCACTCCTCTTCCGCCGTGGCATAATGTAATGTCTCCTCTCCCATCCTCGCATTTCCTTTGCAAGCATGTGTCACGAACGCACGATCCACAAACGAGCACATGTAGTGATACAAAGCACAGGCAAGTTTCGTGGCTGGAAAAAGATTTTCCCTGGAGCCGCTTCCTAATAAGCGCGCATATGTCAACTTCCGCAGGGGTGGGTGGGGAGAAAGCTTGGCTTGATGGGAGGAAAGAAAACTTTCGGATTCGCCCGAGTGGGAAGAAGTTTTGAAGGAAGGAGGGGTGGAAAGGGAGTGAGGAGGGGGTCACAAGAAAGCCCAAAAGACTTTTGCGTTCTTTGTCTTCTGACTGGAAACTCTTTTTGGGAGGGGGAAGGCAAGGGAGGAGGAGACGCTATTATTTTCTCCAAGGCGGATAATTAAAAATGTTCGCTTCGAAACACCTCAAACGACTCCGTAGCCGCCTTTCCCCGCCGTCTCCAACCCCTTCCTTATTTCCAGTCCATTTCCACCGAGACCGCTCCCCTCCCCTCCCTCCTTTTTTTCGCGCTCGCCCTTTGATAGGGGGAAGAAAGAGAATAGGAGGCGGAGTTTCCTCCCACCCAACTCTTTTTCTCGAGATACTTTTTGTCGACTTTTTCCCCGGCGGGAGGGGAAGGAGGAAATCATGCACTACTTGCTTCACTACTACATTATGATTCCGGCCTCCCCTTCATCTCTCAAAAAGAACTAGAAAAGAAAGGGGAAAATAGTAGAACAGTACATTTTAAAAATTGATCCTATTCAGTGCTAGAGTTTCGAAAAAAGCATAGGCAGGTTTTTGTGTACCGGTATGCCACGACGAAAACTTTTTTGAAACACTGCTTATTGCCGTTGCGGGGCCGGGGATTGGGTAGTGGGGAGCAACGACCAAATCAGAAACGAAATAAAAAGAGAGCTAGGGGAAAAAGGAAGGCCACTGGCCTGGCACCGTCGTCGTCGTCTGTGGCTCCTTTCATCTACTCCTTCCTCCCACCACTTTTCTATTTTTCTTTTGTCTGGCTACCGACCACGCTGCTCAACCCTATCCTCCGCTTTTTCCCTACCCCTCCTCCCGGAGGCTTCGCCCCCATTTCTACTCACTTCCCGTCTGTTTCTTTTGCTTGCTTCCTTCGGATGGAGATAGACACCGGAATCATTTATTTCACGCCTTCGTTCGCACACTCGATCGACGGGGAGGACAAAAACCTTTCTTTTTCCTTCCTCCAGACTACACCGATCCGATGAGTGACCCACTTATTTCCTTGGCTTTCTCTCTTCCTCCCAAGAGTTGAAAAACTGCAATTAAACCGTTATAGCCCTTCACTTCTGCTCTAGCGTAGTATACAGCGTACAGAAAATTACTTTCACCTCGCGAAAGGCGACTAATTGCTTCTTCCACTTTCGCTGCAGGAGCGGGGAAAAAATCAAAACTTTTTCCAGCCCTTTCCCCCTTCCGGTGCATTAATTAACGCGTCCTCTTGAAAAGGAGCTGGAAAGGGGGAGGAAGTAGAGAGAAGAATGAGAAAGTGGCAAAAGGGGGTTGGGATACAATGGCACACAAGCCAGTATTCCTATGACAGCTCGGAGGATAGACGTACTTGGAAACGAACCTTAGCATGTAAAAGACACTTCCCCAAGGTCGTTGCTAGATGCATTTTCTGCGGAGGGAGGGAAGGAGGGAGGAGGAAGAGGGCCTGTCACCGCGCGGCCTCCATTTTAGGAGTAGGGTTCGGACAACATGTAAAAACTACATTCTTGATTTAGCACACTGTTTCTCGATATCTTGCGAACTGTTTTTTTTGCAAAGAGTCTAACTCCATCGTTGAAAGTCGCCCCAAGCTCAGTTCGCTGGAAAGCACCGCGCCGCGACTCACGATGGAAGCAATTTCTCAGAAGGAAGGAAGGAGGAAAAGGGAGTCCCTCTCGCCACAGGGGTCGAGAAGGAGGAAAATGGAGAAGGAAAGAGTCACCTTCAGTGGAGACGCGCCACATTAGCGGGAAACGATACCAAATTTAAACCGACAGACCGATGAAAACAACTTTCGCTGAACAAAAATATATGCCTTTAATGTCTGCGCCGTTCAAACAACTTTCAACGAGGCAGAAAGTGGAGTAGAGGCCCTCGCCTCTTCCATTTCGCTCACTGGCATTTATCATGTTTTGCGCGGCTCACTGAAGCGGAGAGAGGGGGAAGTGGAGGTTCGCTATATACTGTACGACGGCAGGCAGGTAGAGCAGAAGCCATTTGCTCTCCATCTCGCATCATTTGGGCCTTCAAATGGCCCCCTTTCCCTCCGCCGTTTTCCAGTTTTCCAGATCGGCGGCGGGAAAAAGAGGAAGTAAGCGCGGAATGGACCTGCTGCAAACCTTGCTGCAAAAAAAACACTAAGAGCAAGACCGGCGGCGGCGGCTTCACTGGAAAGCTGAGGAAGCCGTTTTCCCCCTTCTTTTTTGTTGGTTCGTCAATATCCTAATGGAAAAGTGGAAGTAGCGGGGGCTCTCCTTTCTTTTCCATCCATCGCCAACCGTTGTTTTTTTCCCGCGCGGGGGAAAAAGTTCTTCTGATGGCGGAGTTGGGAGTTGATCTGCCAGAAGGGATCTGTAGCGGCGGCGGGAGGAGGAACATTATCATCGAAAACTCTGAGAGTGAAACCGCCGCTCCAGCTCTCTTGCCCCCGCACCTCTCGTACCGCCGCTCTCCCGCCGAAAATAAACTGGGAGCATCGTACGATCGCTGGCGGTTCAGAACAGGTGCACCTGGAAAGAATTTCTAGGTTTTACTCAAAGCCTAAGATGAGGTCGAGGTCCACGGCGACCGCGGCGGCGGCGGCGGCGGGCGAGAGAGCGCGGCTGCTGGGACAGCACCAGCCGCCGCAGGTGCACGGGCAGCCAGCGAGTGTGGCTTCGACAGGAGCGTCGGCGCCATCCTCGTCTCAGCAGCCGCAGCAGCTGGCGAGGGGCAGGGCCTTCAGGAAGAAGGCCGGGGTCTCGTCCTCCTCCGGCGCCCGCGGAGGCAGTGGCGCAGG
>JAAUXV010011950.1_pt1 | contig 13413 bp, 15 predicted proteins | sample 7278181 | NCBI WGS metagenome assembly JAAUXV01 (sample SAMN14350114, study PRJNA611818) | marine sediment metagenome | isolation source: surface marine sediment (2.1m) | place: French Polynesia: Moorea | collected 2018-08
CGATGTGACATCTTGTGCTTTCGATGATGTGACTACTGTAGTCAACGAAATATTTTTCGACGATGTGACAGCAAACCGCAATCCTTGAGGAGGGGAGAAAATATGTATGGTTCAAATATATCTACTTTTTTGCGAGATAGGGTAATCTTAGCTGAGCATCTCTACGAAAGCAAACTGAAGAACCAAAGCTTGCCACATTGATATGGATGACGCGTCCCTCCCCTCCGAATTTGGGAAACTCTCGCCGCTGCTTACAAAGGAGTTTTATTTCTTCTTTTTTTTCCCTTGCTACCACCACTCCGCGTCGTCCTCCGCGAAGAAGGACCTCCTCTGCCGCAGCCTGCTCCCGGCCGCGCGGGGGGCAGCCCCGGAGGAGGAGGAGACCCCCGGCGAGGGGGAGGAGGCGTCCTGGAGGACGGCGACAAAGTTGGGGCTGGAGTCGGTGGCGGTGGCGGCGGCGCTCTGGGAGGAGCTGGACTGAGCGTCGTCGTCGCCGTCGAAGTTGAGGCGGCAGTCCTGCGGAAAACATACGTAGATATGCTGAACTGGAGTTTATTTCGGGCTGTCTTTTCTAGATAGAGGGGAAATAGGACAGTTTCCCACTTTTTTTATAACGAGGTGACCGCAAATGAGCACCCAGCGATAAACAGAGGCATACCCGACAAACCCGCGTACAGTCTCGCCCCGCAACATCCCGCCCCATCCCACTTTAGAGCGCTGTCCTCAGTGTCGAGAGTCTCGAGACCTTTTGCTTTTTCGCTCGTATTTTCAGTCAATTCCAGTCTTCGCATTTCGATCGTCTCGATCCTCACCTCCTTTCCCGCCGACGCAGAGGACCCCTCGTTCAGCGTGATGACCGGAGGTAGGCAGTCGGAGGCCAGTTGGGGGTCGTTCTATTTTGTTAGGGTAACACATTTTGTAAAAAAATAGATATGTACAAGTAGAGGGAAAATAGCGGTATCAAAACACTAACCTGGATATGGTTCATTTTCATGTAACCAAACCTAGGTCTTGATATTTTTGTTTTGGCATTTTATAATATAATTTTGGATTTAAAGATAAGAATAAAACAACAAAAGAAACAACTATGATGAGATTATGTATAAGTGCGTATTTGGTAAACGTACCCTTCTGATGAATTTCCTGAGCTGCCCCATCTCCCTGGCGAGCGTCTCGGCGAAGGCGGCGGCGTCCTCCCCGGGGATGGGGCGGCACTGCGACTTGAGCCAGCTCAGGGTCCGCTCCTTCTCGGAGAACACGTTGCGGATCCCGTCGCGTCTGAAAAAAAAAAACAAAAAAAATTACATTTTTCAGTTCAGCCCGTTATTGTCGTTCACGGCGGAGCTGGAGAAATCCCAGCGTCCAGGGTTCAACCAAAGGTGATTTCTCTTCCCATTTCCATTTGCTTAGTTATATTATTGCTGCAGTAATATTTTCTACAGTTGCAGCTGTTGTTATTTCCCTAGAAGCTGCTGCAGCTCCTGCTGTTGGTATACTGTACTTTCTGCTGATGCTTTAGCAATACTTTTGCTGCTGTAGCTTGTTTCCCTTTGTATCTGTTCTTGCTTTTGTGATTTCTGCAGTTGTACTTAGCTTGCTGTTGTTGCTGCTCCTGTAGCTGGTGTTGTATTACATTGCTGCAGCTTCTCTTGCATGCTGTTGTTCTTGCAACTTTTTTAATACTGCTAATTTTCATATCGCCCTAGTTTTTGCTGTGTCGGATGGATTCTAAAATTGTCATGGTAGATTGTCGGAATGCGGGAGGCCCTGAAAGAGGGCTACAAAGTTCTAACGTCCAACGACAAGATCGACGACGGCCTGACCACGGCCATGCGCGCCGCGGTGGCCGCCGTCAGCGCCATGGAGGACTGCACCGCCTTCAACGCCGGCCTGGGCTCCATGCTGAGCGAGGACGGCGAGGTGGAGATGGACGCCGGGGTGGTGGAGGGGTCCACCCTGGCCTACGGGTCGGTCGGCGCGGTCACCAACGTCAGGAACGCCATTCGCGTGGCGGCCAAGGTCATGACGGAGACGCCGCACTGCATGATCGTCGGGGACGGGGCGCTGAGGTTCGCCAAGCAGCAGGTGTGTGTGCGGAATCGGGATATCAGTTTCCCAAAAAAGTTTGTGCTTCGCATTTTTTCTTGATTCGTACAATCAACGTTCAGGGATTTCCCTACGTCACTTCCGAGGAGCTGACGACCGAGTACTCCCGACAGGCCCTGGAGGCTGCCAGGGCGGAGGGGCGAGAGGGGGTGAACGAGGGAGCGACCGGGACCGTTGGCGCGGTGGCCATAGACGCGGAGGGGAACCTGGCGGCCGCCACCTCCACCGGCGGGCTGGCCAACAAGAGGAAGGGAAGGGTGGGGGACTCGCCCGTAAACGGGGCGGGAGTCTTCGCCGACAAAGAAGGTGGGGGAAATTTCTTCAGGATGGGAAAGAAGAACAATCCGATTGTTTCATTGCAGTGGCCGTTTCTCTGACCGGCTTTGGCGAGTGCTTCATGCGCACCCTGGCAGCATCCCGCGTGGCCGACGGGGTTTCGAAGCGGGGTCTGGAGCCGACTGCCTCGATGGAGGAGTGCATGGAGCACTGCACTGCGGCGGTGGGGGGCGACGGGGGCGGAGTGGCCGTCGACCGGAGGGGAAGGGTCGGGGTGGGGTTCAACTCCTTCAGGATGGGTTGGGGCCACGCAAGGGGAGGGAAGATCACGCTCGGGTGCGACAAGGGACAGGTCATCGAGGAAGACATTTAAGAGCCAACAAAGAACGAATTCGAAATAGATAACCACTGAAAATTGTTTCATTCCTCACCTGCTGCTCTCCACCTCCCTGGAGAACTTCTCCCTCTGCCTGTCGGCCTCCTCCAGCCTCTCCTCCACCTTCTTCACGTATTCTTCAAGGTCGCTGTCTTGGCCTCGGGACTGGAGGCGGTGGAGGCGATGTTCCAAGCGCTGAACCTAGAAAAGGAAACTCATGTCAATATTTTTTGTTCCTCAAACATTATGCCAAATCAATGTACCTTTTCGATGAGCTCGTCCCTGTCGTCAATGATGCTGGTCCTCCTGTTCCTCCTGACCTCCTCCTTGAGGGCGTCCACCGTCTCACACTTCTCCCTGAGACACCTGGCCAGCTCCTCCTCCTTGCTTACCCTCCTCCTCCTCGCCCCTCCCTCCCCGTCCTCCTCGGACGAGTGAGACAAGGGCTCCCCCCCGGCCAGCCTGGCCAGCAACGCCGCCTGCTGCTGCAGCCCCCTTACCTTCTGCAGCAGCTCCCCCCTCTCCGCCTCCAGCCTCCTGATCTGCTCCTCCTTCCCCGCCGCCACCGCCTCCAGCTCCCTGGCCTCGGCCGCCTTCTCCGCCATCCGCCGGTGCAGCTCCCCCAGGCCCTCCCGGCACCACTCCAGCTTGGCCGCCATGGCCCTCGCCAGCTGGGAAGCCCCTTCTCCGAGGGAGTCGGCCCGCTCCTCCCCCAGGAGGAGGTCCCTCTTGCGCACCTCCTCCTCCAGCTCGGCCAGCAGCTCCTCCAGGTCCTCCAGGTGCGGGCGGACGAAGGCGGCGCTGGCGCCGAAGAAGTCGCCCTGCTTGGGCTGCTGCTGCTGCTCCAGCATGGTGGTGTCCTCCGGGCCGAGCAGGATCCTGGAGATTGGCGACACCGGGGAGGAGGTGTAGTCGCTGACGATGATGTTGATGAAGCCGGGGTCCTCGTCGCTGCCGTAGTCGAAACTGCTCCTCTTCTTCGGGTGGTGATGGTGGGTATAGCGGTGGGAGAGTTGACGGAACGGAAGATATAAAAGATGCTGATTTTCTTCAAACAAATATTGGAAGTGTGCCGCGGTTATTTAAAAACTCTTGCTACAACGTAGGTTGTGTGTAGTAATGTGGGTGTGTGGCAGGAAGCGGATAAGGTTGGTTGTTGATGATGAGGATCTCTTTCTTGCCTTATTTCGCGGGCGCCGACTTTCTCTCTTTATCCCCTAGCCGAGTGTGAAGAAGAGGTAATTAAATATCATCTGCCATTTCTTTCATCTTTATCCGTCCGTCCTCTCTCAATGCGCCTTTTCCAACACCCTCCTCATTTTCTTCCCCTCAATTCACGGAAGGTGTGTAGGGGGGGGGGGAATTGGAAAAGGAGAGGGGGGGGGCAGGGCACCACCACAACACACGCAAAGTCATTTCATTCCGGGTGCCACACAGCCACAGCCACACACATGTATACCTAGCACGGACGACACACACGCAAGCTAACAGAGTCACTCTCTCGATCGCAGTGTTTCTCCTCTCTCACATTTTGTCTTCTTGCTGCTTCACACCAGGGCGAATTTTGAGGAGTGTGGGATAGTGAGTAAGGGATTTTTTAAAAGCAAGCAGTATCAATATCAACAACGCCTCTTCCTCTGTCTTTTTGCTTCCACTATTCGCATCTCGGAAAACAAGAACTTTCTTTTTTCTCGCTCTGTCCTTCAATTATCCGGCCGCACTCTATACTTTGGTGGGGAAGGGAAGAGAGAAGAAAGGAGAAGTGGAGAGTTGTGGGGCGGGAGGCACTGCTTCTTTTTCCTTTGCTGCGTAAATGGTATAGTATGGATGCGTGAGTATATAGGTAGTCTAGTGTTTTTTTGGAGTATTTTAGTTATGTAGGAGGAGTGCGAGTTCTTCGACTGATAGCTATGTAACTCAGTGCGGGGAGAGAGGATTTCTTTTTCTTTCTTGAGAATTAACGTTAGCCTCTATGTAGAAGATCTGGGTTCGCCCCGACCCTTTCATCGTCTTCGTTCTGGGAAGCTTATAATACTCGATTCTGAACTCAAGGGGAAAACAAGTGCTGTGCTGAGCGCGTATTTCCTTTTTTTTTCGCGGCGGCTGCGGCGGGATAAGATTGGCGCGTTCAACGATCGCGAAAAACGTGGTGGGTGAGTGGTTGTTGCCATCCTATGCAAACAGTATTTCCTTCTTCTACTACTTTTCTGTGTAACGAAACAGCCGTGTGTCTCCCCAGTGTGCTTTTTTTTCTTCAAAACTCTTGGAAGTCCGCCGATGATGCCCCATTTTCTCTTTCGAAAGACCCTCCTCCTCCGACACGCTGTAAGGCATGCGTGCGTACATAATATGCGAAACAGCGCAACGTGTGTCAGTGTCCAGTCCACCGTGTGACACGAACGCACAAGGAAAACATTTTTCGCACATTGGCTGTATAGAGTTTTAGCTTCCCTCCTTCTCTCTCCGGGGAGCTGCGGTGAGTGTCGGATGTGGGTGGCGCACACTGAACTTGACTGTGTGGTGGTGGTGGTACATTTGGGGAGTTTTTGGTTGTTGTTGTGTGTTGGTGGTTTGAACTTGGGGTCGGTCACCGGGTTTTATTATCAGCGGTCGTCGGTTTCGCGTCGCCGCCCGTCCGCGCACACCTTGTCGCCTTCACCGGGCAGCGGCGGCGCCCTCCGCAAAACACCGATTGTATTCGTCCTTTCGAATATTAATGATTGCGGGGCGGGGATAGGCGCCTCCGCGCGGGCGACAATGATGGCGGGATTCGGCGGCGTGACGAACCTTCAAAGCCGCGGAGTTCAATTGTTCTTTCTGGTAAAAGTCTTTGCTTGGGCAGTTGTTGGAGCTTCCACGCACACACAAAAAAAATCGTTTTTTCGCTTTCTGCATGTCCGAAAAAGCCGAAAGAACACATGAACCTAGTAGAGCCGCCGGAAGGAGTTCCTCCTCTTCCTCCCTCCTTCCAAATAGTAAATTTAGAAGAAGCTCTTGAAGAAGCCCCCGACGTTGCTCGTCAGCTTAGCACCAACTTCGGCCGCCTGCTTGGCCGCAGCGGCCGCTTCGTCCAGTCCCAGATCCTGCAGTCCCTGTGGTGTCGTCGTCGTCGTCGTCCGGGGTTGGTTTCGGATTGGTCGGGGTTGGAGAGGCACAACATCCAGGACGGGACGGGGACGGAGACGACGGGAAGAGAAGGGGGAGGAAAGAGAAAGGAAAAAGAGAAAGGGGTGAGAGCACAGTAATGCTTCATAATGTCTGTCTGTTGAGGAATATACGGTTGTAGCACTCACAGAAAATATACGATAGCAACCGATGGCTGGGAAATCAAAAAGCGGGGAAAATGTTCTTTCAAACTTACCACGTCGCCTTCTGCGCCAGGTTGCTGCTGGCCGGCAGCAGGTTTCGCCGCTCCCTGGGCTGCTGGCTTCGCCGCCGCCGCCGGCTGCTTCGCGGCCGCGGGCTTGGCAGCGGCAGCCTGTTTGGGTGCAGCTCCTTGCGCGGCGGCAGGTTTTGCTGCAGGCTTCGCTGCGGCGCCCTGTGCCGCGGGTTTGGCAGCGGCTGGTTTCGCAGCGGCCTGAGCGGCAGGCTTGGCGGCCGCAGGCTTGGCGGCGGCCTGAGCAGCAGGCTTGGCGGCTGCAGGCTTGGCGGCAGCCTGAGCAGCAGGCTTGGCAGCCGCTTGTGCAGGTTTCCCCGCTTGAGCTGCAGGCTTTTGGGCGGCCGCCTGCGCTGGCTTAGGTGCTGCCGCGTTTCCTGCAGGTTTTTGTGCTGCTGGCTTTGCTGCTGGTTGTGCAGCAGGCTTAGCTTGTTGCTGCGCAGGAGGCTTCTGTTGTTGTTGTGGAGGCTTCGCCTGTTGCTGTGCAGCTGCTGGTGCCTTCGGCTGTTGGGCGTTTGCAACAGGAGCTTTGGCTGGCTGCTGAGCCTGCTGCGGCGGTTGTGCTGGTTTGGCAGTGGGTGCTGCTTGAGGTTGTGGTTTGGCGGCGGCGGCGGCAGGTGATGCGGCTGCCGGCTTCTGCTGTGCGGCTGCTGGAGAAGCTGCTGCCTGGGGCGGTTCCTTGGTGCCATTGGCCGCAGGCGCTGCTGCTGCATTGGGCTGTTGTTGCTGTTGCTGCTGCGGTGGCGGGCCTCCCGGGCCTCCTGCGCCCTGCGGCCCTCCTCCCCTCGGCCCTCCTCTCCCTCGTCCTCGTCCCCGCCCTGCAAATCAACGACACCGAGGAAGGAAAACCATAAGATGCTGCTCTAACTACGCTCGGCTTGGAACCATCTTCACCTCGGCCTCTACCTGAGGGACCTGGGGACCCCACCGCGCCCCCTGGGCCGGCGGCGTTGGCCTTGTTGGCCTCGATCTGCTTCTGCTTCCTGCGAAACGGAGGGGAAGAGAAATGAGTTAGTTTTAGAAAGGGACAACGGGGCCGGCTTCCTCTGGATGGTTTCTCATCCAATTACTGTTAACTAAGCAAATGCGATAACTCTGTCAAGGAAAAAAACTAGCTATCAGCATGAAAGTATACGGGCATTCATTGCCTCGCTCTGCTAGCTTTATAAATTGTGTCTGGAGACAACACTCCACTGTCTCGCTTTGTGGTTTTCTGAGGCGGCGGCGGCGGTGGCGGCCCCATTCCCGGCTACGGCTTTTGCTTCCCAGCCCCGCTCACTTTGTATGCATAAGGCATAGCGCCACATTAAGGGAGCAAGCCCCCCCTCCCTCCTCCGACCCCCAGTGCAACAAGAAACCGAGTCGCAGATGCTTGAAGGATGAGTTCTGGAGGTTAGAAATATATATGAAGACAGAAAGCACTGTGGCACTCTGTGAACTGTCTAGAAATGGGCTTTCGAAAAAATAATAATTTGTTTTGGACAAAATGTACAAGCATGTGAAAAAAAATAAAGCAGGGAAGGAAATAGAACATGGAACTAATCGCTTTGAGCATCCATTATTCCCGGGTAAAGACGTCACACAGAAGCCTTCCTCCTTTTGCCGTTCTGTCTCCTCCTCCTCTTCCTCCTCCTTTCCCGCCGCCGCAGAGGACCAAGGTCACAAGCCACGGTAGCAAAAGGGGGAAAGCGGGGAAGGGGGGATGAGAAAAGGAGGGAGACTTTCGCTCCTTCTCCCTCTGGAAAGTTTCCCCTCTCCTCCTCTTCCCCATCCACAGCCGCCGAGGGGGAAAAGCCCCTCTTCGTGGCTTCATCCCCACGCCGACGCCGCAAGACTAAGAGGAAAGAAAAAGGGGGCCCGTCCGCACTGATGCCTCATGGGAATAACCCACGGGACAGAAAAAAAAGTTGGAATGGGAAAAAGGGCGCAAAAGCGTGCGCTTTTTATAAAAAAATCAGGAAGAGCAAAAGCATGCAATCAACGCCTGAATATGACTCTGTCTCCAAAGAGCGAAATACGAATTGAAAGCGTATGCTACAGAAGGAACCCTGTCGCAAAAAAACTATCAAGCAAACAGACCCACCGTTTTTTTTCTCGATATCGTCCAATATTAATAGCATCCCATCGTACAGTACTGCAGATTGAACATGTTTCGCATTGGCCTCGTCGGGCAGCACTTACTCCTGTAGCTCCTTGATGAGCTTGTCCTTGATGTTCTGCTCCTCCTCCTTCTTGTTGACGATCTGCAGCAAGCGGTCAGCCTCGGCCTTGGTCTTCTTAGCCTCCTCCTGGGCGGCCTCCAGGTCCTTGGCCAGCTTGGCCTGCTCCTCGCTGCTGGCGCCGCCGGCGTTCTTCTGAAACAGAAAGTTTTGCAATTAGTTTTGAAATTGTGCAAAGTTTATAACATCGACATGCTTTCTCAAGGACTTGCTCTAAACGTATTGTACACAGGCTGTTATTCTTTAATCATTCCTCTCGATCTCCTGACCTGCTGGTTGTGCAAGTCCTCGTTCTTCTTCTTGTAGTCCTCGATGGTCTTCCTCTGGTCCTCGATGGTCTTCTTGAGGCTGGTGAACTCCTGCTGCTGCTGCGAGTTGGGGTCTCCTCCCCCTCCCCCGCCGCCGCTGCTCAGACGCAAGTTGGCCTCATGCAGGTCAATCTACAAAGGGAGGCGTTGAGGGAGGAAGGGAGGTTTTTTGCTGTGGTATTTACTGTATATACTCCAGGTAAGGTGGGCGGAGGGGGGGACTTCGCGACCGAGAGGTGGACTTTTCAAAATTACGCGAGCGGCGAAAAAACGGACGGAAGGGGTGCGTGTTCAGTGTGGTCGTGTGGGTGTATAGGGTGTGTAGTAGAGTGCGAGATGAAGTTATTATCCTTTCATGTGTCGGTGACTACGCATCTACCGTAGAATATAGCACCAGGGAATTTAAGAGAAACTGCACTGTCTAACATAGACAGATAGAGCAAGAGAAAGATTGTTTCGTGCAATATGCATGTGTATTTTTCCGTGTAGGTGTAGGTGTGTGTATGGAGCATTGGATGGATTTTGATCAGGCCTACTGTACGAAAGAGGTTGCCTTTTTTTACGCTTCAGAAAGACGAGAACTTTTTTTTGCACAACATCCCATTTATAATTTAGATGAGAAGAGAGGTGGAAATTTCACCCGAACGACACACGAAAAAAAAGTTAGATTCAATGTTACTATTGGCTTCAAAATTGAGAACTTTTGTAGGGGGAAAATGGGAAGGGGGAACTTCCGACAAGAGACGGCAAAAAAACTCATGCTTATGACGCGTCTTGCCCTACCTGCTTCTGCTCCAGCTCGGTGACCAGCATCTCCAGCTGCGACTGGAACCTCTCCCTCTCCACCGCCGCCTCCTGCACCTCCTTCTTGGCCTTCTGCAGCTCAGCGTTGACCTTATCCACCTCGGCGGACGAGGATGCCGGCGCTGCTCCTCCCGAGCCTCCCTCCTTGGCGGCCTTCTCGGCGGCCTCCTTGGCCTTGGCAGCCTCCTCGGTGGCCTTTGTCGCTGTCTCCTCGGCCTTCTTTGCCTTGTCCTTCTGCTCGTCGATGGCCTTCTGCAACTCGGCCTTCTCCGACTGGAACTCCTTGGTCTTGCTGGCCACCTCCTCCTTGTAGGTCTTGATCTGGTCCGACAGCTCGGTGATGCGCTTCTCCTTCTCCGTCAGCAGGGTCTCGTCAACAGAGCTGGAAAAAATAACGACGAGGTGAAGAAATATTTCCATGGGCAATGTAAAAATATTTTAAATTGTTGCTCTTTTATAGTGCTTGTTGAATGTTGTCCCTACTGTTGTTCCATTACTACCCCTTCTATTACTATCGATTCTTACCCGTTTGACTTTATGCTCTTCTCCAGCTCGTTCCTCTGCCTCTCGAGCGACTCCTTCTCCCTGGTGAGGTCCCTGACCTCCAGCTCGAGCGAGGCCACTCGGTCGGACAGCTTCCTGACCTCCCTCTCCTTGGCCTCCAGCACCTCCCTCGATCCCTTCTCCGCGTCCTCCCTCGCCCTGGCGGCCTCGCGCGAAGACTCGTCCCTCAGCCTCGAGTTGTCCTCCCTGGCGCGCCGCAGGTCGGCCTCGATCCTCCCGAGGTCCAGCTTGCACACGTCCAGCTCGGTCCGCGCAGTGTCGCGCTCCTTGGTCAGGCGGGAGATCTCCAGTTCGAACTTGGCCGTGTCGGCGGCCGAGACGGCGGCGGAGGCGGCGGAGCCGATGGCGGAGGAGGCTCCGGCGGTGGACTCCTGCTTCCTCCTTGCCCTGGCCTCGGCCTCCAGCTGGTCGAGCTTGGCCTGCACGTTGGCGAGGTCCCTCTCGGCCTTGTCGGCCTTGATCTTCTCCCTGGCGTGCTTCTGCAGGGCGTCGTCGTAGTCGTACTCCATGGCCCTGATGCGGTCGTTGAGCGCCCTGATCTCCCTCTCCTTGCTCTCCAGCACCCCGCGCTCGCTCTTGTCCGCCTCGTCCTTGAGACGCTTGTTCTCGGCCGCCACCCGCTTCAGCTCGTTCTCCGTCAGGTTCAGGTCCTGCTGGAAGCTGAGCAGCATGTCCTGGGACTTCTCCAGCTGCCTCACCAGCTGGTCCCGCTCCGCCGTCAGCTGGTGGATCTCCGCCTCCAGCTTGTCGAGGTCGGCGGCGTCCCTGGCGGACCTGGCGCCCATCCCTCGCTCGGCGGCGGCTGACGCGGCGGCGGCGTCCTTCTCCCTCATGGCCCTCCTGAGCTCTGCCTCGGCCTGCTCCAGCCTGTCCTGCAGCCTCGTGGCCTCCCGCTTGCAGTGCTCGGCGTCCGTCCTCAGCCTGGACTCGTTCTCGTAGGAGTGGTCCAGCGAGTTCCGCGCCTGGTCCAGCTGGTTCCGGAACTTGCGCGACTCCACCTCGAACTTCTCCTTGTCCTCGGCCAGGTGCTTGATCTCCAGCTGGGCCCGGTCGTACCTGTCGTGGAGGTCCTCCAGCTCGCGGACGATGCGCTCGCTCTCCACCTTCTCCTTGGCGCCGCGCACGTCCTCCATCCCGCGGAGCTCGCGGAGCTCCCTCAGCTCTTGCGTGGCCTTCTCCAGGTCTCGCTGCAGCTTCAGGCAGTTCAGCTCCAGGGCTTCCTTCTCCGCCTTGGCCTTGTCGTGCTGGAAAAAACAGTTTCTCGATTGAATATTGTTGTAAATGTTCCGGGTTTCTTTCTCGATCTTACCCCGATCTGCGCGATCTGCATCTTCTCCTTGACCCTGTCGATCTCCGTTGCGTGCCTCTCCTCCGCCCGCTCGAACTCCTGTCCCGTCCTCATCAGCTTGTCTCGCTGCGCCTCGATCTCCTGCAGCTGGAAGCGGAGGCGGGCGTTCTCCGTCTCGATCTGGTCGAACCTGGAGGAGGGAAACAAGGAGAGGCCGGTCAGAAAATGGTTGGCAAGGAGCAGGAGCAGCAACACCAACAGCATATGCAACAGTACCAGCAGCAACAACAACAATAACAGCAGCATAAGCAACAGTACCAGCAAAATCAACAACAACAACAGCAACAGCAACAACAGCAACAGCAAAATCAACAATCAACGACAGCACTATGTGGTAGCAGCAGGAAGAGGAGCAACAATAACAACAGTAAAAACAACAACGGAAACTTCAACAGCGACTCATCTTACCTCATCTCTGCGTCCGACGCGTCCGCCTGCGCCTTGAGGTGCTTCTCCTTCCAGTTCTCGACCTCCCTCTCGAGGTGCTGCAGCTGGCTCTCGTAGGCCATCTTGGAGGAGCCGGCCTTCTCCGCCTGCATCCGCTGCCGCTCCAGCTCCGCCCTCGTCCGGTCCATCTCCGCCTCCGTCCTCTTGGCCGCCGACTCCCTCTGCTCCAGCTCCCTCCTGGCCATCTCGTACCTGTCCTGCCACTTCCTGGCCTCGGACTGCGCCAGCCCCACCTCCGAGTGGGCCTTCTCCTGCTCCAGCTGGTGCCTCCCCCTGGCCGCCTCCACCTTCTCCAGCTCTCCCCTGAGCCTGGCGTGCTCGCCCTCCAGCTTGTCCCTCTGCGCCCTGGCCAGCTCCGCCTCCTGCGCCGCCTTCTCCAGCCTGTCCCTGGCCACCTCGGCCTCCCTGCGGTGCCGCAGCACCTCCTCGCTCATCCTCTCCTCCGTGTCCTGGTACTTGCCCATGCGCGCGGCGAACCGCTCCACCTCCACCTGCAGCGTCTGCGCCTCCTGCTTGAACTTCTCCATCTCGGCCCTGTTGGCCCGCAGGTCCCGCTCGCCCTTGTCCGCACGGTCCCCGACCTTCTCCATCTCCACCTGCAGCCGCGCGATCTCCTCCTGCGACTTCTCCAGGCTGTTCAGGGCCTTGTTGGCCTGCGTGGTGGTCCTGTCCAGCTCGTAGGTCAGCCGCTCCACGTTGCCCACCGCCTTCTCCTTCTCCGAGCGGATCTTGGCCAGCTCCGCCTGGGCCTTGTCCAGGCGCTCCCTGGTCACGTTGAGGTCGTATCCTGATCGCTCCGCGTCGCTCTTGAACTTGTCGGCCTCGTCCTTGCTGCGGTTCATCTGGATGGCGGTGCGCTCCTGGAGCTCCTGCAGCGCGCGGTGGTCGTCCTGCAACTTCTTGTGCTCGTCCTTGAACTTGGAGGCCAGGATCTTGAAGGACAAGAAAATAGTAAAATAGTTTTAATTGTTTCCCAAACAAAGTACATCAATATTCTTTCTTTTCACCTGCTGCTTGTCCCACTCCATGGCCATGCGGTCGATCTCAGCCTGCGAGACGTCCAGCTTCTGCTGCAGCCTGAAGACATCCCCCTGGGCCCTGCAGGTCGAAGAAGAGGCGGCGAAAAGGACACAGAAGATTAGAAGCGGAAATGGAAAGGAGGAGGGAATAGGAAGCGAGGTTTTTAAAAGGACGGTTCGGGGGAGAGAGAGAGAGAGAGAGCTAGGAAAAAGTTTTCAGGCCCTTCGCTTCCTTCCACCTCGCCTTTCGACGAAGAGAAAACTTTTCCCCATGATTCATCATTTATCAGATGTGCCCCAGTTTTTCTCCCGCCGTCGGCGGAGGAGGAGGAAGAAGAAATTATGGAAGAGGCGGCGTCGGGGTGGGTGGTGGTGGAAGGAAGGTAGGCCGAGAATTTATCCCCCACTCACTTTCTTCTCCCCAAACTCAAGTGCTTGCCCGCCGCTTTTCCCCTCCCCCCCCCCACCCGCGGGGCCGCCTTATGCTCAAAAGGTGTGGGCGTCCTCCCGAGGGACTACGCGCCGGGAGAGGGACGGGAGTAAACAAATATTCGGATCTCACATGTCGGA
>JAAUXV010307580.1_pt1 | contig 13392 bp, 15 predicted proteins | sample 7278181 | NCBI WGS metagenome assembly JAAUXV01 (sample SAMN14350114, study PRJNA611818) | marine sediment metagenome | isolation source: surface marine sediment (2.1m) | place: French Polynesia: Moorea | collected 2018-08
GGCTGGGGGTCGTTGTGGTTTCTCCTGTTCATCACGGTGCTTGGCCGTGGCTCGCTCCAACTCTGCCTCGGCCTCTAGGCAGCGCTCCATGAGTGACCTCCTCTCGTCGGCGGAAGAGGCCAGCTTGGCCTCCATCTCCAGTCGATCCCCCAATGCCGAGTCCCTCTGCGCGGACGCCTCCGCCACCTCCGGCTTGAGCTTCGCCGCCTCCCCCTCCGCCGCCGAGAGGAGCGCACGGAGCTCCTCCCCCGATCGCCGCAGGGTATCGCACTCTGACCGGTGGCGGGAGACAGCCTCATCGTGCTTACAGGCCTGCTCAACCTATGGGGAAAGGAACATGTTTTTGCGAAACACTTACACCTCTTTGCATCTTCTCACCGTGACTTGCTTCTGCTTCTCCGTCTCTTTCTTTGCCTCCCTCAGCCTCTCCTCCGCCTCCTTCTCCTTTCTCTCCGCCTCCTCCCCAGCCTCTTCTAATCGACCCTCCGCCTCCTCCAGCCTCGACTGGAGGCTGACCTTTGCCTCCAGCAGCACCTCCCTCGCCCTCTCCAGGTCGCCCAGCCGCTCCCCCGTCTCCTCCCTCTCCCTCTCCCACTGCCCCTGCAGCCGACACACCCGCTCCTCCGCCGCCTCCGCCTCCCTCTTGGATTCCGCCACCGCCTCCGCCGACGACGCCTTCGTCTCCTCCAGCTCCCTCTTGAGCCCCTCCGCCTCCTCCCTCTTCCTCTCCACCGCCGCCGCCGCCTCCCTCTTCACCGTGGCCAGCATCGAGACCTGGTCCTCAACAGTGGAAAGGAGCTCGGATTCCCTCTCCCGCAATGAGGAGACCTCAGAAGAAGACTTGGCTTCAAGTCTTTTAGCCTCCTCCAACTGAAAAGAAGCAATAGTAAAATCAATGTCGCTAAATAATTCACAGGTAACTGCAATAAATTCCTTCTCGCCTCGTTTGACAGTTGCGCCAACTTTGCGTCGCTCTCAATCAGTTTCTTCTCGGCGTCCTTGAGTGCCGGTTCCAGCGCCTGCACCCTTGCCCTGGATGCCCCCAGCTCCTCCCGGGATGACACCAGATCCTTCTGCGCAGCCTTTGCCTCTCCCTCGGCCGCTGACAACCTCTGCTTCAAGAGAGAGGACTCTGCCTCGGACTTCTTGCAGGACTCGGAAGATTTTTTCACCTCTGCAGACAGCTTTGTCAGTTCGAGGTCCTGCGAAATAAACGAAGCCTTGTTTTCAGTTAGATGCTGTGCTCGAGTTTCCTCCGCCTCACCTTCTTCTTCCCCTCCTCGGTCGCCGCCTTCGCCTTGCTCGTGGCCTCCTCTATGACCCTCTCGGCCTCCCTCAGCTTGCCCTTGGCCTCCGCGGCCTCACCCCTGGCATCTGACAGCTGCTGTTGAGCAGAAGACAGCCTCTCCTGTAGCTTCTCCCCCTCCGAAGTCTTGTCCTTCAAAGCGGACTGAGCGGAGGAAACCAGGCCTTCGAGGTCCCGCCGCTGGGCTGCCTTTGATGACTCGGAAGCCTGCAGTAACTCCGACTAGAAGGGGGGGCAGCGAAATATTTCTTTCATTTTAATATTTTGAGTAGTTTGAGGGAAATGTTGCTTGTTAAAAAAATTTCGAATCGGCAGAATTCACGAACCTTTGTTTTTAGCTCGGCCTGCAGCTTTTCCCTGGCCTTCTCCGCCGCCTCTAGCCTGGACCCCTTCTCGGCGGCCGCCTGCTCCGCCTTGGCCGCCCTCTCGGTCTCCCTCTGCAGCTGAGCCCTGGCCTCTGACAGCTGCGAGTGCAGCTGGTCAGTCTCCGTCTGCAGCTTGGACGCCGCCTTCTTATGCTCGGCCTCTGACTGGGCCGCCTGCGCCGTCATCAGCTCCTGCACGCGGATTGACAAATAAAAGGTGGTTACTTTTGGGGTTTTTTTTTTGAAAATACGATTTTTTCCCTCACGTTCTGCTGTTGCAACTGCTTGAGCGCTGTGCTGGCGCCTTCCCCGTCCTCAATCTTGGCCATCAGGTCTGATTTCTCCTCGCCCATTCGAGAGACCTCGGACTTGAGAGAGGCAACCTCGGACAGAGCATCGCTCAGTTCTGTCTCCCTGGGGGAAAAACAAACATTAAATAATATGTGTAGCCTGACTTGCAAGAAAAACGAGTAAAAACAAAGCTGTGGTGTTTCAAGTACTACCAACAATGGCAAGGCTAACTTGCATTGATTCGTAATGAAAAACAAATTAGAGATCAATTCGTGAATCGTAGTAGCAACTTTCACAGTTAATCATGTGAGAACTGGTAGTAATGCAGCAATGAGGGGTTTGTGCCAACTTCAACATATTATGGGGCGAAATATCCCTAAACATGTTACAAAAAAATCCTAAAGAAGATGGCACTTTTTATCAACATCGTTAAGTTTTTTCACAGAAGGAAAAAACAAAAACCATACTTGGGATTTAGACAGTTGTCTTTTCAGCAAATTCATACACTAAAGGCGGGTTTTTATGTCACTCACTTCTTCTCCCTCCTCCTGGTCTCCTCTTGCCAGCCCTGCCTGGCCTCCACCGCCGCCGCCCTGGCCTCGTCGTTCTCCCTCCCCCGCTCGTCGTAGTGGCTCTGCAGCGAGGAGAGCTCCCCCCTGGCGTCCGAGAGGGCGCCCTCGAGGGACTCGCACCTCTGGATCAGACCAGAGGCCTCCGCTCTCAGCCGGTCGCCCTCGGCGGCAAGATCCAACTCTGAGCGCTGCCGGGCCTCCTGGGACTGGGAGAGGCGCTGCTTCAGGTCCGAAGACTCGCTGGCAGACTCTTCCAAGAGGCGCTTGGTCTGAAATTAAATAATGCACCAGGACTTGCAATCCGACTATCAAGGAATAAAGCCCTTACCTCTTTCAGTTCCTCCTCCGCCCTCTTCCTCCTCTCCCCCTCCTCCTCCCTGTCTGCCTCCGCCTGCCTCAACGCCGCCCCACGCTCGTCCTCGCTCCCCTCAAGCTCCTTCATGGCGGCATCGAGCCTGGAGCGGAGGGACTCCAGCTCGAGGTCCTTCTCCTTGGACAGGTCGTCCATCATCCTCTGCACCGAGACCAGCTCCTTGCGGAGAACGTCCGAGTCGTCGGCTGAGATCCTGGAAAGGAATTAAATTCGAAACTACATTCGCAATATAATACGGGAAGTGTCCGTCCTTACTTTTGCCTGATTTCCTCCTCCAGTCCCCTGACCCTCTCCTCCAAAGCGGCCTTGTGCCCGGCCATCTCGTCGGCGGAGGCGCGCAATGAGACATTCTCCGCGGAGAGCGAGGCGGCCTTCTCTAGCAGCTTCTCCTTCTCCTTGGCCGTCAGCTGAGAGTCGGCAACTTGCTGCCGGAGCTGGAGGACCTCGTTCGTAACTGGAATTTGAACAACATTAAGGTTCTAAGGTGCCTCAGTTTCCCGTAAAACTCATATAGTGCTCACGCAGCCTCTTCCCCTCCTCCAGCATGAGCACCTGCTCCTTGTACATGTCTGCCTCTGACGGCGCCGCCGCCCCCGCCCCGTTGTTGCTCTTCGCCCTGACTGCCTCGCTCAGCTTCTGCACCTCCCTCTTGAGCTCGTTGGAGTAGACCTGCTCCTCCCTGAGGGCAGAGGCCATCTCGGAGACCTCGCCCTTGAGGTCGTCGAAGCGGCCCTCGCTCCTCTTGGCAGAGGAAATCGACGCCTCGGCGCTGTGCTCCGTCTCGTAGTGGACCTGAATTGATTAGGGGTTTAGCTCATATTGCGAAATTAAAATACACAAGATGCAACTATTTCCACTTTCACTTAACAAAGAAATGATGAGCAGAAGGATTGAAAGGACAGTTTGTACCATGAAGCTTGCCCAGATATGTCTTATTATAAATGAAATTGAATTAATTTTATATTCTAGGTATTTATATAAGTGGATAGGAAATAAAGTGTCTTTACAGTACACACTAGATTATAAGCCTTTGTTATTTAAAGTGCATTGATTTATTTAATTTTAATACCTTTTACACATTTGTGCTGTGCATGAAAGGAAATTTCGACATTTGGGCCTCTCGCGAAATACCTGTATAGGTGCGAGACGACAATAGAATCTACTTCATACTACAATTTATGGAATCGATAAATTCTGAGGGAGGTGGAGCCCATTAATTGGGTTTATTTCTGTGGGGAGTTTCCGCCCCCATATCAGCCATCGACAATGCTTCACCTGTAGCTTCTCTGGCGAGGCGAATCCCCTCATGCAGGACGGGCATATGAACCCCTCCTGCTCTCCGGACCCATCAAACATCTCATCCTGGATGGCGCCGTCCCCGGCGGAAGAAGAGGCCCTTTCACCGAAGGCCCCATCGCCGCCGCCAGAGAGGGAACGAGAGGGGGACAAGGCCGCGGCGGCGCCGGACTGGAATGCATCCAAGACGTAAATATCACAATAAGAGATCATTTAAACAATATACTGACCGGCACTTTGTCGGCAATGTTCTTGACGAAGCCCTTGAACGAATTCATGGTGGTCGTGAATGACCTTCAACTATTCCTGGTCCTTTTTTTTCGAGTGCGTCCCCTCAGCCCTTCTCAGGACATGGCTCGTGATAGATTGGTCCTGGAGGAGGGACAGGTCCAACAGCAGATGCTCGATTTCAGGACAGGTGGCCTTAAAATTGACAGAGAAGACCTGCCTGGCTCACTTGCCGAGACCAGGTAGAGGTTTTTCCCTTTTGCTGTCAAAAAGAGAGAGGAAGGAGCATCAGCTGATCACACAGGGGGGGCATAATCATTTAATGAAGTATTTTATGATTTTTTTCCCAATGCAGTGATGTATGGAGCACACATGTATTTTTTGACGTTGCTGAGAATTAATACGAGTGTTATTTACTTCCCTGCCTCCTTGCATCATTGCTCCTTCCTCGTTGAAGGGTAGAAATTTATGTCCCGCCTGAAATGGGAACAACAAAAAGGCAAAGAAAAAAAGAACCCCGAAGAAGGAAGAAGCGGAGGAGAAAGCGGAAGAGCCTCTTGTCTTGACCTCGCGGTGTGACCTCATTTGACCCTTCCTGACCTCCGAATCGAGTGTTATCACCTGGGATTCCTCTCCTGGTGACTTCCAGAGATCCCTGGCGCAGGCTTGTTAACTGTTTGCGCTTGTTTGTGCGATGCGATGGCCCAGGGCAAGCTCAAGGTGAAGGCCAAGAAGCCGGCGGGGGCCGCCAACAAGAGCAAGAGCGCCAACAGGCCCGGCAAGGTCACCAAGAAGGGCAGGAAGGTGATCGCCCCCAAGAAGTCCAAGGCCCAGGAGGCGCACAGGATCTCCAAGGCGGTGGAGAAGGGCATCAGGGGCAACATCGAGTCCACGCTGGCCGCCAGGGCCAAGCAGGTGGAGGAGGGAAAGGCCTTCTCAATGGTCAAGGCCGCGGAGGGGGCAAAGGACGGAAAGAAGAAATAAGTGCGGTGATCCTATTCACGGACTCTATCTACACTAAGTGTCTAGGATGGCGTCTAACAAGGAGGACAATGTTGATGGTGCCGCTCGTGCGGGGGAGGAGAGCGACGGAGGGGGCAGCGACAAGGAAGAGGGGCAGAATGCTGGACAGGAACAGGGTCAGGACCAGGGTGGGGAGGAGGAGGAGGTGAAGGAGCTGGCGGTGGGCGACGACCCGGACATCCTGGACCTGGACCTCAACCATGAGCGAATCGGAAGGATAGAGAACCTGGAGGGGCTCACCAGGGTGGAGACCATCTGCCTGAGGTGGAACCTCATCAAGAGGATCGAGAACCTGGACTGCCTAGCGGAGACGCTCACGGAGCTGGATCTCTACGACAACCAGATCACGGAGCTGGAGAACCTGGGCGCGCTCGTCAACCTCACCTCGCTGGACGTCTCCTTCAACAGGATCAGAAAGATCCAAGGGCTGGAGGGATTGTCAAAGCTGAGGAAGCTATACTTGGTCTCCAACAAGATCGTCAAGATCGACAACCTGAGCAGCCTGAAAAACCTGGAGCTCCTCGAGCTGGGCGACAACAGGATTCGAAAGATCGAAAAGATAGAGGAGCTGACTAAGCTAAAGGAGCTCTACATGGGGAAGAACAAGATTACAAAGTTAGTTTTGAAATTTTTGCTGTATTTCTCAGTTAGAAACAGTATAATTCTTTTCGTCTTTCAGGATCGAGAACTTGGACTCCCTGACGGGCCTCCGCATCCTGAGCATCCAGAGCAACCGCATCGTCAAGCTGGAGAACCTGGACAAGCTAACTGCCCTTGACCAGCTGTACGTGTCCCACAACGGCCTCACCGTCATCGAAGGGCTGGACTCCTGCTCTTCCCTGACCACCCTGGACCTGGCGGGCAATGCCATAGCCAGGCTGGCAGGGATGGAGGCCCTGACCGACCTGGGCGACCTCTGGCTCAACGACAACGCCGTAGACGACTGGAACGAGCTCAGACACCTGGAGCACATGAAGGAGCTGGGGACGGTCTACCTGGAGAGGAACCCTATACAGAAGAGCGCCGACTACAGGAGGAAGCTCAAGCTGGCCCTCCCTTCGCTCACCCAGATCGACGCGACGCTCTGCCGGTGACTCTTGAGAGAGGGGGAAAGGAAAGGAAATCATCGCATGCTGTCGCCACTAACTGCTTTGTGCTGTTTATACTCCTGCCTTGGTTATGTACGAGTAAAGGGAATTAATAAAAATGAGACCGAATGGTACATGCTCTTAAGCGAAATATTGCTTCGTAGACGAGAAATTAGCTTTGGATGAGAAGGAGAAAACCTTGGGGATATAACTGTACGCAGCACCGATTGAAAAGCGCGTGGATAACCCAAGCATGAATGGGACTCTTCGAATATTCGGAATCTTGGGTATCTTCACGGGTCGATTCTCTCATTTTTCTGACCTGGGCATCGTTCCCCTCCAAATGCCTGTCGGTCGGACTCGAGGTTGCTTCAAGCAATCTTTCCCTATTGCGATTTCCTTAACAGCTGACCCGATCGATTTGACAACAGAACACACACAAGGAGGGCGGACAGACTCAGACATAAAAATTAAAAAGCGTCACTTTAGAAACTTGTCCGAGGACACCGAGGTGTACGCCGTCTCCTCGACCTTGACCTCGACTCCTTCGTCAGGGACAGCAGCAGATCTGGCCATGTCTTCCACGCCGTCCCCCGGCACGACCGGCGCCGCGAACGTCGGCGGCGGCACGGTTGGCACTGCGTCGTCCGCCGGGCTCTCCTCGCTGCCCTCGTCCCCCTCCGGCGCCCCCAACGAGAAGGCCAAGCGCTACGACCGTCAACTGCGCCTGTGGGGAGACCACGGACAGGTTCGCCTGGAGCGCGCCAGGGTGTGCCTGGTGGGCGGGGCCGACGCCGTCGGGTGCGAGACGCTTAAGAGCCTGGTGCTGCCAGGGGTGGGCGCCTTCGCCATCGTGGACAACAAGGCCGTCACCAGGGAGGACGTGGGAAACAACTTCTTCTTAGACATGGGTGAGGAAATGGGAAAATAAGGGCTTGTTTGTGGCCAAGAGCTGGTTGGCAGTGCTGAGGGACCATGTTCCAGCTAAGCACCGCGCAGGTCTCGGCCAAGACAGAAAGAATCTTGGGTGGGTGATGCTGCTTGGTCAAGACGTGGCTTTTGTCGTTGTCAATGTCCGGGTAGCAGATCCCCCCTTGACTGATGTGCAACTCAGGTGTGGCCGTCTGTAAAACCAAGGCTGGTCATGTATTAGATTGCACGACAATTCTCGGCCCTATTAATTATTGTTTGCCCCTGTTCAATTTTATGCTGCCTCCACACTAACTTCCCCACCATTCCAGATTCCATTGGCCAGCAGCGGGGCGCCGTGGCAACCAGCCTCCTCTTGGAGATGAACAATGAGGTCAGGGGAGACTTTGTGGAGGACGCCACAGAACAGGTCCTCGCAGATAGGCCAGAGTTCTTCAGGTAAATAATCTTTTGGAATCACATTCAACTCTATAGCTCTGGTTTAAATAATTTGTGTGTTTTGCAGGACCTTCTCTTTAGTCATCGCCACCGGCGGCCTGTCCGAGAAGGCCCTCCGCTCTTTGTCAGAGGTCCTCTGGTCCGCTGGCGTCCCCCTGGCGGTGGTGCGCGCATACGGATTCGTGGGCTACATTCGATTGCAGGTCAAGGAGCACACGGTGGTGGAGTCTCACCCGGAGACAAAGTTCACCGACCTCCGCCTGGACTGCCCCTTCCCCCAGATGCTGGCCTACATGGACTCCCAGGATCTGGACGGGATGACCAAGCAGCAGCACGGCCACACGCCCTACCTGGTGATCCTGCACAAGTTCCTCCAGCGGTGGAAGGCTGAGCACGACGGAGCGCCGCCCAGGACGTACAAGGAGAAGAAAGCTTTCAAGGAGGCCATCATGGAGGGGCGGAGGAAGAACGAGGAGGGCATTCCGGAGGAGGAGGAGAACTTTGAGGAGGCCTGCGCAGCAGTCAACATCGGGCTCCACGGCACGCGAGTCCCTTCCACCGTCAGGGCCATCCTAGACGACCCGTGTTGCATGAACCTACAGAGGGGGTCGACTGACTTCTGGATCATATGCAGGTAAGAGCTACTGTTGTCCTTAATTGTACTTTTGTGTGAAACTGACTTTTTCCCCGGCAGAGCTGTGAGGGACTTCACTGTTGAGCAGGGCGACGGCAATCTTCCCGTGAGCGGCGTCATCCCAGACATGTTCTCCGACAGCGAGCGGTACATCCAGCTGCAGAACGTGTACAGGGAGAAGGCATTCGAGGACGCAGAGTGGGTGCACAGGAGGGTGCAGGAGTTGTTGGAGAAAGTTGGAAGGCCTGCAGTGAGTAATTTAAACCTCTCTTGTGCATTCACTTGTCGCATATTCTTGGATTTTTTTTCTCCCCATTGCAGGAGTCGATCAGCGACTCTGCTGTCCGCCTCTTCTGCAAGGAAGCCTACCACCTCCGCCTCATTCGCACTGGCTCCTCCCTGGCGGACGAGTTCGACGGTCGCTCGCCCAACCTGTCCGCCGCCGCCTCGCACCTGGAGCAGAGGCCGGACAGCCCCGCCCTCTACTACTACGCCATCCGCGGCGCAGACAGGTTCAGGGCCGAGTTCAACGCTGTCCCGGGCGCAGCGGACGAGATGGTGGAGCCCGACATCGGCAAGCTCAAGACGTGCTGCTCCAAGGTGCTGGCCGAGTGCGGGCTGGGCGCGGGCGGCGGCTCCGGCGCCGTCGTGAGGGACGACTTTGTGCACGAGGTGTGCAGGGTGGGCGGGGCGGAGCTGCACGCCGTGGCCGCCATCGTGGGCGCCAACGCTGCGCAGGAGTGCATCAAGCTGGTCACGGCGCAGTACGTGCCAGTGGACAACCTCTTCATCTACGACAGCATGAGCTCGGAGACGCTCACCCTTAGAGTGTGATACATGGCATTGTGTGTGCTGTTTTACCGTCAGTGTCTCGCCGAGAAAACAAAGAAAAATTAAGAAGCACTCAGTTGTCCGCCGCTCTCGCTTTGTAACTAGGATGTTCGTTCGCTCGCCCAATAACAAATACATTTCTTGTGATGTCCAAGTTTTTTATCTGTAGTTGCGCGTTGTTTCGTGTATTATGGTTCTCATAGGTTTGATACAGGTTCTCTTCGTCATACTGTATTTAATTCAGCAGAAGTGTGTTCGGTGTTGCTTGGGTTCTTCATATTCTGGATGACGACGGTGTAGTTTGACAATTTCTGTTTCTATACTTTTTGGGTTGCCGATAGGGCACGTAAAAGGGAAGGAGCAAATCTAGCCACTTTCTCCATCTTTCTGCTGTAGAAGTGTTTCGCCGCAGGTCTCATAATTTGCTTTCGTTTCTTCCGGGGATTACTGGAATGACATGCCGCTATCTATCCGTAATATAATTGATACAAAGGTTAAGATTGTCCCATGATGAAACTAATTACAGCAGAGCCCTGGAGCTGTCCCATCTGTTCAAGCTTCCTGATTTTCCCACTCTCGGTGGATGAGAACGAAGACCACGGAGGAAGAGTAACCTGAAATAGGAAACGATATTTTTCGCCACCCTTTGTGCGTAGTTTTTGGTATTTTCCATTACCTCATTGTTTTTCACGAGAGACAGTATTTCCTGGTAGTGCCTCTGACTGCACTCCAAGTCCTCCGCCGCGGACAGAGCCTCAACCTGCCGCTTCTCCAAGGCACGATGCATATGCATGGGAAGACCGGAGATGGTGGACGGAGACATGACCATGACTCCGTCCTGTAATTCAAAGGTTTTTCGTTAGATGCGGGAAGGTGAGACTGAAATGCATGCAAAATTTTACCGGTGATAAGCAGGCCATGCCGGTCCGAACTGTTTTGGATGCTGCGTCCAGACAAACCAGAATGTCGGCTTGTCCCCGGCAGCAATCCTTCGTCCTTTCCACCAAAACGGCCTGGTAAGCGTCATCGTTCCACTGAACCAGTTTCACTCTGGGCGGAAAAAAACAAGGAATAATGAACAAGCCCAGGGAAAACATTCGTTGACGTTTATACTCTTCGCAAGGGATACAATTAAAAAAATAATAAGTCAATGGGATGGTGCAATATCTTCGCCCCCGGTCGGATTCTCAGGGCTAGCTCCATTTCCATCCTCTCTCTGTTTGTGCTGAAGTTGCAAGTTGAACATGCCCCTCCTTACTGAGCCAAGTCGGTTCCTTTCAGCTTTGCTCCTCACAGAGGGGGCCAGGTGATGCTTTCGGTAAAGCAAACTATGAGTTTGCCTTATATGGTCTCGCCCCAGATTTTTTTCGTAGGATCGTATTTTTTTGGCCTTTTCGATGTGCCGTTTTGACGGAGTCATATTTGCTAATTTCCGACGGATTCTTTTGACGTAAGAATGGGACGAACGAGGCAAGACAGGGGGAAGGCTGTCGGCGGATCCCCGTGAGCTTAGAGAAGGCGCTGGACCACTGGATGAAAATACCGTCTGGCTGCTGTAGTGACTACTGGTGCTTGAACTCTCAGTTTCATTGTCCTTTCTGGGCTTATTCTTTTTCGTTCTGTAGCTGACGTTATGTATGCGGTATATTTTATGCAGCTCTTTGTGGTGAAGAAAGTCCGACAAACCAGACAGATCCTTAGCTGGGATAACTATGAACCGTCGGAAGTAACGTTTGTCGAAATGCTCCAATCGCTCCACCCAGTAATGAATCCTTGTTCCAGCTCCGCCCATGATCGCTTCCATGCCAGCCACCGAGTGAAACACAATGCGGTCCATTACCAAGCAAGTGAACGTGTTCTTTCTGCTCTTTTTTTCCACGAAATCCAAAGACATTACGACAAACCGAACAGTGCCACCTTGGATGAACACAGTAAAAAATATTACAGCAAGTGTTGTGGTCACAAATAGGCCACTGTTCTTTTCCACCGAAACAGCCAGGGCATATGATACCGCTCCCCGCAAGCCACTGTAAGCCAAGACAGCCATGTGTCGATATGTAAGCACTTGTTGACGGTAGGTGTTCAGCACCTTGCTGATGACAAAAATTCCAATGACTCTGTACACACTCATAAATAGAAGAGTCCAACATATGAACACAGGATTCCACCCCTTGTCCAAATAGCAATCAACTCCAAGCAAAAGAAAAATCAAGGACTCTGCCATCGTTGCAATAGTCTCAGTGCCTTCGACAACCGTGACTCTGGTCTTCTCGAAGAGGTTAGGGAAAGCATACCGCTTCTGAGTCAAGCCGCACACAATGAGCGCTATGAAGCCAGACCAGTGAAGCATCTGGGAGAGTATGAAGGACATGTAGGCAGAGAGCAGGATGATGAGAGGCTCCAGCATTCTGCTTCTCAGGGAGGTACATCTGCAGGCCAGTGCAGACAGTATCCCCATGGCGAAGCCTATCCCGAATCCTCCCAGGGAGACCGTGAAGAAGGACAGGGCTACATAGGCGTACATCTCAGCCTTGATGTCGGACTCTTCCGCCAGCTTTTCAACTGTCTCGAAGAAAACTATTGTGATTCCGTCGTTCAGCAGGGACTCCCCGAAGATTATTATGTATAGCGGGAAGGAGACCCCCAGCTGGTTGAAGACGGCGAGCACCGCCACCGGGTCTACGGCGGAGACGATGGACGAGAAGAGCAGGCACTCCATGATGTCCAGGCCGTTGCTCAGGCCGTAGACACCGTAGAGCGAGAATCCCAGCGCCAGAATGTTGAAGGCCGTCCCCACCACGGCGAAGGCGAGGACCCCGTCCAGCTGGTACAAGAGCTGCTTTGTGTAAATGTGGTAGGCAGAGTCCAAAATGATCGGGGGCAGGAAGAAGTTGATTATGTACTGGTCGTCGATCCGCTCTAAGCTGGTGTTGACGTTGGTGAAGTAAAACACGGCCCCGATGGACAGCCCGCACAGGATGAGCAAGAGGGACTCCGGAAATTTCCTGGTTATTTTCCGGAGCGGCGACTCCTTAAGCAGCAGCAGGAAAAGGGCGATGCAGTACAACGATATCGTGCTGGTGAACAGGTTCTGGTACCGCTTCCACTGGATGTCGACGAGGAGATTCTGCCCGTTGCCTGGCTCCCCCACAGAGCTTTCGTTCAGGCCGATACCCGAGCTGTTGTTCGCCATTACAACTTTTAGATTTTTTGATGCATTCCATACTGACGATTCCCAACATTAATGAATAAATAAAAATAAAAGAAGTCAAATTCAACTTTTTGAATTTGAATTGGCGACTTCTTTTTTCCCAGTCGAGTCACTTACTTGCTGTATTTCTTCTTCTCTCCGATGAGCGACTCGCTGTCCGTGGCGACGGTTATCTCTGTCCCCTCGTCCGCCATGGCCAGCGGCAGCAGGTGTATGAACCACAGCAGCAGCGGCTTCTCCCCCACCACCAGGATCTTCTTCTTGCCCTCGCCCCCGATCCCCCTCAGCCTCTCGGCGGCCGCCATGGCCAGCCTGGCCCCGCCGATGACCACCACGGCCTCCTCCGTCAGCGGGAAGTCCTCCGGCAGCCTGACCAGGTACCCGAGGTCGGGCACGCACACGCAGTCCGAGTAGCCGCTGTGCTGCCCGGGGAAGGGCAGGACGGCGACGGCGTCCCCCACCCTGAGCCCGAACTGGTTCTCCTCCTCCACGTCCTCCCCCAGCGCCTCTACCCTCCCGGCAACCTCGAAGCGGTGGGAGAGGTGGCGGTCCAGGTCCTGAAGCGAAGACGTGGAGGAGCTGTGGGCTGCAAGTTACAAAAAGAAGATCGAGGGGTATCATTAAATATCGTTCCCTTTTTGTGCTGGTACAGTGAAATGAGAGACTGGATATTTTTTTTTTGTTTTCTACGCAGGAAATACCAATGCTACGAAGTACCTTACAAATAAAGGAACCTCAGCAGCAGCGGCAGGATCATCATCATCAGCAACAACAACAACAGCAGCAGCAACAGCAGCAGCAGCAAC
>JAAUXV010145329.1_pt1 | contig 13388 bp, 12 predicted proteins | sample 7278181 | NCBI WGS metagenome assembly JAAUXV01 (sample SAMN14350114, study PRJNA611818) | marine sediment metagenome | isolation source: surface marine sediment (2.1m) | place: French Polynesia: Moorea | collected 2018-08
GACCGGCGGTGAGCCGCTCGTGCGGCGAGGCATCATGGGGCTGATTGGCTCCCTCGGTGAGCGGGTCCGCTCCGGGGCTTTGGACGAGGTCACGGTTACGACCAACGGTTCTCAACTCGCCCGCCTTGCGCCCTCGCTCTACGAGGCCGGTGTGCGAAGGATCAACGTTTCCTTGGATACGCTCAATGCGGAGACTTTCGCCCACGTGACACGCTGGGGGCGTCTTTCTCAGGTTCTGGACGGTATTGAGGCGGCCCGCGAAGCCGGATTAAAGGTCAAAATCAACTGCGTCGCCCTGCGCGGGGTCAACGACGGTGAGATCGAGAGCCTGATGAGCTTTTGTCATGGGCGCGGTATGGACCTTTGCCTTATCGAAACGATGCCGATGGGCGATGTGGGGGAAAGTCGCGTGGATCATTATCTGCCCCTTTCCGAAGTGCGCGAGGCGCTCGAAACGCGCTGGACGTTGCAGCCTAGCGACCATCGCACCGGAGGGCCCGCGCGCTACGTCCGCGTCGGGGAGAGCGGCGGACTCCTTGGCTTCATCACGCCCCTTTCGCACAATTTCTGCGAAACATGTAACCGCGTGCGCGTCACCTGCACCGGCGTGATCTATTTGTGCCTTGGGCAGGATCACCAGGCCGATCTCAAAACCCCCCTTCGCCGCTCTGAGTCCAATGACCTCGTAAAGGAAGCGATCATCCGCGCGATTGCCATCAAGCCCAAGGGTCACGATTTCGTTATTGATCGAGCCCATCAGGGCCCAAGCGTCGCGCGCCACATGTCGATGACAGGCGGCTAAGCCTCGGTCCCGTGACGGGAAGCCGGGCAGGTCGGCTTGCTTAGGGGAGGGGAACGACGCCGAAAAGAGAGCGCTGAGGCGTTTCACTCTGGCTCTCGACAGGATAGGCGATGGGCTCGAGGCCGAAGCGTCGAGGGTCAAGGTAGCCCATCGTGTGGATCAGGTCGAAAGCCGCATTGGTGACTTGCTGGTCAACGTCAAGCTGGCGCACCTGGGCGTTGAGAAGGTTCTGGCTCGCATCGAGAACGTCAAGCAGCGTTTTTAGTCCGAATCGGCTTTCCTCTTCCACACCCTCCAAGGCCGTCATCGCGGCTTCGACCTGGGCTTGAACGGCATCGCGTTGGGCGCGCGTCGAATCGAGGTTGGCGAAAGCTGCGGTGACCCTCGACCTGAGAAGGGCGCGCGTCGAATCGATCTGAATAAATTGCTTGTTTAGGGATTCGCGCGCCTCGGAAACCGAAGCGCGAAGCTGACCGCCGGCGTAAAGCGGAACGTCAACGCGCGCGCCGACCGAGAAGGTTGTTCGGGAGCTTGAGTCCGACATATCAAAACTCTCCGCCGCCGAGCCGCTGATCGAAAAGCGCGGAGCCAGTTGCGCGCGCTGAGAGGTCAGAGCGTTGCGCGCCGCGTCGAGGTTGGCGCGGGCGACAAGCAGGTCTGGACTATGGTCTTCCGCCGCGCGCAAGGCCGCTTCAAGCGTGGGCGGTAACAGACCGAGGTAGGTGGACGCCCCCTCCTGGGGGCCGGAATGATCCACCGGTGGTCGCCCGACGATACGGATGAAGTCGGCTTCGGTGCGCGCGAGAGCACCAAGGGCGAACTCGACATCGGCAACGGACTGGGCCAGCTCGGCATAGGTGCGGGCGAGGTCGGACCGGGTTACTTCGCCGACCTTAAAGCGCTCATCGGTCGCATCGTAATGGCGCTCAAGCAGGCTGACGTTCGAGCGGTGCAGGTTCAAAAGCGCTTTCTGATAGTGAGTCGCGGTGAAAACGCTGACGACATCGCGCAAGGTTTGATGGATCGTCGCACGGTAGCGCTGGTTCTGGGCTTTGGTCAGGTCGCTCGCCTGATTGATCAAGGCCGAGCTACGCCCCCCGTCGTATAGAACTTGTGAAAGGTTGACACCCAGATCAAATCGGTCTTCAAAGCCCGCATTCTCTACCAGATCCGAATGGTCCAGATAAGATCGGGCGCCGGTCACCGAAGCGCTTGCCGATAGGGTCGGGCGAAGCCCGGAGCGTGCCTGATCGATTCTCTGGCGCGTAATCGATACGTCGCTCAGGGCCGAACGAATCGCCGTATTGGTTTCAAGCGCGTCACGAAAGGCATCGACGAGGGTTTCCGAACGCGCCGGCAAGAGGCTTAACGCACAAAGCAAAGCGCCGAGAACAAGGGAATGAAGCCTGGCTGAAACCCTTTGGCTTAGCATCAATTCTCACCGTTCATCGCGTCTACGTGCGCATGGGAAGCCATCGGTGAACTCGCTGACTTTCCCGTGACGCACCAGACAACCTTACATCGCCGTGCGCAGAAGGTCAAAGCCAGGATGGATGACCATCGCTAGTCCGTCGCCCGCTTCACCTGCGCGATGACGTTACGCAGTGCAAGCTCAGGGTCGGTAGCGCAGCGAATGGGGCGACCGACAACAATGTGCGATGCGCCTTCGCGAATGGCCTGCAATGGGGTCGCCACACGACGTTGATCGTCGGCGCTCGCTTGCAAGGGGCGGACGCCCGGCGTGACGATCGCGGCGTGAGGGCCAAGAACCGAGCGGACAAGACGCGCTTCGGTCGGCGCGCATACCATTCCGCCCATTCCCGCGTCCAGAGCCTGCCGGGCACGCCGTTCGACCAGAGCCTTTACGCCCATTCGGTAGCCAGCCTCGTCAAGGTCATGGTCGGTCATTGATGTCAGGACGCTAACGGCAAGCAAGGTGCAGTCTGATGGGGCGCAAGACTCAAGGCCAGCGCGAGCGGCCCGCATGGTCTGTGGAAAAGCGTGAACGGTGATGAAGGTGGGGTTGAGCCGGGCGAGGGAGACGACGGCTGCCTCGACCTGCATCGAAATGTCGTGGAGCTTCAGGTCGATAAAGATTCCGATGCCCTCGGCGATCAGCTCGCGCGCCAGCTCCAGCCCTCCGGCGTGGGCGAGTTGCAACCCGACTTTGAACAGGCAACCTTGCGGTCGAAGTCTCTCGACTGTTGCCAGCGCTTCGCGCGGTTCCAGTACGTCAAGGGCAACGATGACGCGCTTTGCGGCATCGCTATAGTCTTGTGCGGGAGGCTTAAGCGCGTTCACGGTTTCATCTTTGAATAGACCCAGACTTTTTTGAATAGACCCAGACTTTCGCCGGGGGAAGATTCAATAGAACTTTTGTGCATGCGACCGGCGTGAGGGCAGAGAAATCGGCGGGTACCGGACCTTGCCGGCCGTAGCTGAATTGAATGAAGCGCCCTTGGGGACCTAGCGTCTTTGTCACGCTGGACAAAAGCCGATGCTTCGCCTCAGCAGAGAAATTGCGCAATGGCAGCGACGAGACAATAAAATGCGCAAACTCCCTACCAAGTAACGAATCAAGGTGCATCGCGTCGCCCTGAACAACGCGAAGATCCCCAAACGTCCCCCGGAGTTGCCTTGCGAAACGCTCCTCTTTCTCCACCAGCGTTAGCCGATCAGGCAATACGCCCGCTTCAAGGAGGCAGCGCGTCACCACTCCGGTTCCAGGGCCAAGCTCGACGACCGATGCGCCTTCCGTTTGGGGCGCATCGCCTCCCAAGCCTAAGCGATGCCGACAGGGCGCCGCCATCGCCGCGCCGAGCTGCTTCGATGAGGGCGCAATCGCACCGATCAACTTGGGTTCCCTTGCGAAGGCAAGAAGAAAATCGACAAGGTTGAGCGGCTTCACGGTTTCGTCTATGCCTTTTATGTCGATGCGAGGGCGCTTGCGCCGTGACGTCCTCAGAAGGGTAGCAGGCTTGTAACCATGAGCGCAATGGACATCCACAGGCTTTTGACCTTGTCGAAAAAACCACTGGCTTCGGGGCTGTTTTCATCTTCCGAAAGCTGTTCAAACTGACGAAGCAGATCCTGCTGCTCGCGGGTAAGGTTGCGCGGCGTTTCGACCTTGATCTCCACCTGCATATCGCCCACGCGCGTGCTGTTGTGACTCGGCATGCCCTTTCCACGAAGCCGCAGGAGCGTACCCGATTGGATTCCGCGAGGCACGCTCACACGCGCGCGCGACTTATCAATAGTGGGGACTTCGATCTCTCCGCCGAGCGCCGCGAGCGGAAAACGGATCGGAATCGAGCAAAAGAGATCGCGGTCGCGCCGCTTAAAGAAGCGGTGCGGTGAAAGGTGGATAAAGACATAGAGATCCCCCGCAGGTCCACCGCGTAACCCCCCTTCGCCTTCGCCAGCAATACGGATACGCATCCCGTCGTCGATTCCCGGCGGGATACGAAAAGCGATGGTTCTGCGCTTTGCGACCCTGCCTTGGCCGCGACAGGTCGGACAGGCCTGCGCGATGGTTACACCTTCGCCCCGACACGCCGAGCAGGTCCGCTCTATCGAAAGAAAACCCGAACTCGTCCGCACACGCCCACGCCCGGCGCATTGCTGACAGGTCACCGGTGAGGAGCCAGGCTTGGCGCCCGTCGCATCGCAGGTCTCGCAGCTTACAGGCGATTTGACCGTGATCTCAGCCGAACCACCGCTATGCGCCTCCTCTAACGTAATGCGGTGGTCGTAGCGAAGATCATTCCCCCGATGCTGTGAACCGGCACCACCGCCTCGAGCGCGACCAACCATGTCGCCAAATAAATCGTCGAAGATATCCGACATCGATGACGAAAAATCAGTCCCAAATCCTCCCGCGCCACCCCGTGCTGCGCTCTCCGAAAAGGCCTCATGCCCAAAACGATCATAAGCCGATCGCTTCTGCTTGTCCGATAAGACGCTATAGGCTTCGTTCAATTCCTTGAACTTCTTCTCAGCCGCAACATCACCCGGATTCTTGTCCGGATGATAACGCATCGCCAAACGGCGAAAGGCACTCTTTAACGCCTTCTCGTCCGCTCCCCTGTCTACGCCAAGAACCTCATAGAAGTCTTGCTTCGCCACGGGACTCAGCCCGTTTTCTTGTCAGGGTCAACGTCTTCAAAATCAGCATCGACAATCGTCTCATCCGAATCGTCGCCCGAACCCTGCGAGCCTTCCGATGACCCGCCATCCGCCGAAGACTCTGAAGACTGCTGCTTGTAAAGCGTCTCACCAACCTTCATCAGGGCCTCGTTCAACGATGCAATCGCCGCTTCAATCGGTTCAGAGTCATCGCCCTTCAGCGACTCGCCCGTCTGATCTATCGCCCCCTGAAGCGCCTCTTTCTCCGCATCCGCGATCTTCTCTTCGTTCTCCTTAAGCGTCTTTTGCGCGCTGTGCATCAGAGCCTCTGCCTGGTTGCGCGTCTCGACAAAAGCACGACGCTTCTTGTCCGCTTCCGCATGGGTCTGCGCATCGCGGACCATCGTGTCAATTTCATCGTCAGATAAACCACCCGAGGCCTGAATCTTGATCTGTTGCTCCTTGCCCGTCGCCTTGTCCGTCGCGGAAACGTTGACGATGCCATTCGCGTCAATGTCAAAGGTGACCTCGATCTGTGGCATCCCGCGCGGCGCCGGAGGAATTCCGACCAGGTCAAACTGTCCGAGCGGCTTGTTGTCTGCCGCCATCTCCCGCTCGCCCTGAAACACGCGGATCGTGACCGCCTGCTGACCATCTTCCGCCGTCGAAAAGGTCTGCGACTTCTTCGTCGGGATCGTCGTATTGCGCTCGATCAAGCGCGTGAAAACGCCTCCGAGCGTCTCGATGCCAAGCGAAAGCGGCGTCACGTCGAGCAAAAGAACATCCTTGACGTCGCCCTGAAGAACGCCCGCCTGGACCGCAGCCCCCAACGCAACGACTTCATCCGGATGGACGCCCTTGTGCGGTTCCTTGTTGAAAAACTTCTTCACCGCTTCCTGAATCTTCGGCATCCGCGTCATGCCGCCGACCAAAACGACCTCGTCGATGTCCGAAGCGCTGATCTCCGCATCCTTGAGCGCCTTCTTGCAGGGCTCAATCGTCTTTTGTATCAAATCGTCAACGAGACTCTCGAACTTGGCGCGCGTCAGCTTGATCGTCAGGTGCTTCGGACCCGAGGCATCCGCCGATATGAACGGAAGGTTGATTTCCGTCTGGCTCGAACTCGACAGCTCGATCTTCGCCTTTTCCGCAGCCTCTTTCAGGCGCTGCAACGGCACCGGATCCTTCGTAAGGTCGATCCCGTTTTCTTTCTTGAATTCGCTCGCGAGATAGCCCACGAGGCGCGTATCAAAATCTTCACCGCCGAGAAAGGTGTCGCCGTTCGTCGATTTGACCTCAAAAACCCCATCGCCGATGTCGAGGATGGAGACATCAAACGTGCCGCCGCCAAGGTCAAATACAGCCACCGTGCCCCCGGAGCGCTTGTCAAGGCCATAGGCCAGCGCCGCCGCCGTCGGCTCGTTGATGATCCGCAAAACCTCAAGGCCCGCGATCTTGCCCGCGTCTTTCGTCGCCTGACGCTGCGCGTCATTGAAGTAGGCCGGGACCGTGATAACCGCTTTCGTCACCTCGGAGCCTATGTAAGACTCCGCCGTCTCCTTCATCTTGCCCAAAATAAAGGCCGAAATCTGAGACGGAGAATAGGTCTTGCCTTTCTTGTCGCCGCCCACTTCAACCCAGGCATCGCCGTTCTTCGCCTTCGTGATCTTGAACGGAACCGATGACTGATCTTTCTTCGTCAGCGGATCGGAATAACCGCGACCGATAAGACGTTTGATCGCAAAAAGCGTGTTCGTCGGATTCGTCACAGCCTGACGCTTGGCCGACTGGCCGACCAAGCGCTCTCCGCTCTCGGTGAAAGCCACGATCGACGGCGTGGTTCGCGTCCCTTCCGCGTTTTCGATAACCTTCGGTTCCCTCCCGGACATATAAGCGACACAACTGTTCGTCGTGCCAAGGTCAATGCCAATTACGTTGCTCATGGGCCTACTCCTTTTGGGCTGTTCCGGGGCTTCACAAGGGGGCGTCCGGAAGGTCTCTTTACGCTTATATAGGCGATTTTTCCAACGCTGCAAGACCCTCCGCTCTCACGGCCGCGACATCTAGAGCGACAATCGCTCCAGCGCTTGACTTGCATCAAGAAAGCGCGCCGGGTCCATCGAGACCTGATCCTTCATCACTTCGTAATGAAGATGCGGGCCTGTCGAGCGACCCGTAGTGCCCGACAAGGCGATCACATCACCTTGACCGATCCGCTCGCCCTTCATCACGAGAATCCGATTGAGGTGGGCGTAGCGCGTCCGATACCCGAAGGCGTGGGCGATCTCAACCAGAAGGCCGTAGCCATAACGGGTGCCCGCAAAGGTTACCGTTCCGACGCCCGTGGCGCGCACTTCGGTTCCCGTGGAGACGCCAAAATCAATGCCGGAGTGGTGCGCCGGTTTGCCCGTGAAGGGATCGCGTCGCGGGCCATAGCGACTCGTGACCCGCGGCCTGTCCGCAACGGGCTGCGCCAGAGGGAGGTGCGCGATGGTCTCGCGGCGTTGGGTCATTTCCGAGACCTTGTCTTCAAGCGCTCGGATCGCCTCGTCAAAGCTCTCGGAGCCACTCGAAGAAGGGAGCTGTGGCCCCCCCACGCCATAAGGTTCACCAGAGGAGCCGCGAAGCGCACGAAGGTCGAGGCCGAGGTCCGTGAGGATGCCGTCGTAGTCTTCGATGCGCGCCGTGACCTGCTGTTCCATCTGCGTAAGAAGAAGTCGCATATCCGACTCAAGATGGACGAGCGCTTCGCTCAGGTCCGAAACGAGGGAGTCCTCGCGCGATGACGCCCAAGCCGACGGCGCGGGGCGACCCACAGAACGACGCAGCTTCGGTGCCTGTAAAGATAAAGACGTCGCCGCGCCAGAGATGACAGACGGGGTGCCCGCAAGCGTGTGGAGCGTCGCGATGCGCGCATGGGCGCTCTCGTAGGCGGCTTTCAGGCGCGCAAGCTCGTGTCGGCGCTCGGAATCGCGCAGCGCATGCGCGGTCTCAATCCGCTCGATTTCTTCGCGCAAGCGATGAACTTCCGTCCCGTACGTGGCGCGGGTCGCCGTGTGAAGCGCGCTCATCGCCTGCATCTGGTTCTGCGAGTCCCGGTGAGCAATCGCAAAGGCAAAACTCGCGCCCGCAAGCGCTGCGGCTAGCGAACTTAGCCACAGGTGGAGCGTCGAAAAACCGCGATCTCGATACATGGGCGTCCGTCCCTCGACCCCTCCGGAACGACGCGCAACGCTTAAGCACTCTTTGCCCGTGGGGCTTGCACAATGATGTTATGGACCCGAAGGCCATGAAAAGCATCCAACTTTATGGTAAACAAAGCGTTAACCTACGCCTTTTGCCGCGATTCCCTGTTGCTTTGCGCATCGCCCTCCTGTACAAAGTGGCCCTTCCATTCAGGACCGTGACGCATGATCGACAAGACCTATGAACCGGGCGCCTTCGAGCGCGAAATCTATGCGACCTGGGAAAAACGAGGCGCTTTTCGGTCCCTTCGCCCAGAGCGAAAAGACGCACAGCCCTACGCGATTATGCTACCGCCACCTAACGTAACGGGGTCGTTGCACGTCGGACACGCGCTCGACGATACCTTGCAGGATATTCTCATCCGCACCATGCGACTGCGGGGGCGCGATGTCCTTTGGCAACCGGGAACCGATCATGCCGGAATCGCAACACAGTTGATGGTCGAGCGCGATCTCGCGTCCAAAGGCGAGCCCGACCGGCGCGCGCTCGGGCGCGAGGCCTTCTTGGAACGGGTCTGGAAATTCAAGGAGGAGTCCGGAAGCAAGATCATCGACCAGTTGAAGCGACTCGGCTGCTCCTGCGACTGGGAACGCGCTCGCTTTACGCTGGATGAAGGCTTGTCGAGCGCCGTCACCGAAGTCTTTGTAAGGCTATACGAAAAGGGACTCCTCTACCGCGACCGAAGACTGGTCAACTGGGACTGTTCCCTGCGCACCGCCCTTTCTGACCTCGAGGTCCATCACAAGGACGTCGTCGGGAACCTCTACGAACTCTTCTATCCCCTCGAGGGCGAGCCATCGCGCGGTCTCGTTGTCGCCACGACCCGACCCGAGACCATGCTCGGCGATGTCGCCGTCGCGGTAAACCCCGAGGACCAACGCTATCACGATCTGATCGGACGCTCCTTGATCTTGCCTCTCGTCGGACGACCGGTCCCCGTGATCGCCGATGTCCATGCCGATCCTGCCTACGGCTCCGGCGCGGTCAAAATCACGCCCGCGCACGACTTTAACGATTTCGATGTCGGAAAACGACACGGACTGCCCATGATCTCCATCTTCGATGAGGAGGGCGCGCTGAGCCTCGAGGACAATCCTGACTTCTTCGAAGGCGTCCCCGACTCCCCCGAGCTTGAAGCCACGCGCGCCATGCACGGTATGGATCGCTTTGCCGCGCGCGAAGTTGTCCTAGAGCGGCTTGCCGCTTCCGGGTCTTTGCGCGGATCAACCGAAGTGACCCACGCGCTGCCTTACGATGAAAAGTCGAAGTCGGTTGTGCTGGAGCCCCGACTGACCTTGCAGTGGTATGTGGCCGCCGACCGTCTTGCCGAAGAGGCCATCGCGGCGGTGCGGGACAAGCGTACGCGGATCGTGCCTGAAACTTGGGAGAAGGTGTACTTCGACTGGATGGAGAATATCGAGCCTTGGTGCATCTCGCGCCAGTTGTGGTGGGGGCACCGCATCCCTGCTTGGTATGGGCCTGACGATCAGGTCTTTGTCGCGCGTGATCTCGCCTCGGCACAAGCGCTCGCGCTCGAACACTATGGGGAGGCCGTGCAGCTTCGCCAGGACGAAGACGTTCTGGACACCTGGTTCTCGTCCGGGCTTTGGCCCTTCTCGACCCTCGGTTGGCCCGAGACGACACAAGCGCTCGAGCGCTACTATCCGACCTCCGTTCTCGTGACCGGCTTCGATATTCTGTTCTTCTGGGTCGCGCGCATGATGATGTCGGGCCTGGCTTTCATGGGAGAGGTGCCGTTTTCAACCGTCTATCTGCACGGACTCGTGCGCGACGACAAGGGGCAGAAAATGTCCAAAACACGCGGCAACGTCATCGACCCCCTCGCGCTAATCGATCAATACGGCGCCGACGCCTTGCGCTTTTCCCTGGCCGCATTGAATACCAACGGACGGGATATTCGCCTCTCCGCCGCGCGCGTCGAGGGCGACCGTAACTTCGCCACAAAACTGTGGAATGCTACGCGCTTCGCGCTTATGAACGGTGTCAGCCTCCGCGCCCACGAGCCGCCGCAAATCGATGCGCATAACCTCTGGGTCTATGCCGAGTGGATCGCGATGCGCGAGGCGGTCGAAAAGGCTGTCGACGACTTCCGATTCAACGATTTGGCCGAGGCGCACTTCCGGTTCGTTCGCGGGCGGCTTTGCGACTGGTACGTCGAGTTTGCCAAAGTCGTTTTGCGGAGCGACGACAAGATGGAAAAAATTCGCTTGCGAAACGCGCTCGGATGGATCATCCGACAGACCCTGATCCTGCTGCATCCCGTTATGCCCTTCGTAACCGAGGAAATCTGGCGCCTGGGAAAGGCATCCGAAACCGGTGAACTCGTCGCGCAGGCAACCTGGCCCGCTCCCCCCCATCAGGATCAGGCGCGCGAGCGCGCCCATGAACAGGTTGAACGCCTCATTCAGGTCATCGCGCGGATCCGCTCGCTCCGCTCAGCGCTCAACGTGCCCGACAAAGTCTGGCTGAAGCTCGATCTGTGCGGAGCTGACGCGCAAGGCTTCGTTTCAGGAACTTTTGGCAACTTCCTGCAACAACTCGCTCGCGTCGAAGCGCCGCGCTGCATCGCCGCCTTGCCGCCCGATGCCTTGCATTTTGCCCAAGGAGAAACCCTCGCTTTCGGTCTGCACCTTGCAAAAAGTGTCGATCTGGCTGCGCAGTGCAACCGCCTCCACGCTGAACGAAAAGCGCTGGCGCAAGAAATCGAGCGCCTGCGTACGCGCCTCGACGACAAGGCCTTCTGCGAACGCGCTCCCGGTGAGATTGTCGATAAACACCGCTTGCGGCTCAAGGAAAAAATAGGCGAAGCGCGGGATCGGGATCATCTGTTGGGACTTTTGCAAAGACCCTCTGCGAACCCCTAGCCCTCAACGCTAAGGGTGTCGTTGGGCCTCCATCGGCCACGCATTTTTTCCTTGCCAAAACCGAAAACTTACGGCAAGATCATAGCCAAGCGGACGTAGCTCAGGGGTAGAGCATAACCTTGCCATGGTTAGGGTCGTGAGTTCGAATCTCATCGTCCGCTCCACTTCTGTTTCTGCTTCGCTTCTTTGTCTGCTCCGCTTCGGCCTGTGCATGGGTGGCGCTCGCATGGGTTCGCCGTATCGACGCCTCTGGCGTGCCTTGCCAAGCGGCCGTTTGGAGCGGGCTCCAGCCACCTTCTTTTGTCCGCGCCTCAAGGTTGGCGCCAGCATCCAAAAGGGTCTCGATGGCCTCTGTCATGCCTAGCTCTGGCGCAGTGCCCTATTTGCAATCCAGCGATCTGGAGGCCCTGCAAGAGCGTGCCAGCGCCGCTGGCACCGACGCGCCGGACATCATCGAAGAGCCGGGAATTCACCTGCTCAAGATCACCGATCCCAAGGGGCAGTTGATCAAGTTCTTTGCTCTGATGGGGCAGTGACCCAGACAGGGGCGCTGGCTTACTTGCGATGGTAGGTCAGAGCGCTTGTGATGAAGAGGTCGAGCTTCTCGATGGGCAGACCCTCCATTGTTGAAAACTGGACGGCGCGGTTGCCTTCATAGTCAAAATCATTGGGAAAGAGCGCGCGAAAATCTGACACGATGCTCGTCTGACAATGTACGTAGATGGCGAAGCCGCCCGCCTTGGGACAGCCGAGCCGGATCGTCGTGCCTGATTTCGTCTGTGGCGTCAGATAGGCGGGCTGTCCCCATTTGAGCGTTTCTTCCAGACGCCCAACGCACTCGGTGCGGGCGGCCACATCGAAGATGCGTTGGCGCAGTTGTAGCAGGCCATCCCGCGCCGGACTTGGAAAGCCGGAAAAGGCGCGCTCTACATTTGGATCATCAAATGGGTGGGTCACGATTCTGCCCCTTGCTGGTTAGCGGCCCGACAGGGCACTGGCCAAGATGTCAAACACCAGCCTGATGCGGCGGCTGGTTTCTCCCTCCTTAGGTCATAGTCGTCGGCAAGGTCAAGCGGGGCATCTTTAGCCTTCGTTCGTGCCGAAGCATCAGCGCCAGAATCCAAAAGCGCCTCAATGTTCTTAGGCTTGTCATTTGCCGCCGCCGAGTGGAGCGGGGTCCAACCGTCATGGTCCCGAGCCTAAAGGTTGCGCCAGCATCCAAATGGTCCCTGACAATAACCACATTCAATGATTCCTTCTTTTTGTTTCGCCCTCAGTACGCACCGCCTGAACTTCTTGAATGCGTTGGGGCCAGGTAGACTTGATGTACCCAAGGATGTCCCAGATCTCCTGATCCGAAAGTTGATCCGCAAAACCAGGCATGCCGCTGTCGAACTCCATGCCTTGGGTGGCCATTAACGCGCGCCCTCCGAACTTCGTATATTCAAAAAGGACTTGGTCACCATGATGCCAGGTGTGACCTGTCTGGTCGTGAGGCGGAGCAGGCAAGCGGCCATCCTCGCCAGGGCTGCGCCAGTCTTCCTGCCCCCCGAGGTTGGAACCATGGCACGCTGCGCAATTCACGGCGTAAAGGGTCTTCCCTGTTGCAAGATCAACATTGGCTGGCATCACATGACCATCGTTCGACGCCACTTTCGCCGTCCAAAGATAAATGCCAGCCGTTGCTGTGACGATGATGCCCGCACCTAGTATCGCTATCCACCGACTCATGAAACGTCGATCACGGTCATCACTCCTGCTGTTGTCATCTTTTCCTCAGGCGTCGCGTTTTTATCGCGCCACAGAGTACACAACTCGTAGCTTTACCTCAATTCGTTTTGACGCTCGCGCACAAAGGCTCAGAAAACCCACAAAGACTATACGCGAATCGTGCAGTGTGCCTTTAGGGCCGAAACTTAGGCGAATGGTGCGGTGCACCGAGCGCTATGCCCAATGAATAAGCGACTCGTCTCATTGATCGGACGTAAATGCTTCAAATTGATCTTTACACAAAATCAACCTCAAGAGTTTTCGTGCAGGGCAGCGACATGCCGTCGAAAGCCAATCTGAAAACGCTAAACGGTCAGGCACCCAAACGGATAATTTCCCGGACCGTTCAACGGGCTAATAGGTGGTCGCGTCGTTCAGACGCCAAAAGACTTCTTCGACCCCAAGGTTCTTTCGTAGGTCACTTTTGACACGATCAAGCGGGGTATTTCCATTGCTATCGCGTGCCGAAGCATCAGCGCCAGCATCCAAAAGGGCCTCGATGGCCTCTGGCGTGCCAGTCCTAGCGGCCCAGTGGAGCGGGGTCGAGCCATTTTCTGATC
>JAAUXV010180527.1_pt1 | contig 13346 bp, 4 predicted proteins | sample 7278181 | NCBI WGS metagenome assembly JAAUXV01 (sample SAMN14350114, study PRJNA611818) | marine sediment metagenome | isolation source: surface marine sediment (2.1m) | place: French Polynesia: Moorea | collected 2018-08
ACAAATGAGGTGTCAAATTAAAGCTGAAAGACTGCTCTTTCCAACAATGTACAAATCTCAAAAAGTCACATTTCCGACATGTTCTGGGTTTTGTGGGAGTGGGTCACATATATTTTGATAACTTCAGGCACAAATTTACATTTACATCAATGTTGCAAATCTGCAGATATTTGTATCATGCATGGCAATTATTCTACTTGATGTATGAGGCAGTGTCTGCATTTAGTGCGTGAAGCAGAAGCAAAAGTGCTCCTCATCAATAGAATTATGAAACATTTTCACAACATCAAGGTTATGTGCAGGTCTTTATTAGCTGAGCTGTTGCAACTAAGTTTGATACTAAAGATGAAACTTGGGTCTTACCTTGATACAGCCTTCATACTGGCTTCCATCTGGATAGTAGTCCAGCCTCTCTACACCCTGCATAATTTCCTTGTTCATCCAGTTTATAAATGGTTTATGCTCTGTTACTGGGCTGTCCTTTCGCGTACATTCAAAAACATGAATTTCGTCATCTGTATCAGTCTGATGAAACCACCAGTACCTTGGTTTCCCCATGATAAGAGATGTTCAAACAGTATAGTGTTGAAATTATACTCTAGAACAATGATGTTTCAGTTCAGCACTATGTTTATATTGAATGTACCCACCAGAAATGCTGGTTCTCTCTCAATAGCTGAGAGGTAAATGATAACCTGTTTCAAACACTTCAAACTTTTAATATAGTCATGTATATCATGATCCTTGGATATGATAAATGGTCTTTCACTGCTGCTTGGTATGTTTAACTGTTTCAATTCAGTCAGCGCGGAGGTCACTCGCAACTGCTCCCGATTGTTGAATGCACACACAGTGCATGCGTCCGTTGACCCCTCAACACGGCTAATATCCACATGTCGAAAAATGCAAAATTTGATGGAACCGTAATGAATTAAGAGAATCTAAAACCATTTCTGAGTCAAGTAAAGTTGTATTTCTCATATTATTAACAAAAATCACCTTAATATATCAATCAACAATGATTTTTGATAGGATAATTTCGACATAATTTTTTGAAAAATACTCGCTACGTATCATGAATAAAAACACTTGCTTACTTGTCATCCAGCAACTTCAAACTCTCAGGTTAGGAGGATTTATATATATTCTACCAGAATCGAGTGTATTTATTTCCATTTTTCTCTTAAGAAACTCAAGACCACGGTTTGTTTTAGCATCGGTTCCCAGTCCGAGTGAGAAACAACAATATGGCGACCATTTTGCAAGCTAGCCTTGAAGCCGGCGCAAGAACGTTTCTGATTGGTTGGTACGACGGTCTGGTTTCAGCTGTTAGGGCAACGAACTTTCACGGTCAAGTGGTGTCGGACGGGTAGAAACCAAGTAAAAATATTATTTCCTGCACGTATTCATTAATTTTTAGCTTGTCTGGTTGAAATAAAATTGCTAATGGGCCTGATAAAATAATAAATTGTATTACACAAGAAAAAAAGGCATTTAATCAAGCAAGTTCATCTCCTTTCGCTTCTCAAACCACCAATATACTTGAATAAATACTCAAATGAATATTTTAAAAAAAAAATAATAAATAAATAAATAAATAAATAAATAAATAAATAAATAAATAAATAAATAAATAAAAAATAAATATAATAGACCTAAATAATACTACATAAATAAGTAAATAGACCTAAATAATACTACATTAATAAATAAATAAAAATGCATAAATAAATAATGATAATGAATAAATAAATAGAGAAATAAATAAATAAATATTTAAAAAAATAAGCCTTGGGCGCATAGGTGCGGAAATGGAATAAACTTTTCTTCCAAAAATAATTAATAAATTAAATAGGCGCAGAAACCCCTTTTATTTATTAATGAACAACTCACTTGTAGGGATTTTAATGTGTGTGTGATCAAAATTTCTTTCTTCCTACCAATATTTTTTTCCTGGAGTTCTTTATGTACTTGCAGGAAAGCTCACCGTCTTTGATGGTACTTGGTGAAATAGCCTAATCTTAAAAAGCAGCAAAGTTAATGCAATTCGGGCCTTTCATTTCCTGAGGTATATCATAAATAAAAGTATTTTACTGGTTCACTTAAATAGGCCGATGTTCAAGGCCCTGGAAAGGGAATTAATTTGCCAGTAAATGGGGATGAAAGACTACATAGATCACAGTGGCGGCTCCAGGGGAGGGCTAGGTGGGCATTTACCCCGAAAATTTTGTATTGTGCGCCACATTTGAGAGAGATCAAGAATAGGATTTTTCCTGTGCAGTTGTCAAAACTGACGACTTTTTGAGGGTATTGGGTCCGGATTTGTTTCCCCCATTTTACCTCCACCCCCAAAAAAAAAAAAAAAAATGCTGGAGCCGCCACTAGTTGATCACGAAATACCTCTTTAAATATTTGAAATGAAATTATACATTTCTACTTGAACATTTTATTTTATGGGATTTATAGACGTATATGATGAGAAACAGGAGATACTTTCCAAAGGAGCACATACGGGGTACTATGGGACATTCCATGAACTTGGTTTAACCAGGAAAGATTTCCTGGTTTAACAAAACTCATAATTATGATCGATTATGCAATGAATGACCTCTTGACAATAAAAAATGACACATCATTGACATCATGACTTACGATTTTTCATTAATTTATTGTAAACAAAATACTGGAGTATACATATAAAAATATTAGTTGAAAGCACTATTTACATTGTTGATATACTGTTAGTTACAAAATAAAAAAGTAAAATGTATAAAAATGACACACACAGTTTAAAACATACACATACTTAAGTAGCACACACTGATATAAACACAATATTGCAATATATTTTAATGGAAGCACATGGCTTGTAGTAACAGGTTTACCACTGATGTCAAAGCTGCTCAGTGTTCATTTCTTCAGATTTTACCATCTATTGAAATATGAACTTTTCATATAGAATCACTCACAGAGATGAGTTGGCCCGTACCAGCCCAAACTCGCTTATTTTGGTACCAAAAGATACTCTTTATGTGATAGTATTCATCATGTTGTACCAGCGCTTGATACCTGTACCCTTTGAACATATACTGGTGATTGGTACACATACCTAGTACCTATATGGTTACCTGAATGCTGTGAATGGGTACTTTCTCTTCTGGCACACAATTTGTATAAATTCCAATTCCATTAATTTTGCATCAGAACTCTCAATGAGTGCACATCATTATTTGCCACTGAATCATTACAAAACCTTCAAGTACCTATACCTATTTGTACCTCTACCCATACCAGGATACCCGTTCTGGTACAAACTGTTTTCAGTGGTATTAAACTTCAACTCTGCAGCATCATATAAATGGAGTAGACTATACATGTATCATTATAATGTCTACCTTTAAAAATGCACCACAAAATATCTCTGAGTTTATAAAATAAAGTATTGTCTATGAGTTTATAAAATAAGTACTTCACAATATTACACAAACTTCGGAGGAAACATACTCTACCTCCTTAAATGTACAGAGAACAGTATGAAAATATAACATACAAATGTTTAAGTACGATATCATACCTATCCCATTTAAGGGAAAAAAGATAGGGAAAAAAACATCATACAAAACTAATGTTCTTGAATAACACACATAACTGGATGCCTAAATCTGGAAATAAGGCATCCATAAAAATTATACAAACTAAATTGGTACTAATTCAAAAGTGTTTAATTGCTCATTTTACCAGCCATGAGTGGACTTCCATGATTTCAATCAAGTATAATATTCATGTGTATTCATTCAGGTGATTGAGATTACATTGATTGTAACAATTATGTTAATATTCTCTAACCAATGAATGTTAGCTGTTAGCATCAAAATTAATAAAAAAATGTGCAAATTGGTTAATTCCAAGAACAAGCTTAAACTTGCACTGGATTTTACCTCTTAAACTGCTGGCCTTGCAAAAACGTTCAGGTTGAGTATACTAATACATATTTAAGTTAGTACCATTTTAGACCTGAGTATACTAATACAGTTTTAAGTTACATGTAGTACCATTTTAGACCATCTACGAACATCTACAATATGACTTCTTTCAAACTCAACTATACATATTGTTAATAATGATAGATATAGTACTTTGTTACATTGCAGTTTTTGTCTTTTCATTTGGCAATGTAGATTCCATGTGTCATGCTGTTAAGCACAGTACATTTATATCTAGGTTTACTCTATGGTTTACTACATCTGCTGAAATCATAATCCAATAAATTATGAGAACAAGGTGAGTTGAGTACATGCAAAGAAAGATCAAGGCAAGATTAAAAAGTAATAAAAATAATATTTTTCATAGAAATTTAGGCACACAATTTCTTTGGCAATACTGCTTTCTTCAGAAGCACCAACATTGCATGTAACTTATCAAAATCATCATTTTACCATATTTCACTATAACATAATTATGTGAATTATGTTGTCCTCTTGTTTTATTTTACAGGAAGGCAAGACATATCAAGAGAAGATGAGAAGTACATCTACTAACCACTAGAGCTACCATAGTTTTTCACAAGTGTGGTCATTATTACTATGACCTATTTCATTTATAGAATAGTTTTTGGAGTAAGAGGTGTGACTTTGGGTTAAATTATACAATATAATAAACAAACATAGTAGACACATGGACATTGTTTGACACAGGCATTATACTATTAGTCTATTACCACACATAATATTAGAACATGATTTAACAATTTTGCTAAATGTATGTGCAAATTAGATTGTGAACTTGAACTTTGGTCATGGAGAGTGACAGATGACAGGGGCAAAAGCCAAGTACATTTAAGTAATATTGATAAAAATCTATTTCTGCACAATGTACCACAATTTCATTTATGGATAAGTTAGGGCTAAAAATCCCACTCATCTTCATCACAAACCTTCTCATAGAACTTATCGATCTCATCTTTGTCAATGTCTTCATTGTCTGAGGAAACAAAATTATCATTACCGTCATATTCAATATCAGAGTCCTCTGCTTCAATCTCTGAATCAACTTCTTCAATCTCATCCTCAGACTCATCAGTGTCACTCTCCGTGTCAATATCCACTTCATTGGTATCACTTTCCTCACTTCCGCCTTGCAGAGAGGAATTTGACACATGATCTTGCACCTCATCTAACACAATATCTGGATTGCCTGATGGTCCAGCACCACTGTCCTCAGTACTATTGCAATTTTCACAATTTTTGCATGTGCATCCTGGTGTGCACATACGATTTTCCTTCTTACATTTACACCTTCTATTCATGCAGTGACTTTTTTTACATCCACACCCTCTTGTCAAATATAATACATTTTTGCGAATGTTGCTGATGTTTTCATCCGAATCCCAAATCACACGCACAGACCCATCTTCAGAGACAGACCAACCAAAATCTGCTAAAGATGGATAATCAAACTCCCACTCAGTAGATCTACCCCAAACACATCCAACCCAACAAGCGCGCAACCAGTGGAATTTCAGGGCCTCATTTGAAGGCAAAAGATCATCTTCGTAAACACCATTTGATGTTGCTTCTCTTATCACCTGTAAGAATTTATGATGTTGATCCAATATTGGATGATCATTAAATTGATTCAAAATATCATCAGGTTTATTATACTTTGAAAGGCAGCTACGGTTTGCCATAAAATAGACTGTGCCAATTAGTCTATAAAATGCTAATAAACCCAATTCACAATTTCTTGGATCGGTGTGGGCTAATGAACCTCGGATATTGGAGTCAGATGCACCAGTAATAAATGCAGCATGCAAAGATAATGCTCTGTAAAATTTAGACTTGCCTTGTTTTGCAAAGTAAGAAACACAATCACAACCTGATTGTATATAAACAGTTTGAATTATTTTAGCCCTATCTCCCAGTGTTATGGGTTCTAAGTCACTGTCATTTAACAGTGAAGTCTGTAATGCATTCATGTGAACAAATGACAGATCTGGTTTATCCTTATATTGTATAAATACCTGCTTACCAGTGAAATGATTCATTAATGGCAAACCAACACACGCTATGTCACGATCTATAGATTTTATATGGACTGTAGCACAATCTGTATCAACCACATGTAAGAAAATTTGAGTGTCGGACTCTTCATGATTTGTTTGACGATGGTATGGATTTATACCAGCTTCAGTGGCACACAAAGTGACATCTGATTCAGAATTAAACAATTTTTGGAAACCACCTGACACAATAAATTTCTCACATGTAGAAGAACTTAACATTGGTTGAACATTTTGCAAGAATGTATGACAAAGATAATTACAAAGTAAATGCTTATTGTGTCGAACACAAAGGAAACTTCGCCAAGAATTACTAGGTGGCAGCAATGTGGCATCATCTATTTCAGATAATTCACCATCTTCTTCGCCTTTATCCCTTCTCTTCTGCTCAATAACTTTTGGCGAAATTCCCTGAGTCCCTGACTGATCAAATAAAATACGGATATCTTTGTAGCCACGCAAGATATAAGGCAGTATGAATGTATCAATTAAGAAGTTACTGTAGTCACTGAATGTTTTTAACCCAATCGGCTTTTTGTAGATCATGTTCATACCTTCTGCAATGAGGCAGCAATCCCCTGTCTTTTTCATGTCATGTACAATAGGAGGGGCATACAAGGTCTCTGTCACCAATTCATCTGAATCTTTAACATAACGTGAGCGGAAAATTTCATATATAACACTTTTTGTACCCTTGTTGGGTATCTCATCTACGGTACAGATAGCTCTGGGGGTTTCAATAAATTGCATAGATGTCTCAAGAGCAATGCCACTTTTCAAAGCAGCAAGTGCTCGTTTGTGACACTGCATAACAAGTTTTTTTTCCTTTTCTAAATTGTGAACAGTTCTTTTGGTTGGTTTTCTTTCACTGAAAGTTTTTAAATTTTTTTTATGAATAACACTCTTAACACTTGAATCTTTCAAAATGTTTGAACGAATATAATGATTGTATGAGTCTTTACCATATTGTGCATAATTAAGCAAATCTGTTTCAACATCTTTGGGAGCCTGAAATTTTGTAAATGCTTTGTACAGAGCTGTAACATTGTCATGTTGATCAAAAATATGAGACGATTCTAATTTGGCAGCATAGGCCATGACAAGCTTTTGTTCTTGTTTGATAACAGACGGTGAATAATCACGCTGCACTAAATTGTTTTTTTTAGTTGCAATTTGCCCAAAATATGTGCTGAGCACTTCTGCCTGGAATTCAATTGTACAAGCAAGTTTGTTGATGTCTTTCTGAGGATTTCGCACAATTAGAGTCTTGGTGTCTTTATTTATGAGTGATTCATGAGCTTCATCAGCACCAACACAAGAAAAGTTATTACCTTTTATACTACATGAAAACCCACCCATTTGAAAATGATGCAGAACGTATTCTGGCAATCCAGAAATTTGATTAATATGCAAAGGTAGGTATCTTGCATAATTGTACCTGTCAAAGGCATGAAATAACTGTGAGATTTTTTTTAATGCTGCCATGCGCCAATTCCAATTCCGTGACCTTATACCCAAGAAAAGCTGAATGTAGAAAAACATGTCCTCCTGGAGGAAATGGTCCCAAAATGCAAATGTTTTGTATTTGCTTGCCATCGTGCATGACCATCCCTCAAATTCTGGTACAAGTCCAGGAAGCAATTTTTCTTCTATATACTTTTGCTTTTTCATGAATTCTTGGATATCAGAAAAATTTTCATCAACATTTTCAAGTTTCAAAACTGCATCTTTCAAAATACGGAAAATATCAGCTGATGAAAACGGTTGAGTACTTTGATCCCTGTGATTGAGAAAAACTTTGATTTTATAGACGAGCAATGCTTCATAAATTTGTAAAAGGAATCGGTGTGTACGTTTGAAGTTGCTGCAGGTTGATAATTTCTGGAAGGTTGCACTTTTGTGTTTCAACTTTGCAACCTCCTTGAGTCCTGCATCCCAAAAAACTTTCATAAGTACCTCTTGAAAATTTTTCAATATATGCCAGTCACCTGGCCATGGAATCAACCAATCCAAATTGAGCTTGTATTTCATTTTCAATTTCATCATATATTCAAATGTTTTAAGATCACCTACTACAACCAAGTGGTTAACTTTTTTTGAAACCCCAAATGTTGAATGCAAATCAGATAATACATTTGTCATTGTTGCCATAGAATCTGCTTTTTCATTATAAATTTTGACATAGGCAAATGATGACTTTTCACAATGAGGAGATTCCTCCATTGCAAATTTGCATTTCAAAGAAGGCATAAGTGAACTCAAATTAAATTTGAAAATTGTTAGTCTTTCCATGCCATACATGAACAATTTTGCTTTCAAAGCTGCAGTTTCCATAAGTTCAGAATGCGACAAGTGAAATGAGCTAAATGAGACTTTGTGACGCACAAATGTTTTGAAAAATGGTTGATCAAAATTCATTGAACCAGCTGTGCCATCACTAAAATTGCCATATTGGACATTGCTAGATGATTGATTAGTACTGCTCGAGTCATCCAGCAAGCAGTCATTTAACAGAATGGGGTTGTCATGAAAGCTTTTGTCACTATGCATTGTAAGCCACTCTTGAAAACTGGGTAACACAAAACTACCACCAATATTGGATGGTGCAGGATAATTCAGTAAATCAAAGTGCCCAGGTGTGTCACCAGTGTCAGGTGTGTACAAAACCCTAACAGGTTCTCTGTCTTTGAAAAAGTTTGCAGGGTAAAAAGCAACTGTCTCATATTCACCATTAATAACTTGATAGAGATGAATTTGTCTTCTCATGATATAAGCAGCAAAGGCAACCTCTAGAGTGCCTGCGTATGTGTCATGCTTTCTACTTGCTCTGACACGTGCATTGAAATCAACAAAATACTGACCACTACGGTCCTCTAAGAAAAGACTTTGCTTAAATTCTGGTAATGATGTTAGAGTCTGCAGGGAATTAGCCATGGTAGAGCAGATACCCTCACGAATTTCATCAGCTAAAGAAGTTTCAAAATCAAACATTGTTTTGTTTGGAACACCAAAACAATTACGTGTACAATGTATCAAATTTTTGTGGGCCCAGACTGCCAAACACCTATAAAAACAACGACCATCCCCAAAGACTTTTATACATGTCAAATTTAACTTCTCTCCAACTCCCAAAATTTGTGTGTGCGGCAATGGTTGTTGAGCCATAACTGACGTCCCATGCCAGCTACGACAAGCATCATCTGCAGTTACAGCTGCATATGGAGACAATGAGTCTATATTGTCTACACTAACTAATGAAAAAGCATTTTCTGTTAATGTAGACAAAGGTTTCTTATTTCTGTCAACAAATGTTAAGAAATCATCAAGTGCTTTCTCACTAGCACAAAATCCCAACCTATTACATGCCATCACAAGTTTAGAGGAATTGGAGAGTCGTTTTACCATATTGGCATGGATCATTTGAAATGGATACAAGTTTTCATGATTCATAATAAATTGCATTGTGAAAATAAGAAAAACACGGCGCATGAAACGTAACTGAGTATGATCGTCTTCCTTATTCCCTAATCGAGTATAGTGATCCCATGAAAATGGATATTTTTTGAATTTTTTGCCTTCCTCATCATTTAATGAGATGAGAGTGAACATATTCCAAACTTTAGGGTCAATGAATTTCAGTAATTCTTCAAAGTCAACTTTTCTTAAGTCAAGACGAGCGGATGTATTTTTGAAATGCTCCCTTGCTTTTCTTGCTTGTGTCTTTAGACGCTGATTGATATCAACACCAGCGCAGTACAATGTTGTATCATGATCTACATCATATTGACTTGGAGCAGAAGTTTCATGACCAGAAGAATTACTTGATTCATTTTGCCACCTAGTTTTATGCAGTAACTTGTGAAGCAATTGTTTTATATTGCTGTATTTGTATGTCAACATTATGCTCATGTTAGTTGCATTAGTTTGGTGCTCTTCTAACAATTTGCCAAATTTCCGGCGAATACCACACAAAAGCCAATTCCTACTTCTTGGTGATGCTGAAACCTTACTCGGCATACCTTCTTTCATAAAATGTTTCGCAGTTGCTGATGAGTAATACTCTTGAATCTCTACAAAAAGTAGGCCTCTGTCATCTTTAAATACTTCACACATGTGCTTACAAACAATGTTTAAAACACCTTCATGGAATAAATCATTTTCAGTGGTACCTACTTCTTGAACATCCACATGTTCAATTGAGTGTAAAACATCATCCAAAGATTTCAATGTTCTTGGCTTCATGACAAGCATATAACAAGTAGAACAAACAATACTATCTTCATTTATATTTACATCACTATACACACACCTCAATCTGGTTGTGGCTAATGGAATATCAATTTTGATAGAATAGCGCCTATCTACATTACCATGAATAATTTGTTTGCAACAATCACATGACGCATTGCACTTAAAGTTATAGCTTAACATGTAATGTCTCTTACAGAATGGCAATTTTTGTGTGAAATCAATACTTTTACTTATATCACTTCTGGACACAGAAAAAATTTTCTCAAAAAGCTCAGCATCTTGAATTAATTCTTGAGATGTTGCTTCGTTGGCACACAATTCAAATTCATTTAAAGTACACAGAACTTTGTTTTTTACCTTTTTAGTTGGTGATTTACCCTTTTTTGCCTTTTCCCTACACCCATTACAAAAACAATCATTAACACCCAAGGTCACACCTCTTTTTCTTCTACATCTATCAATAACACTTTGATACAGTGGTTTTGATGGGTCCATTGTTGATAGATGAAAATATTTTGTAAATGTGGTTGAAGAACATATTGCACATGGCCCACAACTTTTTTTCCCACAAACACCAGGTTTTTTCTTCCCCTTTGTACCAGTGTTGGAGGGAATGGAACGTTGCCTCCTACTGGCTCTTGTAGCCGAAGACCCTGAAGCACAATCAACACTTATTTCTTCCACCAGATTGCGACGAGCTTTTTTAGGCCTAGGAGAAATGCTAGGCTCTGGTGAAAAAGTTCTGTTAAGCCGTGGAGAACGTCGTAGTGGTGACTGTGCTTCAGAGACTTCGGCTACTCGCCTTACTGGTGTTGGGGAGTTAGGAATAGGATCAGAAGAATGTGCACGTTTCAATCTCGGCGATTGCCTGGGTGGTGAAAGTGGTAACTTAACTACATTCTTCTGATCCTCATCCTTATCCTTCACCCCAGCGAATGTTGCACACCTGCACAAACATACCCTACAAGTTCTTCTGTAGCTGTGGTTGGTGACTTGATATCAGCTGGTTTGTTGTCACCTGTTGGAATAGGTTCTTCGTTAGCTGCGGATGTTGGGTGCTGCTGTTGATCAGCTGTTGATGGAGTGGATGGGTCGTCGACTATTGCTGGATGATCATCAGCTGCTGTAGTTGGTGGTTGGTCATCAGCTTTACTCATGATGACTACATATGTTGCTGACTAGATACAGAAAGAAATAAAAATAAGCATAGGCCTATTACTGCATGCACTGCTATGTAATTTGGCATAACTTTAAAAAAACATGTTTTCTAAAAGCAACTGCCACAAGGACTGGAAAAAATTTTACTTCCCTCCAGTTTGGCCAAATTTTCCTCCAGTAAAGCATATTGCCCTTAGGTATTTCTTCAGTTTTTCTGTCAAAATCACAAAATTTCCTTGCAAGGAGCTTCCTGATTTGCTCATTTTTTCCATGCCTGACTGCCACTAAATGCTCCTAAAATTTGTGACAATGGTTAATGGTTGCTGTTATATTATTAGGTGTGCATATTGTTCCATCCCAACCAATTCCCAACCAATTCTGAAAGGGAATAAAAATATTCAACAATTTAGCCGCTGTTCAAATTTGTTCACTTCATTAGTGTTGCACCATTCCAAATGGTACAATATGGGTAGATACACAAGTCTGATTGGGGTAAAACAGCATGACAATTGCATCTAGATCATTGAACAATTAATTTTTTGACTGTGGATATAAAATAGTGAGTGTGAAACTTCAAAAAGTACACAGGTAAATGCAAAATGCTTCTAACTCTGGGGCAGATAGGTAGCTAGGTAATTGGTTATAACCAATGTTCTCAAAGTTTAAATCATTTGGATTTTCAGGAAAGAAATCCAATTCTGGAAATTACATGGCTGGTGAAGACGAGGACAATTGCCATCAAAATCATTAATGAAACTGTAAGAAGTCAGTGGACTGTACATCCAAAAGTCAAATCATCAAGTCATTTGCGTTTTTCACAATTACTTGTGATTAAAATCAACATCTTAAAAAAAGCCATGAAATTGATGTAATACATAGGTGTAATAGGCCTACCTTTCTCTTTCTTTTTCGTCGTCGTCTCTTTGCTGCCTTCACGGTCTGCTTCCGCCTCTTTTTCACTGCCTTCTTCTTTGCCACATAAGGCGATGTTGATGCTGGTATTAGCAGTTTGGGTTTTGTCTGACAATTCTTCCCATTGTAGAACCCAGCATGGATAGGCAGCAATATTGGCACAACTGGTCCATGCATGGCTGGATATACTTTGGTTGAAGCAGAAGCTGTTGATGTTGTCGCTCGTGGTTCCTGAAGACACGGCCTAGTAAACCGACATCTTTCTGCACTTTCGTGGAGATACTTCCTCCGATCCTGTAACTTCTGCTTCCTCGTTTTCTTGACAAACACGGGAGGGATCATGGAGGTGGGGAAGCACTTTGTTGAGGTTATGTGTGCAACCCGATGGCATTCTTCCAAAACTTCTTCCGCAAATTGGCAATACCCATCTTGGTTGAGGTGAAGCTTGTCTCCTGCAAAGTTCCTTATGCGAAAGTCCTCACCAGCAAATGCCGGATAGCACGTTGGATAAATAGTACTACAAAATGACCGAATTTGAACATTCAGCCACTTCCCGGCATCATTCAAATCATAATCGTCAAAGCGATTTAAAATGTTGTTGACAGCAATCCGGGCATATGGATACAGATTTTGTATAAGTTTACACAATTCTTTTAGTTGCTGGACTGTCTTGGATACAAGTTGTCTTTGTAGTGTATTAGTGCCAACGTGAACAAACACGATATCTGGGTTAAGTTTTTCTAAAGTTCTCCAATCATGCTCTATGGCATCGCTCAATGAAGCAACAGTTGCACCACGTTGGCAGAACACATCTGCTTTGACGTTTTGGTCTAAGGCGGCAATGTCATCGGCCAAGTACTTTGTCAGGGAATCCCCAAAGACAACAATTTGTAGTGACCTGGAACCTGGCGATGACCTGAAATTGAAAGACATTAAGAAAACAAATCAAAATCAAATAAAACACAAA
>JAAUXV010205666.1_pt1 | contig 13334 bp, 14 predicted proteins | sample 7278181 | NCBI WGS metagenome assembly JAAUXV01 (sample SAMN14350114, study PRJNA611818) | marine sediment metagenome | isolation source: surface marine sediment (2.1m) | place: French Polynesia: Moorea | collected 2018-08
ACCTTTGTGCGTGCCGCCGCTCTCCTCCTCCTCCTCCCCCTCCACCCATTCCTCTTCCTCTTCCCCCGACCCTCCACATTCACTTCCACTCCGTGGAAGGAGGAAGGAGGAAAGGGGGGATCCCGGCAAAGAAGAGATCGAATAATAATAAGGAGGAGCCATAGCACTGACATAAGAAAAAGAATATCGAAAAAGTCTTAACAACAGGAGGAGGAAGAAGTGAAGTTGACGATCATCCATTTTTCAAAAAAAAAGTGGGGGATAAAGTGAGGGTGAACCTCCTTCGGTATTCGATACTTTTCGAGGGTTACAGAGCAAAGAAGCAACAAGGAGAGGAAGGAAGAAAGAGAGAGGAGGAGGAAGGGCCTCTGTGTCGTGTTTTTGTGCCGCTGTGCGCTCCGCGCAAACGCCCCCCATCCCACATCATCGCCGGGGGCGGGGAGAGGGGGGGAAAATAAGAGGATTTTGTTCTTCACTCACAACAAACAAGAACCTTCACCATGGGGATATTCGGTGAGGACATTTTGGTGTAATTTTTAGTTTCACGGAGAACCTGATGATTGACTTTAATGGCCGCAGCAATTTTTTTTCAACATTGCAAAACAGATCTTGCCGTCGCAAAAGTTTTTTTCTTTCGCATTTTTTGCATTTTAGCAAAATTTTGCTTAAGTCTCTTCGGTAGTAGCGGGGAAGAGATAGGATCGGAAAGGTAAAATTGTCCCCTATCTTACCCTTCCTAAAGAAGTCCTTTTCCGATCAAAAGAAAGGAGAGAAGAGGGAAAAGGGCAACTGACTCTTCCTCCCCTCCCTTTCCCCCTCTTTTGTGAACCCTTCTCCCTATTGTGCCGGTTATCTGGGGTTGGACGGCCTCTCCTTTTCTCAGCGGGATTCACCGATGCCGCTAAAATTCTGAACCGTAGGACTTTAACCCTTTCCGTTTCAACATGACTTTGCAGAAGACCAAAAATTGACCGGGACATATTCTGCATACCTACTTTGGTAGAAAGGTAGGGGAGGAACTTGGCGGGGGAAAAGAGAGAGAAAAGAGAGAGGAGAAACAACCGGCAGATGCAGGTTGGTTGCCAGTCGCCGGAAAAGCAAGATAAAGGAGGCGATTCCACTCAGGATGGTAGGGAAGAAAGGGGGGGAGGGGAAATTGGGGAGGAAAAGAGGGAGGAGAATTTGGGATTCGCCGCTTCTTTGCAAAAGATCCGTGCAAAAAACGACAAAAGTAATATTTCTTTCGGAAGTTGGTGCAATGTGTACTCGAAAGGGTTCTTCTCTTCCCACTTCAGCCAGGGAAGAGGAGGGAAGATATGGTGGAAGCAGGCAAATCTAGATGCCAAGAAAAAATGTGGGAGGAAATTGGGATCCCCCTATCCTCACCTTGGAGCAAACCTTGCATGCTACCAATTTCCAGCCTTCCGCTGTGTTTCGCAGTATCGTGCAGAAAAAACCGGCGGGTCCCTCCACTACAGTGCCTTCGATTTTACAGCTAGCTAATTGGACAAGAAGGGTCCGAGCTTGCAGTCCCTTTAGGTGTAATTCTGGGGCCCCAGCGGACTTCGTTAGTCGTTTCGTGATACATGGTTGCCTCACCACCATTTCCCTTGGAAAGTGAATAAACTTTTTTTGCCGAAAAAGTGGGGGAGAAAGACAGGCATTTTTTTTCGCCCTGCCGACTGCCATGAATCTCTTTTCCTCCCTGCCGCATTCTCCGCTGTTCCTCCCCGGGGCGTAACAGGCGCCCGCTAAATTAAAGCGGGAGAGAGAGGGACCGTTTCTGTCTCTGGGCGGGGAGGGAGGGCGCAGCAGTGTCAAGAACCAGCGGCGCAGATCCTCTGTTGCTGCGGCGCAATTTTCTCCCCCATATAGTTTTACGGCGCCCGTTTTCCTTCCTTGGTTCTATCCTTGGGAAAAGTATCAAATGTGCGGGATAACTCTTTAATTTAATTGTTTCTCGCCATTCCTTCAACATTGTGGGCCGCACATTGATTGGCGTCGGTGTTGAAACAGCGGCTCTATGAAACCACTCCCGCCCTCTCTCTCCGCACTGCGGCTGCAAAAAAAAAGCATTGGGATGTTTCTGCACAGCTTCCCTCCCGGGGCACCCCAATCCACCGGACGATGCAAAAAATGGGCAGCGGAGGGGGAGAGACCCAACTTCACACAAGACAATCAGAGAAGTCTCGTATACTGTAGTAGTATAGCGTCCCATGAAAAAGAGTGGGTTTTCCGTGCATTCTTTTCGAAGGAGAAAGACCGCTTTTTGCACATCGAGTTTTCCCGAAGAGGAAATGGCTTTCTGCTCTCAATATCCGCCAGAGAGCAGCCCAACGCTTTCTCCCCCATTTCCCACGTCCCATCATTCAATTTTCCAGCGCATGTGGCGTATGCGCCTACATATGTGAAACACGGAGGAACTGTTGTTTGATCCACAGAGGGAGAAATGGCGAGGAGAGATGGAGGACAGAAAAACTTTCTTTTCCCCTTCTGCCTCCTCCACACACACGGCTTGGGTCTTGGGCGCGCATGCTGGAGCGAGATTCGAGAGTTCGTCTGTTGTAGCCGTGTTTCGTACCCACCCAGCAGAGTTGGTTGTTGGAGGAGCGAGAGGGGGGGGAGGGGACTCGCAAACTTTTTTTGTTCGCCTCTTCACCGGGCGAAACTCGCGAAACTTGGGCGGCGCGAAGCTCAAAGGGGAGAGAAGGAGGCGAAAGGCCTTTTCATGCTTAGGCAGAAATGCCTGCAACACTCCCCCGCAAAAAAAAGAAGAAGCGGCAACACTAGACAGAAGTTTGAAGCATGCTTAAATTAAGGGGCTTCGCTGATTATGTACACAAAAACGTAAGGCAAACCATTCTTTGGTTTCCTTGATTTGCCTTCCACGTTTCGGTGAGTTGACAACCAACACGAAACGCAAACTACGGTATTTACACACTGCTGTTTCGTGTACATATTGGACGTGTATTTATCTGCGGAAGCCCGCGTTTCCTGCCACACGCACAATACCTCAACTGTAATAAGCATTCTCCTCGCCTCCCCAAACGGACGGACGGGACTCATTACTATGCATGTGTCAGGGCGAGGCTTGGGCTTGGGGCGGGGAGAAAGGGGTCACGACAAACTAAATGTCCACAAAAAAGGCAGGGGTAGAAACAAAACCGCACCCAAGCCAAGCACTCCCACGAAATTGCCCTGAACGAATCCTAGTTCAGCTATACACTGTACATGTACACAGAGAAGCCGACGACACGAATCAGCGGCGGGAATTGTCGGCCGGCCGACCCTTCAGCACTTTGTGGATTCCCAAATCGAGGGATCGATAATAAATGGCTTCGTCGTCGCTGTTTCGGTGAGAAAAGGGGGGATTCCTCATCCCCCTTCAGATCGATTTTTCTCAAAAATAGCGCAGAGAGGGAAAACAACGTTGTCATATACCCGCGAAGAACGAAGGAGCGGGCGAAAGGCGATATTTGGCGGAGGGAGAAGGGGACTCGTATTTTTCTCTCTCTCTCTCGAGGACGAGGCATGTGTTGTTGCCATGTCGATATTGCGGGCCTCGTTCTCGTTCTATGTGAGGGAGGAGGAGGCGGGGTTGTAAATATCAGGCTTTTTTTCGCGAGAAGGAAAAATACCGATGGGGGAGAGCTTTCCCCCAAACATTTTTTTTCTTCCGTGACGCATTCTGGACTTGTGAAGGTGCGCCCCTTGCGAAGGGCACTTGCACTTCGATACGTATACTGCACACTGTAGGCTCCACAATTACAGATTGTAAAAGAACATGGTTATCGACTTTTACAGAACGATGAAGGCCGACGAATCTGCTTAGCTGTCTGCCTATGTCGAAAATTGCCTTCCGTGTATCGAATTCCATTTTGCACCTTCGCGTGCGGCGGCTGATCTGCAGTCGGTTTCTTTTGGTCTGGTTTTAGTATGTTTCTAGAGCCTTACACGCTTTCTCTGGGAGGAGGGGGACGACCCCCAAGGGCGATAAATCACTTGGCCCAGGGTTCCCCTCTTGCTCCTCCTCCTAGCTTCAAATGATTGCGAAGGGAGGGAGGAGCGAAAACAGTCTCGGATAAAGAACTTGTAGCCCCTTTTCCTTTACAGTAAAGCCCCAACGTGCGAAACCACACTTTTGGCAATAGCAAAGAAACCATTGTAACATATCCTGGTTGATCAGGAAGCTTTCCACTCACAAACCTACGTGCACATGTAGGTCTCTTCTTCTCTGGTCTCCACCAGAAGTTCTAAATTTAGATTCACTCTGCCTTGAATTGGGAAGGCGGAGGCGGTATACCTTACGTATGTGAATTTCTGTATGAATATCGTTCTCATCTCCCTGGAAAAGGGGATGAGGATGTGCCAAAAAAATAAATCCAAGGGCTTCTCCCCCATCTATCCGAAAAGGGGATATGCGGCCTTTCCACGGAAAGTGTGGGATGGATCGAGAGAGGTAGCGGTAGACTCGAAGCGGCGGCTCGTCGACGGAAAGTGTGGTGCGTAGTAGGTTGGGGGGTGAAAGCGAAGAGGAGAGGAGATAGGTTCGGAAAAGTGCTCTCATCCCCCCCTCCCCTTTTCTCGATGAGGGAAACCGACTTTGGCGTATCCATCCTAGTGCGAACAGGGGGGGAGGCGGCGAAAAAGTTATCTCGGCGAGAGATTTCGGGTTTCCGCCTTTCAAAGGAGACAAAAATCGGTGTGACAAAGAATATCTTTGTCAAGAACATTAATAGGACGTGAAGTTGGAAAGGGATAAGTCTTGTGGCCTTCGCTTTTTCCCAGCTTGAGGGCAAAGGACAAAAGAATGTTCAAAGTCCCCTTCTTGACACTTTCCCATTTTCCAAGACAATTTCTTGCAAACAACTGCGGGAAACGCACCTTCCACTATTTTTGCGGGAGGTAGGGGTATAACACGCAGAAGTTGAAAACGTTGGTCGTTGGTCGTGGAGAAAGAGAGAGAGAGCGACGTCCCCTCCACTTAAAAGCCAATCCGTCTCCAGGCCAAAGTGACAGCGGGGATGGAAGGGGGGGGGAGACCGGTGTGCCTTTGCCAGACCACCAGAGGTCGGTTGTCACGCTCGCCGTTTCAAAGAGGGGGGAGGGATTTGCCAAATTGAGATCCGAGCCAGTATTCCGTCGGACATTCACGGTTTCGTCCTTGTCGAATTCCCCTACTTACCGCTTCACGTCTGTGCAAATTTTCTTCTGCTCCCTTCCCCCCCTCCTCACTTGTTAAAGAAGAGATGGAAGAGGAAGGGGAGGGAGGGAGGGGGGTTGGAGGTTGGAGTCGGTTGACTCTTTTTAAAAACCCGGATTAAAACTCGCGGAGGGGGATCCGCGGAAAAATAGATCAAAGGGGGGCGCACGCAAAAAGGAGGGGTTGGGGGGTTGGGAAGCTCTCTTTGAAGCCAAAAAATGCAAGGCTGACGCCTTTAGAATTGGACTCGAAGCTTCGTGAACAGAGGCTCGAAAAGACGAGGACACGGTATTATATCACATGGAGACATGTACGGGTGCCTGTTTTATTCCTTTACCGACGATGGCATCGCTTCCATCAAAATGCCTCTAATTCCAAGCTCACCAGTGGCCCTACGTGATCGGGTCGCTTCCAGAGCCAAAGAGGCTGGCAGAGTAGAGCATCCAGTAGAACCATCAGTACTACACGTACAATGGGCTCTCCTCTCCTCCTACTTTTCGATCCTCCTTTTTAAGCCGTGTTTGGCGCTCTTCTTTCCCCTTCTTTTCGCCTCCTCCTGCCATTGCCACCTGCCCTCTCCTCCTCTCCTGGCTTAATTAAGCGGGCTGATTGAAAAAGGATGTCGGGAGGGAGAGGGAGGGAGGGAGAAGGGGGAGGGGAGGTGTTTTCCCATTATGGCGTTAGAAGCTACACAGCCAGAGAAAAGGGAGGGAAGAGGAGAGGAGAGGGGATTTCCCCAATCCGTCCCTTGCCTTCTTGAGCTGGAGAGAACGAGCACATGCTATGTACATGGCTCACTTGAGAGTACCTTCCCACTCCCAGAAAGGAGATTACTGTCGTACGTACTACGCACCCTTTTTCTACACTGGTTCCCGAACTGGAAATGTTGGCTGGTGAATAGGAAGAATGGAAAGCTCCTGAAGGGTAATCATTCTCCATTTTAAGCTGAGTGCTGGCTATATTAGTGGGGCAACGAATGGTCTCTCCTCGGAAATCAAAAAGCCCAAAGCACGTCGGTCGTTGCCGCATCATTGTCTGATCGCCCAATTCTTCCTTCGGCTTTTCATCCTTCATTCTATCGTGAATCTCTCTCTCTCTCTCCAATATAGAGAGAGCGATGGGCGGCTAGCAGAGAGCCCACTTTATCTATATCTCATGGGGAGATTGTGTAGTTGTGGGGAAAGGGAGTGGATATATATACCGCTAAGGGAAAGAAAATTTAATTAGTCTCCCCCCCGCTGTCTGTCATTCTGTGGCAGTCGGCTGAAGGCCCAGGGGTGCACTCCCACCACTCTCCCCCCTCTCATTTCTGACACTTTGGGGAGAGCTAGTGGGATCAAGTCACGGAGAGGCGAACTATCAGAAGGAAGAGAACATTTTCTTTTCAGTCCAATCAATCACAAACAGCAGGCAAAGAAAATAGTCCCAATCCTTTTTCCGACAAAAAATGCGATAGTTACCCTGTCGAGAGAGTTGGTACTGCGAATAGAAAAAGCTTTCTCCCTGAAAGAAGGTTTGGTGACTCAAAGGAAAAGTTTACCGAGGAAGGAATTCCCTTCGGCGTTTTCCACCCAATTTTCCCTTTCCAGACTCCAGAGCCCAAGTTCTCGAAGAAAAAGTACACGATATTCTACCGGTATCATAGTTTGAAATAGAAACCTTTTCAAAGAACTCCCTGACCATATGCGTAGTTTGGACCAACCATCAGGCTTCACCGACATATTTTTTGAGACCCTCTTCGTTTCCACCGTATTAACGAAAAGTTTCTCTCTTCTATTTCAGCAAGCAAACCGTCGGAGGAGCTGGAAGGGCTCAAGAAAGAGCTCGACATTGACGTGCACAAGATCACCGTCTCCGAGCTGTGCCAGAGGATGGGGACCAACCTGGAGACGGGTCTCACAGAAGCACAGGCAAGGGCCAACCTTGAAAGAGATGGCCCAAATGCCCTCACACCGCCACCATCTACACCTGAGTGGGTGAAATTCTGCCAGAATCTATTTGGAGGCTTTGCAATGCTCCTCTGGCTTGGAGCAATTCTGTGCTTCCTTGCCTATTCCATCCAAGCAACCACATTTGAAGAGCCTCCAGATGACAACTTGTACTTGGGGGTTGTCCTCACAGGAGTTGTGGTTGTCACAGGCATATTCTCCTACTACCAAGAGTCAAAATCAACCAAGATAATGAAGTCTTTCCAGAACATGGTCCCTCAGTATGCACTCTGCCTTAGAGAGGGAGAGAAGGTCAAGATTAAGGCAGAGGACCTGACCATAGGTGATGTGATTGAGGTGAAAAATGGCGACAGAATCCCGGCTGATATACGGATAACAGAATCACGCGGGCTAAAAGTCGACAACTCATCACTAACTGGAGAGTCTGAGCCACAGTCACGCAACCCTGATTGTACAAGTGAAAATCCAGCAGAAACAAAGAATCTGGCCTTCTTCTCCACAAATGCTGTTGAGGGAAATGCCACAGGAATTGTGGTGAGTGTGGGTGACAACACTTTCATGGGAAGAATTGCAGTTTTGACAGAAGGCCTGGAAAGTGGGGAGACACCGATTGCCAAGGAAATTGCACACTTTATCCATATTATCACTGCAGTTGCTGTATTCCTTGGTGTGACATTCTTCATCATTGCATTCATTTTGGGATACCACTGGCTGGATGCTGTGATTTTCCTGATTGGAATCATCGTGGCAAATGTTCCAGAAGGTCTCCTTGCCACAGTTACAGTCTGCCTCACTCTCACAGCAAAAAGGATGGCCTCAAAAAACTGCCTGGTGAAGAACTTGGAAGCAGTTGAAACACTGGGCTCTACCTCAACCATTTGTTCAGACAAAACAGGGACACTGACACAGAACAGGATGACTGTAGCCCACATGTGGTTCAACAACAAAATAATTGAAGCAGACACAACAGAAGACCAGTCCGGAGAAGGCTTTGACAAGGAGGACCCTGGATGGAAAAAGCTTTTCAGAGTTGCAGCTTTGTGCAACAGAGCTGAATTCAAACCTGGCCAAGAGGACATCCCAGTTTTGAAAAGAGAGGTTAATGGAGATGCATCGGAAACGGCCTTGCTAAAATGTTGTGAACTAGACACTCCCAATATAAATCAGTACAGAAAGGAAAGAACAAAAGTGGCGGAGATTCCCTTCAACTCTACCATCAAGTACCAAATCTCCATCCACGATTGTTCTAAAACAGATGATGATGTGGAAAACCACCTTCTTGTCATGAAAGGAGCGCCTGAAAGAGTACTAAAACAGTGCAGCAAGATACTGATTGATGGGAAGGAACAGGAACTCAATGATGAGTGGCGAGAAGCCTTCAACAATGCATACCTAGAGCTTGGCGGCTTGGGAGAGAGAGTATTGGGATTTTGTGATGGAGTCTTGCCTAAGAAAGACTTTCCCTCCGGATTTGAATTTAACACAGAGGAGATAAACTTCCCAATGGAAGGCCTCAGATTTGTGGGACTCATGTCTCTGATTGATCCACCAAGGGCAGCTGTTCCAGATGCAGTAGGGAAGTGCAGGTCTGCTGGTATCAAGGTCATCATGGTAACTGGAGACCATCCAATAACAGCAAAGGCTATTGCCAAGTCTGTTGGCATCATTTCAGAAGGGACAGAGACAGTGGAGGACATTGCCAATAGGCTCAACGTTCCCATCTCAGAAGTAAACCCAAGGGACGCCAGGGGAGCAGTAGTTCATGGAGAAGAACTGAAAGATCTAACAGAAGAGCAGATTGATGAAATTCTGATTCACCACACAGAAATAGTGTTTGCCAGAACTTCACCCCAGCAGAAGCTCATCATTGTGGAAGGTTGCCAGAGGATGGGAGCTATTGTGGCAGTGACAGGAGATGGTGTCAATGACTCCCCTGCCTTGAAGAAAGCAGACATTGGAGTGGCTATGGGTATTGCTGGTCAAGACGTTGCCAAACAAGCTGCTGATATGATTCTCCTTGATGACAATTTTGCATCAATTGTGACAGGTGTCGAAGAGGGCCGGCTCATCTTTGACAATCTGAAAAAATCCATTGCCTACACACTGACATCAAACATTCCTGAAATCTCACCATTCCTTGTTTTCATTCTAGCTGATGTACCACTGCCTCTTGGGACAGTCACCATATTGTGTATTGATCTTGGAACAGACATGGTTCCAGCCATTTCAATGGCCTATGAGAAGGCAGAATCTGATATAATGAAAAGGCAACCAAGAAATCCTTTTACTGACAAGCTGGTGAATGAAAGATTAATATCTATGGCATATGGTCAAATTGGCATGATTCAAGCGTCAGCAGGGTTCTTTGTGTACTTTGTTATCATGACAGAAAATGGCTTTTGGCCAAAGAGGCTGTTTGGATTGAGGAAAGAGTGGGATTCCCGAGCTGTAAATGATCTGAAAGACTCCTATGGGCAAGAATGGACCTACCATGACAGAAAGATCCTTGAGTACACTTGCCATACTGCTTTCTTTGCTTCAATAGTCATCGTTCAGTGGGCTGACCTCATCATCTGCAAAACAAGAAGAAACTCAGTGTTCCAACAGGGAATGAACAACTACATGCTAAACTTTGGGCTCTTCTTTGAGACTGCCCTGGCAGCTTTTTTGTCCTACACACCTGGCATGGACAAGGGGCTGAGGATGTATCCCCTCAAGATAAACTGGTGGATCCCAGCAATGCCCTTCTCTCTACTCATCTTCATCTACGACGAAGTGAGAAAGTACCTTCTCAGGCACCACCCGGGCGGGTGGCTCGAGGACGAGACATACTACTAATCGGATGCACCAAAAATTGCCCCAAGTTTGGGAGCGAACACGAAAAGAAAATCCATGTCGTCTATCCCGACAGCTTGAAACCCTATCTTATAGCCCATTCCTTCTTTCATCAATGTCAGCGGAAAAAGAGACCCCATTTTCAAGCAAAGCAGTATAGCGTTTTTCCGTCGCTGTGACGATTTTCCCGAATTTTAGCGTGGGTACGTGTTGAATGTCCCTTGTTCATGAGTGTGTTTTATCCCCGCGACGCTCGCGGAGTAGAGCTACATTTTCTCAATAAAGAGTTTCGAAAAATCAGCTCGTCTTTGCTTTCCCGTACAAAAAAAATATAATTTTTTTCCCCGTCGAGCCCATCGAGCGGTGCAGTATCATGATCTTCTCTTTTCGCGATCGATCCGTCAAGAAAGGTCTTCTCTCGCTCCTTGTCCGTTGGGACAGCTGCTATCTTCCTCCAACCTCCGCTTCTGGCTCCAATTCGGCAGCTCCGGACCCGGCCAACCCTCGCCACCGATCGAACCCCTACCTCCCCCGCTCCTGCCTTACCCTACCTACCCGAGAGGAAAGTGGGATAGGGGCCGGATAAGTATTACATGGACTCTCCAAAGGTGACCTTTTTCCTGCTCCAAAGCGGCATTTTTGTTTTACGCGACGAGCAATACGAAACGAGTCCAGCGTGAATGCGAAGCAAACATGAACTTTCTACCTTAGTTTTTGGCCTCCTTGTCTTCTTCTAAGTCAAATGACGTGAACGAACGTCATTTCTTCTCCTACAGTCATCAATCGCACGGGAAAGAGGAAGTCGGAAGACACTAATATATACTTTCCCCCGTCGCACGAACGCTTGCCAAGTTTTCAATTCCGACGTGCGTTGCCGTTGCTTCGTACCCTCGTTCTTATTGCATATATACCAGCCCAGCATACAACATTTTATCCATTTGCAAGCACAGAATTCAGGAGCGAAATTTTGATTTTGAGCTTGATTTTTCGCTCTCAACAAAAATATTATGTTGAAATTAGAGTCAAAGTCGTGGCAATACGGTGTTGTTTGTCGCTTGGGGAAAAAGATGTACGTCACCGCGGCAAAACACATTTCCCCCCCGCGTTCAATGCGGCAAAGCTGCGGTGGCAAGGCGAAGTGAAGCTGCTGGGGCGGAGCGCACTCTCTTTTCTCCTCCGCCTTCCACCGCCGACGTCAACGAATCTGGCGCCTATACGTAGAGCGGGGAAAGTGCATGATTTACCAACTCAGATGCTTCTCGCACATCGACTTGGCTGTCCGATTGCTCTGAAGTAAATGAAGAACTTAATGCTCCATTTGTTCGGCGAATCCCGATCTACTTCCGCAGCTTTTCCCCCCTTCTGCGGCGGGAAGGGGGCGAAAGGGCAGGAGAAAGTTCCTAAGGAATAGGAGAGATGACGATGATACACTTCGCCCCCCCTCTCCCCCCTCCCACCGGACTTTCCATGCGGCTTCCAGCCTCGGGGAGACGAGCTGCTTTCCTTTTTTTTCCAACCCCGGCGGTAGCGGCGCCAGTATATCTGGGTCTAAGAGGCTGAGGAAATGCCAGGTCGGACCGGGTCGGTCGCGGTCGGTCGGAGGGGCGGGAGCGAGCCGGAAGTCGATAGGAAGGTGGAAAGAGTCCGCGTGATTATCTCCCGCCGCGGCGTGACCAGGAAAGACGAAAAGGCGGCGGAGTATACATGACAAGAAATTCCGCTTCGCCGGCACTCTTCCGATGCATTTCCCCCCATCGTTGTTCGGTGTTCAATACTTCCTTTGCACGACGCCCACCCTTCAGGTACAGCATACGTCGCCTTCCTCCGTGGCACAGCTGGTCACGAGATCTGAGAAAGCACTCCCACGTTCTCCTCCCTTGAGCCAAGCGCGTTTGACTTTCTCCTCTCCTCCCCCGCCGCCACCGACCCCTCCCTCCTTCGCCTAAAAGGAGGAGGGGGGGGGGGACCGCCATTCAGCCCAGGAGCCTCCCTTCTTCTCGGGAGGAGGCGGCGGAGGAAGGACGAGGAGGAGGAGGAGGCCGATTCGAGGGAAAGTGGAGGAGGCGAGGAGGAGGATTCCTTCCTCACTCGCCTGCGTCGCCAAAACCAACCAACCCCGGACGAGGAAGAAGGATCGAGGAGAGAGGACGAAGGAGAGGTCAGGACGGCGGAGAAGAGGGGCTCTCTCTCTCTCTGCCAGCTCGGAGGCCCTCTCTCCCTTAGGGGTCTGTCCCCCCCCCCCGTCTCCCTCCTCCACCCTCCGTCTTGTGGCGACTCCCCGACTGAAGGGCCGCAGGCAACAACATGGCGCCCAAAAGTGAGTATTCCATTCGAAAAATGTCTCTTCGACACGTCGCAGGGGCGCTAGGATCCGGTAGAAAAGCAAGCAAAAGAACTAAGAATGCATGCGTCCGTCGTCCGGCCCAGTTCATTGACGCCGCCCCCCCTCTTCTCTTTTGAAATTATCCCACGTCTTGCAAGCAAATTGGCCAAGTCACCCTCGACACTTACTTTCCTTTTCTTTCTTGAAATCGAAAACGACAAAACATATCTGGCGATTGTTGCGACTGAGAGCAAACTTTTGTTTAATTTCTTCTTCTTCGAGATTGATGGATGTGTATCTTAAAATTTCTCCACCCGCACGTGTTGGAGAGAGGCTTTTTTTGCCCCACAGCAAGCTTTTTCGAAAAAAATGCTCGGTCACAGATCGACGTTGTTCCTTACTTAAACGCAAGAAGTGCCTGTTCGTTTCTTCTCCCCCCCTCGACCAAAACTGTCCGAAATATCGATGTTTAAGCACTTTCGTTCGTTCATATGCACGTTTTTGGCGAAAAGGAGGCTTTCTTCGATATATTTCTCTTTTTAAAAATGTGCAGTGCAAGCTTACCTCGAAGGAGGTCGCCTTTCGCCAACTTATTTTCGAACGTTTGAGTTCTTTAGTTTCTAAGTAGAATGTTAGCACAATTGTAGGTCAATTTTTATTTTCTATGCACGAGGAGTTTTCTTTCTAGCGCCACTTTTTGGAACGTTCATATTACGTTTTCTGCCGGTCTTACAGACAGTAGACAGTGCCCGAGTCTGCCACGAAATGCAGACATTTTTTGTCTGGCATTTTGCCTGGCGCATGAGCGCTTTCAAAAGTAATACGGTTACCGTTCATCAAATCATTATCAGATGTTTTATCTTAGAGAGTACCGTGGCTAAAGCACGTCAATAGCATAGATTTCCTGTTAGCCTGTACAGCATGTAGTAGGATGCTCGCATAGATCGAAATCAAACTAGGGCCAGATAGGCTTGGGATTGAATATGTACCCTACTTTGCCACTTCTAAACTGTAAGAGTTGAAT